>Ga0075520_1000927_pt1 | contig 13615 bp, 14 predicted proteins | sample NGEPerB_FD_75100 | JGI IMG/M metagenome (GOLD analysis project Ga0075520, IMG submission 75100) | Arctic peat soil microbial communities from the Barrow Environmental Observatory site, Barrow, Alaska, USA - NGEE PermafrostAB12-B | ecosystem: Environmental > Terrestrial > Soil > Wetlands > Peat ... | reverse complement strand
GATTAGGATTAAGATTAGGATTAAGAGGGGCCACCCAAAGAAGTGAAATGCGCCCGGACCTGGTCATCCTGACGCGACGCCAGTCTCGCTGACCTCTTTGCTCCAAAAAAATATCGACGCGAACAACGCTCCTTGAGCAGGACGTTATTCGCGTCGATACCGCGAAGTGACTGTAGTTATTCGTTGAGGCCCCAGCGAGCAACGCCTTCGACGCGGGCGAGCATCTCCAGCAACCTGGGAGTCGAGACAGCCGGGCGGCGGGGAGTGTTCTGATAAGAGGCGGACGCGGCTTTCATCGCGAACTCCTGCAGTTCTTTCTCATTCAACTTGGCAGAGGTGCTGGGTTCCCGGCTGAGTGGATTTGGAGTATTCATCATTTGGTTAGCTGTTTTCGATGAGTCACGTTCATTTTCCGGCATCTTCTTATGGGAACAAAGCAGAAGTCGTGCTAAGTCCTTCATCTTGCTTGGAATACGGGAATGGCACAGAAACAGCGGAGGTCCCTCTCCCTCGTCACGATAAAACAGGGACACTCATGATACATTTCCTGACAGGTACCCCTTGGAGGCGCGCAGCCCGAAGCGGCGTGGCATCCTGATCAAGACTGGACCGGGCGAACTGCCGTATCTTCATGACCGGCAGCAATTCAGGCTTGCGCCCGCAAGCCGCGTGTGCTTGATTTTCTGCACAGCATGCGAGTTGAACGAACTTTTCGTCGTTTGGGGCATCTCATTGTCTCCGGCGTGCTGGCATTATTCCTTTTGCTGGCGCTTCTGTTGACCGCCAGCCCGGTACTTCACCGTTTTCTGCATTCGGATGCCCCTGCCGAACACCATCACTGCCTTGCCTGCGCTCTGCAGAAAGGCCATGTCACCTCCGCAGAGACGGCCCCGATGCCGTGTTTGCTTCCGATTGAGGTTGTATTGCCCGCCGGCCTCGTCGAGCTTTCTGCAACTTCCCCTCCCGATTACCGTCTTTCTCCCAGCCGCGCTCCGTCTGTTTCCTGATTGGCTTTTGGTGTTTTCAGGATCGGAGATGGCCAGGGTTGCCACGTGATTGGCACATTCAGGTCATGGGTTCCAAGGAAAGGACAGGCAATTTATGAGAAAGATTTTAGTGATGTTGTGGTTTGGATTTACCGTCTCGACGCTTCAGGGGGAGGAAACCAACCAGGTTGAAGAGTTGAAGCGGGAGTGGATCGTGTTCACGGACGCTCGACGCTCGATCGGAACCTGCGCGGTCCGGGTGACCTGGTGTATCAGCCTCGGATTGCGACTTCGGTCGATTTGACCGATCAACAGACGGTGGTGGCGGGTTTGTCAGGGGCCTTTGGAGGGAACGAAACGGGGCCGCACGAACGCACGGAAATTTACGGTTTTGATTTGTATTGGAAATGGAAGGCGGCAAACGCGCATGCGGGGTTTCCCTTCGTGTCCTGGCAAACGGAAGCGCTGTATGAGAACTTCGGTGCGGGCGCGGATCCGACGGCCCTTTCTGCTCCTTTGCCGGCGGAGACACTTCGGGACTTTGGATCCATTGCCCGGGAAATCGGCGGCAGCAAGATCGATCTTCTGACCCTGGCGAAGCCGACGGAAGATCCGCATTTTGTGGATGCCAAGCCCAGTTTCATTGTCAAGCTGAACAGGGCGGATGTTTTGATAGAGGGCGGAGCGGACCTGGAAATCGGGTGGTTGCCGGCTCTGTTGGACCAGGCTCGCAACCACAAGCTGGAACAGGGTGGACCGGGGCGCGTGCTGTGCTCCCAGGGCATCCAGTTGCTGGAAGTGCCGGCTGTGCTGGACCGGTCCAAGGGCGACATCCATGCTGCCGGCAATCCGCATTACATGACCGACCCGGAGAATGCGACAGTCGTCGCGAGGCACATCGCCGAGGCTTTTACGGCGGTGGATCCCAAGGACAGCCAGGTATACCAAGAGAACCTGAACGGTTTTATCCAGCGTCTAAAGGGGAAGATGGTGGATTGGGAAAAACTGCTCGGACCGTTCCAGGGGCGGCGTGTCGCGGCCTACCACGATAGCTGGCCATATTTCGCGCACCGGTTCGGCCTGCAAATTGATGTCTTTCTGGAACCCAAGCCGGGCATTCCTCCAAGCCCGGGGCATCTTGCCGAGGTCATCCAGCGCATGCGCTCGGACCACATTCGCGCCATCCTGGTTGAGCCCTACCAACACCGCAGGACGGGTGAAACCGTTGCGGCGGAGGCCGGGGCTGACGTTCTTGACGTCTCGCAATTCCCGGGAGCGATCAAGGGAACCGACGCCAGCTACATTGATAATATGGACTACCTGGTTCGCGCGGTGGCCCAGGCGCTTGGAAACACAAAGAGCCCCTCTCATGAGTGAAGCCTTGTCCATCATGTTTTGGCCGCTGATCGCGTGCCTTTTGCTGCCCGGAATCCTTGTGTATTACGGACTGCACATCGTGCGGCGAGAAATCATCTTCGTAGACCTGGCACTGGCGCAAGTGGCCGCGCTGGGAATCTGTGTTTCCATCCTGCTTCATCACGAACCCAACTCCTGGCAAACCTATCTGTTATCCCTGAGCTTCACGTTTGTCGGAGCCGCAATCTTCACCTGGACGCGCACGCAAGACCACCGGGTGCCGCAGGAGGCGTTGATCGGGGTCGTGTACGTAGTGGCGGCGGCGATGGCGATTCTCCTGCTCAGCCAGAGCGCGGAAGGAGACGAGGAACTCAAGCGCACGCTGGTGGGCGACATCTTGCTCGTTCAAAAAAAGGAAGTGTTCCTGGTGTTCGCGTTGTATGTGGCGATTGGGCTGGTGCATTTTGCATTTCGGAAACAGTTCCTGATGCTCACGTTTGAACCCGAACGGGCCGCCAGGGAAAAACTTTCGGTGCGCGGCTGGGATTTTCTATTTTACGCGCTGTTTGGTTTTGTGGTGACCAGTTTTGTGCGGGTGGGTGGGGTGCTGATGATCTTTTCCTACCTGATTGTTCCGGCGGTCTGCGCCAACCTGCTGGCGCGTTCCCTGCGGGTAAAGCTGTTGATTGGATGGCTGACCGCCACGTTGTCGAGCATCGCGGGCCTGTATGCCTCTTACAAAATGGATTTGCCCACGGGCGCCGCAATCGTTTGCGGACTGGGCGCGGCGCTCCTGCTTTCGGCGCTGTTCGCCCAATTCGTGTTCCGACACAAGGCAACTGCCTCCAGCGGCCCGGCCTAAACTCTCATTTTTTTTGCAGGACCAGCTCGCCGTCATTGACGGCGACATTGATGTGGTCGCCAGGCTTGAATTCGCCATCCAGGAGCTTGGTGGCCAGCGGATCCAGCAGCAGTTCCTGAATCGTGCGCTTGAGTGGACGGGCGCCAAACTGCGGGTCGAACCCTTCTTTGGCCAGCAGCCGTTTGGCCGACCGGTCCGTCTCCAGCGTCAGTTGCTGTTGAGCCAGCCTCTTGCTCAGCCGCTCAAGCTGGATGTCCACAATCTTCAAAAGCTGCTCCTCATCGAGGTTGTGGAAAATGATGATGTCATCGATCCGGTTCAGGAATTCCGGCCGGAAATGCGCCTTCAATTCCGTCCGGACCAGCCGCTCCATTTCCAGGTGATCCTTGGAATCCAACTTTCTGGCGCTGTAAAATTCCTGGATGATGGGAGAACCGATGTTGCTGGTCATGATCACAATGGCATTCTTGAAATCCACAGTTCTCCCCTGCCCGTCCGTCAGGCGGCCGTCGTCGAGCACCTGCAGGAGCACGTTGAACACGTCGTGATGGGCCTTCTCGATCTCGTCGAACAGGATCACGCTATAGGGCTTTCGGCGGACCGCTTCGCTGAGCTGGCCGCCCTCATCGTACCCGACATATCCGGGCGGCGCGCCGATGAGCCGCGACACGGTGTGTGTCTCCATGTACTCGCTCATATCGATCCGCACCATGGCGTTTTCATCATCGAAAAGAAACTCGGCCAGGGCGCGCGCCGTTTCGGTTTTTCCGACGCCGGTGGGTCCCAGGAAAATGAAGGACCCGATGGGGCGGTTGGGTTCCTGCAATCCGCTGCGCGAGCGGCGGACGGCATTGGCGACGGCGGTGATGGCTTCTTTCTGCCCGATGATGCGCTTCTCAAGGCGCTCCTCCATTTTGACGAGCTTCTGCCGTTCGCTTTCGAGCATGCGCGTGACGGGGATCCCCGTCCACAAGGCAACGACCCGGGCGATGTCTTCGTCGGTCACTTCTTCGTGGAGCAGCCGCCGGCCCGCGGGTTTTTCGCGCAGCGATTTCTCGGCGTCGGCGAGCTTCTGTTGAAGTTCGGGAATGCGGCCGTACTGGATTTGGGCGGCCAGGTTCAAATCGCCACGGCGCTGGGCTTGTTCGAGTTCGGTCTTGGCCTGCTCGAGCTGGCTGTTGATGATGCTGACGGCGTTGATGGCGGCTTTTTCGTTCTGCCATTGGGCTTTTAGCCTGATCGATTCCTCCTTCAGGTTGGCCAGGTCTTTCTGGAGCTTTTTCAAGCGTTCGCGCGAGGGCTGGTCTTTCTCATTCTTCAGCGCATTCTGTTCGATCTCCAATTGCATGATCTGCCGCTCCAGTTGGTCGATCTCGATCGGCATGGAATCGAGTTCCATCCGAAGCCGCGAGGCCGCCTCGTCCATCAGGTCGACCGCCTTGTCCGGCAGGAACCGGTCGGTGATATAGCGGTGAGACAAGGTCGCTGCGGCGACCAGGGCCGAGTCCTGGATGCGAACGCCATGGTGCACTTCGTAGCGTTCTTTTAATCCGCGCAGGATCGCGATGGTGGCTTCCACGCTGGGTTCGGACACCATGACGGGCTGGAAGCGGCGTTCGAGCGCGGCGTCCTTTTCGATATGCTTGCGATATTCATCGAGAGTGGTGGCGCCGATGGCGCGCAGTTCGCCACGCGCCAACTGCGGCTTCATAATATTGGCCGCATCGGCGGCGCCTTCAGCGGCGCCCGCGCCAACGAGCGTGTGTAACTCATCAATGAACAGCAAAATTCGCCCTTCGCTGGCGGCGATCTCCTTGAGGAACGCCTTTAACCGGTCTTCAAACTCGCCGCGGTACTTGGCCCCGGCGATCATCGCCCCAAGGTCCATCGCCACGAGCCGCTTGTTTTTTAATGATTCGGGGACGTCCCCGCTCACGATCCGCCGCGCCAGGCCTTCGGCAATCGCCGTTTTGCCAACGCCCGGCTCGCCGATCAGCACCGGATTGTTCTTGGTGCGGCGAGTCAACACCTGCATGACACGGCGAATCTCGTCATCCCGACCGATCACCGGATCAATCTTGCCCTGCCGCGCCAATGCGGTCAGATCGCGTCCATATTTTTCCAACGCCTGGAATTTGTCCTCTGGATTGGGGTCGGTGACGCGCTGGTTGCCGCGGAGTTCAGCCAGGGCGCGCAGCACCGCGTCCCGCTTGAGCCCGTGCGCCTGAAAGATTCGCTTAAGCGATGCATCGCCCGCATCCAGCAAACCCAAAAGCAGGTGTTCGGTGCTGATGTAATCATCCTTGAGCTTCGTGGCTTCCGATTGCGCCGCATCCAGCACCTTTTTCATGCTCGAGCTGAGGAACAGGTCGGTGGCCCCGGCGCCCTGAACCTTGTGCCGGCGCGCCAACTCGCGCTCCAGGTCGGGCTTCAGCGAGTCGGGCTGCACACCCACCTTTTGGAGCAAATCCGGGATGAGGCTGTCGGACTGTCCAACCATCGCCAGCATGACGTGTTCGCCGTCGATTTCCTGGTGCGAATAGCTTTGCGCGATGCGCTGCGCCTCCCGTAAAGCTTCCTGCGACTTGATCGTCAACCGGTCCATTTGCATACCCTCAATCTCTATTGGTCCGCTCCGGCGTCAAGTCGGGATTGAAAATCCGGCAACCGGGATTCGGGTTCTGGAAGTGCTCCGGATTCGGGAAACATTCCGGAACTGTTTATTAGCCGAAGGAAGCTGGCAGCGGAGTGGGGCTGCCGGGAGGAAGCAGGGAAGAGTCTCAGTCCGGCAGGAGCTTATCGTTGGAGCAGGTTCAGGATCGCGATCACCGCGCAGAAGGCCAGCATGCACCAGAACAGGCCACGGTAGAGCCGCAGTTCGTCCTGAAGCCTGGAAATTGTATCAGAGTAATGGGCGTTGTTTTCCTCGGCGCTGATGCTTGATTTCGTCAATTGCTCCTGAAGAGCGCTGAATTCCTGTTGCTCGGTTTGGGTCATGGGAGGGAGCTTGATGGATCTTAATTTGCCAAAAACGATCTCATAAGGACACCCACCTCCAGAAACAAGACACTCAACATTGCCACGTCCCAGCAGCCGAACCGGAGTGCTCCCGGGCGGTTGACGGGCGCGAGTGTGGAGAGGTAAAAATCGCTGCTGGTTTTCAATGTTTTGCCGGCAACTGCTTTCATAATGCGCTCAGACCAAGCATTCTTTGGGCCGAGCCTGACGCAGGCCGGCCGTCGGCACGCGGAACCCAGGCTGGCAACCTGCCGTACTTCAGCATGCAGTCTGCGGCACGGCAAACTGCAGTCTGCATCAGCGATTGCTTGCGGAACGCGGGGGTTAACGCAACAGTTCCGGCATGCTTACGGCCACCAAAATCAGGAGGTTTTTACACTTTCATTCCCTCAGCTTCGTGAGTCTGGGTTTGCTGGTTCTTTGGATCGTGCTGTATTCCCTGTCCGATCCTAATACGCATTGGGGATCCTTCTTCGGTAATGCCATCGCGGATTGGAGCGGATCGGTGGTCATTATTGTCGGCACCAAATTCCTGATCGAGGCCGGCTCGCCGGAAAGTCGCGCCGTGCACGGGCACCGAAAGAACCGGGTCCTGAATTTTCTCTACCGCCATTCATTGCTCCTGTTCCTTGCCATTACGGGCGTGGGTTGGCTGATCCTCTTTGCCCGGATGAACCCCCTGGACAAATGGGGCCAGGTCGTCGGGAACATCCTTTCAGAATGGCTTCAAATGGCTGGACTGGTGTTTCTCACGAAGGAGCTGATGGAGCGCGGCTCCAAGGAGAGCCGGTCTTAGCCGGGTATTTGGGTCGATGCCGGTCACATCCGGGCGTTGTCTATCAGGCGGGTTTTTCCGATACATACCGCCAATGCCAGGTGCGTGCCGCGCTTCACTTGCGACACGGGATCGAGCGTTTCGGGATGGAAGAACTCGATGTAATCCAGCCGGGCGTCCGGTTCGTTCCGGATCCATTTCGCCATGCGCGCCTTCAGGCGCGCCACGGAAATCACTTTCGTGCCGCGCACGAGTTCTCTTGCGCCTTGTATGGCGCGCCATAACACGGTGGCTTGCGCGCGCAATGGACCGCTGAGGTATCTATTCCTGGAACTCATCGCCAGCCCGTCCGGTTCCCTCACCGTGGGAGCGACAATCACCTTCACCGCAAACTGAAGATCCCGAACCATGCGCCGGATGACGCTTGCCTGTTGCCAGTCTTTCGACCCGAAAATGGCCACATCCGGCTGCACCAGGTTGAAGAGCTTTGCGACAATCGTGGTCACCCCCCGGAAATGGCCCGGACGCGAAATGCCTTCCATCCGCTGGGACAAACCTTCTTCGACGACGTAAGTGCTGAAGGAAGCGCCTTCTCGCCGGGGATACATTTCGCGATCGGTTGGAGCGAATACGGCATCCACCTTCTCGGCGCGGCAGAGTCGCAGGTCGCGATCCAGATCGCGCGGGTACCGGGAAAAATCCTCACCACGTCCGAATTGTGTTGGGTTGACGTAAATGCTGACGACAACGCGGGCCTTGGGGCCAAGTTCGCGGCGAGCGCGACGGATCAGGCTGGCATGGCCCTCATGCAGAGACCCCATGGTCGGCACAAAAGCGATGAACAGCCCTTCTCGCTTCCAGCGCTGACACAATCGCCGAATGGCTGCGGCTGACGTGATCTCTTGCATGTGCAGAATGGATCCCGGACTCCAGGTTCCTGGCCTGAAGTCTAGAGTTCGAGCAAGAGATTTCCAGAGGAATCGCCGGGGCGGGGACGGCTCGTCCCCGAGATGTACCACGAAACACACGAAGGACACGAAAAGTGGGAGGCACTGACACGACACGCCCGAACCTGATGCGGGACGTTGTGGATTGGACGGTGTTGATGGCTCGCACCAGCGCAGTTGATTTTAAGCGTCAATTTTGCATGTTTTGATTTCGTGTGGTTCGAGTGTTTCGTGGTTGTCCGCAATCAGATCAGAACGCGAACCACCGGATTGTTCGGGCTTCCACAACCTTAGTGGGGACGAGCCGTCCCCACTCCTTCAAGCTTCAGTGCTTGAACTGCATCGGAGATTCAGAGGGCATCTCGTGCGCGCAAGGCTGATTGGTTGGCGCATCTGGCTGTTGATCGGAAGATTGAACCAGGTTTTTGGAAACCAGGTAGGATTCGACCTCCTCGCCGCTGACGTCGGGGAGCATCTGGCCGTTAATCTCGACGCAGGGGCTGAGCATCTGGCCGGTTTTCTCGATCATTTCCTGCCGTTGCAGCGGGTCGTTAATGATGTCGCGGTCCTCGAACGGGAGGTTGTATTTGCGGAGGACGGCGCGGACGCCCTGGCTCCAGCCACAGGTGGGTTTGAGATAGGCGATGATTTTTTGGGTAGCCATAAGTTTACAATACTTGTTTTTACAATAACAAAATCCGGTCTCAAACTGCCACATTCGTGGACTTTGGCAACCCGCATCTTGTATGTCCGGGCCGGGCTGGCTAATGTGCGTTCATGAACCTCGAAGATCACTTGGGCGATATCCTTCGCAAAGCCCGGCTCATGAAAGGCCTTTCCCCGGCTGCAGTCGCAAGCGCCGGCGGGTTGACCGAACCGGAGCTCGCGGCGCTGGAAAACACCGGCAGCGGCCTGGCCCATCAAAACCTGGCAACCCTGGCGTCGCTCCTGGAACTCAATCCCGGCAAGCTGGATTCCATCGCGCGGGGCTGGGTGCCTTCAGTCAAAGACCTTGGCGCGTGGCGCGAGCTGCGGCAAATCAGCACCACCGAAGCCGGCAACACGGTGCATTGCTACTTGATCTGGGATGAGGTCACGCGCGATGCGGCGTTGTTCGATACCGGATGGAACGCAGGGCCGGTGCTGCAAGAGGTGGAAGCCAGCCAACTGCAATTGAAGCATCTGTTCCTGACGCACACACACGTGGATCACGTCGGCGGAATGCAAGCCATCCGCGAACGATTTCCCAAAATTTTTCTGCACACCGATGCCAAAAGCGCTCCTCCCCAGCATCGCAACCGGCGCAACGATTGCGTTCAGCTCGGAAGCTTGCGGATCAGCAATCGCGACACACCCGGGCACGCCGAAGACGGGGTCACGTACATTGTCGGCAACTGGCCTGACGATGCGCCGCACGTGGCTATCGTGGGGGACGCGATTTTTGCGGGGTCGATGGGGGGAGCGGCGCAGGAGGGATCGCTTGCGAAACAGAAAATCCGGGAGCAGATCCTTTCGCTTCCGAAGGACACGCTGTTGTGTCCCGGGCACGGGCCGCTCACGACGGTGGCAGAAGAACAGGCGCTCAATCCGTTTTTCTGAAGGGGCCTGGGGAATTGCGGGATCAAAGCGCCCTCACCCCTTCCCTCTCCCATCCGATGGGAGAGGGTGGCCGGAGGCCGGGTGAGGGTTCTCGCGCATTGCCAACAGGATCAGGGCCGTTTTTTGAAAATTGACCCGCCTGCCGCGGGTTGTTACCGTGGCCCCCGCTTAATCAGCGGCGATCTATGCGACACACTATCTCGGTTTTGGTGGAAAATAAGTTCGGCGTGCTGACCCGGGTGGCGGGACTTTTCAGCGGGCGCGGTTACAACATTGACACGTTGAACGTGGCTCCGACCCAGGATGCCACCGCGTCACGCATGACCATTGTCACGCACGGGGACGAAGCGACACTGGAACAAATCGTCAAACAGCTCAACAAACTGCCCGACGTCATCAAAGTCCAGGATATCAAGGAAGGCGAATATGTGGATCGCGAACTCGTTCTCGTCAAAGTGTCGGTGGATTCCAAGACACGGGCCGAGGTGATGCAGATCACCGATATTTTCCGTGCAAAAATTGTCGACGTCCAGCCCAAGAGCCTGAGTGTTGAAATCACGGGGACGGAGGACAAGGTGCAGAAGTTCATTGAGTTGATGAAGCCATTTGGCATCACGGATCTGACCCGGACCGGCAAGGTGGCGCTGCCGCGCAAATAGCCGGCATTGACTCTTCGGCGGCAATCTTTAGGATTTAACACATATGGCCATTATCAATTTCGGCGGAACCCGGGAACGGGTCATCACGCGTAAAGAATTTTCACTCGCCAGGGCGCGCAAGGTCCTTAAGAAGGAAATGATCGCGATCCTTGGCTATGGCGTCCAGGGCCCGGCCCAGTCGCTCAACCTCCGCGACAACGGCTTCCGCGTCATCATCGGCCAGGATAGCCGGTTCAAGCGCGACTGGGATCGCGCAATTAAGGACGGCTGGGTCCCGGGAAAGACCCTGTTCGAAATCGACGAAGCTGTCCGGCGGGGCACGATCGTGCAAATGCTGGTGTCGGATGCCGCCCAGCGCGCGATTTGGCCAATGGTGAAGAAGAACCTGAAACCGGGCGCCGCCCTGTATTTTTCGCACGGCTTTTCCATCGCATACAGCAAGCAGACCAAAGTCATTCCGCCCAGGAATGTGGATGTGATCATGGTCGCACCCAAAGGTTCGGGCACATCCGTCCGCCGGAATTTCTTAAGCGGCGCGGGGATTAATTCGAGTTTCGCGGTGGAGCAGGATTATACCGGCCACGCTCAGGAGCGCTGTCTTGCCGTTGGGATCGGGATCGGGTCGGGATACTTGTTCCCGACGACATTCCGGCACGAGGTGTTCAGCGATCTGACGGGCGAGCGGGGTGTATTGATGGGCGCGCTGGCGGGGATGATGGAGGCGCAGTACGACGTGCTTCGCGCCCGCGGCCATAGCCCGAGCGAGGCCTTCAACGAAACGGTGGAGGAGCTCACGCAGTCGCTGATCCGACTGGTGGACGAGAACGGAATGGATTGGATGTATGCCAACTGCTCCGCAACGGCCCAGCGCGGGGCGCTGGATTGGAAGCCCAAATTCAAGAAAGCCGTGCTGCCGCTGTTCAAAGACTTGTATCACCGTGTTGCAACGGGCAAGGAAAGCGCCCGGGTCCTGTCCGCCTGCGGCAAACCCAATTACCAGGCCCAATTGGCAAAGGAATTAAACGTCATCGGGAACTCGGAAATGTGGCGGGCAGGAAAAGCCGTGCGCGCCCTGCGCCCGAAAGAAGCCGCCCGGATGATCTCCAACACGACCAAGGGCATCTCCGGCAGGGCCTACAAGTAAGCCGCCGAAAAAGTCGGGGCGCGGCTGCGAAGCACGATGCCCTGGATGCAGAGGTGCTCGATTCGGGGCGCGCAAGCCGCGTATTGATGTCGCTGCATTTGAAAACGCGCAGCACCTGGAGTGCGCGCGCTTCAGCGCCGCTCTGGGTTTGACCTCGCTGTGTAAGTCCAATCCACAGCGCCAGAAGACCCTCACCCCGGCCCTCTCCCGTCCGACGGGAGAGGGAGGAGGAATTGCGGCGTTTGTTGCATTCCCAGGCAATCGAATCATCCCAAGCGTCAGGACCGTCTCCCTCTCCCATCCGATGGGAGAGGGGCGGGGTGAGGGTTTTTTGATTCTGCGCCATCGGCCCAACCCAGGCCGAATCGCCTGGCCGCGCGCAACTGTAACTTCCAAGTGGTGTTTGCTCCGTTGGCCGCTATATTTCACGGATGGCACGGGGAACAAAAGCAATGGTTCTGAGCTGCTTCGCGCTGCTGACGGGCAGCTTGGGGCTGTCTGGGGACGTTCCTGGCAATCCGTACCAAGGCATCGTCGATCGAAATCTCTTTAATTTAAAACCGATGCCGCGGATCGAAGACCCTGTTAATCCGGCAGGACCACCGCCCAAAATTACGCTCACCGGGTTTACGACGATCCTGGGAGACAAACGTGTCCTGTTCAAAATCCAACTCCCCGCCAAACCGCCAAATCCAACGAAGGATCAGTCCTTTATCATGACCGAAGGGCAGCGGGACGATGATATCGAAGTGCTCCAGATCGACGAAAAAGCCGGAGTGGCGAAGTTCAACAATCACGGAACGATTCAGACACTGGATCTGGCAACGGATGGCACAAAGCCCCCGAATGTGCCGCCTCCGATAGCAATGGCTCCTCCAGCCAGGCCCTTTTCATCGCTGAGCGGACGAATACCGCAGCCGCCTCCTGCTGATCCGGCAGCGGCGAACCAAACGGTCCCAACGCGGACGGTTCGCATTCCCCCCGTCCCCACCGATCCGGGCAGCCGGATCTTCCGCGGCAATGCCGGCCTCCGCCAAGGCAACGCGACACAGTAAAGAGGACTGAGTTCCACCGCGGTGTTAATTCCCGCGCCAGCACCTGGAGTGCGTGCGCTTCAGCGCCGCTCTGTGTTTAACATCCCTGGTGCAAGACGGCGTTGCGAGCGGTCCCAATCCAGAGCGCCGGTAAACCGGACGCACTCCATGCGCTTCGCGTTCGGCTCCGCCGTGCTGTTAATTCTTGCCGTGTGATTAATGACCCAACTCAGGGTTCCGTGACGGGCGGGACCGTGGAGCCGGGTTTGCCGGTGGTCATTCCCTTCTTCTCCTTCTTCTCGTAGGCCTTGGCGCGCTTCTGCTCGAGCTCGAGCTCCTTCTTTTCCTCCATGCGCACTTCCATTTCGGCGCCGCTGACCCCCGGCATCCGGTTCTTCTCAGCCGTCGTCGCCAAGGCCGCAAGATCCGGTGTCTTCAATACCGTCGGCCGCATCAACACAATCAATTCCTTGCGCTCCTTGGAATCTGATTGGCTCGAGAACAGCGGTCCCAGCAGCGGGATGTCCTTCAGGAGCGGCACGCCTGATTTTTTCTTGTCGGTCGAATTGCGGATGAATCCGCCCAGCATGATCGTGTCGCCATCGCGCACAGCGACCTCGGCCGAAAGCTTTCGGCTCGTCGTGTTTGGCACATCGCCGACGCCGGTGATCGACGTGGAACCGCTGATCTCGTCGATGCTCTCGTCGATTTGCATGACGACCAGTCCATCGGGGTTGATGTAGGGAGTAACGGTGAGCCCGATGCCGACCTGGAGTTGCTGGTAGGAAGAGCTGGGGCCCCCGCCATACACGCTGCCGCCGTAGTAAGCGGTCGTTATGTAGGGGACGGTGTTTCCGACAAAGATCGATCCGGGCGTGGCGTGCGATGTCAAAATGCGGGGTTTTTGAATGACGTTAATGCGTTCGTCCGTCGCAGCGGCCTGGAGTGCCACGTCGAAGGTTTTCCCAAGTTGTGCCCAATAGGAAAATCCGCCCGGCAAGCCCCCGAGGAAGCCATTGGTCGCGGCCGAATTCACGGCTCCGAGAAATTGGTTGAAGAACTGCTGGCCGTTGTTCACTCCTCCTCCGCCGGCAACCGTCGAATTGAATTGCTTGGGCACCTGGGCCCCCGAGACGCCGGCGTTCCAGCCGCTATTCATCTGCACATCCATGATGACCGTTTCGATCAGCACCTGTGCCAGCACCACGTCCAGCTTCGCCACGATGTTCTTGATC
>Ga0075520_1000923_pt1 | contig 13646 bp, 11 predicted proteins | sample NGEPerB_FD_75100 | JGI IMG/M metagenome (GOLD analysis project Ga0075520, IMG submission 75100) | Arctic peat soil microbial communities from the Barrow Environmental Observatory site, Barrow, Alaska, USA - NGEE PermafrostAB12-B | ecosystem: Environmental > Terrestrial > Soil > Wetlands > Peat ... | reverse complement strand
TGCGCGTGCCGTTCCCCCAGGCTGAGGGCAGCGACGCGTAGCGCCAGCATACATCGTCCGCGACAACGATCGAGCCTCCGGCAGCGTATTCAGACGCCGCATCCAGGCGATAGGCATTCGGGATCGGCCCACGTCATTCCGCTCGCCCTGGCAGAACGGCCATGTTGAACGCCTGATCGGGTCGATTCGGCGCGAGTGTACCGATCATCTGATCGTGCTCAACGAAGAGCACCTGAGGCGGATCCCTGCGAAATTCTCCGCCTATTATAATGGGTGGCGTCCTCATGTTTTGCTCGGAAAGGATGCGCCGGACGGGCGCCCGATCGACCGCTTCGGGGACATCGTGCACATGCAATCTTGGGCGTATTGCATCACCGCTACGCACGAATCTAGTTTTTAAAAGCGACAGGTGGAGGAACTCCTACCGCAAGAGTCGGCGCGCAGGTTAACTGACAGCAACCTTGATGCGCTGGCGCGGGCGGCGGACCTGCGTCAACTTCTCCTCATTGATCCGATAGCCTACTTGGCAAGTAGGACGCATTTCGTCTGTTGCGCGCGTTGGGAAAAGCTTCGTTCGAAGATCAGTTCGGCCAGCCGATTTTTCATCATCTCAATCGAGCCGCCGGCGATCATCCAGCCGCGCGTTCGCCGGACGCAATATTCGACCAGCATTTCCGTCGAAAATCCAATACCGCCCATCACCTGAAGCGACTCGTTGGCAACCTCGAAACCCGCCCGATTGCAGGCGAGCTTGGCCATGGCGGTATCGTAGGCGGATGGAAGGGCGTTTTCGGCATTGCGTACCGCCCGATAAAGTAGCAATTGTGCGGCGTCGAGTTGCGTTGCCATTTCAACAAATTTCCATTGCACGCCTTGGAATTCGCATAATGACTTACCGAATTGCTTGCGTGTCAGCGTGTGCGAACGGGCCTGGTTGTAGGCATAGCGCCCGAGCGCCAGCGCACGCGCACTGTTGCCGAGCCGCTCGACATTGAAACCGGCAATCTGCTTTTTGAATCCGCCTTTACCGAGCAGCACATTTTCCGGCTTGATATAGCAATCGCCGAAATAGAGCTGACACCATGGGTCTCCGCCCATGAAACCCGAAGGCTGACCGAAGCTGAAGCCGGGCATGCCGCGCTCGAGGATCACCGAGCCAATCCCATCGACACCGGGGCCGAATCTTACATAGACGAGAAAGAGATCCGCATCCTGGCTATTGGTGGTAAACACCTTGGTGCCGTTGATGCGGAACCCGTCGCCGTCGGGTGTCGCTGCGGTCTTCAAGTCAGTCACCGCCGAGCCCGCTTCTGGTTCGGTCATCGCCACCGCCATGAGCGACTCCGCCCTTAGAAGTTTCGGTAGAAATCGTCCCTTCTGCTCGGCGGACGCGTTTTCCATAAAAATTCGGATGGCGCCGAAATTGTAGGAGTGGATCAAATCGGAACTGCGCGGACAAATGAGCGCGATCTGCTCGATCGCCAGAACTGCGTCCATCAGCGTCCCGCCGACTCCGCCATCGGCCTCGGCAACTCCAATCCCGACGAGACCTTGCTTGGCCAGAAGGCGCGCGACGTCCCACGGAAACCCGCTCCGATGCGCTCGTTCCACCGTTCCATCAGCCAAATGCCGTTCTGCGAAGCTGCGAACGGAGTCGCAAAACATCTGCTGTTCTTGGCTCAATTCGAAGTCCATCGGATCGCCCTTCCTCACGAGCACGGACCCCGGGGCGCCCACGCGCTCATCCAGTTGACAGCGGTCCCTAAACTTGCATACTTGTCCAATCATATGGACAACAATACATCTGCGCAAGTGAATGATAGCGTGCGCGGCGATTTGTTCGCCCCGCGCGTAATCGCCGTCGTCGGTGCCTCCTCAGGCGAGAATGCGGTGACGGCGAGGCCATTGCGGTTCCTCAAGCGGCACCACTTCCCGGGCACGATTTACGCGGTGAACCCGCGCCACAAATCGATCGGCGGCGTCGCCTGCTATGGGTCGGTTCGAAGCCTGCCGCAGCGCCCGGATGCGGCCATGATCGGCGTTCCGTCCGGCAGCCTAGAGGCAGCAGTGGCGGATTGTACCGCAGCCGGTGTGCCGCTGATCTGCATTTTTACCGCAGCAGTCGATGCCAGTACCAAGGCGCGGATTGTCAACCTCGCCCGCGCCGGCGGCAGCCGCCTGCTCGGCCCGAACAGCCTCGGCTTCATTGACACTCACAGCCGGACCGCCTGCACCTATTCGCAAGCCGCACTTCTGCGCCACATTCCGCGCGGGCACCTATCAATCGTATCTCAAAGCGGCGGCCTTGGCGGATGCCTCCTCAACCGCGCCATCGACGGCGGAATCGGCATCGCGCGCTTTCTCACTCCCGGCGCAGGGATCGACATCGACCTTCCGGAACTGCTCGACGATCTCGCGCGATCGCCGCAAACGCGGGCAGTCGCAGCCATCGTCGAGTCAATATCCGACGGGGCGCGGTTTTTCGGCGCGGTCGAACGGCTGCATTCAGCACAAAAGCGGCTGGTGATCTTGCGGATAGGTGGATCGGCCACCGGACGCTCCATTGCGGTCTCGCACACCGGCGCGCTCGCAAGCGACGAGCATATTTTCGCCGCTGTCTGCCGTGGACTCCGCGTTCCGCTTGTCGGCAGCCTCGACGAACTGATCGAGGTAGCCGCCGCCTACACGGCAACCGAGAGTGTGGGCGGCTCATCGGTCGGGATAGTCACGTCCTCGGGCGGCGCCGCCATCATAGTGGCTGACGCATTCGAGGCACGGAACCTCTCAATGCCGCCGCCATCACCGGCGATCGCAAGAACTCTGCGGACAACGCTTCCTTCGACTGCCACCATATCCAACCCACTCGATATCGGAGCCGGACAGGGATCGCAGGCTTTCGGTACCGCTCTGCAGACCATGTTTTCCGAACAAGCGTTCGATTCGATCGTCGTGGCGCTGACGATGGTTGCGGGGGATCAGGCAGATGCCGTAATTCCCGAACTGATCGACATCGCGTCTCAACATGCGCGGCCGTTGGCGCTCATTTGGCCGGCGGGCAGCCTAGTGGCGCCCTGGCGCCGCCGTTTGCGCAAACACGGTATTGCCGTGTTTGAAAATCCTGCTTTCGCCGCCACCGCTTTGCGGGAGAATCGACCTCGGCCGAGCCGCTCGCAACTTGTTATGACGAGACAATCGGCGTTTGCCGCGCGCGCGCGCGATCATCGCCGGAGCGCCTGGCATTCGTACCGAATGGCGGACGCGTCAGCTGCTCGAAATTTACGGCATCGAATCGCCGGCCGAAGCGCTTGTTGCGAGCCGCGACGAGGCGGTTTCCGCCGCACAGCGGCTCAGCTTCCCCGTAGCACTCAAGGTGCAGTCCCCCTTGCTGCCGCATCGGGCGCAGGCCGGAGCTCTCCTCCTGGATCTTGCCGACGCGCAAGCCGTTGCCGAAGGTTATGACCGGTTGCTGGCGGCTTTGACCCCGGCGGCCAAACGAAAGCTCGAGGGCATTCTTGTCCAGGCGATGGTGGTACCCGAGCATGAAATCCTTCTCGGCGTCATCCACGACCCGATCTTCGGCCCGATCATCGCGTGCGGACCGGGCGGCGGTAATGTCGAGAAACACGACGATATTCGCTTCATGCTGCCGAGCGAGGATCGTAACGAATTTGCGGTCTTTTTGAGCGACCAACAATTTGGTGCGCGGATCAGCGCCGTCGGGATCACGACCGTGTCTGATCTGATGGTGCGTCTATCACAACTCGCAATCGACCTCGGCCCGTCGCTTGCCGAACTCGATATCAATCCAGTGGCTCTGATTGCGGGCGGTACGCGCGCACTCGCGCTCGACGCGCTCGCGGTCATGGCTGACGCGGAAGTGCAGGTCGAGCCTTCCGAACGCCGGCTGCGGCAAGGAACCGCTCAATAATGCGAAATTCTCCCATTGCGTCCCGCGCCGAAAACGCTTCGCCGCTCTATTACCGGGTCAAATCAGTGATCGAGGAGCGGATTCGTTCCGGCCGTTTGGCGGCGGGTAGCCAACTGCCGTCGGAAAGCGATCTCTGCGAGGAATTCGGAGTTAGTCGCGGAACGGTTCGGGAAGCTTTGCGTGAATTGGTGGCATCCGGTCTTGTCGATCGGCATCACGGTAAAGGCAGCTTTGTTAGCTCGGAGCCGGTGTTCGGTTCGCCACCGATGAAATACACCGGCTTGCTGGAGGACCTTTACGATCAAGTGACCAAGGTCGAGGTTCGATCGGTCGAAATCGATGTGGCAGCGGGGCCGCCAGCGGTGTTGCGCGCGCTCGCCCTCGATCCGGGCACGCGACTGACCATCGTGCGCCGCGATCGTCATCTCGATAACCAGCCATTCGCTTACACCGTTAACTTTCTGCCGACCGATATCGGTGCGCGCATTAATCCTTCGGTGCTCCGCAAATACCCGCTCTTGCGCGTGATCGAGCAGAATCTTGGAATCAAGATCGACTCAGCCGAACAGAGTATGCGCGCAACGCTCGCGGACGCCGATGTCGCGAAGCGGCTCTCTGTTCCCTTTGCATCGCCATTGATGTTCGCGGAGCGGCTCTATTTCGCGCGCCGCGGCAAGCCGCTCTACATCGCGCAAAGCTTCTATCGCGCTGATCGATATCAGTTCACTGTTCGCTTGAAGCGATATCGTGAGGAAGGCCAGTGGCATTGGGATTATCAAAAATCAAGGAAATAAGGAGGAAACTATGACGCAAATAACAGTCGCCCGAGCAATTGCTCGCGTTCTCGAACAGATGGGCACCGAAGTCGTTTTCGGCGTAAACGGCCATGGCAATTGGGCGCTGCTTGATGCGCTAGTCAACGAGACGAGCATTCGAGGCGTTCCGGCTCGGGTCGAGGATCAGGCCGTGCAGATGGCGGACGGTTATTGGCGGATGCGCCGCGCGGCGCCGTTGCCGATCATCACAACGACCGTCGGACCCGGCAACATGAACATCGTACCGGCCGTAGCAACCGCGTTCTATGAGTCTGTAGCGTTGCTCGTCCTCGCGGGAGCCGGCCCGACACATTGGTTTGACCGCGGCGGCATGGAGGAGTCCTACCGCAATGGCCCCGAAGACTGGGTCTCGGTGGTCAAGCCGATCACCAAGAAGGCGTTTATGGTGACGCGACCGGACAACGCGATCGACATGCTTTTGCGCGCCTATCAGACCGCAATTTCAGGTCGCCCCGGACCGGTCGTCGTCCAGATTCCGTTCGACATCCAGCACACAAACATCTCGGATGCGCTGCCCGACCCGACACCATACAAGCAGGTGCATTCGCCGGCGCCGGACCCCACCGGGGTTGCCGAAGCGGCCAAGCTGCTCGCCGCTGCTCAAAGACCGATGATTGTGGTCGGTAGCGGCATTCATAATGCCCATGCACGCGACGAGCTTCTGCGCTTCGCCGACGCGACCGGTATTCCGGTCGCGACCACCACCACCGGGAAGGGCGGTTTCCCGGAGGGGCACCGTCTTTCGCTCGGCTGCATCGGCCGCGCCGGCACCGGCCACGCCAATGCTGCGGCGCGTCGTTGCGACATCGTCGTCGGGGTAGGCACGCATTTCACCGACATCGACACCGCCGGCTGGACTCTCTTCGATATTCCGAATGCCACTCGCCTGATCCATCTCGACATCGACCCCGGCGAACTCGGCCGGGCCTATCCCACGGCGGTGGCGATGATCTGCGATGCACGGCTCGGCCTAGCCGCGCTGACCGCAGCAGCTTCTGCTGCGGGCGTCACCGAACGCCGCGACTGGGTGCAGGATATTGCACGCGAGCGTCAGAGCTGGGAAGAGTCGGTTGCTGACCAGCGCGTCTCGGACTTGGGGCCGCTGCATTACGCTCGCATCTGCCACGACACAGCGACGGTGGTGGCCGAGAAAGATCCGCAAATGCCGGTTTTTTTCGACACCGGGCACCTGCTGAGCTTCATGCCGGCGTTCTTTAAGGCTTCTTCGCCGCATATCGCGCATGACGGCTTCTTCCACCGCATGGGATGGAGCGCCTCGGCGGTCATCGGCGCCAGTATCGCACAGGGGAACCGGCCGGCGCTGGCGCTGATCGGCGACGGTTCGTTCATTATGGGCGGCACCGCCGTAGCAACGGCAGTCGAGCAGAATTTGCCGATAGTCTGGGTCGTGCTCAACAACCGTTCGCTCCAGATCGAGCGTGAGCTGATGTTGCGCATTTACGGACGCGAGACCTTCTGCGACTATCGCAAGGTCGGAAGCCCGGATTTGTGGAATCCGGATATCGGCAAATGGGCGGAGGCGATGGGTGCGAAGGCCTTGCATGTCGGAAAGGCTGCCGATTACGCGCCCACTTTGCGGCGCGCGCTCGATGCCCGCGCACCAACCGTGATCGACGTCGACGTTTCCTTGGACGTCAAGGGCTACCGGGCCGTCTGGTACCCCTACCCGACAGACTTCTATCAATCCTGGAAACCAGGACCTATGGGCGACCCACAATAACAACAACAAGTGCCGTCAACGGCACACAACCCACACATGGAGGAATACAGTGAAAGTACTCACACCACTACGGATGAAACTAGCAATTGCTGCCTGTTCCGTTCTTTTGGCCGGGGCGCTTGCCAACGCCGCCGAAACCGTCAAGCTCGGCATTGGTCTGAGCATGACGGGGCCGATCGCCTACCTCAGTCAGCAATATCTGCAAGGGATGAAGGCAGCGGTCGACGTCGTCAACAAAGCCGGCGGCGTCGGCGGCGGCCGCATGCTCGAACTCGTGGTACGGGACCACAAAGGCGTTCCGTCGGAGGCGGTCGCTGTCACCAAACGACTGATCGAAGAGGATAAGGCTGCGATCGTCGATATCGACCTGCCAAGCACCGTCGCAATTGCCGCGGAAGCCGTCACCAAGGAGTCCAAGGTCCCGCAGATCGCTGGTTTCACCTTTGCCCCCGCAGCAGTACAGCAGGGCAATACGTTTTTCTTCCGCGCCTGCACAACCTCCGACTTGATCGGCGATGCGCTCGCGCAGTCGATCGTCGCCGATAAAAACAACAAGACGATCGCAATGTTGGCGCCCAACGACGATTATGGCCGCAGCGCCATCAAGTCGCTGAGCGAAGCGATTGCGCGGCTCGGCGGACCCAAGGTGGTCTATGCCGACTACTACGAACGAACCCAGAGTGACTTCAGCGCCGTCTTGCTGAAGATGAAGTCGCTGAACCCGGATAGCCTGTTCATCGACGTGCGCTGGCCGGCCAGCCTGACGGTGCTCAAGCAGATGGTAGAGGTCGGCCTGAAAAAGCCGCTGTTCAGCAGCGTCAATTTCTACAACGCCAAGCTTGCCGAGCAGGCCGGGCCGCTGCTGGAGGGGGCGCAGTTGTCGGTTGCCTGGGCGCCGGTTTTCACAGATCCGGCTTCAGTCGAGTTCATCAAGGCGTATGAGGCAATATTCAAACAGGCGCCCGATGACTCCGCTTCGCTCGGTTGGACTACGACCATGGTCGCAGCCCAGGCCCTGAAGGCTGCCGGTCCCGGCTCCGACTCCGAGGCTCTGCGCAAGGCGCTTAGCAACGTCGACTACAAAAGTCCCCAGGGCACGGTGAAATTCGACGCCAAGGGCGATGCCAGTGTCGCTGCACATGTCCTGCGGTTCAAGGACGGCGGTTACCACCTCGTGCGCTGAGCAAGGGATATCGTCGTGTTGGAGCTCGCCTTCCAACAGGTGGTCAACGGCCTCCTGGTTGGCGCCATCTATGCACTGATGGCCCTGGGCCTGATGGTGATCCTTGGCATTCTGAGGATCATTAACATGGCCCAGGGCGAACTCTATATGCTCGGTGGTTACTTCTGCTATTTCGCCTCCGTCACACTGGGCGTTGGCTACTTTCCTGCGATCATTCTGGCGATGATCGCCGCCGCCGGCGTCGGCGTGCTGATGGACCGGCTGGCCGTGCGGCCGTTGCTGCGCCGGCCGTTCTACATGGTGTTTCTGTCGACATTCGCGGTATCGATGATTCTTGAAAATGCGGTCGAACTGATCTGGGGGCCGGACCCGCAGAACATTCCTTCACCGTTCTCGTCCTCGCCGATCGTCATCGGTCCGATTTTCCTTACAAGCCAGAAACTCTTCATCTTTGCCGTCGCGCTGGTTACGATCGTCTCGTTCGCGGCGTTCCTGCGCTGGACGCGTGTCGGCATGGCAATCCGTGCGCTCGCGCGTGATCGCGACGCCGCGCTGTTGATGGGCATCAACGCTGACCGAATTCAATCGATCACGTTTGGTATCGGCGCGGCGCTGTCGGGGGCGGCCGGCGCTTTGCTCGGCGCGATGTTCAACGTTTATCCGACCATGGGACAGCTGCCTCTGCTCAAAGGATTCGCCCTTGTGGTGATGGGCGGCATGGGCAGCGTGAGCGGCGTATTCGTGGCCGGGCTGATGCTGGGTGTGGCCGAAGGCCTGACCGCCGGATTCCTGTCGATCGGCTATGTCGATCTTGTCGCCTTCGCCACCATGCTCGTCGTGCTGTTGATTCGCCCCCAGGGACTGTCCAAGTGGGGGAAGTCCGGTGTCTAGAACAAGCACATGGCTGGCGTGGCTGCTAGCTCTCGCGGCGCTGCCGGCGTTGATGCCCAATCCCTATGTTCAATACGTGGTGAATTCCGCGCTGATCCTTGCTTTCGCAACCATCGGGCTCAACATCATCTTCGGCTATGCCGGGCAGCATGCATTCGGCTTTCCGGTCTTCTTCGGCGTCGGGGCCTACGCGTCGGCGCTGCTATCGATCGATGCGGCTTTGCCCGTCGGTTTGGCGATCCCCGCGGGCGCATTGGCTGCTGGTGGAATTTCGGCATTGATCGGCTTTCCTTCATTCCGCCTCCGTGGAATCTATTTCGGCGTCGCCACGATCGCATTCTCCTATGTCATCTATATTATCGCACAGAACTGGGTCGATCTCACTCACGGCCCGATGGGCATTCCACTCATACCGCCGCTACATCTGCTGCCGGATTATGCCGCGTTCGGCGTAAGTCGCGACGCGCAGACGCGTGTCGTCGTCATGATCACGCTCGCCGTCGTGATCTTTATGCTCGACCGAATATTGCGGTCCCCAATCGGGCGGGCGTGGTTCGCCATCCGTGAGAACGAGAACCTTGCGTCCAGCCTAGGGATCTCGCCGTTGCGCTACCAAATGGCCGCCTTCGTGGTGGGTGCGGTGATATCCGGGCTCGGCGGCGGTTTTTACGCGCATTATGTCGGCTTCGTCAGCCCGACCGAACTTGGCTTCCATTATATCGGCGTCGTCTTCATCATGCTGATCGCTGGCGGCACGAGCACATTGGCGGGCCCGCTCATCGGTTCCGTGGTCTTCGGCGTCCTGCCCGAATTGCTGCGCGTCGCCGAGATGGCGCGCAATCTCCTGCTGGGCGTGATCCTGCTGCTCTGCATCATTGTCATGCCGGAAGGGCTAGCCGGAATCTGGAAGCGGCTGCAGGCAGCCCGTGCCAGGCACGGGCGGCGGCTCGTGGACGTCCCGATGCCGGTCGTGACGCACGCGGCGGAGGAAATCGCACAGATCGCGCCGTCGTTCTCGACGAGCGGCAGCCTCGAAGTCCGCGATCTCTCAAAGCAGTTCGACGGGCTGACGGCGCTCAAAGCCGTGAGCTTCACCGTGCAGTCGGGCGAGGTGGTCGGCCTGATCGGGCCGAACGGGGCTGGAAAGACAACGCTGTTCAACGTGATTACCGGCGTGCTACCGCCGACCTCCGGCAGCGTTTTTTATTGCGGCCGCGAAATCGGCGGACGAACACCGCATGCCATCGCCGCACTAGGCATCACGCGAACCTACCAAATCACCAGCGTTTTTCCGGAGCTGACGGCGGCGGAAAATGTCATGGTCGCGACGCATCTGTGGTCGTGTCATGACCCATTCGCCGCGCTGTTGCGCAGCAAGCGTTTCCGCACGGCGGAAGCGGCCGTCGAGCGGGCCACTGACATGGCCTTGGCGTTGGTCGGGCTGCAGGCCAGCCACCAAATTCCGGCCGGCGCACTGTCTTATGGCGATCAGCGTCGCCTGGAGGTCGCCGTGGCGCTCGCAACCGGCGCGCGTTTTATCCTGCTTGACGAGCCCGCCGCTGGGCTCAATACGGAGGAGACCGAGGAGCTATGCGGGCTGATCCGACGCCTGCGCGTCGCCGGGTTCACCGTGATCGTGATCGAGCACGACATGCGCATGGTGATGAGCTTGTGTGAGCGCATCATCGTGATCAACTACGGACGCAAGATATTCGACGGGTCCCCCGGAGAAGCGGCGGTTCATCCCGAAGTCGTCGATGCGTATCTCGGAGCGGGCACCGCCAATGCTTGAGCTCGTCAATGTCCACGCGGGATACGGCAGAATGGCCGTGCTGCACGGCATTTCCATGACCGTCGGTCCAGGCGAAATTGTCAGCCTGATTGGCAGTAATGGAGCGGGCAAGAGCACTACGCTCAGAACCATTTCCGGCATGCTCGCCGTGCGCGACGGCAAAATTCAATACAAGGGCACGCAGCTCTCAAGCCGCCCCTGGGGCGTGGTGCGCGCTGGAATCTCGCAAATTCCGGAAGGACGCCGGCTCTTCGCCGACATGACCGTGCATGAGAATCTTATACTCGGAGCCTATACCTGCCCTACTGGCGATCTCGCCGCGCGTTTGGAACAAGTCTACACGCTCTTCCCCCGGCTGCGCGAGCGCAGCCGCCAATCCGCCGGCTCATTGAGCGGCGGCGAGCAGCAAATGGCGGCCATCGGCAGGGGCTTGATGGCAAAACCTGACTTGCTTATGCTCGATGAGCCGTCGATGGGGCTCGCGCCGAAGTTGGTGGCGCAGGTTGCCGAGATCGTCAAATCCATCCGTCATCTGGGGATCAGCATCCTGCTTGTCGAGCAGAACGCTCGGATCGCCTTGGAAATTGCCGATCGCACCTATGTATTGCAGATGGGAAGGATCGTGACGGAAGGTCCGAGCGCGACACTGCGCGACGACCCTTTCATCCGCCGCGCCTATCTCGGCCTTTGAAGATAGCCGCCGGTTCATTCGCTACGTCGTATACGCGCGACGTTCGGCAATTCAGCCTACCGGCGTCCATAAGACAGACTAGGACCGCTTTTTTGCTCGCACCGTGAGTTTTTTGAACGCACGAACTGCGCCGACAATTGCGCTCTCGACCGGCAATCGCTCGATGCTGGACGCGCCTACGAAACCCTGTGCTGTGGTCCGCGCCAAAACATAGGCGACATCTTCCGGAGCTTCCATGGGGCCACCGTGCGCCAAGGCGATCACCTCCGAATTTACAGCGCGCGCTGCATTGATGATTTCCTGTGTCGCCCTTGCGGCGTCGTCCAGAGACATGGCAGCTCCCGCGCCAATCGTCCCGCCGCTGGTTAGGCCGACATGCGGAACAATCAAGTCTACGCCCGCTTGCGCCATCTGGACGCCTTCCTCTGGAGTGCGAATATAGCAGGTCGTATAGAGGCCAACGTCTCTAGCCGTTGCGATCATTTCAACTTCACGGGCGAAGCCCAATCCAACCGACTCGAAGTCACGGCGAATGTTGCCGTCGAACCGACATATGGTGGGGTAATTGATCACCCCGGAAAACCCGGCCTCCCGCAGCTGGACAAGAAACTTGCGCATATTCCGCGTCGGATCGGTGCCGCACACTCCGGCCAGAACGGGGGTTTTCTTTGCGGCCGGAAGGACATGGTTCTCGCCAAGTTCCAGCACGATTTCGTTAGCATTCCCGTAAGGCATCAGGCCGCAGATGGACGGCAAGCCGTCCATGCGAAACTTGCCGCTGTTGTAAATGACGATCAGGTCGATGCCGCCGAGTTCCGCACATTTTGCGGAGAGCCCGTTCCCGGCGCCAGCGACGATGATCGGACTGCCCGACGAAATTACGGCCCGCAAGCGGGCCTCCACCTCGTCTCGTGTATATCGATGTCCCATGTGTCTCCCGCGCAAGGCGTTCTTTCTCAGGTCGATCCGGTCACGGCTTAATTCATCATCCTTGTCGCCGCGACACCGCTTGACCGGAGCATTTCCAGCAAACGCGCGACGGCTGTTTCGGCGCAGATCGGTTCGTTAATATTGGCGTCAAGCCGCACCACCTCACCACGATTTCCGAGATGTTTCACGGCTTCATTCATAAACGCGCTGTCGGTCTGCGGGGCGTAGAATACGCCGCCGACGCGGTCATACACGGAGAATCCACCTAGTGGCAAAATCAGCACCGCAGGACGCTTCGCACAAGCAAGCTTCTCGCCGACCCAGCGGCCGAGAATGACGTTCTCGTCGGCCGTGGTTCGCATCAGTGTCGTATTCGGACTATGCGAATATAACAACCGATCTGCGTATTTTGCGGGTACCGTGTCTGGGGTTGTGAAGTTGACCATATCCATCGCGCCCGGCAGCACAACCTGAGGAATCCCCCGCGATCCCGCCGCTTGTAGACGAAGCGGACCGGCACTCAGAAATCCGCCGCACAGCTCGTCTGCAAGCTCTGTCGTCGTCAAGTCGAGCACCGCATCGACTACACCTTGTTCGACCAACTCCTCCATCGCCCGCCCGCCTGTGCCATTGGCATGGAAAATCATGGTCTCGCAGTCGGCCTTCGTCAGCAAGTTATGGCAGAGCATGGCCGCGGGAGTGGTCGCACCAAAAGCGGTGATGGCTACCGTCGGGCGCCCAGCATTACCCCGCACCGCTCCAGTTCCTGCGCCCGTCTCGACCATGCCGCAAATCGCCGCAGCACCGTTTATCAGCACGCTGCGAAGGATCGGGTTCATCCCGATGATGTCCGTAATCGTATTGACCATGACGATGTCGTGGGTGCCGACGTAGCTGGCCACCTTCGCGGTCGCCGCCATGGTGGAAATCATCACCTTGGGAACGCTGACAGGAAGAGCCCGCATGGCTGCGGTGGACACTGCCGTCCCCGAGCCACCACCCAGGCCGAGAATCCCGTCGAGGGCGCCCTCACGGTATAGCGTCGTGACCACCTTCTCGGCGCCCGACGACATAGCCGCGAGCGCCGCCCCACGATCTTTCGAGGCAATCAGCTTGTCGAGGTCTGCGCCAGCAGCGCTTGCGAGTTCCCGGCGCGATATGGTTGGAGGCAATCCTGGTTCGCCTAGAACTCCAATGTCGACAAGGACAACCTCATGTCCACGGCCCTCAAGAATAGTCTTGATGAACGCCGCATGCTCGCCCTTCGTATCGAGCGTGCAAAGGACAGCGATCCGTTTTCGTTTCCCCATAGTTGCCTTCGCTTTCGAAAACGACCGCGATCAATTGCAGTTAAACTGCATCCGTTACCTACCACAGACTGATATTCTTGAAAGCTGGCGTCGTAAATCTGGTGAATGTTTTTGCTATTGGCCGCTTTAACAATGGGAATAAGCAGCTGTCCCTACTCAAAACTCTAAATGCCGGAGAAACGCCAGGATTTCTTTGACTTTCGGAGTTTTGAGTAGGGACAGCCTAGAAGCCATATAGCCGCGCGGGATTATCCACCAGAATGCGCCGGCGCACCTCATCATCCGGCACCCAATCAAGCAGCAAATCGAAAAACTCGGTTGAGTTTGGCATCGGTCCAGGAAGG
>Ga0075520_1000922_pt1 | contig 13655 bp, 8 predicted proteins | sample NGEPerB_FD_75100 | JGI IMG/M metagenome (GOLD analysis project Ga0075520, IMG submission 75100) | Arctic peat soil microbial communities from the Barrow Environmental Observatory site, Barrow, Alaska, USA - NGEE PermafrostAB12-B | ecosystem: Environmental > Terrestrial > Soil > Wetlands > Peat ... | reverse complement strand
GCACTGGGCTTTATTCTGATCTCGGGAGTATTAATTCCAGTGCTTGGTATAAAGGTCTCTCTATTTTTTCTTTCGATAATGATTTTTGCCGGTATTCTTTTTGGTACAAACCCTAACAAATAGTAGTTTTATTTTCTTATTCTGCACCGATGTCGACTAATGATTTTGATAACAGCAAACGTCTCTTTCTGAAAAAGTGCCTTGCACTTTCTGCTGGAATCGTTTGTTTCCCGTGCAGGAGTTATACTATGGGATCCGGTTCTGGTGGCGACAACATGTTAAGAAAGATTGCAATGTACCAGGAAGAGACTCCAAGAGGAATAATGTGCAGGATATGCCCAAACGAATGCGTGCTTAAAGAAGGAGAAATAAGCAAATGCAATAACCGGAAAGTCGATGGTTCAAAGCTCTGGACAATGGCTTACGGCAATCCATGCTCTGTGAATATAGATCCCGTAGAGAAGAAACCGTTATATCATTTTTTTCCCGGTTCGAGGGCATGGTCAATTGCCACAGCAGGATGCAACCTTGCTTGCCTGAATTGCCAGAACTGGTCAATTTCCCAGGTAAGTCCTGACAAGACCAGGAATTTCGATCAAATGCCCGAAAAAGTAGTCGATGGAGCTGCTAAAAGCAATTGCAGATCAATAGCTTATACATATACTGAACCTGTAACTTTTTATGAATACACTTACGATACAGCGGTGCTGGCAAGAAGAGCTGGCATTAAAAATATAATTAAATCGAACGGATATATCAATCCGGAGCCGTTAAAGAAGCTATGCTCAGTTATCGATGCGGCAAACATCGACCTCAAGACTTTCAATGACAGTACTTATTTAAAGCTGACAGGTGGCAAGCTTCAGCCAGTTCTTGATTCACTGAAAATTTACAGGGATATGGGAGTCTGGCTCGAGATCACAAATCTGGTGGTACCTCAATGGAGCGATAATTCAGACGAAATCGGTAGAATGTGCAAATGGCTAAGCGAGAATGGTTTTAACGATACACCTCTGCATTTCAGCAGGTTCTACCCGACTTACAAACTTGAACAATTGCCTCCTACTCCGGCTGAAGTGCTTAAGAATGCAGTAAAAACGGCTTCATCTGAGGGACTGAAGTATGTCTACACCGGTAATGTTCCCGGCGATGAGGTATCCGACACGAGGTGCCCTTCATGCGGTAACCTCGTTATATCCCGTCAGGGCTTTACTGTAACAGCCAATAATCTGAGGGATGGAAAATGCAATAAATGCGGACATGAAATCAGGGGTGTCTGGAACTAAAATTAATATTTCTATTTAGCCGGGATGAAGCGATCAGAAGCAAAGGAAAGGATTGAAAAGCTCCTAAAGGAGATTGAAGAGCATAACAATAATTATTATGTTCTGGATAAGCCTGTCATTACCGATTTTGAGTTTGACATTTTAATGAATGAACTTGAAACGCTTGAAAAAAAGTTTCCAGAGTTCATGTCGGATGATTCTCCTACCGGTAAAGTTGGAAGTGACCTTACCAATGACTTTAAGCAATATGTACACGAGTATCCGATGCTCTCTCTTGGCAATACCTATAACGAAGAAGAACTCAGGGATTTTAATAACAGAATCGAAAAAGCTACCGGGACACCTGTTGATTATGTTTGCGAGCTGAAGTACGATGGTGCCTCAATAAGCATTATCTACAGGAATGGCAGGTTATTCCGTGCACTTACGCGTGGCGATGGCACTAAGGGCGATGATGTTACATTGAATATCCGGACTATAAAGAGTATACCGGCAAGAGTGACTGCTGAAAACGTACCGCCTGAATTTGTGATGAGAGGTGAGATTCTAATGCCAAGAGCTGTCTTTGAAAGACTCAACGATGAGAGGACAAAAGATGGCCTGGCTCCCTTCGCCAACCCACGCAATGCGGCTTCCGGAACACTTAAGATCATTGATCCAAGGATTGTCGCATCGAGGGATCTCGACTGTAATTTCTATTTCCTTTTGTCAGAAGACCTGCCCCATGAGACTCATTATGAAAACCTTATGGAAGCCGCAAAGTGGGGATTCAGGGTGCCTGACAGCGTAAGTCTCTGCAGAAGCTTCGATGAGGTACTTGGATTTATTGATCATTGGGAATCGGAACGGAAAAAATTACCATTCGATATTGACGGCGTTGTTGTGAAAGTAAATTCACTTCGGCTTCAGGAAGAGCTTGGCTTTACTGCAAAATCGCCTCGCTGGGCTATTGCATACAAGTACAAGGCAGAGCGTGTATCAACAAAATTATTATCGGTCTCCTTTCAGGTTGGGAGAACAGGAAACATAACTCCTGTTGCAAATCTCGAGCCTGTATATCTTGCCGGAACAACCGTAAAGCGGGCAACGCTCCATAATGAAGATCAGATCACCATGCTTGACCTTCATCTTAATGATACGGTTTTTGTTGAAAAGGGAGGAGAGATAATTCCAAAAATAGTTGGTGTCGACCGCACTACCAGGAATGAGAACAGCGTTGAGATAAGGTTTATCGAAAACTGCCCGGAATGCGGCACACCTCTGATAAGAAATGAAGGTGAGGCAAATCATTTCTGTCCGAATTACTTGCACTGTCCTCCACAGCTCAAGGGAAGAATTGAACATTTCATCAGCAGGAAAGCAATGGACATTGATGGTCTTGGAGAAGAAACTGTCGATCTGCTTTTCAATAAAAACCTGATAAGGAATTACGCCGATCTTTATGAGCTGAAAACAGAGGAGCTCATTCCTCTGGAAAGAATGGGAGAGAAATCCGCATCGAATATTATAAAGAGTATCGTGGATTCTCTTAAAGTTCCTTACAACCGCGTTCTTTATGCCCTGGGGATCAGGCATGTGGGAGAAACCGTAGCCAAAACTATCTCTGCCAGATTCAGAACGATCGATGAGCTTTCCTCTGCTTCCGCTGAATCACTGACATCGGTAAATGAAATAGGTCCAAAAATTGCATCCAGCATAATCTCATTTTTTGCTGATGCCGATAACATTGTAATAATAAACCGGCTTAAATCGTACGGGTTAAGGTTTTCGGGAGATGAAGAAAAAGGCCCTTTAAGTGACCGTCTCGCGGGAAAATCTATTCTGATCTCAGGCGTCTTTAAAAAGCATTCGCGTGATGAGTATAAGCTTATTATCGAAAACCATGGCGGGAAAAACGTCACTTCGCTTTCCGGAAGTACCTCTTATATTCTTGCGGGTGAGAACATGGGACCATCAAAAAAAGAGAAAGCGGCTGATCTGAAGGTCCTGCTTAAAAGTGAAAAGGATTTCCTTGAAGATATTGGTGAAGAATAATTTTTTTGCTTTACCGACTTTAACAAAAAACTGTTAGGTTTGCAATATGGAACTATTCAGAAATATAAGGCTAAGAATCGGGAATTCACTTCTCGCAAAAAAAGTGGCCAGGGTAAAAAGAAAAGTCTTTTACTCGAACATTGGCCTGGTTAAGACTATTGGCATTGTATGGGATGCTGCGAGAACCGAGGATTTTATAAGCCTTTCGAAATTTTATCAAAAGATGCACGATAGAGGCATTGATGTTAAAATCATTACTTATTTCCCCGGCAAGGAGTTGCCGGACCAGTATACTGCCCAGAGGTATCTGACCTGCATCAGGAAGAATGAAACCAATATGTTTTATCTGCCCGTATCTCATGAAGCAGAGTTTTTTATTAAAAACCGGTTTGATATTCTGATCGACATTAATTTCAACTCAGAACTTCCGCTTTCATATCTGACATCACTCTCAGCATCGGGGTTCAAGGTAGGGTTGTTTGACTCCTACCGGGGGGCTTCGACATTCGATTTAATGATGGAATTGAAAAAACCTGTCCAGATCGAAAATTACCTTAACGAAATAATGCATTATTTAGAAATGATCAATTCCGGTTCAACAGTTCAGGCTGACAAATAATCAATTATGAAAAGATTCAGAGGAACAGGTGTTGCTATAGTAACACCATTTAAAAATGATTCAAGTATCGATTTCTCGGCCCTTGGCCGCGTAATAAATCATGTAATAAAAGGCGGCGTTAATTACATCGTTGCCATGGGTACAACCGGTGAAACTCCTACGCTCACAAAAGACGAAAAACAGGCAATCATTTCTTATGTCATGGAAACTGTCGATAACCGTGTTCCAGTAGTGATCGGCATAGGCGGAAACAGTACCCATGAAGTAATAAACAGCATCAGGGATATGGAGCTTGAAGAAGTTGACGGAATATTATCAGTATCTCCATATTATAACAAGCCAAGCCAGCGTGGAATATTCCAGCATTTCAAGGCAATCGCCAACTGCAGTCCACTTCCCGTGATTATATACAACGTCCCTACCAGGACGAGCAGCAACATAACTTCTGACACCTGCCTTGAGCTTGCCCATGAATGTGAAAACATAATAGCAGTTAAGGAAGCATCAGGCGACATAGCCCAGATAATGAGGATTATGAAGGGAAAACCTGAGAACTTTCTTGTTATTTCAGGTGATGACATGATGACCTTGCCTGTAATTGCTGCTGGTGGGTCAGGTGTAATTTCAGTGCTGGCAAATGCATTCCCTGCCGAATGCAGCAATCTTGTAAACGATGCACTTAAAAACAATTTCAAGGCAGCCCGCGAAATTCAATTCAGGTTCATGGAATCCATCGAATTATTATTCGCCGATGGAAATCCTTCAGGTGTTAAAGCGTTTCTGAATGTAATGAACCTGTGCCAGAATAATCTAAGACTTCCACTCGTTCCTGTAAACCGGACAATCTATTCCAGGATTCAGAAAGCCGTTGAGGATCTGAAATAACCCATCACCTTGTCAAGGTCTTGCATCAGCGCCTCCGGAGACTTGCTGCTGACCATGACAATTCTTGTATTTTTTCCCGCTTCCACAGGGGCAGGGATCATTTCTTCCTACTTTTTTATCGACACGTACGGGTTCTGTTTTCCTGTCCCGGTCAGCACCTCCTAACGGACCCGATGAACTGGTAGAATCGGTTCTGGAGGTTCTGAGGTTTTCTACCTGGCGACGACGCTGCGCTTCTTTTACCTGGTCAGGATCCTGTGAAGGGATGTGTCCTTTCATAAGTGTGCTAACAAGATCTTTATTTACTTTTTCGATCATCGTTTTAAAAAGCTCATACGACTCGAACTTGTAAATAAGGAGCGGATCCTTTTGTTCATATGTAGCATTCTGTACTGACTCCTTCAACTCATCCATCTCCCGAAGATGCTCTTTCCAGGCATCATCAATTGTCGCAAGCACAACTGTCTTCTCGTACGATTTTGAAAGCTCCTTCCCTTCAGATTCAGCAGTCGCCTTCAGGTTGGTAATTACCTGGAATACCCTTACTCCATCGGAAATAGGAACAACTACATTCTCATAAACATGAGACATCTTCTCATAAACATCCTTGAGCACAGGATAAGCCTGCTGTGAGATCAACTCAACCTTTCGCTTGTATGTTTCGAGAACCTTTGCATATACTATATCGATGACAGCCTGATTTGAATCTTTCTGAAAGACCTGGGAAGAAACCGGAGAATCCATTGAAAATGACCTTATAAGTTCAAAGTCAAACCCTTCAAAATCTCCTTCATTTTGATAGGTCTCCACAAGTACTGCCGTTACATCATACATTGAATTTGCGACGTCGACACTCAATCTCTCACCTAGAAGTGCATGTTTTCTCTTCTTGTATATAACCTCCCTCTGGGAGTTCATTACGTCATCATATTCGAGCAGCCGTTTGCGGATACCAAAGTTATTCTCTTCTACTTTCTTCTGTGCCCTCTCGATCGACTTTGTTATCATTGAGTGCTGGATCATTTCGCCGTCCTTCAATCCCAGTTTATCCATGATCCCTGCAATTCTTTCCGAGCCGAAGAGTCTCATGAGCTCATCTTCAAGCGAAACGAAGAATTGCGAAGATCCGGGGTCACCCTGCCTCCCTGAACGACCGCGAAGCTGCCTGTCCACCCTCCTCGACTCATGTCTCTCAGTACCAATTATTGCCAGACCTCCTGCCCTCTTTACATCTTCAGTGAGCTTGATATCGGTGCCTCGTCCAGCCATATTGGTCGCAATTGTTATGGTACCTGTTTTGCCGGCTTCAGCCACGATTTCTGCCTCTCTCTGATGTAGCTTGGCATTCAGGACGTTATGCTTCAGACCTTTCATTTTCAGCATCCTGCTCAGAAGCTCAGATATTTCCACCGATGTCGTTCCGACGAGTACCGGGCGCCCCTGGCGATTCATCTCGGATATCTCTTCAATAACGGCATTATATTTTTCTCTTTTGGTTTTATAAACCAGATCTTCCTTGTCGTTTCTTACCACAGATCTGTTAGTCGGGATAACCACGACGTCGAGCTTGTAAATATTCCAGAACTCTCCGGCTTCTGTTTCGGCTGTACCTGTCATCCCCGCAAGCTTATGGTACATTCTGAAGTAATTCTGCAGCGTGATGGTTGCATATGTCTGAGTTGCATCTTCCACATGCACATTTTCCTTGGCTTCAATAGCCTGATGAAGACCGTCTGAGTATCTTCTGCCCTCCAGGATACGTCCGGTTTGCTCGTCAACTATCTTCACTTTATTTTCCAGGACAACATATTCAACATCCTTGTCGAAAAGTGTCCAGGCTTTGAGAAGCTGGGTCATAGTATGGACCCTTTCCGATTTAACAGAGTAATCCTGGAGAAGCTCGTCCTTAATCTGAAGCTTTTCCTTGTCGCTTTTTGATGACTTTTCAAGGTCGGCAATTTTTGATCCTACATCAGGAAGAATGAAGAAACTGGCATCCTCGACGGAGGTTGATACCAGATCTATGCCTTTATCAGTAAGCTCTATTGAATTTTGCTTCTCGTCAATAATGAAATAAAGCTCATCAGTCACTTTCGGCATATCCTTGCTGTTATTCTGCATGTATAGGTTCTCGGTCTTTTGAAGCAGAGACCGGTTTCCCTCCTCGCTGAGATATTTGATGAGAGCGCTGTTTTTCGGGAGTCCTTTATAAGCCCTGAGAAGAAGCAAGCCACCTTCATCGTTCTTACCTTCTGAAATAAGTCTTTTTGAATCAGCAAGCATCTGTGTGACAAGTTTTTTCTGTGCAGCGACAAGCTTATCGACTTTTGGTTTGAGCTCATCAAACTGCTGCGTATCGCTTTTAGCTGTAGGTCCGGAAATGATCAGAGGAGTACGGGCATCATCGATAAGAACCGAGTCGACCTCATCAACTATTGCATAATAGTGCTTGCGCTGGACCAGGTCTTCAGGGTTCATCGCCATATTATCCCTCAGGTAATCGAATCCGAATTCATTATTGGTACCGAATGTAATATCAGCGTTGTAAGCCTTCCTTCTTTCGGATGAATTAGGCTGATGTTTATCGATGCAATCGACCGAAAGGCCGTGAAACTCATAAATCGGGCCCATCCACTCCGAGTCACGTTTCGACAGGTAATCGTTGACAGTTACAATATGAACTCCTCTGCCGGCAAGAGCATTAAGAAAAACCGGCAGCGTAGCGACAACCGTTTTACCTTCGCCTGTCGCCATCTCTGCAATCTTTCCCTTATGAAGCGCAACTCCTCCAAAGAGCTGGACGTCATAGTGAACCATATCCCAGACTATCTCATTCCCGCCTGCGATCCAACTGTTTTTCCAGTAAGCCTTATCGCCTTTGATTGTTATGCTCTCCCTTGTCGCTGCAAGATCCCTGTCATACTGCATAGCAGTCACTTCAAGCTCGCTGTTTTCCTTGAACCGCCTGGCAGTCTCCTTCACTATTGCAAAAGCTTGTGGAACACATTCATCAAGAACCGTTTCCAGTTTTTCATCGATTTGCTTCTCGATCTTGTCTATCTCGTTGTACGACTCCTCTTTCTTGTAAACATCTTCTTCGGCTTCAGCACTTTCTTTAATAGATTTTATTCTGTTCTCATCTTCAGTAATATATTCCAGGATCTTCTTTCTCAGCTCCTGTGTTTCATTTCTCAGCTGATCATTTGAAAGACTCTGCAGTTTTTCAAATTCAATATGGATTTTATCGACAAAAGGATTAATCTCCTTCATATCCCTCTCATACTTGTTTCCGAGAAATAGCCCCAGGAAATCGTTAATTATGCTCATATAATCTTGGTTTTCAAAATTTCAAAATATCCCGCAAAATTAGTTTATTTTTCGAATAGTGGATTGCAGAAGCATCTATAATAAAGGATGTCGTGAGAAGGCCTGAAATCAGGGATGCAACCCGGAAAGCTATTTTACCAGGTTGTATTTTAGCTGACGGATACCGTCTTTCTGATAAAGAACAATGAAATACAGACCCGAAGAATACCCCGATATATTTATTTTCAGTTCGCTTCCTCCACTGCTAGTTCCCGAGAATAAGCAAGTTCCGGAGGAGTTGAAAATCCTGTAATTGTAAGGAATGCCCGATCCGTTTCCTTCATTCTTTACCGTAAAGAGCCCATTGCCTGGATTAGGAAACAAAACCAATCCGGGATAGTTTATCTCTCCAGCCATGTCGATCAATGGTTCCACGTTCAGATCTTCAATCACCCATCCCCATCCATGTGCATAGGGATCAGAAAATAGCCTGAACCTAACCATCATTGTGTCTCCTGCGGAAACAGATGAAGAGGCCGATGCAAAGAAGTAATGTTTAATAAGCTTGGATTCATCGGGAACATAAGTTGAATTTTGCCCGTCAATTGCACTATTATATGCAGTAAGCCATGCATTACTATACCTGCTGTCGTATCCGTCACCGAGGGGAAACCACGATTTTCCAAAATCCTTCGATCCCTCCGGAATCACGTAATCATAAAAGTCTGAAGATCCGAAAGTCGAGCCGCTTTCACCCGGTTCAACCATAACCACCTCCCTGAAGCTTATCATCATTCCGTTAGCATCGAATTTCAGCGGAGTCCTGAGTGCTGCGGTATATGTAATGCTGTCTCCGCTACCTTCAGGGCTGGCATACGGGTGTGGCGTATTTAGACCGTATGCTGAAAAACCTGCAGGTTTGGATATTGTGAAGCCATCATTCAGGAAATCGCCTGATGCACCGTAGAAGTTGGTAGAATATTTATCCGCGACAGGGTTCAATGATTCAATCTTGATGGTATACCATCCGGCCGATGGCATGAGTTTCTCATTTGGTGACCCTGCTTTGTCAATTGCAATTATCCTGTAACGTATCGAATCTCCGCCTGCCAGGGCCAGAGACTTGGGATAAAGGTTATTCCTGTAAATGTCATTATTACCGGCGATCAGTCCCAGATATGAAGGAGTGCCATCGTTTACAATGTACTCCAGGTATGCAGTGTCAACCCCGATGTTGTCTGTCACTTTTGCTTCAAAATTTATTGAATTTACCTTCTCAAATAATGAATTCAGCCTTTTATGGGTTATAACCGGTTTAACCGTATCTATTCCGATATAAACAGAATAATGGTACTTTTCGGTATATGACGGAGATTTATAAACTCTTCCGAGACAATCTTCCACTGAAATGTAATATTCCAGGTTTAAACCATAGGAAGGGATTGAAACGGAAGCAGTGTAATTATTATCCGGCAGCGAGGTCATTATTGTCGAATTGCTTGTCAGAAAATTATCAAACGACCAGACCAGACGCACATTGTTATGAATATAAGCTGTATCGGATTTAACCGAAGCAAGTATTGGCAATGATGAAATATGCTCCTCAGTATCTTTCGGTTTGTTATGAGTAATCCTTGTATTTACCCATCCAAGGTCGCCGAGCATTGACATAATGAACTTGCCCGGATTATGAATTGCCTCTTGCAAATCTAAACTGGGTGTCATGAGTGCATCAATTTGCAGGGTTGTAGCCTCGTCAAGATGTGATACACTGGAACCGGCGTCGAAAGTGGAAGGGGCGTACAAACGTGCCCTGGTTATTGTATAGATATTACTATTAAGTGAAGTATAGTTTTTTAAAAGAGGGCCGTTAAAATATAGCTGCCCGTTTGTAAGAGCAGTTTTTAGATCAACAGACGGATTTATAAACGACAAAGTATCAGTCAGCCTTTTACCGGCAAAGTTTTCAACAAAATTATCGTATATCATCGGTACGCCTGATACACCATATGAACCTGTGGTTGATCCTGCATCCATACTGTCGAGGAAACCAAGCCCGTGAATCATTTCGTGGAGCGCCACCGTGACAAGGTCATACTGAAGGTTTATAATATGTCCATCTGTCCTGAGATACCAGTCTACATTGCTGTTTACATACAGAACAATATCGCCTTCTGCTTCACTGTTAAGTGTTTTTCCGGCTATCTTTTCAGCGAGAGCGATCGGATACCAGGCATAGGGCACCTGGGCATCAATTTCCCACCCAGGAATTAATGCGGTTGTCGATGCCTGTGCAAGCACTCCGGTTGTAGTTATTTTTTCCCAGGTAGCATGGACTGTTATATGGGCATCAGAAGGCAATACCGACTGAAGTATCGAACCTGCAAATTCAACAGCTGTTTTTGCAGCTGCAGGAAAGCCTGAACAAATGACGGTTACCGTGGCGCCTCCTTTTTTGTTCATTCCCAGGTAGAACTCCTTTGGAGGCGGAATATAGATTTTTGTCACTTTGTTCCCGGCATAACAGTTAGAAAGGGCAACGGGCTTCCTTATCGCTTCCTGCGAAAAGAGCCTGGAGGATGGCGACAGAATCAGAAAACAGATAATAGTGAAGGTCAGTCGCTTCATTAAGCAATCTGCGTTCCGGCAGCCTGTCCGGCAGCCGGAGTTCTGAGGGTCATAATATCCCTGTCGAGCTGATACATGTTGTTCTTGCCAACGAGCCTGATCTTGTCAAGGATGGCTCTTGCAGAAGCTTCCTCTTCAACCTGTTCAAATACGAACCACTGGAGGAAATTATGAGTATTGAAGTCTTTTTCAGAAAGAGAAAGAGCAACTATCTCATTTATGCTTGCAGTTACAAACTCCTCGTGCTTGAGAACTTCCTTAAAAAGATCTTCAACTGACTTGAAATCGAAAGGCGGTTTTTTAAAAGCAGGTAATACAGCCTTGCCTCCTCTTTCATTTACATATTTAATAAACTTCAGCATGTGAAGCTTTTCTTCCTCAGCCTGGGCATATAACCATCCGGCTACGCCAGCCAGGCCGTTGATCTCGGACCATGATGCCATTGCAAGGTAAAGGATCGATGAGTAACCTTCCCTTTCTATCTGCCTGTTGCAGATATCTTCAATTTTCTTATTTATCATTTTCGTTTATTTTATTCCCAGTAATAACATTTAAATTATAAAGGTTGTTCAATTTCAAGCAGCTCCTCAATTTTCAATATCATTTCATTAACAGAAAATGGCTTGTAATATATTGCATCAGCACCCAGGGCTTTTGCCATGTTAAGATAGCTGGCAGGCCCGGCTTTACCTCCACCTGAAATAGCAATAACCTTTATTGAAGGCTTTATTTCCCTGAGTGTCATTATAACTTTAAGGCCATCTTCTTCAGGCATTATAAGATCCGTTACAACCAGATCAGTAACTCCTGGCTTGAAATGGATGATTGCATCCTTACCGTTATCAGCTTCCTGAACGGTGAATCTTTTTCTGGTCAGAGATTCTTTAAGCATCTCACGCAGTTCACGGTTATCTTCAACAATTAATATCCCTGGCATTATGTTATTGAATTAATATAGTTTATCATTCAATTATCTCTTAATGGACAATTGAATTGCCGTTTCTATTTCCTTGAGTGAGACAGGTTTTACCAGCTGCTGACTGATAATGCCCGAATTTACCAATTTTTCTCCTGAATTGTCCTGGTTTGAATCACATATTATTATACATGGAGGTGTTATACCGTATTTCTGAAACGAGTTTACAAGGTCATCAATCCTGATCTGCTCCGCATCGCTCATATAAATTACAATGTCGGGCCTTGTCTGAATATCAGCAAGCGTCTTATTGAAATGTTTAATCTCTGACGACTGTGTCATTTCAAATCCTGCGCTTTCAAGACCAAGTGATATGATCCTGGATTCATGCCTGTTCCCGGTTACGAAAAGAAGTTTCTTTTTCCTTCCATTTAAAGCAGGCTTGCTTTCTTTTTTAACATAAACAGGAAGATAGATATAGAATATAGATCCTTTTCCCTTTTCACTTGAAACAAGTATAGACCCATCCATCTCAGATATGATACCATGAACCACTGACAATCCAAGGCCTGATCCCTTTCCTACCTCCCTGGTTGTAAAAAAAGGCTCGAAGATCCTTCTCAGCAACGACTGATCCATTCCCTTTCCAGTATCCCTGAAGGTGACCAGCACATATTCATCAGCGACAATTACCTTGCTAAGGTCGCCTCTTACCTTTTTCCCTTCCTCTATGGCAAGCGTCACCGTGATTGTTCCCTTTTTATCTTCAAGGGCCTGTATTGCATTAGTCAGAAGGTTCAGGAAAACTCTGAAAAGCTGGGTAGGATCAGCAAATACAAATTTCTGCTTGTCCCTGTAATTACTTCTGATCGTTACGCTTGGCAGTACCGCCGATTTAACAAATCCGATTGTCTCCCTGAGAACCTCATAGACACTGACTTGAACTTTTTCCTGTTCTACTTGCCTGCTGAATGTGAGTATCTGGTTCGTTAGAGACCTGGCTTTATTTACAGCCGCCAGGATTTTAGAGACTTTTTCTGATAAAGGGGAGTGACCAGGCAAGTCTTCAATCAATAACTCCGAATATCCTGATATTGTCGCCAGAATATTATTAAAGTCATGTGCAATTCCGCCGGCGAGAGATCCGATAGTCTCAAGCTTTTGCGCTTCCAGAAGCCTGTTTTCGAGCATGAGCTCACGTGAAGAATCCTCAAATGCAAAATCTATGTAAGATGGACTATCTGCTTCGTCAAGCGTCATAAATCCGCTAATTCTGCAAACAATCTCTTTCCCCTTACATGTCTTTAGCGGAACTCTGCCAAAAGATTTTGGCTTGCTGTCTGCAAGCTGTTCCACATGCATGTCAAAAATTTCTTTTTCGGCATAATAATCCCTGAGATTTGCGGAATAGAGCGAATTTTCGCTTCTGCAATCCATTATCACCAAAAATGCCTTGTTGCCATGTATAATCCTACCGTCGGGCCTGCACCTCAAAAAACCGATAGGAAGGTTTGTCTCGAACTTTTTGAATTCTTCTTCCTTTTCGATTGCTATCTTTTCGGTAAGCTTCAGGTCAGTTATATCGAATGTCTCGGCCAGCAGGTGAGTTACATTTCCAGCGTCAGTTGGAAACGGCCTGAAAATCACTTCAAAGAATCTTTTGCCAGCCTGCGGAGTTGTGAATGAGGCTTCATACTTTACCGTGGCTCCGGAAAAACACTTGTCGATATTATCCTTGATACTCTTGGTGAACGTCTCCTCACCCCATACATCAGTGAGGGATTTGCCGATTATTGACTCAGCCATACCCCTATGCGCTTTGCAGAATGTGGTGTTAACCTTAACATAGACATAATCCCGGTCAATTACGCTGATCATTGACCTGGAATTGTCAAGGATGTGATCGGCATAAAATTTTTCCCTGGAAAGAAATTCCAGCGATGATTGAATATCAGTTGTTCCCTTTTCCTGTCTCATTATT
>Ga0075520_1000921_pt1 | contig 13660 bp, 13 predicted proteins | sample NGEPerB_FD_75100 | JGI IMG/M metagenome (GOLD analysis project Ga0075520, IMG submission 75100) | Arctic peat soil microbial communities from the Barrow Environmental Observatory site, Barrow, Alaska, USA - NGEE PermafrostAB12-B | ecosystem: Environmental > Terrestrial > Soil > Wetlands > Peat ... | reverse complement strand
GTCTTCATGGACCTCACCGCCGACGCGGTCGAGTACGGCGGTAGCACCCTGGAGTCGACGCACCATGAGTAGCGACGTAACATTGATGTCCACGACGCGGTCTGAATGGATCAAGTTCCGCTCGGTGCGCTCAACCATCATGGGCTTTCTCTTGACATTCGTCCTGACAATTGGTCTGGGCGTGTTGATCACGGTGGCAATTCGCAGCCATTGGAGCCAAACGAGTCCGGGCGACCGCTTCACGTTCGACGCCGTTTCGACGAGCCTGGCCGGTACCTATTTCGCGTCATTCGCCGTGGGCGTCATCGGCATTTTGTTCATTACGAGCGAGTACTCATCGGGATCGATTCGAACGACCCTCGCGGCAGTCCCCAACCGGGTCCGCTTGACCCTCAGCAAACTGATCGTGCTCGCGGTGTCGATGGTCATCGTGAGCGAAATCGTCTGTTTCATTACGTTTCTGATGGGCCAGGCGATCTTCTCGGGCGTCGTGCCGACGGCCTCACTCAGCAGCGGCGCGGTGCTGCGCTCAGTTCTATTGGCCGGCGTCTACCTGACGCTGCTCGCGGTGCTGGGATTCGCGATCGGACTGATCCTTCGACAAAGCGGCGCCTGTATCAGCGTCTTCACGTCGATTCTGCTCATCATTCCGCTCATCATCTTCTTCCTCCCTCAGAGCTGGCAGTCGTCCGTCGCCAAGTACGAGCCGTCAGCGCTGGGCCGGGCGATGATGTCGACGTCGCCACCGAGCGCGGATTTCGGCGCGTGGACCGCGTTGATGGTACTGGTGATCTACGTCGTCGTCGTCCTCGGCGTCGGCACCACGATGCTGGTTCGCCGCGACGCGTAGCGACCCGACCACCCTCTAGGGTGTCGCCGTGGACCTAATCGAGGCACTCCGAACGACTGGTTCGATTCGCAAGTTCAGCGAGCAACCGGTGACTGACGAAGTGCTCTGCCAAGTACTCAACGACGCGCGATTCGCCCCGTCGGGCGGTAATCGTCAGGCGTGGCACGTCATCGTCGTGCAGAATCCGCAGCAGCGAAGAGCCGTCCGCGATCTCTACCTCGAAGCGTGGCACGACTACGTCGCGCACGTGCTGGCCGGTCTCATCCCGTTCTCACCGCTCGCGAGTGACGACGACCGACGCGCGGCGCTCGAAAAGCGAGCGGCCGCCGAAACCCTGTCGCGACCTGACGGTTTCGCCGAGTCCCTCGACGCGGTGCCGGTCATGCTCGTCGTGTGCGCGGACCTACGGGCGCTCGCGGCGACGGACCGCGACCTCGAGCGGTACCAACTGGTGGGCGGCGCGTCGATCTACCCGTTCATCTGGAACATCATGCTGGCGGCGCGAGAACGCGGTCTCGGCGGGGTCATGACGACGGTGGCGACGCGTAACGAAGCAGCACTCCTCGACGCTCTCGAGATTCCGACCGACTTCGCCGTGGCGTCCGTCGTCGCCCTCGGCTACCCGCAGCACCGTCACACCAAACTCACGCGAAAGTCAGTCGCTCAGTTCACGACCATCGACACGTTCGACGGTCCGTCGTTCGACGTCGCCCCGTAGTCGCGCCGCTACCTGTCGAACACCTCGTCGGTGTCTTGGCCGAGGCGTCGTGGACCGCGTCGAAGAGCCGGGCGTACGCCATCAATCAGCAGTGGCGTTCGCATGGCGAGCGTCTCGCCACCGGGCGTGTCCATCGTGCCGAGAAAGTCGCCGTCGCGAATCTGCGCCTGGGCGAAAGCTCCGGCGACGTCGTAGATCGGGCCGTGCGGCACGCTCGACGTCGCTAATCGCTCTAACCACTCGACCGTCGAGTACCTCGAGAAGATGCGATCGAGTGTCGCGCTCAGGTCGACCAGTGTCGCCACGCGCACCGCGTTCGTTCGCCACTCGATGCGCGACGTCAGCTCCTCGTCGGCGAGCACTTGGACCAATCGTGCGAACTGGTTGTCAGTACCGACAGCCAAGAGCAGGAAACCGTCGGCCGTCGCTACGGGTCCGTAGGGCGCGATACTGGGGTGGTCGTTGCCGAGCCGTTGGGGGTTCTCACCAGTGGAGAGGTAACCCTGGGCCTGGTTGATGAGTGCGCTCATTGTCGATTCGAGCAGTGGCGCTTCGAAGTGGCGAGCACTCCGTCCTTGGGCCTTTGCGTAGAGCCCGGTCAGCAGTCCAATGGCGCCATAGAGTCCGGTCACAACGTCGGCGATCGGTGAACCGACCTTCGTGGGCTCACCGTCGGCCATTCCGGTGACCCCCATGAGCCCGGAACGTGCCTGGGCCAGGAGATCGAACGACGGCTGATTGGCGAGCGGTCCGCCCGACGACGCAGGCGTGATGCTGATCCACACGCAATCGGGATTCTGTTGGCGCAGGCGATCTATGCCGAGCGAACTGACCTGGCTCGGCAGGAAATTCTCGACGACGGCGTCAGCCTCGCGAACGAGCGCAGCGACGCGGTCAAAGTCCTCGGGTTCGCGCAGGTTCGCCACGATGTTGCGACGGTGACGATTGACCGATAGGTAATACGTCGAGTCCTCACCGAGCCGCGGAGGCGCCAGGCCGCGCACCGGGTCGCCGTCGGGGCCCTCGACCTTGATCACGTCCGCACCGAGGTCGCCGGCGATCATCGCGCACAGAGGTCCGGCCAAGACGCGCGACAGGTCGAGGACGCGCACGCCTTCGAGCGGCAGGCCGGTGCCGACGTTGGTCGGGTCGAGACGCCACGCCACTACAGAACCTTCGACAGAAAGCTCTTCAGTCGTTCCGACTTCGGCGTCAAGAGGATCACCTTCGGATCCCCCGATTCTTCGATCACGCCACCGTCGAGGAAGTAGACGGTATTGGCGACCTCGCGCGCGAAGTTCATCTCGTGAGTCACCACGATCATCGTCATACCACTGTGAGCGAGGTCCTTCATGACATCGAGGACTTCGCCGACCAGTTCGGGGTCAAGCGCCGACGTGGGCTCGTCAAAGAGCATCAACTTGGGTTCCATGGCGAGCGCCCGAGCGATTGCCACGCGTTGCTGTTGACCGCCGGACAGTTGACTCGGATAATTCTTCTCCTTGTTGTCAAGTCCGACCCTGGCCAACAATTCACGGGCCCGGGCGTTGGCCGCTTCGGCGTTGACGCCCTTCACTTTGATTTGGCCGATCGTAATATTCTCGAGCACCGTGAGATGCTGGAACAGATTGAATCGTTGAAACACCATTCCAATCTGTGATCGCTCGGAGCAAATCTGTTTGTCATTCCTCTCGTACAACTTGCCGTCTCGCGCTTCGTAGCCAATAAGTTGACCGTCCACGCGCAGTTCTCCGGCGTCGTGCTTCTCGAGGTGATTAATGCAACGAAGCAACGTGCTTTTACCCGAACCCGAAGGTCCGATAAGGCACGTCACTTCGCCGCGCACGACGGTCAGATCGACACCCTTTAACACTTCGACGCCAGCGTAGGACTTGCGAACACCACGCGCCTCAACCATTGGCGTCGTCACCGGGCCACCTGATCGAGCGGGTGACGACGCCGAGAACGGAATTTGGACAGTATTCCGCTCAGGTCATTCTTGATTCGTTGCATCGGTGTGGGCGGAGGTGTGCGAAGTGCACCCTTGGCGAAGTAACGCTCCAAATAGAACTGACCGATCGACAAGATCGTGGTGACGATCAAATACCAGAGGCTTGCCACAATAAGTAGAGGCACGATCTCGTAATTGGACGAGTAAATGTTGGTCACGGCTCCCAGTAAGTCGGTCACGGAAACCGCGATGACGAGCGAGGACGTCTTGAGCATGGAGATCACTTCGTTGCCCGTTGGGGGAATGACCACCCGCATGGCTTGCGGCAGGACCACGAGACGGAGCGTTTGACCGCGCGACATGCCCAGTGACGTGGCGGCTTCGGACTGACCCTCGTCGACTGCAATGAGGCCCGAGCGGGCTATCTCAGACATGTACGCCGCTTCGTTGAGCCCCAGACCAACGACGCCAGCGATGAACGGCGTAAAGATCGAAACGGTCTTGAAATGCCAAAACGTCACGCTCATAAATGGAATCCCAATCGTGAAGGCGGGATAGAGCAAGGCGAGCGATCCCCAGAACAGGATCTGCACGTAGACGGGCGTACCGCGAAAGAACCAGGTGTACGACCACGCCGTCGAGGACAAGAGTCGATTGTGCGAAAGCCGCATCACCGCGATGAGTACACCGAACACGATACCGATCGCCATGGCCAAGGCCGTCAATTCCAGTGTGACGACCAGACCGTGGAGGACTTCAGAGGTGGTGAAGTACTGACCGACGACGTTCCAACTGAATCGCCAGTTCACGATGTTGTGGCACAACCTCGACCCGTTTACCGTGTGGCACGCGCGCTGGCCGGTCGGGACCTTGGACAGCAGCGTGTGCACCAACATCGAGATGAACAACAGGGCAACGGCCGCGCCAACCCAGCGCCCGACGTGACGAACGGGGACGACCTTGGCGGCACTGTCCCCGTTCATCGTCACGGTGTTGTTCTACTACAGGAACTTAGGAAAGGGCTCCGTTGAGAACAATCTTGTTCGCACTCAGAGCACCGGCACTGACGCCCCACTTCTTGAGAATCGAACCGTAGGTGCCGTTGGCAATCAGCGTCTTCAACGCCGCCTGTATTGCCTTGGCGAGTCCCTTGCCGTCGGCGGTCTTCGCCGTCGCGATACCGTACGGCGCCACATTGACCGCGCTACCGACCAATTTAAAAACGCCCTTCGATTGCGCGACAACGTAGCCGGCGACCTGGCTGTCCAAGAAACCCACGGTGGCTTGGCCCGACGAAACCGCGAGGTCCGCTTCAGTCTGCGTGCCGTAAGTAAGAATCGTCAACTTCTTTGATGACGGGCACGTTTTGGCGGTGGTTTGGGCATCAGTCTGCTCAACGGTTGAAGTCTCCACCGCGACCTTCAGGCCACAGAAACTTGAGAGTCCCGTGAACTTCACTTTGGTCGAAGTCTTGGCGTACACGCCTTCACCGGCCTGGAAGTAGTCAACGAAGTTGACTTGCTTTTCTCGAGCCTTGTTGTCGGTGAATGATGAATTGCCAATTTGATACCTGCCCGAAGCAATTCCGAGGAGGATGCTGTCAAACGTGACGTTGTTTTCCTTTGTCTGGATTCCCAAGGTGGTGCCAATCGCGCTGATCAGGTCCGCGTCAAAGCCCACAACTTTGGTGCCTTTCATTGACTCGTCGGGAGCGTACGTGGCGTCCGAGGCGACCTGCAGCACCGTGCCCTTGAAAGAGGTGGGAACGAGTTTGGCGTCCGCCGCGTTGTACTTTCCCGATGTCGACGCGGCACCCGCGATGACGCTAGATGCCAGGACGAGCGAAACAATGCCCGTCGTGACGAGTGCGGAGCGCACCCGTGAAATTCGCTGCATGAAAACTCCCTAACTGTTCGCGCCAAGGTCGGCGTCTGGTTTCTATTGATACCAGAAATCAAACACCACCAACAGTCAGGGTCAGCAACTCGGCCTCTTCGACCGACACTTGGGCGCGATTGACTCGTTTTGGCAGGAATCGGAAGATCACCACTGCGACCGCTGCGGCAATGAGCGCCCCTACGACGCAGCCACGATGGAGACCGGTCATGAATGCCTGGGTCACTTCAGTACGTGGGCCGTTCGCCAGCGACCGGGGCAGACGCGCCACGGTCGCCTGGGCCGCAGCCATGGAGCGCTGCGCTTCATTGAGTTGGCTCGACGTGAGACCCAGATGCCCGAAGGCGGCGCGGACCTGCGGCCCGAAGATGGACGAGAAGACCGAACCGATGATCGCGACGCCCATCGTGCCGCCCAGCTCACGCGTCGTCTCGTTGCTCGCGGCGCCGGCGCCGACCTGTTCGGGCGTCAGTGTTCCCATGATGGTGGTGGTCGCGGGAGCGCTGATGAGCGAGAAGCCCAACGCCATCACCGTCATCGAACCGATGATTGGTCCAAAGAACGTGGCCGTGGCGCTAATCGTGGCGGCCCATCCCAGTGCGAACGCCATGATCGCGAGGCCCGCACTGACGACGTAGCGAACGCCGACCCGCTGGGCCACGAGAGCCCCGAGCGGCGTCATGATCGCGGTCACGATGGCGAAGGGCAGCGTATGGACGCCCGCGGAAAGCGCCGAGTAGCCCCTCACCATCTGAAAGTACTGCGTAATGAGAAAGATGAAGCCGAAGAGACAGAAGTAACTGGTCGCGATGGCTCCCGAACCGGCCGAGAAAGCGCCGTTTCGAAAGACCCGCACGTCGAGCAACGGACCGCTGCGACGAAGTTCGTAGGTCGCGAACGCGACGAGCAAGACCAGCGAGGCGCCAAAGAGCGTCAGCGTGGTCGCCGCGCGCCAACCCCACGAGGGTCCTTCAATGATCGCCAGCACCAGCGTCGTGACGCCGGACGTGCCGAAGACCAATCCGCCGACGTCGAGACGACGCCGCAGCGCGCTCCTGGACTCGGGAACCACGATGGTCGTGGCGACGACGGCCAGCAGCACGATGGGGATATTGATTAAGAAGATCGAACCGAACCAGAAGTGCGTGATCAAGGCACCACCGACGATCGGTCCGACGGCAATGGCCGCGCCGGCGACGGCGCCCCAGATACCGAACGCGGTTGCTCGCTCCGAAGGATCCTTGAAGCTCACCGTGAGCAACGACAGGGTCGCGGGGAAGATGAAGGCCGCCGCGGCCCCCATGAGTGCGCGTGCACTCAACAGCGTCGACACAGTTTGCGAATACGCCGCGAACAGCGAGAACACGCCGAACGCCACCAACGCACCGGTCATCACGCGCTTTCGTCCCAGGCGATCAGACATTCCTCCTCCCGCGAGCAGGAGCCCGGCGAAGGGAAGCGAGTAACCGTCCACGATCCACTGCAACGCTGAGTTCGACGCGTGCAAGTCGCGTGCGAGTGTCGGCAGCGCGACGTTAACGACCGTGTTGTCCACCACGACCAGAAACACGGCGACGCAGAGCACCGCCAGTACCTTCCAGCGTCGATCCTGCGCACTCACCGGCACTGGGCCTCCTATAGAACAATGTTCCACTAATATAGAACATTGTTCTATACTGTGTCCAATGGCGACACAACAGTTTCGAACACCCTCCGATCAGATTGGATCCGAGGTCCTGGCGGCGGGTCTGGCGATCCTCGAAGAAGAAGGGCCCGACGGCTTTACCGTACGAGCGATCGCGACGCGGGCCAACGTCGCGCCGATGGCGATCTACAACCATTTCGACGGCAAGAACGGTGTCCTCGAGGCGATCTGGAACGAGGGTTTCGAGCAGCTGCGAATGGACCTCAGTTCCTCAAGCGACGATCCACACGCCGACGTCATCGCGGCGGGTCTCGCCTATCGGCGCTTCGCTCTCGAACACCGCGCGCACTACACGGTGATGTTCATGCACCATTTCGTGGGATTCGAACCGTCGCTTGATGCTTCGCACGGCGCGGCCCGGACGTTTCAGGAACTCGTCACCCACGTCGAGCGTTGTCAGGCACTCGGCTTCTTCGGCTCGCATCGAGCGACCAATGTCGCTCAGATGATGTGGGCGACGAGCCACGGCTACGTCGCGCTGGAGATCCTCAACATCAACTTCTCCGACGACCCCGACGCGACGTTCAAAAGCCTGCTGAACGGACTGTGGAGTGGGTTGGCTCGGTGAGTCCGCTCGAGAAGGCGGCTGGCCACCGACCGGGCCGATGGGGTTGGAGCAGCATGTCGGTGAGTTCTCTGCCCATGTGCTCCTGACGCCAGACCAACTGCTCTTGGGCGGCGCCGAGTACGCGATCCGCGTCCGCACACTCGGTTCGCCAGGTGGGATCAGCGATCAGGTCAAAGCACTTGAACGAACCGTCGCCGAACTGCACGTAGCCGAGTTCGTCGCTGACCGATACGGCGAGATTGCGACTGTTCAGTGAGCGGTCGCGCGGCCAGCGCGGCGTGCGGTCACCGATCCAGTACTCGCGAAAATCCCATTCGTAGTGTGCGGCGCGCCGCCACGGCGTCGACGCGTCGTCCAAGAGCGCCACGAGTGAACGACCGTCACACTGCACGGGTTGATCGAGGCCGAGAGCGTCGGCGAGTGATGGCAGGAGATCCACGTTCTCGGTGAACGAGTGGACCGATTCACCCGCGTCAGAACGTCGAGGGTCGCGCCAAAGACCGATGATGTGGTAACTCTGGGGAAAGAAGCCGAGCTTCTCAATGAGCCCGTGATCACCCAACTGTTCGCCGTGATCGGACGTCACGACAACGAGCGTCTCGTCCCATTCGCCTCGCGCTTCGATGGCCGACACGACGCGGCCGAGTTGCGCATCAACCTCACTTATCATCCCGTAGTACTGCGCTCGAAGCCGTCGCATCGCGTCAACGTCGGTCGGCGCCGAGCTAGCGGCGACCGTGAGCGCGACGTTGTGCAGGCCGTGGCGTCGTTCCTCGGGCACCGGACTGATCGGGAGCTCGACGTCGTCGGGGTCGTACATCGTGGCGAACTCCCCCGCGGCGGCGTAAGGCGGGTGGGGTCGCAGGTAGCTCAAATGAGCGAACCATCCGCTCTCCTGTTCCGCGAGCCAGTCGACGAATCGAGTCGTCAAGAACCCACTGAGTGAATCCTGCATGGGCCGGTCCGGTTCGCCGCGCAACAGTGCGGACCAACCGTTTGGCACGTCGTAGCCCTTGGCGCGCAGGTACTGCACCCAACCAGCCTGACTCTCGGGCAAGTAGAGACCAACGGAGAAACCCGGCAGGATGCCGTCGTAGCTGTCAAGGCGTGGATCGTCCGTACCCTCAGCCCGGTTGGGATCGAGTCCCTGGTCGGTGTAGCCAAAGAGCGTTGGGTCGTAGCCTGCTCGTCGCGCGACCTTGGCAATATTGTCAAGGCCGCCCGGGAGCGGCGTACCGTTCGCGACCACTCGATTGTTCATCAGGTACGTGCCGGTGTAGAGAGCAGCGCGTCCTGGCGCGCACGGAGCGGACTGTGAGTAGTGGCGCTCGAGACGCACGCCCTCGCCCGCGACGCGGTCGAGCGTCGGGGTCCGAACAAGCGGGTGTCCCGCCGCGCCGTAGGAATCCCCACGGAACTGGTCGAGCGTAATGAAGAGCACGTTCACGACGGGGCGCTCTCCACGTAGCGGTGCATGTGCACGGCGAGGTCATCAACGATCTCAATCGCCTCGGGCACGAGGCCACTCATCCGAAGAAAACCGTGGATCATCCCCTCGGCCTCGAGCAGTTCGACCGGCACGCCGAAGTGCTCGAGCAGCCCCGCGTACGCCACGCCCTCGTCACGAAGCGGATCGCACTCGGCGACGAGCACGATGGCCGGCGGCGCTCCGGTGAGGTCGGCGAACATGAGCGGTGACACGCGCGGATCGGTGTGGTCGCGCCACTCGCCCAGATACTGGCCGTAGTCGTGGCGCAGTTGGTCGACGTCGAGCAGGTAGCCCTTCGCGTACGTGTGCGAGGAGTCCGTCAACATCTCGGGGCCGAGCGTCGGATAGATCAGTACCTGCGCGGCTACGCCGAGCGGTTCCGTTCGCGTGAGTGCGGTCGCCACAGCGATTATCGTCGCGCCGGCGGAGTCACCCATGACGATCAGTTTCGATCCGGCGTGGGCGAAATCCGTGAAGTGCGCCGACACGTAGCGAATGACATCGACGGCGTCGTTGATGCTGGCGGGAAACTGATTCTCGGGCGCCAGGCGGTAATCGACCGCGAGAAAGCGCATTCGCGTGCCCGCGGCCAGACGTCGACACAGTTCGTCGTGAGTGTCGAGATCGCCGGCGACGAACGAGCCGCCGTGAAAGTAGACAACGAGCGCCTTGGCCTCATCGTGAAGGGGCCGGTAGAGGCGTGCGGCGAGAGAACGTCCCTCGAGGTCGAGCGAAACGTCCGTGATCGAGTCAACGAGTTCGGGTTCACCACGCATCGACTCTGCGAGCAGGCGGTACGCGGCGCGCCGGTCGGCGGCGCTCTGCCACGACGAATGGGGCGCCGAACTCTGCGTGACGGCCTGGACGTACGGTTCGAGTGCTGGATGAAGCATGGCCACCTCCTCGAGGGAGAGCCTATGACGTCATCACGACCTTGCCGATAGTTTGGGAGACGAGCGTCACCGCAGGGGTTCGACACGGCCGAAACGGACAAGACCGACTAATTGGCGCAGGCGACCTTGTCGAAGCTGACCGTGTTGCGACTCTTCGCCTTCACGTTGACCCAGTGAACGGCTCCCTGGTAGGTGTAGAGGACCTCGTACTTGCCAATCGGCACCGAGAAGGAGAAGGCGCCAATCCACGGCGTGCTCAACGAGAACACGATGTTTTGGGTCCCGAACGTCCGGTTGTTGTGAAACAGGATTACGGCCTCCGGCAGAGGTTTCGGGCCGGGCTTACCTCGCGTGATCGCGACGGGACCCTGCCCGCACTCCATGGCCTGGCCCACGATCACTCCAGTCTTCATCGAAAAGGCATTGGAGCTCATGGTGCTCGCGAACGAGCCGGTCCCGACCGAGACGAGGAGGCCGAGCGAGAGCAGAGTGGTCATTGCTGCCGCAATGAATTGTCGACGCATGGTTCCTCTCTCGATTGGTGGGCGAATCTTGAAGATCAACGCCCGATTTGTTATGCCACAGTACCGTTTCACACCTCGAAATAATCCGCGCCCCTCCCGGGGAGACACCACGGCGTCGCGATTGGTCGCATTGGATCACGTCGATCGCAAGGACGAGAGTGACGCCGTACAGTACCAAGATGCGAAGTGCACGCGATCATCAGCGAGGCCGGTTCACCGGTCCGGCTCCGGAGCGAGCGAACGCGGAGGCCGATTCGTCGCGGGTGACCCAACAGATTTCAGACCGAAAATCGAAACCCGCTCCTTCGGACGTCGCCACGCCGAGAGTTCCCTGATCGTGCGCGCCAATCCAAGGATCGATGACGCCCTTCGACAATTGGCGAATCATCCCTACGAGATCAATGCGGGCGACTTCGTACGATTTCGGATCGAGGCAAATGACGACACCGTCGCGGGCATCATGCGCTCCGTGACCGCCGAGGACGACGTGGATCGTGAGCAATTTCGTCGGGGCCTCGACGGCCACGCGTCGACGATGCGACTCTTCGCGATGCGCCGCACACTGCAAGCCCGTCGACAGTCGTCGATAAGCCTTGTCTATGAGGCATTGGACGGTTTTGCACTCCTCGGCTTTGACGACGTCCCTTGGGACACGTGGCTGAAGGCTTCGCTGTTCGTCGCGCGCCTTGTTGGAGGCGACCTCGAACTCATTCGCCGACGCTTCGCCGAGGTGGCACATCCTGACGCGGCGGCGCGTTTCGACGTGGCGCTCGAAGCGATGAGTCGAGTCAGTGATCTGTCCCAGTGCTCACTCGTGGAGGTGAAGACGACCTACGGCGTCGGCTTGGTCGAGACATTCATCTTTCGCGACAACCCCACCATCGCCCTGCGCGGTGCGCCGCGCCAGGGTGACCATCGCGTTGCGTACCATCCGCACTCCAATCTCGCCCAACTCACCGCACTGTTCGCCGACTCTCTCGACGCATCCAAGACGTTCGTCGCCGGTCCAATCACCCAAGACCAATTGGCCGCCACGTCCTTCTCACTCACCGCGTCGGGGTCCTACCTGCCCGCAACCGGTTGCCTGAGTTTCGTGGTCGAGGGAATGCAGCACGGAGCGTCCTTCACGGTCTTCGTCGCCGAGCTTCCCGACGACACCGACGTGGAGACACTGGCGACCGGAGCGGTCAACACCGCCGATCAGGGTGCGGCCTTTGACGCGCGCCGCTTGATCGTGCTGAGTCCGCAGCCGAACTTCGAAGACGACGTCGACGTGGTCATTGATTTTCGCGATGTTGAGGCGCTCGCCCACGCGGCGCTGGTTGATCCTTCAACCAAGTAACTCGCCCGCTTGGGAAGTTGTGCGCTTTCTTCACCTCGGTCTTAGCGCAATGGACTCGAACCAGCAAGGCCAAGAAGATCCCGCGAGACGAAGAGCGCCGCTCGTTGCCCGGCGGTCTTACGTGAGATCGTCCCTTGTTGAGTGAGGATTCCAACTTGAACCAGACGATGAAGCGTCGCTAAGGAGGCCTTGCGAGAGATCCCAATCTCGTCAGCGAGTATCGAAGAGGTGAGTACAAGATGACGAGGAAGCAGGTCGAGAGCCGCGAAGACCGCCGCGTCGCTACGGAGCTTGCGATCGCCTCCGCCGAGCTGACCGCGCCACCGCTGCTTAATCTGCTCGACGTTTGAGATCAGCGCACGTTGCGACCTACCTCCACTGGCGACCGCGTCGGCGAACCAGGTGATCCACCGGAGATAATCACCCAAGCGAAAGAGCACGAGGCCCGAGGAGTAGCCCGCGACGTCGGCGGCGATCGCCACGCTTACTGGTGGCGGCACAAGGAGTGCCAGTCGCCGAGTGAGCACCCAAGCAACGAGCACGCGGCCGACTCGGCCATTGCCGTCGCCAAATGGATGAATAATCTCGAACTGCGCATGGCTGATAGCGGCTTGGGCGACCGGGTCAATGTCCCCGCGATTCACGTAGGTGATCAGGTCGTCGAGTAGTGCCGAGAGCTCACTAGGCGGCGGCGTCACGAGGTGAGCGTCGAGTGGACTCGTACCGCCGATCCAGCCCTGTTCATTTCTGATCACGCCAACGTAGCGCTCGGGAGCAGGGCTTCCCGTCATGAGGGTGCGATGCCAATCACACAGTGTTGCGATCGAGAGTGCCGCTGCGCCCTCGGCGCTGGCTACGGCTTCGGTGACAGCCGCCAAGTTATTCGCCACCCACGCGGCGGCTCCGCCATCACCTCGGCCGAGTTGTTCCTCGGCGAGGACGACGTCGACGACCGGAGCGCTGACACCTTCAATGTATGAAGAGGCGACACCCTCAGAGCGCAACAGCAACCGCGCGAGTGGCTCATAATTGGCCTCGAGCGCCTCCGCAGCGTGCGCGACCTCAGAGGCCGCCGTTGCGGTTCGCGCGGCGGTTGGCGCGTCGAGTGTGAGTTCACGGTCTGAAAGAAGCGCCGGCACGAAAGCGTGAACTCTCCTTCCGTTCCAGATGACCTCAACGTGCGACCCAACCGGCTTCACTAATTCTCCTCGAATACATTACCTGTAACAGTTTATCGGTAACTTATGTACGCCCACGTTTGATAGTGATGAGGATTTTGGCCGATTTGGGTCTGAAACTGCTGAATAATCCGGGTAGCAGTGTTATTTGGTCGAAAACTTCGAAATCGCGCAACGAGCTGCTGCAGTGCTCGGAACCGCGACCACGGTGCACGAACTGGTCCTGGCGGGGCGTTCTGCGTTGCCCGGTGCAATTGTGCAGCAGGCTGGTGCGCAATTGGCGAGAGTCTCTTGGAGCGGACGACCGGGCTCGAACCGGCGACCTCGACCTTGGCAAGGTCGCGCTCTACCAACTGAGCTACGTCCGCGTAGGAACCACATTAGCCGATTTGCTCGGCTCGCCACACACCTAGTTGGGCGTCGAGTCAATCAGCAGCGTCACTTCCTCGAGCAGATAATCACGCAACGTCGCCAGATCGTGCATTCGTTCAGCGCAGCCCAGGAGGCCAAATTCCAAGTTCTCCCCCATGCCCAAGACCGTGATGT
>Ga0075520_1000919_pt1 | contig 13685 bp, 9 predicted proteins | sample NGEPerB_FD_75100 | JGI IMG/M metagenome (GOLD analysis project Ga0075520, IMG submission 75100) | Arctic peat soil microbial communities from the Barrow Environmental Observatory site, Barrow, Alaska, USA - NGEE PermafrostAB12-B | ecosystem: Environmental > Terrestrial > Soil > Wetlands > Peat ... | reverse complement strand
GTGGGCGATCCACCGCCTCCGCGGGTTTCGTGGCTATGGTGGTCTGTGGAACGCGGCCGTTCCCGTCCGGTAGGACCGGACCGCGGTTGGGTTCCGGTTTGGGGCAAACGGCCAGAAATCGACCAATCCGATCCGCCGTTCGGTCGTGACCGGACGTGGTCGCCGTTACACTGGAACGGTCGCTCTCCGGCAGGAACACGGTTCTCGAGTTCGGACCCAAGACGTTGGATGGCTACGGCTTCCATGTTTCGCGCGGGCCTTGAACTGCCAGTCCAGGCGGCTTGTTGAAGCGAAAGGGCATCAGTGGCAGGCGTAGCAGCATCAACCAGTTCCACGCGGACTCGTCGGGCATCCGCAGCCGATCCCGTTGACGACATCACGGGACCGGTTGACGAGGCGGCCGCCGACACTCCCCCCACCGCCCCCGACATCGCCGATGACCTGGCAGAAGACGTGGTCGTCGCGGATCTGCCCGACGACGCCAGCGTCGAGGTGCTGTTGATCGACGAGACCGTCGAGGTCGATCTCATCGAGGTCGGCGACGAACCCGTTGTGGCAGCCGACGACGACGGTGAAACCCCGGCGGCGGCGACCGCCGAGAAGAAGGACGGCGAAGCGACCGAATCCGAGGAGTTCTCCTGGGATGACGAGGAGGAGTCCGAGGCCCTCAAGCAGGCGCGCAAGGACGCCGAGCTCACCGCGTCCGCCGACTCCGTTCGTGCCTACCTCAAGCAGATCGGCAAGGTCGCCCTGCTCAACGCCGAGGAGGAGGTGGACCTGGCCAAGCGGATCGAGGCCGGGCTCTACTCCGCCGAGCGGATGCGCCAGTGCGAGGAGGTCGGCGAGAAGCTGCAGAACCAGCTGCGTCGTGACCTGCGGTGGATCAAGCGGGACGGCGAGCGGGCCAAGAACCACCTGCTGGAAGCAAACCTCCGGCTGGTCGTGTCGTTGGCCAAGCGCTACACCGGGCGCGGCATGGCCTTCCTCGACCTGATCCAGGAAGGCAACCTCGGCCTGATCCGTGCCGTCGAGAAATTCGACTACACCAAGGGCTACAAGTTCTCCACGTACGCGACCTGGTGGATCCGGCAGGCCATCACCAGGGCCATGGCCGACCAGGCCCGCACCATCCGCATCCCGGTGCACATGGTCGAGGTGATCAACAAGCTCGGCCGGATCCAGCGCGAACTGCTGCAGGACCTCGGCCGCGAGCCGACCCCCGAAGAGCTCGCCAAGGAAATGGACATCACCCCGGACAAGGTGCTGGAGATCCAGCAATACGCCCGGGAGCCCATCTCGCTGGATCAGACCATCGGTGACGAGGGTGACTCGCAGCTCGGCGACTTCATCGAGGACTCCGAGGCGGTCGTCGCGGTCGATGCGGTGTCGTTCACGCTGCTGCAAGATCAGCTGCAGGCCGTGTTGCAGACGCTCTCCGAGCGTGAGGCGGGCGTCGTGCGGCTGCGCTTCGGCCTGACCGACGGTCAGCCACGCACCCTGGACGAGATCGGCCAGGTCTACGGGGTCACCCGCGAGCGGATCCGGCAGATCGAGTCGAAGACGATGTCCAAGCTGCGCCACCCGTCGCGTTCGCAGGTGCTCCGGGATTACCTGGAGTAGTAGGTCCTTGGCGTATGGCTTCCGCCGACCCAGCCCTTCGCTGCCGGACGCGGTGCTGAGTGCTGGGGTCGTGGCGCCCTCGGCTGTGCCAAGGTCCCGCTGAGCGCGATGGGTGCCGTGTCGCCTCTGTCCGGCGCTGTCGGCTTACCGCGATGAGAGTCGTCTCACCCATACGGTCGCGTCACGAGACATAAGGACGGGGCATCCGTCAATCAGGGCGAGAGCCAGGACCAGATCCCGGGCGATGTTGGCCGGCGAAATCCCCTTGGCACTACCGCATCCGGAACATCCCGCTGCCCGGCTCGAACGTCACCGCGGTCGTGTCGAAGGACGCCCCGATCGCGCCCGATGCTGCCAGCGCGGCCACCGTGCCGGTCGTGCATCGGGACCCCGGCCCGATCAGCCAGCCGTCCTGACCCATCCGGACCGCGGCCTCCACGTCGTGCGTGGAGGCCACCACGGGGATGCCCCGCTCGGTCGCGATCCGGCGCAGCACCGCCAGCAGTTCGATCCGCGCGGGCGCATCCAGGAAGGCGCTCGGCTCGTCCAGCAGCAGCAGGGCGGGTTCCTGAGCCAGCGCCCTGGCGATCATCACCCGCTGCCGCTGACCGTCGGACATCCTGGCCAGCAGTACCTCGACCAGGTCCTCCGCGTGCACCGCGACGAGCGCATCGCTGACCGCCTGCTGATCGACCGGTCGTAGCGTGCCGCTGCGCTTCTGGTGCGGGAACCGGCCAAGGGCAACGACATCCCCGCCTCGGAGCAAACCAGGGTCGAACCGTTCGGTGAGCACCACCGCCAGTTTCGCCGCCCTGGCCCTGGGGTCGAGTCCGGCGAGCGGATCCCCGGCCAGGGTGACAGCGCCGGCCAGCGGACGCTGCAGCCCGGCGATCGACCGGAGCAGCGTCGATTTCCCGGATCCGTTGGGACCCAACAGCACGGTGACCCGACCGGCGATGGCGCGCAGCTCCAGCCCGGCCAGGATGATCGTGTCGGGCCGGCGCCAGCCACCCTGATATCCGACCGACAACCCTTCCAGCACAAGGTCCCCGGCACCGGGACCGTTTCCCGCGGGTCCATTTCCCGCGGGTCCATTTCCCGCGGGTCCACTCACGCCAGGATCCTCACCGCCCGGATCGCTGTCACCGGAGGTGGACGTCATGCCGCTCCCGCCGCCAGCGTGCGGCTGCGCAGCAGTGCGATGACCACGACCGGAGCCCCGATGGCCGCCGTCACCACATTGAGCGGCAGCACCCCGTCGCTGCCGGGGAGTTGCGCGAGCACGGCGCACAGCTGGCACACCACGGCGCCCATCAGCACCGCGGCCGGCACCAGCAGCCGGTGATCTGCCCTGCCCAGTGCGAGCCGGGTGAGATGGGGGATCGCGATGCCCAGGAACGCAATCGGGCCGCAAAAGGCCGTCACCGCGCCGGCGATCACGGCGGTGGCGATGATCGCGACGGTGCGGATACGGCGCACTCCGACGCCCATGGAGGCCGCGTAGGTCTCTCCCAGCAGCAGCGCGTTCAGTGAAGGCGACAACCACGCGGCCATCAGCACACCTACCAGGACCGCCGGCGTCAGGAACATCAGGTCCTGCCAGCTGGTGCCGCCGACCGAGCCGAGCCCCCACAACACGAACTTCTGGATCCGGGCGGGATCGGAGAAGGCCAGCAGCAGCGAGACCACGGCGCCGCTGGCCGCTCCGATCATCACGCCGATGATCAGCAGGGCGACCACCGAGCGCACCCAGCGGCCGAGCACCAGCACCAGTGCCAGCACGGCGAGCGCCCCCAATCCCGCCGCGACGACCGTTCGGAAGCGGCCGCCGGCGCCCAAACCGGCCACGAAAGCGCCTGCCCCGGTGCCGGTGCCGAGCAGCGACAGCGCCACCCCAAGCCCGGCACCCGAGGACACTCCGAGGATGTACGGATCGGCCAGCGGATTCGCGAACAGCGTCTGCATGAGCAGGCCGGCCACCGCCAGCCCGGCACCCGCGAGGATCGCGGTGACCGCGCGCGGGAGCCGGACCTGTTCCAGCAGCACCGTCCAGGTCGGATCGCCGGCGTCACCTGTCGTCAGGTAGCGCACCGTGGCCGACGGCGGGATCGGCACCGATCCCACGCCGATCGCCAGCACCGCCGACAGCAGCGTCAGCACCGCCAGCCCGGCCAGCACCAGGGTCGATCGCTGCATCCTCATCGGGTCGACGTCACCGTCGGTGCTCGAGCCGGCCGAACCGACTGATCGGACAGCGCGGGGACGGCCGGTACTGGCGACGCTGTCAGCAATGTCCGCACCGTCAGGACAGCTGCAGGTAGAACGCGAAATCGTGGCCGGGCATCAGGTCCGGGTGCAGGATCGCGACCAGGTCACCCAGCACCAGGTCGGGCCGTGCGATGCCGAGCTCGTAGTAGTTGTTGCCACCCTCCGCGGTCACGTCCTTCGCCGCGTTCCACACGTTGCCCGACTGGAACGCCGCGAACTCGGAGAACCGGGGTTCCTCCGCGAGCGCCTCGGCCTTGCTGGTCCACGTCGTGCTGGCTAGCCACGCCGGAGCCTTGCCGGCCTTGGCCAGTACCGACTCCAGATCGGTGCTCACCGATCCCGTTGACGGATCGTCGGCCCAGGGGGTGGTTCCGCCCGCGTCCGCGATCAGCCGGGAGTTGAACGACTGGCCGCCCGGGACGTACCAGGTGCCCTGGTAGGGCTGGCCGGGCACCACCTGCACCGGGTCGGCGGACGCCACCTTGTCTGCCAGCGCCGTGTAACTCTGTTCCACCGCGTCGAACTGTTCCGCCGCCTGCGCCTCGGTCCCGGTCAGCGCCGCGAAATACTTGATCCACTCCGCACGACCGAGCGGGTCGTTCTCCAGCCATTCCGCGTCGGCCAACACGGGGACGCCGGCGGCGGAGATCACCGCGTAGGCCGGATCGTCGGTGCCCGCGGTGATCACCACATCGGGCTTGCCGGCGACCACGGCCTCGGCGTCGACGCTGCCGGCGGCGGCGTACTCGACGACGCCGGGCTCCGCGACCCGGTCGAGCACCTCCTTCTCCGAGATCAGCGACTTGGACGCCACACCGGTCAGCACGTCCAGCCGGTCGAGCGCGACCAGGTTCGGTAGGTGGGTGGTCGACCCGGAATACAGCGAGGTGACCGGGGTGGTGAGCACCGTGGCGCCGGCCAGGGCACCGGTCAGTTCCGGGGTCGGCGCACCGCATTTGACCAGCACATACGATTCCGGCGATCCGCCCTGGGTCGGCTGAACCACCGTGAGCACCTGGTAGGACTTGTCGTACTCGACGGTGAAGTTGGTGGCGTAGTCGATCTGGGACTTCACCGGGTAGTAGTCGGCGGCGGGATCGAACGTGGTGATGCAGCCGTTGGTATCCAGTCCTGCGGCCGCGTTCAGCTCGGACGCGGGCGTCGAGGCGGCCGCGACGTCGCCTGCGGTGCTGGTCGTGGCACCGGCTGATCCTGAGGGTGCGGGCGTGGACGTAGCGGACGACGCGGAGTCACCGCAGCCGGCGAGCACGGCCGCGATCAGCGCGATCGGCACCGCGATGGCGGCAACACGGCGACGGTGGGGACGGGCGTGGTTCATCTGAGCTCCCTGACGGGCCGAGCGGTGGCGGGTCCGGAGCCAGCGGCACGGGCCCGTTGGGCCCGATCGCGCGCGACCGTCCCTCGCGGTCCCGAACGCCGTGGACCGGTGGCCCACGCAGCGATGGCAGGTCTTCGGACTTTCGGGCGCCGCCGACGAAACCCGGATCTCCGGGTGCGCCGGTGTCCTACTGGCCATCGCTTCCCAGATGCAGCTGCATCCAGTGCTTGACCCCGCCAGGTGCTGGCAAGGTGATGGCGGTCGTTCCCGATCACCGCTGCGGGGCAGTCCCGGATTCGCACCGGGTTCCCTGTTGTCCCACGACCCCTGCCGGCGAGTTTTCGACAAGCACGCTCTGCGGGGCCACGGACCATCAGCCGTCCCGGAGGTTACTCCTGCGCGAAAGCGGGTCGGCACCGCCGGATGTATGACCAGGGAGCCGCTGTCGCCGATGGCGGCCGCGATCGGCACCGACGGGAAGGTCGACGGGGAGGGGCCATCGCCGCGCGGACTCCTGCAGTCGACCCCGGACCAGCCCCCGTCCTGGCTGTCATGGGCAGCGATTCGCCCCCGATCGGTTCCGCCCCTGCGGGTGTGGGGACCAGCGATCTGCTACGGATCAGGGCCGATCAGGGTGTCGTCACGGACAGCGTCTCCAGCCGGCTGACCGGCCGGCAGCGGCCGTCCACCATCTCCAGCACCACGTCGCCGAGCGCGGCGTCCGACGCCCGATGCGTGACAAGTAGGACGCTGCGCTCGGCGGTCGGCCGCATGATCAAGTCGGTGACCGCGTCCGCGGTGGCCGGGTCGAGGTGTGCGGCCGGCTCATCCGCGAGCAGCACCGGACGGTCGGCCAGCACCGCTCGGGCCAGCGCCACGCGTTGTCGTTCGCCACCCGACACCGCCTGACCGTGCTCGCCGACCCGCGTTTCCAGCCCCTCAGGAAGCGAGTCCAGCCAGTCGCCCGCCCCGACCGCCCTGAGCGCGGCCGCCAGGTCCTGATCACTCGCGCCGGATCGGGCCAGCCGGACGTTCTCGGCCAGTGAGGAGTCGAACAGGTACGCCCGCTGGTCACACCAACCGAAGAGACCGCGCACCGCTTCCGCGTCCAGTTCGGCGACGTCGACCCCGTCCACGGTGATCGTGCCCGCGGTCGGCGTCAGGAACCCGAGAAGCACTGCCAGCAGGGTGCTCTTGCCCGAACCGGACTCACCCAGCAGCAGCGTTCGCCGGCCCGGAACCAGGTCGAGATCGACGTCGGTCAGGGCGTCCCGGTGGGCTCCCGGCCACCGGGCGCAGACGCCCCGAACCGCGATCACCGGCCCGCCCGGATCACGTGGCAGCGGCAGCGGATCGACCGGCCCCGGCGCCGTCACCGGCTGGGTGTCCAGCACGGCGAACAACCGGCCGGTCGAGGCGGCGGAGCGGCGCAGGGTGGACGCCGCGAAGCCCACCGCCTGCACGACATCGGTCAACGCCAGCGGGGTCAACACGATCACCGCCAGCAACACCGGGTCAAGGTCTGCGTCGACCACGGCCGGGACCCCCCACCGGGCGGCCAGCCACACCGCCGCGCCCATCGACAGCACGGCGAGCCCGGTGGCCAGGCCGGCCGCGCGGGCGGTGGAATCCGTCACCCGGTGATGCTCTTTCTCGATGGCGTCGAGTTCGGCCATCCGCCCGTCCAGCGCCCCGAGGACGGTGAGCTCCGGCAGATCGTCGAGGATCTCGTTCACCAGTCGGGCACGCTGGGCCCGCTGCCGGACCACCAGTCGTTCCGTCCGCGCGGTCCACCTCGCGGTGATCAGCGGCGCAGCCACACAGGCCAGCACCAGGCAGCCGGCGAGCGCGGCGCCGGCCGCGGGCAGGATCAGCAACGAGAGCACCACCGTGCCGCCGCCCACCAGCACCGCCCCGGCCAGCGGCAACAGGCCACGCAGGAACGCGTCGCCGGCGTCGTCGACGTCGTCCACCATCCGGGAGAGCAGATCGCCGCGCCGCCACAGCGGCAGGCCTGCCGGGGCCAGCACGGCCAGGTGCGCGACGAGTCGCTCCCGCAGCCGTCCCAGCACTCGGAACGCCGCGTCGTGCGAGACCAGCCGCTCCAAGTAGCGCAGCACACCGCGGCCGATGCCGAAGGTGCGGACCGCGACAACCGCGACCATCAGGTAGAGCACCGGTGGCTGCTGGGCTGCCCTGGCGATCAGCCAGGCCGAGGTGGCCATCAGGGCGACGGCGCACCCGGAGGCAAGGCCGCCGAGGATCGCCGCGCCCACCAGTCGACCCCTGACCCCGCGGGCCTGGCCGATCAGCCGCACCAGCGGTGACCGGTGGCGCTGCGCGGGTCCGTGCGCGGGCCCGGTGTCCGCGGTGGCACTGTCGGCGGCGGCGGTGCCAGCGGTGGAGTGGGTCACCATGGCCCCACCGCCGTCAGCGCGTCAGGATTGCCCTGCGGCAGCGTCAACGGTGCGTCGTAGTCCAACTCGATCACCTGGTCGGCGATCGTCAGCGGCGCGCTGCGATGGGTGACCAGGACGACTGTCCGGCCGACGGCCCCACGGGCGATGCCGTCCAGCACGCGGCGCTCGGTCTCTTCGTCCAGTGAGGCCGTGGGCTCGTCGAGCAGCAAGACCGATGACGGCCGGGCCAGCGCACGGGCGAGCGACAGCCGCTGACGTTGCCCCTGACTGATACCCGATCCACCCTCGCCGAGAGCGCTGTTCCACCCCTGGTCCATGGAGTCGACGAAAGCGTCGGCGTCGGCCCAGGCCAGGGCGGCACGCAGGGCCGCGTCATCGACCCCGTCGTTCCCGAGCGCCAGGTTGTCCCGGATGGACCCGGCCTGCAGCGCCGCGCCCTGCCCGGCCCAGGACAACCGGGAACGCCACGCTCCGGGGTCGATGTCGGCCAGATCGATGTCGGGGACGAGAGCCCCGCCATCCGGTCCGCTCCCGCCGCGGTTGCCTGTCGCGCCTTCCACCAGGACGCGCCCGGTGTCCGGACCCAGCATCCCGGCGAGCAGGTGCAACAACGTTGTCTTGCCGATCCCGCTCGGCCCCACGATGACGGTGATCCGACGGGGCGGCAACCGCAACGTCAGCGGGCCAACCGCACCCCGCTCCCCCGGCGTCCCGACGGTCACGCTCTCCAGCCGCAGACCGGGCACCGCGGGCAGGTCGGTTCGCGTTCCCGGTGGTGCGACCGGAGTTTCGAGTACCGCCAGCACCTTGGCGGTAGCCGCGACCCCGTCCGCCGCGGCGTGGAACTGGGTGCCCAGTTGGCGCAGCGGCAGGTAGGCCTCCGGCGCGAGGATCAGCACGGCCAACCCGACCTGCAGCGTCATGTCCCCGTAGACCAGCCGAAGCCCGATCGCCACCGCCACCAGCGCGACGGACAGCGAAGCCAGCAACTCCAGCACCATCGAGGACAGGAAGGCGACGCGCAACGTCACCATCGACGTCCTCCGGTAGTCCTCCGTCACCCGGCGCACCGAAGCGGCCTGGGCCTTCGCCCGACCGAACACCTTCAGCGTCGGCAGGCCGGCGATGACGTCGGCGAAATGCCCGGCGAGCCGGGACAGCGACTCCCACTTGGCCCTGGTCTGCCGGTCTGTGTACCAACCGACCAGCGCCATGAACAGCGGGATCAGCGGCAGGGTGAGCGCCACGATGATCGCGCTGGTCAGGTCGGCGGTGAACAGGTAGCCGAGCATGATCAGCGGGATCAGCACGGACAGCACCAGCTGCGGCAGGTAGCGCGCGACGTAGTCGTGCAGCGAATCGACCCCGGTGGTAGCCAGCACCGACAACTCCCCGGAGTTCTCCCCGGACCGCCACCGTGGACCCAGAGTCGCAGCCTTGCGCAGCAGGTCACGGCGGAGGCCCGCGGTCACCGAAACCGCGCTTCGTTTGGCGATCTCCTCCGACGCCCAGGCCAGGCCGGCTCGCACCGCGATGACCACGGCCAGGGCGACCAGGCGATCGGCGACATCCGGCAGATCGGCCCCACCGATGATCACGTCGGCCAGGATGCCGGCGAGCAACACGGCCTGGGTGATCACCGCGATCGCACTGAGCACCGCCAGCCCCACGGAGACCACCAGCAGCGTGCGCACACCCGCGGCGTAGCGCATCAGCCTGGGGTCGAGTGGTCTCACCGGTCCAGTGTCACAGAACGGTCCGACAGTGCCGGTGACGCCGGCGCGGTCATGATCGTCGCGCGGTCACCGGCAGCGTCGAACGGACCAGCGTCACGAAGACGCCGGGGTGTCGGACCCACCGGCGTAGGCGGGGAGCTCGGTCGGTGACGGCGGGATGTTCTTGACGGAGATCCGCTTGCGGAACACCCAGTAGCTCCAGGCCTGGTAGGCCAAGATGACCGGCACGAAGGCGAGCGCCACCCAGCTCATCAGGGTCAACGTGTACGGCGTCGATGCGGCGTTCTCGATGTTCAACGAGAACGCGGGATCGGTGGTCGAAGGGAGCACGTCCGGGTACAGCGAGCAGAACCAGCCGATCACCAGCGCCGCCGTGGACACGGCAGAGAGCACGAAGGCCCAGCCGTCCCGGCCGACCCTGGTCAGCCCGTACGCCGCCACCAGGGCAACCACGGCGACCGCGCCGACGATCATCGACAGCGTGGTGCCGCGGATGAACTGCTGCCAGATCACCGCGACCGCCATGGCCAGCACCGCGAACGGGCCGACCGTGGTGGCGAACTTGCGCGCCCGGCCGCGGACCTCCTCGGTGGTCTTCAGCGCCAGGTACACGCCGCCGTGGGTGAGGAACAGCAGCAGCGTGGTAATGCCCATGATCAGCGCGAACGGATTGAGCAGGGTGAAGAAGTTGCCGGTGAACTCATGCTGTGCGTCGATCGGCACGCCGCGCACGATGTTGCCGAAAGCCACTCCCCACAGCAGCGCCAACAGCCAGGAGGTGATCAGGATCGACCAGTCCCAGCGGGCCCGCCACACATCGGTATGTCCCTTGCCGCGGTACTCGAAGGCCACACCGCGGACGATCAGGCAGACCAGGATCAGCAGCAGTGCAAGGTAGAAGCCGGAGAACATCGTCGCGTACCACTCCGGGAACGCCGCGAAGGTGGCGCCGCCGGCAGTCAGCAGCCACACCTCGTTGGCGTCCCAGACCGGGCCGATGGTGTTGATCAGCACCCGGCGGCCCTTTTCGTCCTTGCCGACGATCCGGAGCAGCGCACCGACGCCGAAGTCGAATCCCTCGAGCACGAAGTAGCCGATCCACAGCACGGCGATCAGCAAGAACCAGAGAACGTTCAGCGACACGGAGGATGCCTCCTCGTAACGGCTGGGCGCCGGCGTCGGCGTTCAGCGGGTGGTGAATGGGTGGTGCGGGTGGTGAATGGGTGGTGCGGGTGGTGAATGGGTGGTGCGAGTGGTGAATGGGTGGTGCGGGTGGTGAATGAGCGGTGCGGGTGGTGAATGAGCGGTGCGGGTGGTGAATGAGCGGGTGCTGAAGTAGTCGGGCGGCCGTCCCTGCATCGCGCGAACGACCCGATCAGTTCGCGCATCAATAGGCGAATGCCAGCGGCTTCTCGTCCGCATCGGTCTTACTGGACGGGCCGGTCCCGGCGCCACCGTCCGGCGGGAGTCTCCGCTGGACGGATGCCAGCGCCTCCTCCTCGGTCGGCGGACCGATCTTGACGTACTTGACCATCAGACCGACCTCGATCACCGCCAGCAGGCCGTACAGCACGGTGAAGATGATCAGCGAGGTCAGCACGGCCCCGCCGGATACCGCGGGAGAGACCGAATCGGCGGTCTTGAACAGGCCGACCACCGTCCACGGCTGGCGGCCCATCTCGGTGAAGATCCAGCCGGTGGTGTTGGCGACGACCGGTCCGGCGATGGAGATCATCGCCAGTCGCCACACCCACTTGGATTCAGGGAGCCGGCCCTTGCGGGTCAGCCAGAGACCGACGATCGAGACCAGGATCATGATGAAGCCGGCGCCCATCATCAGCCGGAACATCCAATAGACCAGCGGGATGTTCGGCCGGTAATCGCCTGGGCCGTACTGGTTCTCGAACTGGGCCTGCACGTTGTTGATGCCCTCGACGGTGCCGTCGAAGGATCCGGTGGCCATGAAGGACAGCACGCCGGGCACGCGGAGCGACCACACCTCGCTGCTGCCGTCCAGGGTCCCGATGGTCACCAGTGAGAACGAGGCGCTCGAGGTCGTGTCGTACAGGGCCTCCGCGGAGGCCATCTTCATCGGCTGCACCTCGGTCATCACCTTGGCCAGCATGTCGCCGGTGACGAGCACGGCCAGCGATCCGATCAGCATCCCGACCAGGCCGATCCGCACGGACGGCCGGAACACCGAGACCTCGCGGCGCTTCATCAGGAAGTACGAGGAGACGCCGGCGAACATGGCCGCCCCGCTGAGCACCGCGGCGGCGAGCACGTGGGAGTAGGCGGCGAGGTTCAACGGCTGGGTCAGTACGGCCCAGACGTCGTTCATCTCGGCGCGGGCGCCCTCGAGCCGGTCCTCGTTGACCGTGATACCCACCGGGTTCTGCATGAACGAGTTCGCGGCGATGATGAAGAACGCCGACAGCATGGTGCCGATCGAGACCAGCCACATGCAGGTCAGGTGCAGCTTGGCCGACAGCTTGTCCCAGCCGAAGATCCACAAGCCGAGGAAGGTGGATTCCAGGAAGAAGGCAAGCAACGCCTCCATCGCCAGCGGCGCGCCGAACACGTCACCGACGAACCGGGAGTAACTCGACCAGTTCATCCCGAACTGGAACTCCTGCACGATGCCGGTGACGACCCCGATCGCGAAGTTGATCAGGAACAACTTGCCCCAGAACTTCGCCGCCCGCAGATACACCGGATTGCGGGTGCGAACCCAGGCCGTCTCGATGATGGCGATGAAGAAGGCCATGCCGATCGTGATCGGCACGAAGAAGAAGTGATAGACGGTGGTGATCCCGAATTGCCATCGGGCAAGCGCCAGTGAGTCCATCGTGGCTCCTTCGTGCAGGTCGTTACTTCTCGTTACGTGCGTTAGGCCGATCGAGAACGATCGGTGATGATCACGAGCCTGACGCCGGGCCACCACGGCATCCAAGGACCAAGGTCCCTAATTCAGTGTGACGCCTCTCACGCGAATCCGCAGAAATCGACTCGTGTCCTACGCCACGGGCGAACGCGCGGGATCTGGCGGGGCGCGGATGGCACGATGAAGGAGTTCGGAAGAGCGTTCAACCATCGGTCCACGGACCCGGTGGTATCGAACAACCTGCAGGAGGCTCTGTCGTCTTAACAAGAGCAGTCGCTGTAACAGGAGAGCTCGGCTCCAGCCGCAAGGCCGGATCACCGGATGGCCCCGCAAATGGGGGCCACGGTATGCGCACGGTACGGACGTACCGCCACCACCTGAGGTGGCCGACGATGGGAGGACACAATGACCGGAGCACTGGCCAGTCCCACGACACTCACCGCCACCGACCGCTGCGATCGCTGCGGTGCCGCCGCCGTGGTCCGCGCAGTCCTACCGACGGGCGGTGACCTGTTGTTCTGCGGCCACCACGCGCGCGAACACTCGACCCGGCTGGAGGAACTCGCCGCGGTCATCCACGACTCCCGCCACGCCTGACCCGGCCCGCCACCTCCCGCACATCTGGCACCTCACATCTGGCACCCTCACATCTGGCATAGAAATATCCAACCGCTCAGGGGCGCCCCGCACCGGGGCGCCCCTGAGCGTTCTCCCGGGCAGCCGCACTCCCTGCCCGTCGCCCGCTCACCGCTTCCGACGCGGCCAGGATCGCGCCACACTGGACCGGTAGTCCCCGGTCCGGATTGCCGGGTGGCGGTGGGCCGGAGGGAATGATTCGTTACATCAGGACCGCGGATGCGCTGCCGGCCGACGTTTGTCGACGGAGCGCCCGGCCGACGAAGGGTGGGTCATGGGGCAGCCGATACCGGGACGGTCGCCATCCGGATACGGACCGCCATTTGCCCTGACGGCCGCACCGCGGGCGGATGTCCTGGGCGCCGTGCTGCTGATTGTCGGCGGGGTCGCCGGGGTGGCGCAGCTGTTCCTGCCGTGGCGGACGGTGACGGTCGGCCCGGTCGGCGCGGCCAGCGCTGGAGCCCCGGCCGGCGACCACGGGACGATCACCGGCTGGCAGATCTACCGGCTGATCAGGGCGGTGCCCGGACCCGGGGCAGACCTGTCCGTGGTGATGTACACCGTGCTGGGTGCGGCGGTCGGCGGCGGTGCATTGATCCTGCTCGGGCTGGCCATGATGATGCCCATCAATCACCGCCCGCTCGGTCTTGCGGCGTTGCTGATCTCGATCCTGTTGATTCTCGGCTCGTGCTGGATGTTGGTCCGTGCCCGATCGATCTTCGACGTGGGCCTGAGCGGGTTGTTCGACCAGGCGCAAATCGGCTGGTACCTGTTCCTGGCCT
>Ga0075520_1000918_pt1 | contig 13695 bp, 12 predicted proteins | sample NGEPerB_FD_75100 | JGI IMG/M metagenome (GOLD analysis project Ga0075520, IMG submission 75100) | Arctic peat soil microbial communities from the Barrow Environmental Observatory site, Barrow, Alaska, USA - NGEE PermafrostAB12-B | ecosystem: Environmental > Terrestrial > Soil > Wetlands > Peat ... | reverse complement strand
GGTGGGAGGGTTCACCGTCGGCGCGTCGGGGTCACCGCAGATGTCGGCCACCCCGACGGTGAACCCTCCCACCGGTGCGGCCACGACGGCGAGGTCCCCCCCGAGGGACACGAGGACCCCGCACCCGAGGCGGTCGGCGATGGTGGAGGCCGCACGGTCGGCGGCCCAAGCCTTGGCCGTGGCCCCCAGGTCGAGCAGGGTGCCGGCGGGCATGGCCACCGTGCAGGTGTCGGCGTCGAGGACGACGGATCGCCATCCGGGGACGGGACCCGCTTCGGGCGCCTGCCCGTCGACCCCCGGCGACACCTCGGCGAAGTCACGGTCGTAGCCGAGGCGGCACATCGCCGCACCCACGGTCGGGTCGACGGCCCCGTCCGTCATCGAGGCGGCCCGGAGGGCCACCTCGACCGCATCGAACAGGTCGCGGGAGACCGGGACGGGCGCGCCGGACGCCGTCCGCTGCAGTTCGCGGACCTCGGAGTCGGCGACGAACCGACTGGCCACCGACTCGATCCGGTCGAGCTCGGCGTCCAGGAGGCGTGCTGCCGCCACGATGACTGACGGATCGGTCACCACGACTTCGACACGGGTGGACCAGCGACTGGTCCGGTGGGCGCCGAGGCGCGTGCCCTGTTCGGTGACCGGTGTGGCCGGGCTCAACTCGAGCCGCTGCTCACGACCGGCCGCTGGCTGTACGCAGGGGCCGGCGTGTACGCAGGAGACGATGGAGCGGAGTTCGAGGAGGGCGCGGCCCCCGAGGACGTGCCGCCGCTCGGCGATGCGGTCCCGGAGGACGGTGCCACGGTCCCGGCGCTGCTGCTCCCGACGGTGCTCGAGCTCCCGGAGGAGGTCGTGTGCCCCGGGAGTGCCTGGCTCAGGTAGACGCCGGCCACGGCCACCGCAGCCACGGAGCCGAAGGCGATGCCCTTGGTGATGCTCCGGGCGCGTTCCATGCCGGAGTCGCGCTGCAGGCGAGCCGTGCGCAGCGGGTCGGGGCGCTGGGATGCATGTCGCCGGTTTGGGGTCATGCACTCAGGCTACGGACCCAACCTGACACCCACATGAAACGATCCTAAGAATCAGCTGAGAATCGCGGGGGGTGAGCTCGGCCCGCACCCAGTCCTGCGGCCGCCGGAGGCACCGGGTCCGCCCGGGTGGCGGGATCGTCGGGACGCTCGCCTCCCTGCTCGTCGGCCGGTGGGCGGGGCGCGGCGCGCCAGGTCACCTCGAAGCGGGCCCCGCCCAGTGGTGACGTGCCGACGGACCAGGTTCCCGAACTGGCACGCACCACGGCATCGGCAATGGCGAGCCCCAGTCCTGTCCCGCCCGGGGACTGGTCGGCACGGTGGAACCGATCGAAGACGAGGTCCCGGTGCTCCTCGGGGATCCCCGGTCCCGAGTCGTCCACCCGGAGGACGACTCGGCCACTGGCGACGGCGACCGTCACCTCCACGGCGCCACCGCTGCCGGCGTACTTGCACGCGTTGTCGAGCAGCACCGTGACCAGGCGATCGACTCCGTCGACATCGGCACGGATGCGGGCCGAGCCGGGCGACGGCGTCCGTGCCGTCAACGTGAACGACCCGGCATCGGCCATCGTGGCGAACCGGGCCGCGGTGGTCGCCACCGCCGACGAGAGGTCCACGATCTCGAGCTGGGGGCGTCCTGCGTCGGGCGCGTCGGCCCGGGCGAGCCACAGCAGGTCCTCCACGATGGTGCGCAGCCGCCCGCTCTCCGAGGCGATGCGGCCCAGCACGGCCTCGTAGTCGGCCGGTTCCCGGGGCCGGGCCAGGGCGAGGTCCACCTCGGCCTCGATGACGCTCAGCGGCGTGCGCAACTCGTGACTGGCGTCGGCGGTGAACTCCGCCTGACGCCGACGGATCTGCTCGATCGGTGCCGATGCCCGCAACCCGACGATGAACGAACCGGTGAAGGTCACGAGGAGGAGGAGTGAGCCCAGCACCACCTCCACGAGGAGGACGTCACCGTTGGACTCGGCCACCTTGCCCACGCTCTCCCCGGCGACCAGCCAGCCGCCGCCCGACTCGGCTGCGGCGAAGCGGAAGGTCCGGCCGTCGATCGACCGCGCCGTGATGCCCGGTGCCCAGGCGACCGACGGGAGGGTGGGTGCGCCCACGGTCAGTGCGGTGATCGACCGGTCGGACCCGACGTGCCACACGAAGACGGGTGCGTCGTCGTCGTCCTGGGCACCCCCGCCGGCGACCACTGGCCCACCGCCGCTCGCCGAGGCGGTGGCCGCCAGCGTGGCCCGGAGCCGGACGTCGATGTCGCGGTTGAGCCTGTCCACGATGGTGGTGTTCACCACGAGGGCCAGGACCACGGCCACCGCGGCGACGATGGCGGTGGCCGCCAGCGCCACGCGGGCCGCGTGCGCCCAGCGGGCGTCGGGGCGCCTCACGGCGCCGCGATCCGATAGCCGAAGCCGCGCACGGTCTCGATGCGCGCGGTCGCGCCGGCCAGCTTCGCTCGCAGCCGCCCCATGTGGACGTCGATCGTGTTCGACCCGACCGGATCGGCCTCGTCGTCCCATACCTGCACGGCGATGGTCTGCCGGTTGACGGCCGCCGGCGCCCGGCGCAGCAGCAGCTCCAGCAGGCCCGTCTCGATCACGGTCAGCTGCACGGGCTCGCCGGCCCGGGTGGCGAGCCTGGTCGTGGGGTCGTAGGAGATGTCGCCGCAGCTGAGGACCGTGTCCAGCGCGAGTGGGGGGCGACGTTGCAGCGCCAGCAATCGGGCGGTCAGCTCGGCGAACGTGAAGGGCTTCACCAGGTAGTCGTCCGCACCCTCGTTCAGTCCTTCCACCCGATCGGACGTCGCGTCACGCGCCGTCAGCATCAGCACCGGGGTCCGGTCGCCCCGTGCCCGCATGCGTCTCACCACTTCGATGCCGGTGACCGTGGGCATGCGCCAGTCCAGGACGGCCACCTCGTAGGGATAGGCGCGCAGGTGCACCAGGGCGGCGTCGCCGTCCGACACCGCGTCGACCACGTAGCCGTGCTCCCGGAGCCCCCGCTCGAGGACCGAGCGCAGGCCCGGGTCGTCCTCGGCCACCAGCACTCTCATCGGGTCACCGCATTCATCGGGTCAATTGTGGCCCACGTACGGGCGTCACCCACCCAAACCGCCGCCGGCGAGCCACGGACCGATCGTCGGGACCATGAGGACGGCGAGCAGCACGCCCGCCACCAGGCACGCGGCCTGGGTCCACAGCCGTGCTCCGGCCCCCCGGACCTGGCGGCGCGTCCGGGCCACGAGGTCGGCCGGCGCCAGGCGACTCGTCTCCAGGACGTGGCCCAGGACATGGATGGCCATGGCCCCGAACCAGAGCACGAAGCTGGCCTTGTGGACGAAGAGCAACGGGTCGCGCACCGAGTGCGGCGCGAGGAGCAGGGCGATGCCCGAGGCGAACAGCACCACGGTCAGCAGGACCACGACCGGGCCCAACAGTCGCAGCAGCAGCGGTGGCGCGCCGCGGTCCCGGTAGGGGCCGGCCCCGCGGTAGTAGTGCACCATCCGCCAGGTCGTCGAGCCCAACTTCACGACGACGAACGGGACCAGCACCATGCCGATGGCGACGTGGGGCGTGAGCAGCCGTCGCACCTGCAGGAGCGTCGCTCCCTCGGCGGCCAGGAGCACCAGGAGCACGGCTGCGGTCAGGCCGGTGAGGCGGGCATTCCCCGCAGGCCCGCCGAGGGGCAGCCGGTCCGACGAGCGGGCCCCGGGAGGTCGCACGGCCTCCGCGGGCCGGTGCGGTGCGGCAGGGGTGCGGTCGATCATCACGACAGTGTGCGCGGGCAACCTGACGGGGTCATGACACGCGGTCGGGGGTGCCGTCGGTCCCTGAACTCGCAGGGCGGTTCGTGTATGGTCATCCTGCAAGGCGGAAGGATCCGCCACACGTTCAGATCGGTCGCCGGCGGGCGACGCACGTTCGAAGGTGCGGGCGCAGGGGAGTGCCCCCGCAACTCATAGTCCTCCGGGTTCCCCGACGTTGGCCGCCCCCCTGCCCCTCGTGGCGGTCGGCGCCGGGGACCCGGCGGGCTCTCCGATCTGCCGGGTCCCGCGTTCCGGGGCGACCCGCAGCTGGCGCCCGCGATCAGATCCGCACGGCTAGCGGGTCGTGGGCATCCATTCCGGGCGTGCCTCTTCGTAGGCCGTGATGTCGGCCTCGTGGCGCAACGTCAGGCCGATGTCGTCCCAGCCGTTCAACAGGCGTGCACGGGTGAACTCGTCCATCGGGAAGGTCGTGGCGATGCCGGCGGCCGGTGCCTCGAGGGTGCCGCGCTCCACGTCGATGGTGATCTCCAGTGTGGGATCGGCGCGCACCCCGTCCAGCAGCGCCCGGCCGACGGCCGGGTCCACCTGGACGGGCACCAGGCCGGCCTTGGTGCAGTTGTTGCGGAAGATGTCCGCGAACCCGGGGGACACCACGGCGGCGAACCCGTAATCGAGCAGTGCCCACACGGCATGCTCGCGCGACGACCCCGTGCCGAAGTTCGGCCCGGTCACGAGGATGTTGGCGCCGGCATGCTCCTCCCGGTTGAGGACGAAGTCGCGGTCGTCACGCCACTCGCTGAACAGGCCGGCGCCGAACCCGGTCCGCTCGACCCGCTTGAGCCAGTCCGAGGGGATGATCTGGTCGGTGTCGACGTCGGACCGGTCGAGCGGCACCGCCCGTCCCGTCACCAGGTGCACGGCATCCATCAGGCCAACTCCTCCGGGGTGGCGAACCGACCGGCCACCGCGGTGGCGGCGGCAACGGCGGGGGACACCAGATGGGTGCGGCCGCCCCGCCCCTGGCGGCCCTCGAAGTTGCGGTTGGAGGTGGACGCGGCACGCTCGCCCGGTGCCAGCTTGTCGGGGTTCATGGCCAGGCACATCGAGCAACCCGGTTCGCGCCAGTCGAAACCCGCCCCGGAGAACACCAGGTGGAGCCCCTCCGCCTCGGCCTGCGCCTTGACCCGGTGCGAACCCGGGACGACGAGGGCCCGCATGCCGGGCGCCACCGAACGGCCCCGCAGGACGTCTGCTGCAGCCCGGAGGTCCTCGATGCGCCCGTTGGTGCACGATCCGATGAACACCGTGTCGACCGCCACCTCGGTCAGCGGGGTCCCCCCGGTGAGGCCCATGTACTCGAGCGCGCGCGCCGCCGCCTCGCGCTCGGCCGGTGTGGCGAACGTGTCGGGGTGCGGCACGGTGCCGTCGATGCGCACGACCTGTGCCGGATTGGTGCCCCAGGTGACGAACGGGGCCAGCGCTGCGGCGTCGAGCACGACCTCCTTGGCGAACGGGGCGCCGGGGTCCGTGGGAAGCGACCGCCAGTAGTCGAGCGCCTGTTCCCATGCCGCGCCCTTCGGCGCGTGGTCGCGTCCCTCCAGGAAGGCGAACGTGGTGTCGTCGGGTGCGATCATGCCGGCCCGGGCACCGCCCTCGATGGACATGTTGCACACGGTCATCCGCCCCTCCATGGAGAGCCCGGTCACGGCCGAGCCCCGGTACTCGATGACGTGGCCGCTCCCGCCGCCGGTGCCGATGCGGCCGATGACGGCCAGCACCAGATCCTTGGCCGTCACACCGGGGGGCAGCTCGCCGCCGACGGTCACGGCCATGGTGGCCGGTCGCCGCTGGGGGAGGGTCTGGGTGGCGAGCACGTGCTCGACCTCGCTGGTCCCGATGCCGAAGGCCAGGGCCCCGAAGGCGCCGTGGGTCGAGGTGTGGCTGTCGCCGCACACGATGGTCATGCCCGGTTGGGTCAGGCCCTGCTCGGGTCCGATGATGTGGACGATGCCCTGGTTGGCGTCGCCCATCGGATAGCAGGTGATCCCGAACTCGGCACAGTTGGCGTCGAGCACCGACAGCTGCTTGGCCGAGACGGGATCGGCCACCGGCTTGTCGATGTCCGTCGTCGGCACATTGTGGTCGGCGGTGGCGATGGTCAGATCGGGACGGTGGACCGTGCGGCCCGCCAACCGCAGACCGTCGAAGGCCTGGGGGGACGTGACCTCGTGGACGAGGTGGAGGTCGATGAAGAGCGTGTCGGGTTCGTCGTCACCCCCGGCGTGGACGACGTGGGCGTCCCACACCTTTTCGGACAACGTGCGTGGCTCGGACACGGTGGTCAGGCTCCGATCGTGACGATCTCTACCCGGAGGTTCCCCCCGGGTGCGGCGTACTCGACGGTGTCGCCCACGGCGTGGCCGATCAGGGCCTGCCCGAGCGGCGATCCGGGCGAGACGACCGTCAGGTCGCCCTGCCGCTCCTCGATGGAGCCGATGAAGTAGTCCGCAGTGTCGTCCTCGTCGTCACCCTCGTAGCGCAGGCTGACGACCGAGCCGGCCGCGACCGTCCCGTCGGACGCGGGAGGCCCGTCGACCACGGTGGCGTTCTTCAGCATCTGCTCGAGCTGGCGGATGCGTGACTCCATCTTGCCCTGGGAGTCCTTGGCGGCGTGGTAGTCGCCGTTCTCCTTCAGGTCGCCGAGGGCGCGCGCCGCCTCGATCAGGGCGGCGATCTCCACCCGGCCGCGGGTCGTGAGGTCCTCGAGCTCGGCGTGGAGGCGTTCGTAGGTGTCACGGGTCAGCTGGGTGTCGGCGGTGTCACTCACGGGGTACCAGGGTAACGGGTCACGGACGGGTGTCCCGACGGACCGGGGTGCGATTCGGTTCGGGCGTGGTCGGCCGTGCGAAGATCGTGCGCACAACACCGCACGATCGAAGGAGACGAGCATGGCCGACATCCGGGGGACCTGGGATCCGCAGTACGAGGGCGTGGCGACCACGCTGGCCGCCAGCCTCGATGCCGGCACCGACATCGGCGCCTCGGTCGCCGTGCTCGTGGGCGGGGAGCCCGTGGTGGACATCTGGGGAGGGACGGTCGACGAGGCCGGGACCGCCCCGTGGGCCGAGGACACCATCACCAACGTCTGGTCGACGACCAAGACCATGACCTTCCTGTGCACCCTGATGCTGGCCGACCGCGGAGAGCTCGACTTCTACGCACCCGTCGCCACCTACTGGCCGGAATTCGCCGCAGGCGGGAAGGAGTCCGTCGAGGTCCGTCATCTGATGGCACACACCGCCGGCCTGCCCGGCTGGTCCGAGCCGATGCAGCCCGAGGACCTGGCCGACTGGGACAAGTGCACCGGTCTGCTGGCCGCCCAGGAGCCGTGGTGGGAGCCGGGCACGGCATCGGGCTACCACGCCGTCACCCAGGGGTACCTGATCGGCGAGGTGGTCCGCCGGATCACCGGTGCGTCCATCGGGACGTGGTTCGCCTCCGAGGTGGCCGGGCCGCTCGGGGCCGACTTCCATATCGGCCTGCCCGAGTCGGAGGAGAGCCGGGTGTCGGTGGTGATTCCGCCGCCGCCGCTCGACCTCGACGAGCTCAAGCCGTCCGAGCTGGTGATCAGAGCCATGACCAACCCGCTGCTCGATGCCACCTACCCGGCCCACGCCTGGTGGCGGCGGGCCGAGATCCCGGCGGCCAACGGCCACGGCAACGCCCGTTCGGTGGCACTGGTCCAGTCGATCGTCGCCGGGCGCGGCGAGGCGCGCGGGGTGCGACTGCTCTCCTCGGAGGGATGTGACCGGATCTTCGACGAGCAGATCCACGGCACCGACCTGATCCTCGGGGCCGAGTACCGGTTCGGCATGGGGTACGGCCTCAGCTCGGGAGTGATGCCGATCGGTCCACGGGCATGCTTCTGGGGCGGCTACGGCGGATCGCTGATCGTGATGGACCAGGACGCGGGGATGACCGTCTGCTACGCGATGAACCGGATGGAAGCGGGACTCCAGGGCGATCTCCGCGGCGCCAACATCGTGCTGGCCGCGGTCATGGGACTGGCCGGAGGCTGAGGGTCACTGGCACCGAACGGATGCGAGCCGTGGGAACGAGCGTGACGGCATGACCGAGGCCACCGGTCCGCCCGACGGGGCTGGACCGCGCTCGTTCGAGACCGAATTCGAGGAGCAGCAGCACGCGCCCATCCGGTGGAAGGCGCTGGTCCGGCGATCGTTGGGCCTCGCCTTCACCGGCATCGTGCTCTACCTGGTCTTCCCGAGCATCCTCTCCGTCTTCCACTCGTGGCCCCGTCTGGCGACCCTCAACCTGTTGTGGTTCATCCCCGCCGTCCTGGCCGAGGGCGCCCACTTCGCCTGCACGTTCGCGCTCCAGCGCATCGCCCTGCGCACCAAGGCGTGGTTCTCGGTCATCACCGCGCAGCTGGCCGGCAACGCCATCTCGCTGGTGGTGCCGGGGGGTGCCGCCGCCGGGGCCGCCGTCCAGTTCCGGATGCTCGGCACCGCGGGCATGGATCCGACCGAGTCGGTCAGCGGTCTCACGGCATTCTCGTTCCTGGGTATCGGTGGTCTCCTGGCGCTGCCCGTCTTCGTGCTCCCCGCCGTCCTCTTCGGCGCCCCGGTCGCCTCGGGTCTGACCGACGCCGCCTGGGTGGGTGTCGTCGGTTTCGTCCTGTTCACCGCGTTCGGCGCCGTGGTGATGGCCACCGATGCCCCGTTGCTGTGGGCGGGCCGTGCCGCCCAGTCGGTGCGCAACCGGGTACTGAAGAAGCGGGCGCCGACCACCGGTCTGCCCGAGCGGCTCCTCGACCAGCGCAACGTCATCCGCGCCGTGCTGGGTCAGCAGTGGTGGCAGGCGACCCTGCTCTCGGTGGGCCGCCTGCTCTTCGACTATCTCTGCCTGCTGTTCTGCGTGCGCGCCGTCGGTGCCCATCCCCAGCCGGCGTTGATCCTCCTGTCCTATGCCGTTGCCGGGGTCATCGGGCTGGTGCCGATCACGCCGGGTGGGATCGGGATCGTGGAGGCGAGCCTCTCGGGCTTCCTGGTCCTCGCCGGGCTCAGTGGCACCGAGGCCGTGCTCGCCACCCTGGCCTACCGGTTGGCCTCGTACTGGATACCGATGCTGGCCGGCCCGATCGCCTACGGCGCGTTCAAGTACCGCTACCGCCAGCACGGCTCGTCGGCGGCCCCCATGGGGGCCGCGCCGGGCTGAACCGGCTCAGCGCAGGTCCACCGCACCGTCGACCCGCAGGGTGCCGAGTCGTCCGCACCCCTCCTCGGTCACCAGGACGGCGAGCTGGTCCGGGTCGGTCACGTGCGCCCAGGCTCGTCGGCCCTCCAGTGTCCGACAGGCCACGACGGCCCGTTCGGGCGATCCGTCCCGGCCGAAGGGCACCGAGTACGTCTCGACCGTGACCTCTCCCCGGGCATCGGCGTCCGGGGTGCTCTGGGGCAGCGACCCCACCGCGGCCTGCGGGTCGGCCCAGGTGAAGCCGGCGGCGGTCTCGACGACGGTGCCGGGCGGCAGGGCGTCGTGCTCGGCCCGCGGTCCGGTCGGCGGCTCGGTCCCGTAGCAGCCCACGCTGTGCTTCGAGACATACCATCCGAGCCCGGTGGTGAGTCCGGTGGTCCCCGGTGCTGCACGCAGCGCGCCGACCATCGTGGCCAGCGCGTGCGTCCCGTAGTTGGAGCCCGGTCCGCCGGCGAAGGTCAGCCCGCCGGTCATCGTCAGCGGGCGGCCCGGGTCGTCGAGCGGCAGGCCGAGCTCGGCGGCGGCGATCTCGACGGCCGAGGGGAAGCACGAGTAGAGGTCCACGTGGTCCAGTGCGTCCGCGGTGGTGCCGGCCAGGGCCAGGGCGGAGGCGCCGGCCAGACGGATGGCGGGCGACGAGTGGAAGTCGGCCCGGTGGGAGAGGAACCAGTGGTCCTCGGCGTCCGCCCCCGACAGGGGGAACACCCAGCGCTCCCGGGGCACACCGGCGGCATCGGCCGCTGCAGCCGAGCACAGGATGGCCGCCGCCCCCTGGTCGACCTGGAGATCGGCCGTCAGGAGCTTCGTGTAGGGGTAGGCGATCATCCTGTTCGCCTCGGTCGGCGTGGTCAGCTCGTCGGCGGAGCGCGGCTCGAGGAACCAGGCGTACGGATTGGTGGCGGCCACCTCCGAGAACCGGGACCACAGGGACCCGATGAGGGACAGGTGCTCCGGGAGGGAACGGCCCGACTCGGCCCGGAGGGCGTTCTCGAACAGGGGGAACACGTGGATCGGCAGGTCGAGGCCGCGCTCCTCCTCCGAGGCCGTGGTGCCCCGGCGGTCGTTGCCGAAGACGACCGGCTCGGTGTCGGTGGGCTGGACGGTCCAGGGCAGCACGGGGCGGTCGGGATGCCGCCGGGCGGCAGACTGGGAGTAGTAGCAGTCCGCACCGGCGATGACGGCCACATCGAGCTCCCCCCGGGCGATGGCCAGCGCGGTGGCGTTCACCAGTGTCTGGGGGCTGTTCCCACCCGTGGTCGTGACGAGGACCTGGTCGGGCTCGATGCCCAGCCCCTCGGCCAGCAGCGTCCCGGGGTCGACGTAGTGCCAACTCATGGGATTGACCACTCGCAGGGAGCCGGTCCGGGCCAGCAGTGAGCGGCCGGCCGGTGCTGCGCCTCCCGGGTCGGCACCGTCGCAGTCCTCCACTGCTGCCGCCACGGCGTCGAGCATGAGTCCGAGCGGCTCGGGCCGGTCGGCCAGGGACCCGTCCCCCTCGGTGCGAGGTCGGTTGGTCACCTGGCCGACCCCCACGACCACCGGGGTGGAGGGATGGATGGTCATCTGTCCATGATGCTACCGGCGCCCTCCGTACCGCCCGATCCCGGCGGGAGCTCGCCCGATCCCCTCCGGCCCACTCGGTACACTCGGGGCATGCGCATCGCCGTGGGCTCGGACCACGCGGGCTACGCCCTCAAGTCGCTCCTCAGCGTGCACCTCGCCGCCGCCGGGCACGACGTCCTGGACCTCGGGACCGACTCGGGCGAGATCTCCGTCGACTACCCGCTGTTCGGCAGTGCCGTGGGCCGCGCCGTGGCCGACGGGCGGGCCGAGCGGGGCCTCTGCGTGTGCGGCTCGGGGATCGGGATCAGTATGGCCGCCAACAAGGTTCCCGGGGTCCGGGCGGCGGTCGTGCACGACTCGACCACCGCGTCACTGGCCCGACGACACAACGACGCCAACGTGGTGTGCCTGGGGGAGCGGACCACCGGCGCGGCCCAGGCCGTCGACGCGGTCGACGCCTTCATCGCCACCGGGTTCGACGGCGGACGACATCAGCGGCGGGTCGACCAGTTGACCGGCCTCGACGTCGCACCGCACCCGCCGGCGCACCATTCCGACGACCACGAAAGGCAGCAGCCGACCCCATGAGCAGCCCCACGTCCGCCTCCCCCTTCGACCGGTGGCTCACCGAGGACCCCGAGGTCCTGGCGCTGCTCAGCGCCGAGGCCGAACGCCAGGCGACGACGGTCCAACTGATCGCCTCGGAGAACTTCACGTCGACCGCCGTGCTGGCCGCCACCGGTTCGGTGCTGACCAACAAGTACGCCGAGGGCTACCCCGGACGCCGGTACTACGGGGGCAACAAAGTCATCGACCAGGTCGAGGACCTGGCTCGGACCCGGCTCACCGAACTGTTCGGCGCCGAGCACGCCAATGTGCAGCCCCACGCCGGGTCGAACGCCAATCTGGCCGTCTACCAGGCGCTCCTGGAACCGGGGGACACCGTGCTGGCCATGCGGCTCGACCACGGGGGCCACCTCACCCACGGGTCACCGGCCAGCATCACCTCGCGGATCTGGAAGTTCGTGTCCTACGGCGTGTCACCGGCGACCGACGACCCGGACAAGCCGGGTGAGATCATCGACTTCGACGAGGTGGCGGACCTGGCCCGCACCCACCGTCCGAAGCTGATCGTGGCCGGGTCCACCGCCTACGCCCGCATCATCGACCCACTGCCGTTCCGCGAGATCGCCGACTCGGTCGGGGCCCTGTTCATGTTCGACGCGGCCCACCCGGCCGGGCTCATCGCCGGGGGTGCGCACCCCTCGCCGGTCGGGGTGGCCGACGTGGTCACCTTCACCACCCACAAGACCCTGCGCGGTCCCCGGGGGGGTGCCATCCTCTGCTCTGCGCAGTACGCCAAGGCCATCGACAGTGCCATCTTCCCGGGCCTGCAGGGCGGCCCCCTGGAGAACGCCATCGCCGGCAAGGCCGTCGCCTTCGCCGAGGCCGCCCGTCCCGAGTTCCGGGAGTACGCGGCCGCGGTGGTCACCAACGCGAAGGCGTTGGCCGACGCGGTGGCGAACGAGGGCATCCGACTCGTCTCGGGTGGGACGGAGAACCACCAGGTCCTCTGCGACCTGCGTACCTTCGATGCCGAGCTCACGGGCAAGGAGGCCCAGGAGGTCCTGGACCGCGCCGGAATCACCTGCAACCGCAACACCATCCCCGACGACCCCCGCTCGCCCTTCGTGACCTCGGGGCTGCGGCTCGGCTCCGCCGCCCAGACGACCGTCGGCATGGGAACAGAGGAGATGACCCGGATCGGCGGCCTGATCGGGCGCACCCTCCGTCAGCGTGCCGATGACGGCGCCGTGGCGGCCGTCCGGGCCGAGATCCGTGAGCTGTGTGCCGGGTTCCCGCCCTACCCGGACCTGGCCGGGGCGTGACCCCGGGCCGGGCGGCGGGTCGTCCGGGGTGACCGGGTGAGTTCGACCGTCCCCCTCAACTGGTACGCCGTCCTCCTGGTGGTGGCCGCCGTCGTCACCTGGGGGCTGACCTTCCCCGCCCGACGAATCGCGCTGCGCATCGGGTACGTGGCCCAGCCCGACGCCCGCAAGGTGCACCAGCGGGTCACCCCGGAGTCGGGGGGCGTGGCCATGTTCCTCGGGATGCTGGTGACGTGGGCCGTCGCCGCCTCGGTGCCGGCCCTCGCCCCCCTCTTCCGGGGGACGTCGGAGCCGGTCGGGCTCATCCTCGGTGCCGCGGCCATCTTCGTCGTCGGACTGATCGACGACTTCCGCGACATGTCGGCGCCGGCCAAGGTGGCCGGCCAGGTCCTGGCGGCCACGATCCTGTACTTCATGGGTGTCACCTGGTTCCAGTTCAAGGTGCCGCTGGCCGGGTTCCTCCTGCTCTCCCCCGAGTGGACGCCGTTGCTCACTGCCCTGTGGGTGATCGCCATCACCAACGCCGTCAACCTCATCGACGGCCTCGACGGGCTGGCCACCGGGGTGGTGGCCATCGCCTCGGGGGCGCTGGCCGTCTACGGGCTGCACCTCCAGCACCTCGGCAACCTGCCCACCGACAACATCGGCCCGTTGATCGCCGTGGTGACCTGCGGGATCTGCCTCGGGTTCCTACCCCACAACTTCCACCCGGCCAAGATCTTCATGGGCGACGGTGGCGCGCTCCTCCTCGGGCTGCTGATGGCGGCCTCCACCATGCTCATCGGGGGCCGGTCGGCGGGAACCGTCGGCGGGGTGGCGGCCCGCAGCGGACAGACCTACTTCTTCTTCGCCCCCCTCTTCATCCCCTTCTTCATCCTCGGCGTCCCCATCGTGGACATGGCGTTCGCCTTCGTCCGCCGCACGGCCAACCGCACCGGGTTCTCCACGCCGGACAAGAACCACCTGCACCACCGGCTGCTCCGCCTCGGACACGGCCACCGGCGAAGCGTCCTCATCCTGTGGGCGTGGACGGTGCTGCTGTCCGGACTGGTCCTGTTCCCCCTCTACATCTCGAGCGTGAACGCGTTCATCCCGTTCGGGGCGCTGGCCCTCGGTGTGGTCCTCTACACGCTCTTCCACCCGTCACTCCGGCGTCAGGCCGAACCGGAGG
>Ga0075520_1000917_pt1 | contig 13696 bp, 13 predicted proteins | sample NGEPerB_FD_75100 | JGI IMG/M metagenome (GOLD analysis project Ga0075520, IMG submission 75100) | Arctic peat soil microbial communities from the Barrow Environmental Observatory site, Barrow, Alaska, USA - NGEE PermafrostAB12-B | ecosystem: Environmental > Terrestrial > Soil > Wetlands > Peat ... | reverse complement strand
GCAGAGGACGACATCGGCGTCGGCGTCCAGCCCAAAGCGCTCGCGTGCCGCGCCACGATCGGGCGGCTGCGCGAAGCGCTCGATGACGATCGCGTCCGGAACCGTCTCGATCCGCTCGCGCGGGGCCCCGCGCCGGGCGGCTCACTCAGCCAACCAGGGCGACACCGCAATGATACGCGCGACTCGCCGGCGCGCCACAATCCGCATCTTGAGCAGGTCCTTGGCCCGCTGAGCCAGCGGATAGCCGTTGAAGCCCGTGCGGATGTGCCAGACGCACGGCACCCCGATCGCAGCAGCGGCGCTCGAAGCGACCCGGTCCGTAACCGTGAAATGCGAATGCACGAGCACGGCGCCGTGCTCGTGCACGACGGCGTCTAGATGCGCACGGTGGGCACGGCGCCGTGCTGGCAGGACCGACCACGTGACACCGGCGGCGTCGAGCTCGGCCAGCCACGGCTGGTCCTCCGCGCCGTGCTCCAGGACGAAATGCGTGCCCAGGCCGAAGCGTGCCCGAACGGCACCTGCGAGCACGAGCTCGCTCGACATGAAGTTGCCGAGGTAGGGGCTGTTCCAGAGCGTCACCTGCACCACCGAGCGCTCGGTCATGGAGCCGGCCTCAGCTTCATCGAAGCCGCCCGGCGCGCGCCGTCGACGCGGACGATGGGAGCTTGCCTTCCAGGATCGGCACGCACGGACTGCCCGAGCTCACGCGGAAGTCGCCGAGCGTCGCGTCTGCGTACTGCGGGTTGGCAATCACGTTGGAGACGGCGGTGAACCCGCCGGCGGTTGTGACAATCGGTCCTTTGCGTCCGCCAAACAGGCAGTTGTCGCGCACAATGTTCCCGACGCCGACCGGATTGCCGCTCGGGTACCACGATTCGACATTGGCCCGGATGCGGGAGTTCGAGACGACGTTGAACTGCACCAGGTTGTGGTTCGAGGCCAGCCCTTCATCGCCCGAGAAGATGATCCCCTCACCGTTGCCGTCGATCACGTTGCGTTCGATCAAGGTGTATTGCGCGTCGGGGTAGAGCTGGATCCCGCGGTCGGCGTTGTCATAGATGAGGTTTCCCACGATCCGCGTGCCGTCGGCGCGATTGACGTAGATCCCATGTTCGTGATTGTTGGCCGGAAGCTGGCCGCAGTTGTGGATGCGATTCCCTTCGATCACCGTGCCGCGTGCGCGTCCGTAGGAGAAGGAGCCGAGCACGAAGCAGATGCTCGTGTTCTCGTTCGTCACCTCATCGCCCACGAAGCTGATCGCGTTGCCGTTGACCGTCGGCGAGGGCAGTTCCGCCGCGTTGCGCCCGTCGAGCACGAGGTCGCTGAAGACGTCGTTGCGGGCGGTGCGCGAGAACCACAGGCGCCCCACGAGTCGTGCCTGTTCACCGGGGTAGGAGCGCAAGGCGAGACGGCTCTGAGACACCTTGACGTCCTCGACGTAGATGCCACCGCGCAGGCAGCCGGTCTGCCCTGCTCGCAGCGAGTTCACGAGCCGCTGAACGATCCCCGGGCGCCCATGCCCTGGCCGGGTCCTCTGCGTCGCTGAGGCCACCACCCTGTCGCAGCGAGCGCCGGCCTGCACGCTCGCGGCCCGCGACGGGCCGCTGCCCGAGATCGCCAGAGCGGCGACCGTCAGGCCGATCGCGAGCAGACCAGCGACCAGCGCCGCGATGCCCCTCCAGGCGAGCATCTCATGCTCTCGACGCGCGAGGGGCCGACACGGTGAGAGCGTCGCGCATCGGTTCGGCGGACGATCGGCTGGTTGCGCGTCCAAGCAAGATTGCGAGTCTAGCGCGGGCGCGGGCTGCTCGGCTATCGTGCCGAGCGCCGCTTCGCGCGCCTGGCGCTCTGAGCGAGATCGCTTGTGAGCTGCGCCAGGCGCAAGCTGCCGCGCAGCTCCCGTCGGCGCATGTCGATGGCCTCGAAGCGTCCGTCGGAGGAGTAGGAATGCGTTGCTCGAGCGCCGCCGATGTCGGCAGGCTCGAGGCGGGCGATCTCGTGCTCGGCGTACTCCGTGCTGCTCAGCACGTCGATCTCGCGGAACGAGATCGCCCAGCCGTAGCGACGGCTGCCGTCCTGGCCCGGACGCACCAGCCGTGAGCCGAAGCGCAGGATCGCGCCGGCGGGTCGCGCCCCGCGTACGTCCGACACGACGGGATTGCTTGGATGCGGATGCCACCTCCCCGCAGGCGTGTCGGCCCAGAAGAGATGCAGCTCGTCAAGCGAGCTCGCGTGCGGGGCGGCTATCCCAACGAACAGCCACAGGCGATCGCCATGAGCGAGCAACGTGGCATCGGCGGCCTCCACGTCGTCGAGCATGATCGCCTCGCGCCGCCAGGTCTTCGGGAAGTCGACCGCGCGGTAGAGCTCCACACGCGACACTGCCGAGGTCTCGGGGATCATGAAGACCTCGTCGCCGTGTGTGAAGAGGAATGGATAGCTGAGGTGGTACGGCTGTGCCAGAACAGTCCTCGGCGGGTCCGCCGGACCGCCTTCGGGGCGGAGCTCTGTATGCGAGATCACCGCGCGCTTGGCGCCGAGCGGAACCTCCTCGCAGAAGAGGTGATGGCCCCCGGCGTGCTCGAACAGGAACGGGTCTGCGTAGAGATGGCCGGGCATCCAACGCACCAGATCGGTGTCGCTGGACCAGCCCTGCGTGAGCTGCGGCCCGCGCTGGCGTACTCGAATCGACCACGGCCGGCGAAACAGCAGCCGCACCGCCAGCACGCGCATCCACGTCAACGCCGCGTGCACCAGCAACGCCGCAGTCGAGGGAGCCGGCGCGGCCGGCTGCGACTCGGGCGCGGGAAGATCCAGACCGGGCACACGCTCGGCCGCGCGCCGAATGAGCGCTGCGAGCTTCCACAGCGCGAGGTCGCAACTCAGGATGGCCGAGAACTGGCGTACCCCGGACACGGTCCGCTCGACGACCACGCTGCCGCCGGTGCGACGCAGAAGGACCTCGGACTCCACGCAAGCAGCGCCGCTCAGGACCGCACGAGCGAACGCGTCTTCGGCCGGCTCGTGCACTCCTCCATGGCGGACGTACAGGACCTCGCGGTCCTCATCCCCGGGCATGGGACGCTCAGACAGCCAGACAACCAGCGTCGCCGGCCGAGGGCCGGCGCCCCGGTCGAGCTCCGATCGGTCGACCGGCGCCGGGGAAAGGGCGTCCGCGCCCAGGTGGAGCAGGCGGCGCTCGGCGGCGGCGTGCAGCCGGCGAGCGATGCCGCGGCGTCGGGGTCCCGCCAGGCGTATCTCGACGACGTCCAGCTCGGGGGACTCGAGCAGCCCCGACAGCGCCCGCTCCTGCCAAGCTGGCGCGGGCGCGCCGTCGAGGACCACCGCGATCGCACGACGGGCGCCGCTCACGCGTGCTTTCTCGCGCGCTCTGCGAGCAGCTCCAGGTAGAGATGCTCGAGTCGGCGGACGAGCACGTCGATGTCGAACTCGGCACGCCGGCGCTGGCGCCCCCGCTCTCCCATCGCCCGCGCACCGTGCGGATCGCCCAGCAGCGTGGCGAGCGCCTCGGCGAGCGCGGCTGGATCGCTCGGGGGCACGAGCAGGCCGTGCACGCCCGGCTCGATCAGATCCGGCAGTCCTCCGACCTCGGTCGCGACGACGGGCAGGGCGGCGTCCATGTACTCCATCACGGCGAGCGGGCTCCCCTCGAAGTCCGAGCAACACACGGCGATGTCGAGTGCGCAGAGCACGTCGGGCACGTCTGTGCGCGAGCCCAGAAAGCGGACGGTGTCCTGCAGGCCGAGCTCGGCGGTCAGTCGCTCCAGGCTCGCTCGTTCGGGCCCGTCGCCAACGATCAGCACGTGGACCTCCGGCCAACTCTCAACGAGCAGAGCGGCCGCGCGCAGGAGCACGTGATGGGCCTTTTGCGGACGCAGCACGCCAACCACTCCGATCACCGCGGCGCCCGGGCGGATGCCCAGCTCCGCGCGAACGTCGCGCCCGCTCGGCGCCGGCAGGGAATGCACGCCGTTTGGGATGAACAGCGTGCGGCGGGGATCGATGTGCTCGATCTCGATCATCCGGCGCTGATCCTCACGGGAGACGGCGATAAAGCGATCGGCGCCGCGCGCAACGACCTCGCGATCGAGGAAGCGACGCAGCGGCTTGCCTTCAAAGGACCACGTGTGCTCGTGGGCGAGCACGACCGGGACCCGCGCGAGCCTGCCGAGCAGCGTCCCCCACACGTTGGCACCGAACTTGTGCGCATGCAGCACATCGATGCGCTCCCGCCGCAGGTAACGCACGAGCCGTGCCCACACCCATACGTCGACCTTGCCTCGCCGGCGAAGGCCAAACAGCCGCACGCCGCTCGCGGACAGCTGCTCGAGAGCTGCGCCGGCCGCCGCGCTGGGCGGCCCGGGAAGCGGCCAACGACTGACGCACAGGGTGGACTCAAAGCGCGCTGGGTCAAGACGCGTCGCGACGCTCAGCGCGAGCCCCTCGGCGCCGCCATCGGTCCCCATGAAGTCGATCAGCGTCAGGACGCGCACGCGCCGCGGATGCGGACCGAAGGACGATGGTCGATCCATGTCGGGCACGGGCAGCATGCTAGGGCCATTGGCCGACGCCGCAACGTCGGTGGTCGTCGCTACGCTCGGATGGTGGACGACCAGGCAAAGGACTCCTCGCCGCGCAAACGGTCGCAGGCGAGCTTCTTCTCGACCGTGGCCAGCTTCTCGCTCCCCGCCGGAGCCCATGTCACCCCGGGAGCCGTGCGCGGCTACTACATCGACATGGGGATCAAGGCCGAGACGCCCGAATGGCCGCCGCCGGGGATGCCCCCGGCGGAGCTGAGGCTGCGCGTCGCGACGATCCAGTGGGCGCTCGGCGCCTACGAGCACTATCTCGCCGGCGAGGGTGAGGCGTGGCTGGCCGCCGCCGTGAGCTGCGCCGAGGAGCTGCTCGACGAACAGCAGACCTCGGGAGCGCTCGTCGGCGGCTGGGTACATGCGCGGCCCTTCCCCCACACCTTTCCGCTGCGCCCGCCGTGGTTGTCGGCGATGTCGCAGGGAGAGGGAGCGAGCCTGTTGGTGCGCCTGTATGCCGAGACCGGGGAGGAGCGCTATGCAGAGGCCGCGCGGCGGGCCCTGCTCCCATTGCGGCTGGGCGTCTCCGACGGAGGCGTGCGAGCGACCCTCGACGGGCGATCCTTCCCCGAGGAGTACCCGACGAGCCCGCCGTCGTTCGTGTTGAACGGCGGAATGTTCGCGATCTGGGGACTGCACGACGTCGGCGTCGGGCTCGCCGAGCCTCAGGCTCTGGCCGATTTCGAGCAGGCCGTTGACACGCTCGCCGCCAACCTGCACCGCTGGGACCTCGGCTACTGGTCACGCTATGACCTGTTCCCCCACCCTGTACCGAACGTCGCGAGCTCCTTCTACCACGACCTGCACATCAAGCAGCTGCGGATGACGCATCTGCTCGCCCCGCGCCAGGAGCTGGCGGAGGGCGCCGAGCGCTGGGCCGCATATACGAGCTCGCCCTTCGACCGACGACGCGCCTTTGCCGGCAAGGCGCTCTTTCGCCTGGTCGTCCCGCGCAATCGCGAACTCGCGCGGCGGTTGCCGTGGTCGGCGATCGACGGCAGCGAAGAGGCGCAGGTGGTGCGTACACCGCGCGGCGCCCGGTGATTCAGCTTGCGCCTTGCTGCGCGCGTTCCCCGGCCGGCATCTTGCGCGCTATCGCGAACACCCGCTGGCCGTCGTCGGCCATGCCGAACAGCGCCTGACGGTCATCGCCGGCGCGCAGGAACTGCTCGAAGCCCCAGTTGTGGTCGACGTCGTCAACGACCACCACGCCCCCGGGGCTCAGCGCGTTCCAGGCCGTCGTCAGCTCCCAGCGAACGTTGCGCGTCGAGTGCAGGCTGTCGTGGCAGAAGATCTCGATCTGGCCCAGCTGGCGCAGGAGGGGAGACAGGCGGCGCCGGCTGGCGCCCTCGAGGTACGTCCAGCGCTCGCGCAGCGCTTGGGGTACGGCCGCCGCCACCTCGAGTCGACGCTCGGGAATCGTCATCGGAGGCAGGTCGATGCTCCACAGGCGGCCGTCCCCGGCGCGTTTGAGCGCTTCGAGCATGATGCGGCTGCTCAGCCCGTGCGCGACGCCCGTCTCGACCACGTGGTCGGGGCGCAGATGGCACACCAGGCACCACAGCGCACGTGCCAGGCCGGGGTCGGCGTCGTCGTCGCCACCGAAGTTTTCGCGGCCCACGCGCAGTCCGTGCTCGGCCATCGTCGCAGTGGCCGAATCCCAAGCCGGCGCGAACGCAGTGGCGTCCGGGCAAGGCCACGGAGCGCCGATCAGCTCATGCAGGCGACGCTCCCAGTCACCGTCAGCCTCAGCCTGATTGTTCGGCAGCCGCCCACCGCGCACAGCTCGCTCCCAGCGACGGGCGCACTTCTCCATCACCTTCTGCACGCTCTCGCCCGGATCGGAGATCGCCCCCTTCATGGCCCGCGCAATGTAGGTTCCGCGCGACGGCGCGATCGAATCTCTGCTCATAGTGGGGGGCCCGTCTGGGACCCATAAGGTTGTACCGCAAACAGGCTTCGTACAGCAAGATCCCCCCCGCGCTCATGACCGATCACGCCGAGCTGGCCCGCTTCTACGAGGACGCCTACTCGCAAGACCCAGCCCAGGCGGCAGTCTACGCCCGCTGGCGAGCGCTCGGCGCGATCGGCAAGGCAGATCACGTGATCGCGCTGTGCGGGCGCGGCGGCGTGCACCCGGCGAGCACGCTCGAGGTGGGCTGCGGCGACGGCGCGCTGCTGTGCGAGCTTCGGCGTCGCGGCTTCGGCGGGCGGCTGTCGGGCGTGGAGATCACCGAGGCGGCCGTGGCGATCGCGCGCGAGCGCCCGCAGATCGACGCGGTGGCCCTGTATGACGGACTGCATCTGCGAGACGCCGACGGCGCGCACGAGCTGGGCATCCTCTCGCACGTGCTCGAGCACGTCCCCGACCCCTCGGCGCTGCTCGCGGAGGTCGCGCGCGCCTGCCGCGCGGTGCTCGTGGAGGTCCCGCTGGAGGCCAACCTGTCAGCGCGGCGATCGGGCAAGCGCGAGCACGCCGCCGAGGTCGGGCACCTGCAGCGACTCGACCGCGCCGCCGCGCGAGGAATCGTCGAGCGCGCTGGCCTGCAGATCGCCTGCGAGCTGGAGGATCCGCTGCCGCTGAGCGTGCAGCGCTTCTTTGCCGCCACGCGCGCGGCGCGCATGGCGGGCACCGCCAAGTGGGCGCTGCGAGCCGGACTTCACCGCCTCGCGCCGTCGCTGGCTCGGCGGCTGTTCACGGTGCACTACGCGTGCCTGTGCCGGCCGGCCGCGTAGCGCCGGCGAACAGCAGCGACAGCACCGTGCCCATCAGCTCGTCGGGCACCGCCTCCGGATTGGCCAGCTTCTGGCGGGCGATGCCATCGGTCAGCGCATCGATCGCCACCGCGAGCTGCTCCGCTGGAATCGCCAGCTCGAGTTCGAACTCGTGGGCGCCGTCGGCGATCAGCCGGGTCAGCGCCTCGCGCATCTGCGCGAATCGGGCCGCGTCGCGATCTCGCGTGCGTGCTCGTCGATCTCGCGCTCCATCAGCACGAGGAACAGGTCCTCCTTACCGTCGAAGTTGGAATACAGCGAGGACTCCAGCAGGAGCATCGACCCCGACAGGAAGACGATCCCGCGCCCAGCCGCGCCGGGGGGCGGCGGGCGGCGTGGCCACCGTCATCGCCGCGAGGCGAAGAAGCTGCTGATCACCGCGCCGCACTCCTCGGCCAGCCGGCGACGACGGGCCTGTGGTTCAGCCGCGGCTCGCCGAGCACGTCGAGCACGCTGCCGCAGGCGCCCGCCTTTGGGTCGTGAGCCCCGTGCGAGCCGGCGGGCCGGGACCCCTCCGTGATCGCGCGCGGTCTCCACGGGCCCTTGGCCCACCGAGACGGCGCGCCAAGGGCCTGCGTCATACTCCGAACCGACGCGGCCGGAGCCTCGTGGCCAGGCGGATACCCCCGGTTCAACGCAAAGATCGCCCAAGAAGAGATTCCTGCCAAGCGAGGAACGAGTGAGAGTCTTTCTACTGTCCGCCGCGCCAGCGGGGCCCGAGCGCGCGCACCTCGACCTCGGTTGTCTGCAGGACAGCGCTCGCCTCGACCGCTTCGGTGTCCATGCCGCGGTCGATTCCCCCGCCGACGCCGACCTGATCCTGTTCGTCGAGACGAGCGTGCACGCTGGACCCTACTTCGAGCAGGTGCGCAGGCACCCGCTTTACCGCTCGCGCCGGGATGAGAGCTACCTGTTCTGCTCGACCGACAGGTTCATTCCGATGCTGCCGGGCGTCTACGCGGCCGTCGAGCGGTCCTGGTACTGGCCTCACTGGACGCGTCCCGGTCACTACGTCAACGTGCGCGAACACGGTCAGATGCGCTATGAGGAGCGCGGCCAAGGCGAGCGGAAGTATCTCTTCTCGTTCATCGGCTCAGCCGCGTCGCATCCGGTCCGCCGCAGACTCCTGTCGGTCGACGACACGGACGCGTTGATGATCGACACCGGCTCGCGCTCCCTCGATCCGGGCCGGCTGACGCCCGAGGCCTACGAACGCCGATACGCCGACAGCGTCAAGAACAGCGCGTTCGTCCTGGCCCCCCGCGGCGGTGGCCCGGCGAGCTTCCGACTGTTTGAGGCGATGATGCTCGGCCGCGTTCCCGTGATCATCTCCGACCAGTGGGTGCCGCCGATCGGTCCCGACTGGGAGCGCTTCAGCATCCGTGTCGACGAGGCTGACCTGCACGCCATCCCGAGCCTGCTGCAGGCACGCGCCTCGGAAGCCGCGCAGATGGGCGAGGCCGCGCGGGCGGCCTGGGTCGATTGGTGCTCGGAGAGCGTCTCCTTCCACCGCGTCGTCGAGTCCTGCCTCGATCTGACCGCGTCGGCGTCCTCGAGAACGGGAGTCCGCAGGTACGCTCCGCACCTTCAGCTGCTGCGCCCTTACCACGCGGCCAGGTGGATGGCCAAGCGATTCGGACACGGACGCGACGCGCGGCGCTGAACCGCTATCCCCAGGTCGGCGCGATCCAGCAGCGCCGTAAGGCTCCGCGTCGAGAACTGGAAGAGGTGCGCAGGGGGCGAGACCGCCGGCCAGTAATCGATGCGACGCGCGACCCTGTACGAAGAACGTGCGAAGAGCCCATCGAGGTTTGGGGTCAGGATCCCGACGACGCCACCGGGCTTGAGCAGCCGCGCTACGCGGAGCATCGTGTCGACGGGGGATCCGGTACGTGCTCGATCACATCCCAGAGGGTGATCGCGTCGAAGCTCTCCGGCTCGAAGGTTGCTTTCCTCGAGCAGTGAGCAGACAACGTTGACGCCGTAGCGTTGTCTGCCAGCGCGGAGGTGTCCTCCGAGAGGTCGATGCCCTGGGCATCCCATCCGTTGTCGGCGGCGGTCTTCACGAAGAATCCCGCCGAGGCGCCGATATCGAGGCATCGCCCGGCTGGCCGATGGCGCGCGATCGCAGCGTATTGTCGCTTGGCGAGAGAGAACCGGGCTGCGATCTCCCGCTCGTCGTCACGGAAGGCGACGTGGTAGCCGGAGGCGAACGAATACAGGTGCTCAAGCTCGGACGCGGTCGGCGGGTTCCTGACGAACGCCAGCCCGCAGCGCGAACAGCGAGCGAGCTCGTAGCGATCCTTGACGAATACGCCAGCCTCAACCTCGTCCGCCCCGCAGAGCGGGCACTGTCGAGGATCTCCTGCCCAAGAAGCCGGGAAACGCCCGCCGCAGGATCTCTGACGCGGAGCTCATCACGCTGTGCATCGCCCAGGGCGTGCCTCAGCCGCTCGCCGGTCGGGTAGCGGCTGAGAACAGCAGCGACAGCACCCTGCCCATCAGCTCGTCGGGAACCGCGCCGGGGTCGGCGAGCTTCTGTCGCGCGATGCCGTCGGCGAGCGCGTCGATCGCGACGGCCAGCTGCTCGGCGGGGATCTCCAGCTCCAGCTCGAACTCGCGCACGCCGTCTTCGATCAGCTTCGTGAGCATGCGCCTGACCTGCGCGAAGCGCGCGGCGACCTTCGGGCGCACCTTTGTGTCGCGCACGCCGTAGGCCCAGAACTCCATGAACAGCAGCAGCAGCTCGGGCTCGCGCTCGATCATCGTCATCCATTGCCGCGCCCCGCCGGTGGCCCGCTCGGCGACCGATTCGCGCACGCTGACGGCCTGCGCGATCTCTCGCGCGTGCAGGTTGATCTCGCGCTCCATGAGCACCAGGAAGAGGTCCTCCTTGCCGTCGAAGTTGGAGTACAGCGCGCCCGTCGAGAAGCCGGCGCGCGAGGCGATCTCCTCGACTGACGCGCCGTGGAAGCCGCTGCTGGCAAAGGCGCCGCGCGCAGCCGCGAGCAGCCGCTCGCGCGTGTTGGCCTTGCTCTGCTCGCGCGTCATGCGCGCGCTTGCCTGCTCCGCCGCCCGCTGCGGGCCGGCGGCGGTCTGCGCGGTCCTCATGGCCGGAATGGTACTTGACAGAGCGTTCGCTATTGCGATAGCGTTCGTTATCAGTCGTTATTGAAGGGTGGCGAGTGGATGGGCCCGACCCGCTCGGGCGTTTGACTGCTACGGCAGATGCAACTGCAGATGCAACTGCAACGGCAAGCACGCGCGACGCGCACCGACCCCGGATAGGAGCAGCTTCATGGCGACCGCCGCACCGACCCCCGCAGCTTCGGAATCCAACCTGGCCAGCCTGCCGACCGACGCGATCTCCTATACGGACCTGTACGCCCGCTGGGAGCGCGGCAACTGGAAGGCGACCGAGCTCGACTTCTCAGAGGACGCGCGCCAGTGGCGCGAGGACTTCACGGAGTTCGAGCGCCAGGCGGCGATGTGGAACTACTGCTTGTTCTTCTGGGGCGAGGACGCGGTCGCGGACAACCTGTCGCCGTACATCGACGCGGCGCCGCTGGAGGAGCAGAAGTACTTCCTGACCACGCAGCAGGTCGACGAGGCGCGTCACGCGGTGTTCTTCAAGCGCTTCATGCAGGAGGTCTGCGAAGTCGGCGACGGCTCGATGGCGAGCGGCCTGAACGCGATCAAGCCGCAGCTGACGTCGGGCTTTCGCAAGATCTTCGACCGCCTGGACCGGATGGCCGACGAACTGCGCGCCGACCGCTCGCCGGCCAAACTGGCCGCCGCGGTGACGCTGTATCACGTCGTCATCGAGGCATCGCTCGCGCAGCCCGGCCAGCACTTCATCTGCAGCTACCTGGAGGAACGCGACCAGCTGCCGGCGTTCCGCGAGGGCATGGAGAACATCGCCGCCGACGAGCAGCGCCACATCGGCTTCGGCGTCAAGCTGCTGTCGGACCTCAACCGCGAAGACCCCGTGCGGGTCCCCAAGGCGGTCGCCAAGATCCTGCGCGAGGTCACCCGCTACACCTCCCAGGTGCTGATGCCGCCGGGCTGGGACGAACGCTATCTGACGGTCTTCAACTACACCTTCGACACGGTGGGCGTCGAGGGATTGACCTCGATGACGACCAAGCTACGCTCGGCGGGCCTGCCGGTCGAGAGCCTCCCCGGGCCGGCGATCCTGCCCCCCGGCCTGACGCCGCTGGAGATCTCCCAGCGCGGTCGCGAGCTCGCCCAGGCGGGCGTGATCGGCGTGCGCGAAGGGCCCTCCACACGCGACCCCGAGACGCTTGCGCTGATGTTCGACATGATCCGCCGCCAGGTCAACCCCAGCCACGGCCTGACGCGCGCGACGACCTTCCAGTGGGAGTTCACCGACCCCGACGTCCCCACCTGGCACCTGACGGTCAACAACGGCTCGAGCGTCGTCGAGCAGGGCGAGGCGCCAAAGCCAGACCTGCGCCTGCGCCTCTCCTACCAGGACTGGGTGGACATCGTCGGCGAGCGCCTGGACCCGTTGCGCGCGCTCGCCACCGGCCGGCTGCGACCGAGGGGCAACCCGCTCGCCCTCGCTCGGCTGGCCAAGGTGTTCCCGCGCGCCTGACCGCTCGCTGCGGCGCCGCGCGAAGTCACGCGGGGTCGGCCTGGTCCGGGCGGCGCCGGCTCCTCAGCCGCTCGATCCGCGTGCGCGCGGCGTCCAGCAGTTCACGCATCGATCCGGGCACGAGTACGGCGAGGATCGACAGGTAGACCGCCCCGCCCGCCAGCGTCTGGAGCGTCAGCAGCGCAAGGCCCGCGAACGTGCCGTGGCGGTCTGCATGCACGACGAAGTGCTCGAGGCAGAACAGTCCGCCGGCCATCAACGATGCGGCCAGCGCCGGCGGCCAGATCTCGCTCAGCAGGTCGGCCAGGCGGATGCCCAGCGCGTGCGCCATCCCCCGCACCGCATAGGCGGCTACGCCGACGGCGCTTGCCGACATGCCGATCGCCACGCCCACCAGGCCGAATTGGACGAGGGCGCCCACGAAGATGACCGTGAGCAGGAGCGAGACGCCGTGCATGCGGGGCAGCATGTCGGTACGCCCGTTCGCCTTCCACGCCTCGCTGGCGATCGAGTCGAGCGACGTTGCCGCGCAGTAGACGCCCAGGGCCATCGCCGCATGGCCGGCTTCACGCCATTGCTCGCCGAACACCAGCACCACGGCCGGGCTGCCGAACGGCACGAGCAGCATGCCGGCGGGAAAGGCGAGGACGCACAGCCAGCGCAGCGCGGTGCGCACCGCCGCGCGGAAGCGATCGTCGTGGGCGGACAGGCGCGCGAAGGCCGGCAGCAGCACGTAGCCGCCGACGTTGACGACAGCCCCAAGCGGCTGGCTGGCGACGCGCGTTGCATAGTTGAACTGTCCAAGCACGCCTGGCCCGCGAGCGCGACCGAGTGCCAGCACGGGGATCTCTTGGACGGCGTGGCGGATGAGGTTGCCTGCCACGACCGGACGCCCGAAGCGCGCCAGTTCCCGCCAGACGTCCAAGCGAGCGAGCCGCGGGCGCGGGCGCCAGCCGGCGAAGACCCAGGCGGCGATCGCCATGAACACGGCCGCGGCGTAGGTGCCGATCACCAGCGACCAGACGCCCAGGCCGGCCGCGGCCGCGGGGATCGCGCCGGCGGCGAAGAAGATCGACGACAGCGGGTCGATGACCAACCTGCGGGCGAACGAGAAACGCCGCATGAGCAGTGCGTCGGGCACGAGCGCGATCAGCCGCAGCAGCATCCAGGCGGACAGCACCGCGGCGACGACACCCGTCTCGTGGCTGTGGAAGAAGAGCGCGATCAGGGGAGCGGCCGCAAGCGCCAGGAGCGTCAGCGCCACACCCCCGGCGAGCGTTCCGAGGAAGGCAGAGTTCGCGGCTTGCTCCAACTGCTGGCGACGGTGGATCAATCCGGCTTCGATGCCCGACTCCCCCAGTACGGCGCCCACGCTGACGGCCACGCTGCCCGCCGTGAAATGCCCGAAGTCGACCGGCGTCAGAAGCCTCGCCAGCGCGAGATAGGTCGCGAGGGTGAGCACCTGGCTGAAGGCGTAGCCCACCCCTGCCAGGCCGGCACCACGAGTGACGACGCCGCTCAGGCCGCCCGGCGGCGCTCCGCTGTCGTCTGTCAGCAGCTGGTTGGAAAACGGCACGGTGGAAGTATCGACAGCTGGCTCGGGATTCCCGCTAGGTGCCTCGGGATCCACGTCGCGATCGCCCTCGACGCCGCCGGCCGTTCTTGCCGAGACCCAGTCCCGGGAAGGCCT
>Ga0075520_1000916_pt1 | contig 13700 bp, 11 predicted proteins | sample NGEPerB_FD_75100 | JGI IMG/M metagenome (GOLD analysis project Ga0075520, IMG submission 75100) | Arctic peat soil microbial communities from the Barrow Environmental Observatory site, Barrow, Alaska, USA - NGEE PermafrostAB12-B | ecosystem: Environmental > Terrestrial > Soil > Wetlands > Peat ... | reverse complement strand
TCCGGGATGCGGATAGAAGACCGCCAGGCGCGAGGGCCAAACCGCATCGCGCAGATACTGCGCGTAGGAGAAGATGGCGTTCTCCAGCCGGACCCACGGCGAATACCAAACATTGACGGCACCCGCGCGCACTCCCTTCATGGTCATAACAGCGCTGACCGCGGAAAGAGCGAGCAGCGGCAGTTTTTCCACTACCAGCCAAAAGAGTTTCCTTGGCGGCATTGCGGTTTGGACTGCGGTCCCGGAATCAGATTCCTGTGTTGCGGCAAACATCCGCCGCAACGGCCAGTAGTCCCACAACAGCAGAACGAAGGGGAAGGTAATCACCTGCGGCTTGGCCAGCAAACCGAGTGCATACAAGAATGCCACCGCCAGGTACCTGCCGATTCGCGGCTCGCGCGCGTACCAGCGATAGGCGCCCAAGGCGAGCAGAAAAAACAACAGGCTCAACGGGTTCTTGCGTTCGGCGATCCAGGCCACCGATTCGACGTTGATGGGATGCAGCGCAAACAGCGCGGCCACCATGAAGCTGCGTCCGGCGTAACCGCTGGCGCGCAGCAAAACCCAAAACAGCAGGACCGCATTGAGCACATGCAGCAGCAGGTTGACGTCGTGGTGTCCAGCCGGATTCAGTTGAAAGAGTTGGCAATCCAGGGCGTGCGAAAGCCAGGTCAGCGGATGCCAGGTGTCCACGTCGAACGTGGTGAATGCCCACGAGACTGTGTCCCAACTGATCCCGCTCTGGACCTGGAGATTGTCCGTCACGTAGAGGCTGTCATCGTAGTTGACGAACGGGCGCCCGTGGACTGGGTAGTACAGCGCAACCGTTGCAATCGCCAGGATAAGCCCGAGGAAAACTGGCTGAGTAAACCAGCGTGAACCGGGCTTGGAGTGCGCTTCTTTATTGGCTGGTGAAGCAACAGAAGTCGGGCTACCCATGTTGCCGACGAGTATAGCCGATCAATGATTCGGCTAGCCTGCGAAGACAAGGGCAAGCGGTTGCGAATTCGTCAGCGGCGTGGGCTACGCCAGTTGTGGGTTGATCGCTGCCCCATCCTTGGCCTCTCTGGGCAAATTCCAAAATGGGAATAGACTCCCCTCTGGCGACAATTCCGTGCTGCAAAGGCCGAAGACAGGATGAGAATGGGGATGGCCTCTACCCAACCCCCAGGAGGTATCCTTCCGTGCGCACTGCATCTTTCTGCTTGCTCACAATTCTGTGCTTGGCGCTGACGGTTGCTCCCGCCATGGCCGACACCCTGTATGACAACGGTCCCTACAATGGCACCGCGGATGCTTGGACCATCAACTTCGGCTTCTCCGTTAGCGATTCGTTCACGGCGCCCAGCGACTCCCAGGTTCAAGGCCTTAGCCTGGTGTACTGGGATGCTTCGGCTTCAGATCTTCTGACCACCATGGACATGCAGATCGGCTCTACGTCGTTCGGCGGCGGTACGCAGACCTTGTCTGGCGTCACCAACACCTTCCTGGGAACTAACCAGTATGGTTACAACCTGTACCAGGCTGATTACTCGTTCAGCGACATTCCGTGGTCAGGCGCGGGCTTTGTGACCCTGTCCAATGCGTGCTCAACCTCCGGCTGCTCGGTCAGCAACCCGATTTACTGGGATGAGAACAGCGGACCGTCCACGGCCTACGACAACACCCTGGGCTCGATTCCTTCGGAATCGTTCACGCTGACCGGCACGCCGTGCGAATGCTGTCCTAGGGCCGACGGCAGCACCCCCGATTGCGGTCCGACCCCCGAGCCCAGCAGCATCCTGCTGTTCGGTTCTGGCGTCCTCGGCATCGTTGGCATATTGCGGCGCAAGCTGGGCCGCTAAGAAAGGCTCGATGCAATGAAAACGCGCACTATGTTTTTTCCCCTGTTGACAATCCTGTGCGTGCTGTTGGCGGTTGCTCCCGCCATGGCCGACACGCTTTACTCCAACGGCCCCTACAATGGCACCACCGATGCCTGGACCATCAACTTCGGCTTCTCCGTCTCCGATGCGTTCTCGACGCCCGGCGGCTCCCAGATCGGTGGCCTTAGTCTGGTGTACTGGGATGCCTCATCGACAGATCTTCTGACGACTGTGGACATGCAGATCGGCTCTACGTCGTTCGGCGGCAGTGCGCAGACCTTGTCTGGCGTCACCAACACCTTCCTGACGACTAACCAGTATGGTTACAACCTGTACCAAGCCGATTACTCGTTCGGCAACATTCCGTGGTCGGGTGAGGGCTACATTACTCTGAGTAACGCCTGCTCCACCTCCGGCTGCTCGGTCAGCAACCCGATTTATTGGGACGAAAACAGCGGTCGGTCCACGGCCTACGAGAACACCACTGGCTCGATTCCTTCGGAAGCGTTCACGCTGACCGGCACGCCCATCGGGCCTCCGACCCCTGAGCCCTCCAGCATCCTGCTGTTCGGTTCTGGCATCCTCGGCCTGGTTGGCATACTGCGGCGCAAGCTGGGCCGCTAATTCTTATTGCGCCGCCGCGTAGTATCCCTGACGGGCGTGGACCTGCATTTTTTGCGGAGTGCGCACCTGCACCTGCAAGGCGTGGAATCCCGGCGTTACTTGTTGCGGCGGGAACGACACATAGTACTGGGTGCGCAGCTCCTGCTCGATTTCCGCGAATATCCCTTCCAAGTCCCGGCTGGATTGCGCCACATAGAAACGGCCACCGGTCTGCTCCGCCAGCCGTTGCAACACCGCGTCCGTGCGCGACACCTGCTTCTTGCCATGCATCGCCAGGGCATAGATCTGGACTTCGCCCCGCTGGGCAATCGCGATGACATCGCGCAGATCGTGGAAGCTGTAGGTGCCGTCGCCATCGCTGAGCACGACGATGGCGCGATGCACCAGGCTGCTCTCGTCGCCGTACGACGGATACTCATTGCAAGCGGCATATAGCGCGTCATAGAAGCGCGTGCCCCATCCCGGCTGATGCAGCCGGCCCACCGCGTCCATCAACTGCGCGCGATCGGCGGTGGAAGCCTGCCAGATGCGGATCTCGCCGCCAAACCCCATCACGAAGGCGCGATCGCTTTGCGGCCGCAGGATGCGGTCGAGGAAATTGAGCGCCGCCGCCTTCTCCTCCGGCAACACCCGCTTCACCGAATCGCTGGTGTCCAGCACGATCCCCAGGCGCAAGGGGAGATTCTCCTCGCGCGCGAAGTCGCTAAAATGTTCCACCGGCACGTGGTTGTCCAGGATGCGTATGTCTTCGGCTGCAAGATCGTGTATCAGGCGGCCATGTTCGTCGGCCACGGTAAACTGCAGCCTGACTTCGGGCACGGTGCGGCTGACGGTGTATCCCGGGATGCCGGCGGGAGAATAGCTGCCCGCCGGAAGCAAGTTCATGGGCATGGGCGCAAGCGCAAGCACGCGACTTCCGGCATTTTGCCCGGGCGCGGCAACCGGGGCGCTTGCGGATGCCCCCGCAGAATTGCCAGATCCGCCCGCCGCCCATTCCCCGATTCCGGCCAGCGTGGCCACACTCAAAGCCAGCGTTAACCCTATGACGATCGCAGACTTGTGCACAATTGAGTTATCGGCGATGCGGCCTGGGAGCTTGAGCAGTAACTGCCAGTCGCGCGCGGGCAAGGCGATGTCAAGGAACCCGGTTCCAGCGCTTGGGGAACGCACGTCCGCGGCTGCGACGAAAAGGCTTCCGACGCGCCCCACCCTGCGCTCCGGCCGACGTGATCGAACGACCACCCTGGCACCTCACCCCGATTGGCGCGTTAGATGAAGCGAGGTTGGGAATGGTCGCCTGAATTTTCGGCAAAAAATCTGCTGGCGATCAAGCAGCCATCAGCCGTCAGTCATCAGCCCTCAGCTAGACCGGTCGCCATTGTGGCCGGTTTTTGCTTGCGGTAAGTTTTCCAATGTCTTCGGCTGGCAGAATGCTTTCGCTGTCGTCGTGACGGCAGATTGGTGAAGCGCCCTTCTCCAGTCGCGCTCTGCGCGACTGGGGTGAGGCCGGCATTCTCGTTTCGGATCTACTCTCTCACTACCGACCACTAGCCACTAGCCACTCGTCCCCGCTACACTCGCTAAGTGAGAAGAATCCGCCCGAAGGCCTGGATCTTCGCCTGCGCATCCGGCGTTCTCCAGGTGCTGATCTTCCCCAAGCCCGCACTCTATCTGCTGAGCTGGGTGGCGCTGGCGCCGCTGATTTACGCCATCCTGAAGTGCCGCGAGCAAGATGTCACCCTGGCGCTCGCCGACGGCGGGCTGTTTCTTGCGCCCGCGACGGCGTGGCAGGGCTTCCTGCTCGGTTATGTCAGCGGCGTCATCTGGTACCTCGGCAGTTGCTATTGGGTCTTCTATGTCATGCACGTGTACGGCGGGATTGGCGTCGCCACCTCGCTGCTGTTGCTGCTGATGTACGCCCTGTATCTGGCCCTGTATCACGGGCTATTTGGATTTTTGCTCGCCCTGATTGCCGCGCGGCGCAACGGATTCAGCCTGCGCGCGCTGGTCTTCACCCCCTTTGTCTGGGTTGCCATCGAGCTGGCGCGCACCTACATCACGGGATTTCCCTGGGACCTGCTGGGCACCACGCAGATCGACAACATACCGCTCTCGCGCATTGCTACGGTCACCGGAGTGTACGGCCTCTCCTTCGAGATCGTGCTGGTGAATACCGCGGTTGCAGCCGCTTTCCTGGTGCCGCACGCGCGGCGCAAGGTCTTGCTCACCGCGGCGCTGGCGGCGGCCATCGCGTTACATGCCGGCAAGCTGATAAAGCCTGCGGCGTTGCCCGCCGCTGACGGTGCGACCCTGGTGCAGGCCAATATTCCCATCCTCGATTCCGGGGCGTGGACGCTCGACTATCTCACCCAGACGCTGGACTCTCTGGCGGCGCTCAGCGTGAGTCCGCAGCACAACAAGACCGGCACCCCCGGACTGATCATCTGGCCGGAATCGCCGGCGCCATTTTTCGTAACCGATTTGCATGTGCGCAGCACCCTGGCTAATGTGGCGCGCGCCAGAAATTCCTATATCGTCGCCGGCTCGCTCGGTATCGAGCATAACGGCGAAGCGAACCGCCAACCCGACATCTACAACTCGGCGGCAGTGATTGCGCCCGATGGCGCGTGGACAGCGCGCTACGACAAAATTCACCTTGTCCCCTTCGGCGAGTATGTGCCGTTCGAGAAGCTGTTCAGCTTCGCCAGCGGGCTGACCCGCGAGATCGGGACCTTCGCCCGCGGCCAATCGCGGCTGCCACTGCCAGTCGGCGGCACCAAGATTGGCACGTTTATTTGTTACGAGTCGATCTTCCCTGACGAAGTCCGGCAGTTCGCAAAGAACGGCGCTGAACTGTTCGTCAACATCTCGAACGACGGTTGGTATGGCGAGGGAGGCGCTGCGTGGCAGCACCTGAACCAGGCGCGGATGCGCGCGGTGGAGAACCATCGCTGGCTGCTGCGCGACACCAACACCGGCATCACGGCGGTGATTGATCCGCTGGGGCGGGTGGTGGCCGAGGCCCCGCGTAATCAGCGAACACAGTTGCAAGCAGCGTATTCGCTGGAGGAAACCACCACCTTCTATACCCGCCACGGAGACTGGTTCCCTCTGGCGTGTGCGATAATCACCTTGCTGGGACTGCTGTTGCGCGTCTTTGTGCGAGACGCGATGGCGCGGTCCGTGAGCGGGTGAAAAACTAATTGCTAATTGCTAGTTGCTAATTGCTAGTTGCTAATTGCTATATGGTCGAAGAACTAGAGCAGGAATACGCAGCGCTCCGCGACAAGGTGCGCGATCTACAGGAGTATCTTTGACGCGCCCAAACTGCGCGAAAAACTGAGCGCGATCGAAAAGCAAACCGCCGATCCCACGCTCTGGTCGAATCCCGAAAAATCACAGCAGGTCATGCGCGAGAAGAAGCGCCTCGACAGTTTGCTGGCCACCGAAGCCGAACTGGCGCGGCGTTCCAGCGACATCACCGCTTACTTTGATCTGGCGCGCGAAGGCGAAGAGGTTGCGGCTGATCTGCGACGCGAAGTGGACGCCTTACGCGGCCTGGTCGAGAAGCTAGAAACCGAGACCCTGCTGTCCGGGGAAAACGATGAGCGCAGCGCCATCGTCACCATTCATCCTGGCGCCGGCGGCACCGAGTCGCAGGATTGGGCCGAGATGCTGATGCGCATGTACCTACGCTGGGCGGAGCGCCAGGGTTTCTCCACACAGCTCTACGAATATCAGCCGGGCGACGAGGCGGGCATCAAGTCGGCAACCTTTGGCGTCAATGGCGAATACGCCTATGGGCTGCTGACCAGCGAGATCGGCGTGCATCGCCTGGTGCGCATCTCGCCGTTCGATCAGGCCAAGCGCCGCCACACCTCGTTCGCCAGCGTCTATGTCTCGCCTGAAATTGACGAGACCATCGAGATCAACATCAATCCGGATGACATTCGCACCGACACCTATCGCTCCGGGGGCAAGGGTGGGCAGCACGTCAACACCACGGATTCGGCGGTGCGGATTACACACATCGCGACGGGAATCGTGGTCGCCTGCCAGAACGAGCGTTCGCAGCACAAGAACCGCGAACGCGCCATGAGCATTCTGCGCTCGCGCCTGTACGAGTACGAACTGGAGAAGAAGCGGGCGGTAACCAAGGGCATCGAGGATTCCAAGCTCGACATCGACTTCGGGTCGCAGATCCGCTCGTACGTGCTACAGCCCTATCGCATGGTGAAAGATCTGCGAACGCGAGTCGAGATTGGCGATGTGGATCGCGTGCTCGACGGCGACTTGAATGAATTGATTCGTGGGTATCTGCAGTTAAGGCGGAAAGAGCAGAGAGCGTAGCTGAGTGCGCAACCATGGAATCTGTGCCGATCCACACAGTTGTCTGGATTCACTTGTCTTCAGGGATTAGGAATGCCCCCGGAATTCCGCGATCCAGAGTTGCCAGAATCGCACCGTGCGCCTTGGCCAGTTGGGCGAGGTGACCATCCGTAATTTGCTTTGGAAACTTGACCCAGCCGGGAATTTGGGAAATATCGTGGTCGTCGGGAATAAACCTAAAGGTTTCCGCGTGTCGCGCCTTTATCTGCAGCAGAAGGGCACGCGCTTCGGGGGCAGTGAACCCGTAACGTGGAGTCTGCGACACGACGCGGACGAAACCAAGTTCCGTGATCGAACACGTGGCCAGCTCAATGCTTGCCTTAGAGCTTCGTCCGTTTAGCCAAGCAGCGACGCGCCCATGAAACTCGTGGTCGACAATGCCAAACGCGACAAGCGTACTCACGTCGAGCAGATATTTCATGGAAAATCGGAGAGTATCTCCTTCACTTCCTTGTGGGTCAGGACTGGGGCGCCTGGGCCCAGGGTCAGGGCAGGGAACCCGGTAAGCGGGTCAATCACAATCTTGCCTTTGGTTTTGCGTTTCTTTTGAGGCGTCAAAACGATGCGTTGACCCTCGACCTTGGCCTCCAGGGGATCGCCCGGCCGCAGTCCGAGCCGACGGCGAATGGGGCTGGGCAGGACAACCTGGCCTTTGGTAGAAATGCGGGTCTGCATGGTAAGACAATCTTACCACAGCGATTTAGCTTGACACCGCGGAAATCCCTCTCCATCAGCTAACATCATCCCCATGGACGATTGCCTCTTCTGCAAGATGATCGCAGGAAAGATTCCCGTGAAGAAGGTGTACGAAGACGACAAGGTGTTCGCCTTCGAAGACATCAACCCCAAAGCGCCGACCCACGTGCTTATCGTTCCCAAGCGGCACGTGGCCGGATTGAAGGAGGCCACGCCAGAGGACGCCGAGATTCTTGGTTACTGCCAACTGGCCGCGGCGAAGATCGGCCGTGAGCGCGGCATCGAGGACGGATATCGCACGGTGTACAACGTGGGCCCGCGCGCCGGGCAGTCGGTGTTCCATCTGCATCTGCATCTGCTCGGCGGGCGGGATTTGAACTGGCCGCCGGGATAGAAGAACAGTGGCTAGTGGTCAGTTGTCGGTAGGAAGTAAGTTTGCTCTGCGTCTTCAGTGGCTGGCCGCTCCGTGGTTAAGAACCGCAGATCCTTCGACTCCGGCGGCCAACGGCGGGCCGCCTCCGCTCAGGATGACACCATGGGTATTACTAACTGCTCGGTGCTATCGGCTGCTGCGTTTTCGGGTCCCAGGGGACCGAGAACTGGCGCTCGATCTTCTCGCGATAGCACGGGCCTGAGTTGTAGGTGCAGAAGGGATACAGCTTGCCATCCGGCGTGGCGTAGTGAATGACGCAGCGCTTTACCCGTTCGATGTCGTAGTTGTAGGCGTCCTGGAAGTGCATGCCCGCCACCAGCAGAGTGCGATAGGTGAAGGTCCCATCTTTTCCATCGCGGCCGAGTTTCTTGTTGGTCATCCCTTGCAAGGTCTGCAGGAATTTCGTAAACGTCAGTCCCGGCGGCGCAAGCTGCGGCTTGAAATGTTTTTGCAGCGAGTTCCACGCCTTCACCTTGCTGTAGAGTTTGAAGCGCGCCTTGCCGGCTGAACGCGACAGCTCTTCCATGTCTTGCAGCATGTTGGGCACATCAACAAACTGGGTGATGGGCACGGCCTTCTTGGACTTCTCGTCCACGAAAAAGTAGGTTCCGAGCGAGCAATGCGGATGCGACGAGATGGTGGGCACGCCGGTGCCGCGCAGCGCCGCGGTCAGCTTGGAGAACGGCGTGACGCAGGCCAGCGGGAACCAGTCGGCGCGCGCGTCGGTGATGCCGGTCTGCTCGCTGACGCAACGCGCCAGATCGGAGAGGGTAAACCGCTTGGCCAGCAGTTCGTGTTTGGCGATGCGTCCGGTGAAGGCCACCGGCTGAAAGCTGATGCCGGAGACGGTATCCACGTTGTCGATGGCGCAGCGCACAATGTCGCCGACCTGGTGGTCGTTGATGCCCTTCACGATGGTGGGCACGAAGACGATCTTCATGCCGGTGGCGCGGCAGTTCTCTATGACGCGCATCTTGACGTCAAGCAGCGCCCGCCCGCGGGTGCGCAGGTAAACGTCATCGCTGATGCCGTCGAATTGCAGGTAGAGCGTGGCCAGCCCGGCCTCCTTCGCTTTCTTGGCGAATTCGAGGTTCGCCAGCTCGATGCCGTTGGTCGCCGCCTGAATGTGAGTAAAGCCCATCTCTCGCGCCATGCTGAGGATCTCGAAGAACTGCGGATGAATGGTGGGCTCGCCGCCGGAGAACTGCACCACCCGGCCGTCCACGGGGCGCTCACCGCGCAGCGTTTGCAGCATGCCGCGGATCTGCTCAACCGAGGGCTCATAGAGATAGCCGGCGACGTTGGCGTTGGCGAAACACACCGGGCACGTCAGATTGCAACGGTTGGTGAGATCGACGTTGGCGAGCGCGGTGTGCGAGGTGTGCATGCCGCACAGTCCGCAATCGTCAGGACACGACTTTCCGCCTTCGATCTGCGGATTGGCGAGGCCCAGATTGTCGCCGAAGTTCCACTCCTCCATCTTGAGGTAGAGTTCGACGTCGCTGAAGATGATGTCGCGAAAGCTGCCATGCTGGGCGCAGGATTTTTCCATCACCACCTTGCCGTCGTCGGCGAAGATGTCTGCCCGGATGACCCCATTGCATTCCGGACACAGTGACTCAGTCTGCTTGGGCAAGCCTTTCTGCAGCGGCTGGATAGGCGAGCCAGTGTAAGTCACGTCCGGCTGCAGGATGCGCAGAGTGGGCCGCTTGGTCGGAGAAGGCTGCTTCGGCCGATCCAGGTTAGATGGGAAGTTCGGGATAGTAACTTCTGGCGACAACGTCTGAGTGCTCACTTGGGTATTCACCTCGGAATCATGGGACAGCGCGATGGGCAAAGGAGAAAGATGAGCAAGAGGCAACTCCCCATCGCGCCGCCTCATCCATGATTGTCGCGCCGAAGGCCGCTGCTAGGCTGTGTCGCGCCTCACCCCCAGGAGTGAAGCGGGTTCGCAGTGAACGGGGGTAATGCGCAGCCATTGGGTCTCTCGCGACGGTGAACGGAGGTCGATTTTCGGGGTGTCCAGTGCTTAAAGGCGATGTCCCGCTCCGCGACTCTGGTTTGTCATCACGAACGGCCGAACCGGGGTCCCCAACGAGCGCCGTTTTTGCGCTGGTTGGGGTAAAGTTCAGGCCGTGAGAGATCTGCTGTTTTTCCATCCGTCGGTCCACGCACAAACGAAAAGCAGATTTCTCGCTTCGCTCGTAATGACAACTCCATAGAGGCTACAATCGCTCGATGACCTCCGATCGTCTTGCACGCGTGCGGGAACAGTTGCGGCTGTACGAGCATCCCCTGGTGGAGTTCGACGCGCGCAGCAAAGGCGAAGCCGTGGAGGTGATCATCCGGCCGCGCTTTAGCGAACCGCCGGTCCACACCTACTACTTCGAGCTGCATCCCCGCGATCTGGACGACGCGCAATTCGAGTGGGCCTTTCAGCGCCAGCTCTTCGATTGCCTGCACGATTACCTGGTGGAGATGTTCGTGCGCACGCCGCAGCACCGCAAAGAGAACCAGCAGATGGAGCGCGAAGGCAAGCTGTGACCATCAGCCCCAACCAGCCCGCAAGCGATACTCGCGGCGAGTCGCGCCTGCGCAAGCGCATCGCCGACGAAATTCGCTCCCATGGCCCAATTCCATTTTCGCGCTACATGCAGATGTGTCTCTATGAGCCCGAGCTTGGGTACTACTCGCGCTCGCGCGAACAATTCGGCAAGGCCGGAGACTTTTACACGTCGAGCGACGTTCATGCCGTGTTTGGGCGGCTGCTGGCGCGGCAGTTCGAGGAGATGTGGCGCGCACTGGATTCTCCGCGGCGCATTGACGTCATCGAGCTGGGCCCCGGACGCGGCCTGTTCGCGCGCGATGTGCTGGATTGGTCGGCCAAGCAGTTTCCCGACTTCTCGCGCGCGCTCCGTTACGCGCTGGTAGAGCAGTCTCCGCATTTGCGCGAGCGCTTGCAGGAGCGGCTGGCCGACCACGTCGCAGCAGAAAGAGCGTACGTCCTCGACTCGATGAAAGCGGCGACTTCGACGGCGGGCGAAAACATTATCGTCTTTGGCAATGAGTTCTTCGATGCGCTTCCGGTCGAGGTGGTGGACTATCGGGGAGCACTGCGGATTGGCTTGGAGAACGGGAAATTTGTGGAGACGTTCGTTCCGCCAACCGCAGCCGAAGCGGAATTCCTCGATCGCTACAGCGTTCATCCGGAAAAAGGCGAACGCGTAGAAGCGACGTTGATGGCATTGCAGATGATGGAGGGCCTTGCAGAAGTCTTTCAAGGCAGGCGAGGCTTCTTGGTCGTGATCGACTACGGCTACACGCGCGAGGAGCAACTGGCGGGACGACATCGCGACACCATCATGAGTTACCGTCAGCACACAGCCAGCACGTCGCCGTACGAAGCGCCGGGCGAGCAGGACATCACCGCCCACGTAAACTTCACGGCGATACGCGAAAGAGGCTTGCAGCGCGGACTCGAGCCGGTGGCACTGCTCACCCAGTCGCAATTCTTGATCGGGATTGGAGAGGAGACGCAATTTGCCGACGCATTCCAGGATTGCGAACTTCCTCAGGAGCGCGCCAAGGTGGCGTTGCAACTGAAACACTTGATTTCACCCACCGGCATGGGAGAAACGTTTCAGGTACTGCTGATGTCGGCGGGAGTAGCGAAGGAAAAAGCCGCTGCGTTGAGCGGATTGAAACTGGGGCGGTTCCGAGGTTAATGTTGTCCGGCTTCAGAGTATGTGAAGACTGTGCCGTCCCTGAAGGGACTCGGATTATTTTCCACTTTACCCAGCGCTTCCGCGCTGGGCTATCATCTTCCGTCCCGCGAAGCAGGACCGCAACCGGGAGAACTTCGGCCGCATTCTCGTGGTGATGAGGATTGATGCACTGCGCGCATCCAAAAGCGACAACGGAGCTGGTCCGTCGAGAAGATGTCTCGGTCACACGACCGAATCGACGAGCCTGGCGTCCTTACTGGCAACTGGCTACTGACTACTGATCCCAAAATCCAGTAGAATCAACTGTTGCATCCCGATTTCTCCTAAGGCCTGTTTCTTCGCGGCGATAAGTCAGCAATCGAACCTGCGGGAACTATGCGTCAACTGAACCGCCTTCTTCGCTACTTCAAGCCGTATTGGTTCCACATGCTGGCGGCGGTGGTGTCGATGGCCCTGGTCGGATTGCTGGATGCCTTCCGGCTGCTGCTGATCGGGCCCATCTTCGATCTGGTACTGAATCCTTCCTCCAAGTCGCACACCCTGCCCTTGTTCAAAATGCCGTTCAGCGGTAAGCCCATCGAATTGAACTGGTTCGTCCCCGAACACTTTCACAACGTGTGGACGATGGTCGCCTTTGCGCTGGTCGCCTCCACCGTGCTGAAGGGCATCTTCGACTACGGCGGAAGCTACCTGGCGAACTACGCCGGCTATGGCATGGTCACCGACCTGCGTAACGAACTCTACTCGGCCACGCTGCGGCGCTCGGTGGCGTTCTTCCAGAAATATTCCACCGGCACCTTGCTGTCGGCGATTGTGAACGACATCGAGCGGGTGCAGTTTGCGCTCTCGTCGGTGCTGGCGGAATTTCTCCAGCAGTTCTTCACCTTCCTGTTCACCGCCTGCGTGGTGGTCCTGCTGGGCGGACGGTTGACCTGGGTGCTCATCATCTTCGTGCCGGTGGTGATCATGGCGGCCCGAAGAATTGGCCACCGCGTGCGCACCACGACCCGCCGTGGCCAGGACAAGCTGGCTGAGATCCAGAACATTCTGCAGGAAACCATCACCGGCGTGCGCATCGTGAAGGCTTTTTCCATGGAAGCCTGGGAGACGCGCCGCTTTCGCGATGCTGCGCGGCGGCTGTTCAAAGCCAACCTGCGCTCGGTGAGCGCCTACGCGCTGAGTTCGCCGATGATGGACATCTTCGGCGCCATTGCGATCGCTCTGCTGATCCTGATGGGCCGCGAGTACATTAAACGCGGCTTTTTCAGCGAAGGCGTCTTCCTGGCGTTCATTATCGCGGTGTTTAAGTTGTACGAGCCGGTCCGCAAGTTCGGGCAGTTCAACAACAACTTTCAGCAGGCGTTGGGCGCCTCCTCGGCGATCTTCAATTTCCTTGACGCCCGTGACGAGGTGCGCGAGAAGCCGGGCGCGCAGAAGCTGGCGCCGTTCCATCAGGGCATCCGCTTCGAGCATGTTTACTTCAGCTACGGGCAGGCGAACGACGATCGTGATGTACTGCACGACATCAACCTCGAAGTGTCGCCGGGAGAGTTGGTGGCGCTGGTCGGCTCCAGCGGCTCCGGCAAGACCACCCTGGTGCATCTGCTGCCGCGCTTCTTCGATGTCACTCGCGGGCGCTTGCTCGTCGACGGCCGCGACGTGCGCGACCTGACCATCGCTTCCCTGCGCTCGCAAATCGCCATCGTCACCCAGGACACCATCCTGTTCAACGATACGGTGCGCAACAATATTGCCTATGGCCAGCCGGAAGTTTCCGCCGAGACGGTGGAAGAGGCGGCCCGCGCGGCGTTGGCCCACGACTTCATCATGGCCCTGCCTGAGGGCTATTCGGTGATCGGCGAGCGCGGTCTGCGCCTGAGCGGCGGCGAACGGCAGCGCATCTCGATTGCGCGCGCCATTCTGAAAAACGCGCCCATCCTGATCCTCGACGAAGCCACTTCCGCGCTC
>Ga0075520_1000915_pt1 | contig 13702 bp, 10 predicted proteins | sample NGEPerB_FD_75100 | JGI IMG/M metagenome (GOLD analysis project Ga0075520, IMG submission 75100) | Arctic peat soil microbial communities from the Barrow Environmental Observatory site, Barrow, Alaska, USA - NGEE PermafrostAB12-B | ecosystem: Environmental > Terrestrial > Soil > Wetlands > Peat ... | reverse complement strand
TGGGGGCTCCATCCTCGCCGAGATAGGCCTCCTGGACCGACCGGTCGGCGCGAATCGAATCGGGAACGTCGCTGGCGATGACCCGGCCGTCGACCATCACCGTGATGCGATCGGCGATGCGAAAGACGGCGTCCATGTCGTGCTCGACGAGCAGGATCGCGTGCGTCGGCCGGAGCGCCGCGAGCAGCTCGAGCATGCGCGCCGATTCCTCGGCGCCCATGCCGGCGAGCGGCTCGTCGAGCAGCAGGGCGCGCGGCGCCGTGGCCAGGCACATCGCGATCTCGAGCTGGCGCTTGGCGCCGTGGCTGAGCGTTCCGGCGATGCGGCGTGCGTCGCCGGCGAGGCCGGCCGAAGCGAGTGCCGCGTTCGCGTCGCAGATGCCGGTCGCGTCGCCGGCGGCGTCTTCCCAGAGGCGCCACGGGCGCGGTCGACGCGCCTGCGCCGCGAGCCGGCAGTTCTCGAGCACGCTGAACTCGGGGAAGATCGTCGTGCGCTGGTAGCTGCGGCCGAGGCCGGCGCGGGCACGGCGCGGCTGCGGCCAGCGCGTCACGTCGGCGGCGCCGATGTAGACGCGGCCTTCGCTCGGCGCCAGCTCGCCCGACAGCAGGTTGACCAGCGTCGACTTGCCCGCGCCGTTGGTGCCGATGACGGCGTGGATCTCGCCGACGCGCAGATCGATCGAGACCCCGTCCACGGCAGCCAGGCCGCCGAAGCGTCGGCCGAGCCCGAACGCGCGAACCAGCGCCGCGGGGCGAGCGGCAATGGTGGCCGCGGGATGCGCTGCCGCTGCGGTCGCGTCAACCACGAACGAGGCTGCGCCACCGCGCGCCGATGCCGATCAGGCCCTTCGGCAGCACGGCGACGAAGACGATGATGGCGATGCCGAGCGAGAGCTGCCAGTGCGCGGCCAGCGGGCCGAGCAGCGCGTCCGACTGGAACAGCTCGGTCAGCAAGGTGAAGGCGCAGGCGCCGATCACCGCGCCGCGCAGGCTGCCGATGCCGCCGAGGATGATCATCAGCAGCACGACGCCCGACTGGTTCCAGGCGAGCAGCTCCGGGTTGACCGCGGCGTCCTTGACGGCGAGCAGGAAGCCAGCGAGACCGGCCAGCGCGCCCGCGATGACGAACGCGGCCAGCTTGTAGAGGTAGGTCGAGAAGCCCGCCGCCCGCATGCGCGTCTCGTTGACGCGGATGCCGCCGAGCGCGTGGCCGAAGCGCGACGCCAGCAGCAAGGCGAGGAAGGCGTAGGTCGCGGCCAGCGCGGCGAGCACGGTGTAGAAAAAGGGCAGGCGCTGGCCGAGATCGAGCAAGGTCGTCGCGCCGATGCGCAGCACCGGCTTCGCGTTGAGGAAGATGCCGTCGCTGCCGCCCCCTGCGCGCGTGTCGTGGACGACGAAGAAGGCCATCTGCGCGAAGGCGAGCGTGACCATGATGAAGTAGACGCCGCGGGTGCGCAGGCTGAGCGCGCCGACCGCGAGCGCGTAGGCGGCCGCCGCGCCGACCGAGAGCAGCAAGAGGGGAATCAGCGGCGCGCCGTCGTCGCCCGAGCCGAGCACGGCCGCATACGCGCCGATGCCGAGGAAGGCGGCGTGGCCGAGGCTGACGAGGCCGACCGCGCCGACCAGCAGCTCGAGACTGAGCGCGAAGATGGCGTAGACGGCGATGCGCAGCACCAGATCGAGCGTATAGGGCGCGACGACGATCGGCAGCGCGCAGAGCAGCACGAAGGCCGCGGCGGGGACGAGCCAGCCGCCCGTCTCGCGGCGCGCGATGTCGGGCAACGACGGCGTGTCGGGCGTCGCGTCGACGGGCGACGCGGCCGACCCATCCGCCGCCGCGTCGCGCGGCGCGCCTGCGGCCTCAGACCCCACGCTTCATCAGCCCTTCGGGCCGCCAGACCAGGACCATCGCCATCAGCACGTAGATGCCGGCGCCGCTCCACTCAGCGAAGAAGACCTTGCCGAAGGTGTCGACCACGCCGACCAGCAGCGACGCGACCAGCGCGCCCGTGATCGAGCCGATGCCGCCGATGACGACGACGACGAAGCAGACGATCAGCACACTCGATCCCATGCCCGGATAGACCGACGAGAGCGGCGCGGCGATCATTCCCGCCAGCGCGGCCAGCGCGACGCCGCCGGCGAAGACGATGCGGTAGAGCAGCCGGATGTCGACGCCGAGGCCGCGCACCATGTCGCGATCGCTGGCGCCGGCGCGGATCATCATGCCGAGCCGGGTGCGATGGACGACGCCGTACAGGCCGAGCGCGACGACGACGCAGGCGACGGACGCGAAGACGCGGTACCACGGGTACGACATCAGCTCGCCGAGGCGAAAGCTCCCCGATAGCCACGACGGCGCGGCGACGCCATGCACGTCGTTGCCGACGAGGATGCTGCGCAGCTCCTCGAAGACGAGGATGAGCGCGTACGTCATCAGCACCTGCTGCAGGTGGTCGCGTTCGTAGAGAAAGCTGAAGAACGCCCATTCGAGCACGTAGCCGAACAGCGCCGCCAGGGCGACGCCGACCAGCAGCCGCGCCACGTACCAGTCGCCGAACAGCGGCGCGAGCGCGAAGGCGAGATAGGCGCCCAGCATGTAGAAGCTGCCGTGCGCCAGGTTGATGACGCCCATGATGCCGAAGATCAGCGTCAGCCCGCTGGCGAGCAGGAACAGCAAGAGGCCGTACTGGACGGCGTTGAGGCACTGAACGAGAAAGGTGGCGAGATCCATCGCCACTTTCAGAGGCGCAAGCGAACGGCGGCGACGCTCATCGCCGCCGGAAGAACAGCGAACCTACAGCTTGCACCCGCGCGCCGGGTCCGCCAGCGCCTTGACGGCGACCGAGCGGAACTCGTTGTAGTTGCCCTTGACCTCGCGCAGGTAGATGTCCTGCACCGGGTTGCCGGCGGCCGAGATCGTGAACTTGCCGCGCGGGCTGTCGACGGTGGTCTTTCGCATCGCCGTGGTGAGCTGGTCGCGCTTGGAGAGATCGCCGTTCACCGCCTTGAGGCCGGCGCCGAGGATCTGCGCCGCGTCGTAGCCCTGCACCGCGTAGACATCGGCGTTCGATTTGTAGGCGAGCGCATAGGCCTTGCGGAACGCGTTGTTGCGCGGCGTGTCGAGGTTGTCGGCGTAGTGCAGCGTCGTGAGCATGTTCTGCGCCGCGGCGCCTTGCGCCTCGAGCGTGCCGTCGGTGAGAAAGCCAGGCCCGTAGAGCGGGATCGTCTTGTTGAGGCCGGCCGCCGCATAGTCCTTGACGAACTTGACAGCGCCGCCGCCGGCGAAAAAGGCGTAGACCGCGTCGGGCTTTTGCGCCGCGATCTCGGTGAGCAGGGCCTGGAACTCGACGGTCGGGAAGGGCACGTTCAGGTCCTTGGTGACCTTGCCGCCGCTCTTCTCGAGGCCCTCGGCGAAGCCCTTCACCGACTCGGCGCCGGCGGCGTAGTTCCAGGTGATCGTCATCGCCTTCTTCACGCCCTTGGCGCCGGCGACGACGCCCATCGCATAGCCCGGCTGCCAGTTGCTGAACGAGCTGCGCACGATGTTGGCAGCGCACATCGGCCCGGTGATCGCGTCGGCGCCGGCGTTAGGAATGACGAGCAGCGTGTTGCTGTCCTTGGCCGCCTTGGCCATCGCCAGGGCGACACCCGAGTGGACGGTGCCGACGAGCACGTCGACGTTGTCTCGCTTGATGAGCTTGTTGACGTTGTCGGTCGCCTTCGCCGGCTCGGATTCGTCGTCGACCTTGAAGTACTGGATCTCGCGGCCGCCGAGCTTGCCGCCCTGCTCCTGCACGTAGAGCTTGAAGCCGTTCTCGATGGCCGTTCCGAGCGCCGCGTAGGTGCCCGAGTAGGGAAGCATCAGGCCGATCTTGATCGGCCCGCTCGACGGTTGCGCCTGCGCGCCGAGCGCGGTGAGCCCGGCCAGCAGCATGGCGGCGGATGCAAGGGCGGTTCGGCGTGTGCTCGTGGTCGTGCGCATCGGGTGTCTTCCAGTCATGGATCGTTGTGTTCGAGGATGAAGCGACCGGCTTCGCGCGACAGCGTCGCCGATTGATCGCGATGCGGTGAGTGTCCGCATTCGGGGATTGCGAGCAAGCGGGTTTTCGGCAATCGACGCGCGATGGCGCGAATCTGCTCGAGCGTGCCGTACGCGTCGTCCTCGCCCTGCACGGCAAGCACCGGCGCAGTGATGGTCTCGATCTCTCGCTCGATATTCCAGTCGAGAAAGTGCGGGTTCAGCCACGCCTCGTTCCAGCCGCGAAACGCCGAGTCCGGCTCGTCGTGATAGCGCGCGAGCCGCTCGCGCAGGCCGGTCGATTCGTAGGCGTCGCGCGCTTCGAGGATGCTGGTGATCGAGACATCCTCGACGAACAGGTGCGGCGCCACGACGACGACGCCGGCTGCCGCGTGGCGCGCCGCGTGCAGCAGGGCGATGGTGCCGCCGTCGCTGTGCCCGAAGAGCCACGGCCGCTCGATGCCGACTTCGGCGAACAGCGCGGGCAGCACCTCGTCGGCTTGGCGCTGCATGAAGTCGGGCTGCCAGCGCTCGCCGCGCGGCTTCGGCGTCGAGCGGCCGTAGCCGGGGCGAGAGAAGACAAAGCCCGAGAGCCCATGCGCGGCGCAGAAGCACTCCGGAAAATCTCTCCACATCGCGACCGAGCCGAGGCCCTCGTGCAGGAAGACGACGGGCGGGATGGTCGATCGCGCGTCGCCAACCCATTGGTACTCGATGCGCTGCGGCGTGCCGCGCCAGTCGATGTCGGCGAAGCGGGTCGACGAATCGATGTCGCCTGCGCTCATCCCTTCGCCCGCTCTCGCTCGCGCAATCGAAAGCGCTGGATCTTCCCGGTCGCCGTCTTCGGCAGCTCGTCGATGAACTCGAACGAGCGCGGATATTTGTAGGGCGCGAGCCGCTCCTTGACGAAGGCCTTGAGCTCCGCGTCGCTGGTCGCGTGACCCGGCTTGACGACGACGAAGGCCTTCGTCTTGGTCAGCCCGTCGGCGTCCTCGATGCCGATCACCGCCGACTCGAGCACGGCCGGGTGCTGCATCAGCGTCGATTCCACTTCGAAGGGCGAGACCCAGACGCCGCTCACCTTCAGCATGTCGTCGCTGCGGCCGGCATAGGTGTAGTAGCCGTCGGCGTCGCACGAATACTTGTCGCCGCTGCGCGTCCAGCCGCCCTGGAAGGTGTCGCGCGAGCGCTCGCGATCGCGCCAGTACAAGAGCGCCGCGCTCGGCCCCTTGATGAACAGATCGCCGACTTCGCCCGTGGCGACCGGGCGGCCGTCGTCGCCGCGCAGCTCGACCTTGTAGCCTTCGACCGGCTTGCCGGTGCTGCCGTAGCGAACGTCGCCGGGGCGGTTGGAGATGAAGATGTGCAGCATCTCGGTCGAGCCGATGCCGTCGATGATGGAGGCGCCGAAATGCGTCTCGAATCGTTGCCCGATCTCGGCGGGCAAGGCTTCGCCGGCCGAGGAGCACATGCGCAGGCGCACCGCCTCGCGCGCCGGCAGCGCCGGCGAGGCGAGCATGCCGGCGAAGCCGGTCGGCGCGCCGAAGAAGACGGTCGGCCGCGTCGCCGCATCGGCCGCTGTCCAGCGCTTGAAGACCGCATCGGGCGTCGGCCGCTCGGCCATCAGGACGACGCTGGCGCCGACCGACAGCGGAAACGTCAGCGCGTTGCCGAGGCCGTATGCGAAGTAGAGCTTGGCCGCGGAAAAGCACACGTCGCTTTCGGCGAGGCCGAGCACCGGCCGGGCATAGAGCTCGGCCGTCCACCACAGGTTGGCGTGGGTGTGCACCGTGCCCTTCGGCTGGCCGGTCGAGCCCGACGAATAGAGCCAGAAGGCCGGGTCGTCGCGGTGCGTGGACGCGGGCGCGGCGAGCGGCGCATGCTCGTCGATGAGGACAGCGAAGTCGATCGCCCCGCTCGGCAGCGCAGCCATCGGCTGCGTGACCACCAGGTGCTTGACCTCGGTCGGCGCCTTGGCCATCGCCGCCGTCAGCGTCGGCAGCAATGCCGCCGAGACCAGCGCCGCCTGGGCGCGGCTGTGCCCGAGCATGAAGGCGTAGTCGTCGGCGGTGAGCAGCGTGTTGACGGCGACCGGCACGACGCCCGCATACAGGCAGCCAAGGAACGAGATCGGCCACTCGTTGCAGTCGAGCATGAGCAGCAGCACCCGCTCCTCGCGATGCACGCCGAGGGCCAGCAGGGCGGCCGCGAGGCGACGCGCCTTCGACTCGAGCTCGCCGTACGACAGACGGCCGCGGTCGTCGACGAAGGCGAGCTTGCCGGCCCGTTGCGCGTTGGCCGCGAACAGGTGGGCCGCGAAATTGAAGAGCGCTGGCGGGTTCATCGCAGGGACGATAAGTTGCGTAGCGGATCGCTGTCAAGCAATATACTGCATCATGGCGACGACCAAGCATGCTCCAGCGCCCAAGACCCGGGCCAGGGCCAAAGTGAAGGCCAAGGGCAAGACCAAGGAGCCGTTCCTCATCGCCCTCGGCGAGCGCGTGCGCCTGCTGCGGGCGCGGCGCGGCCTCACGCGCAAGGGCGTGGCGCTGGCGTCCGGTGTCTCGGAGCGCCACCTGGCCAACCTCGAATACGGCATCGGCAACGCCTCGATCCTGGTGCTTCTGCAGGTTGCCACCGCGCTCGACTGCTCGCTCGCCGAGCTGGTCGGCGACATGACCACCAGCACGCCCGAGTGGCTGATGCTGCGCGAGCTGCTGCAGGGCCGAGGCGATGCCGATGTGCGGCGCGCGCGGGTGGCGCTCGCCGGCCTGTTCGGCAACGGCCATGCCGATCCGGCGCGCAGCCGGCGCATCGCCCTGGTGGGCCTGCGCGGCGCCGGCAAATCGACGCTCGGCCCGATGTTGGCCGACGCGCTCGACGCGCCCTTCGTCGAGCTGAGCCGAGAGATCGAGACGATCGCCGGCTGCAGCGTTCGCGAGATCCACGATCTCTACGGAACGGCCGCGTACCGTCGCTACGAACGCCGCGCGCTCGACGCCACTGTCAAGGCGCACCCCGCGGCGGTGATCGCCACGCCGGGCGGCATCGTCGCCGAGCCGGCCACGTTCCACCAGCTGCTCAAGCACTGCACCGCCATCTGGCTGCAGGCTTCGCCCGAAGAGCACATGGGCCGCGTCGCGGCGCAGGGCGACACGCGGCCGATGGCGGCGAGCCGCGAGGCGATGGACGACCTGCGGCGCATCCTGGCCGGCCGCGCCGCCTTCTATTCCAAGGCCGACGCCGCGCTCGATACCAGCGGCCGCACCGTCGCGCAAAGCTTCAAGGCACTGGCCAGGCTCGCCGCCGGGTTGCCAGACATGCAGCAGATTGCATCTGCCGTTTGACCTCATTGCAATACATGCACTATCATGCATAAAGCGCCCTCGAACGGTGTCGTCGAGGTGCGCGAAGGAGACCCGCCATGTCCAGCCCGCCCCGCGTCGACTACCGCACCGATCCCTCGCAGTACCGCCACTGGAAGCTCGCCGCCGAAGGCACGCTGGCGCGCCTGACGCTCGACATCGCCGAAGACGCCGGGATCCGCCCCGGCTACAAGCTCAAGCTCAACAGCTACGACCTCGGCGTCGACGTCGAGCTCGCAGATGCGCTCAACCGCATCCGCTTCGAGCATCCGCAGGTGCGCTCGGTGATCGTCACCAGTGGCAAGGACCGCGTCTTCTGCTCGGGCGCCAACATCTTCATGCTCGGCGTCTCGAGCCACGCCTGGAAAGTGAACTTCTGCAAGTTCACCAACGAGACCCGGAACGGCATCGAAGACACGTCGGCGCACTCCGGCATCAAGTTCGTCGCCGCCGTGAACGGTGCCTGCGCGGGCGGCGGCTACGAGCTGGCGCTGGCCTGCGACGAGATCGTCCTCGTCGACGATCGCTCGTCATCGGTGTCGCTGCCCGAGGTGCCGCTGCTCGGCGTGCTGCCCGGCACCGGCGGCCTGACGCGCGTGACCGACAAGCGCAAGGTCCGCCACGACCTCGCCGACATCTTCTGCACATCGGTCGAAGGCGTGCGCGGGCAGCGTGCCGTGGAGTGGCGGCTGGTCGATGCGGTCGCCAAGCCGGCGCAGTTCGCAGCGGTCGTGCATGAGCGCGCGGAGAAACTGGGCGCGACGAGCACGCGGTCGGGCGATGCGAAGGGCGTGGTGCTGGCGAAGATCGAGCGCGACGAGACCGACGCGTCGATCCGCTACGCGCATGTCGACGTCGCGCTCGATCGCGACAAGCGCACCGCGACCATCATCGTCAAGGCGCCGGCCGGCACGCAGCCGGCCGACATCGCCGCGATCGAAGCCGCCGGCGCCGCCTGGTGGCCGCTCGCCATGGCGCGCCAGCTCGACGACGCGATCCTCACCCTGCGCACCAACGAGCTCGAGCTCGGCACCTGGATCCTGAAGACCGAAGGCGACGCGGCCGCGGTGCTCGCTGCCGACGCCACCATGCTCGCGCACCGGGAGCACTGGCTGGTGCGCGAGACGATCGGCCTGCTGCGCCGCACCTTCGCGCGGCTCGACGTTTCCTCACGCACCCTCTTCGCGCTGATCGAGCCGGGCTCGTGCTTCGCCGGCCTGCTCGCCGAGCTCGCCTTCGCGGCCGACCGCACCTACATGCTGGCCTTGCCCGACGACGCCGTGCACGCACCCAAGCTGCAGCTCGACGATTTCAACTTCGGCCTGCTGCCGATGGTCAACGAGCAGTCGCGCCTGCAGCGCCGCTTCCACGACGAGGCCGAACCGCTCGATGCGGCTCGCGCCGTTGCCTTCCGCGCGGCGCGAGGCAACGCGTCGAATGCCACGCAAGGCGCCGCTGGCCGCGCCCTCGACGCCGACGCCGCCCTCGCGCTCGGCCTCGTCACCGCCGCGCCCGACGACATCGACTGGACCGACGAGATCCGCATCGCCCTCGAAGAGCGCGCCGCGATGTCGCCGGATGCGCTGACCGGCCTCGAAGCCAACCTGCGCTTCGCCGGCAAGGAGAACATGGCCACGCGCATCTTCGGCCGCCTCACCGCCTGGCAGAACTGGATCTTCCAGCGGCCCAACGCCGTCGGCGAGAAGGGCGCGCTCAAGGTCTACGGCACCGGCGAGAAGGCGGGCTTCGATTTCACGCGCGTCTGAGCCGATCGCTCGCCGCACCACGCGACCCCACGCACACGAGACGACCATGTCCATCGACTACAGCCAGAAGATTCCCAACAACGTCAACCTCGCCGACGACCGGACGCTGCAGCGCGCGCTCGAGCAGTGGCAGCCGAACTTCGTGAACTGGTGGGACGACGTCGGCCCCACAGGCTCGACCGACCACGAGGTCTACCTGCGCACCGCCACCAGCGTCGATCCGCAAGGCTGGGCCCACTTCGACCACGTGAAGATGCGCGACTACCGCTGGGGCATCTTCCTCAACCCCGGCGACGCGAACCGGCAGATCCACTTCGGCGACCACAAGGGCGAGACCGCCTGGCAGGACGTGCCCGGCGAGCACCGCGCCAACCTGCGCCGCATCATCGTCACGCAAGGCGACACCGAGCCGGCCTCGGTCGAGCAGCAGCGCCATCTCGGCCTCACCGCGCCGAGCATGTACGACCTGCGCAATCTCTACCAGATCAACGTCGAGGAAGGCCGCCATCTCTGGGCGATGGTCTACCTGCTGCAGAAGTTCTTCGGCCGCGACGGCCGCGAGGAAGCCGGTGCGCTGCTCGAGCGCACCTCGGGCGACGCAAACAACCCGCGCATCCTCGGCGCCTTCAACGAGCAGACGCCCGACTGGCTCGCCTTTTTCATGTTCACCTACTTCACCGACCGCGACGGCAAGTTCCAGCTCGCGGCGCTCGCCGAGAGCGCGTTCGATCCGCTGGCGCGCACGACGAAATTCATGCTCACCGAAGAAGCGCACCACATGTTCGTCGGCGAGAGCGGCGTCTCGCGTGTGCTGCAGCGCACCGCGCAGGTGATGAACGAGCTGAAGACCGACGACGCGAAGCGGGTGCGCGAGGCCGGCGCGATCGACTTGCCGACGCTGCAGCGCTACCTCAACTTCCACTATTCGGTGACGATCGATCTGTTCGGCGCCGACCAGTCGAGCAACGCCGCCACCTTCTACTCGTCTGGGTTGAAAGGGCGCTACGAGGAAGGCAAGCGCGCCGACGATCATGTGCTGAAAGGCCAGACCTACAAGGTGCTCGAGGTCGTCAACGGCCAACTCGTCGAGAAGGACGTGCCGATGCTCAACGCCCTCAACGAAGTGCTGCGCGACGATTTCATCAAGGACTCGGTGGCCGGCGTCGGCCGCTGGAACAAGGTGCTCGAGAAGGCCGGCATTCCGACGCGGCTGGTGGTGCCGCACAAGGCATTCAACCGCCGCATCGGCGCGCTGGCCGGCATTCGCATGTCGCCCGAAGGTCGGGTCGTGAGCGAAGAGGAATGGAAAGCCAACGAGAGCCAGTGGCTGCCGAGCGACGACGACCGCGCGTTCGTCTCGTCGCTGATGGGCCGCATCGTCGAGCCGGGGAAGTTCGCGCACTGGATCGCGCCGCCGAACATCGGCATCAACAAGAACCCGGTCGATTTCGACTACGTGCGTTTCGGTTGATTCTTCTCTCTCCCGCAGGGCGGGAGAGGGCCAGGGTGAGGGTGGGATGATCGCGAAGACCCTCACCCCATCCCTCTCCCGCGAGCGGGAGAGGGAGTGAACGGAGCCCATTCGATGGACACTGCCGCGGTGCTGATCAAGCAGCACCTGATCGACCCGGAGATCTGCATTCGATGCAACACCTGCGAGGCGACGTGTCCCGTGGGTGCGATCACGCACGACGACCGCAACTACGTCGTGCGCGCCGACGTGTGCAACCTTTGCATGGCCTGCATCTCGCCGTGCCCGACGGGCTCGATCGACAACTGGCGGATCGTCCCGCGGGTGCTGGCCTACGCCATCTCCGACCAACTCACATGGGATGAGCTACCCGCCGAGCTCACGCCCGAGCAGCTCGCCGCGCAAGGCGTGCCGGCCGATGCCGTGGGCGCCAATGCGGCAGGACCTAGCGAGACCGTTCTTGCCATGCAGCCCGTCGCCGCCGCCGGCGAAGCGCCGTTCAACTCCGCCGCCTTCGGCTCGACCGTGCCGCCTTGGTCCGCCGAGAAGCCGCAGACGAACCTGTTCACGCCGAAGAATCCGGCAACGGCCACCGTGGCCGGCAATGTCGATTGCACCGAGGCCGGCTTCGCCAGCCACACGCATCACATCGTGCTCGACTTCGGCGCCTTGCCGTTCCCGGTGCTCGAGGGGCAATCGATCGGCATCGTGCCGCCCGGCCTCGATGCCAACGGCCGCGCCCACATGCCGCGCCAGTACTCCATCGCCAGCCCGCGCAACGGCGAGCGGCCCGGCTACAACAACGTCTCGCTCACCGTGAAGCGCGTGACCGAAGACCACCAGGGCCGGCCCTTCCGTGGTGTGGCCTCGAACTACGTGTGCGACCTGAAGGTGGGCGACGCGGTGCAGGTGGTGGGCCCGTTCGGCCAGAGCTTCCTCATGCCCAACCACGCCAAGTCGCACATCGTGATGATCTGCACCGGCACCGGCAGCGCACCCATGCGCGCCATGACCGAGTGGCGGCGCCGGCAGCGAAAAACCGGCCAGTTCGAAGGCGGCAAGCTCATGCTCTTCTTCGGGGCCAGGACGCGCGAGGAGCTGCCGTACTTCGGGCCGCTGACGAGCCTGCCGAAGGATTTCATCGATATCAACCTCGCGTTCTCGCGCACGCCGGGGCAGCCGAAGCGCTATGTGCAAGACCTGATGCATGAGCGTGCCGTCGATCTCGTGCCGCTGCTTGCAGATCCGAACGCGCACTTCTACGTGTGCGGGCTGAAGGCGATGGAAGAAGGCGTGCTGCTGGCGCTGCGCGACGTGGCCGAAGGCGCAAAGCTGGAGTGGGCATCGATCGGGCCCACGCTGAAGCGCGAGGGTCGGCTGCACCTCGAGACGTATTAGGGTTGCCCTTCGGCAGGCGCAGGAAGACCTGCGCCGTCGTCGCCGCCGAGCTGCCGGTTCGCAACGGCGCGTGCTTCAGTCGCTGCAACAGGCCTGACGTCGCCGGCCCGCTTGGTGAAATGGCGGCTTTGATCGGCCGATTCCGCTTGTCTCAACAAGATTCGATCCGACGCAGGAATCGGCAGGGCGACAACCTCGCGCCATCACGCCCGATCCGGTGACGACAAGGAGCAAGCATGAGCGAAGACACAATCGGAAGCGCGTTCGACAAGGTCGACCGGCTCCCCTTCTGGATGCAGTACGTCGACAAGTTCCTGCAGAACCTGAAGATCAAGCCGACGATCAGACTGCCACCCGACAAGGAACTGGCTGCCGCGTTCGCAAAGGCCAATGGCAAGAAGGCGCAGATCTACGTCAACCTGGACGGGTCGCTTCTCTACCTCGAGATTCGCGTGCCTGGCACCAAGCCGTTCCGGATCGGGGCGAAGGACCTCGACAGCCTGCACGACAACGACAAGCAGCGGGCCGTGCTCGACAAGCTCGCCGACTCGACGAAGCTCACGACGCGGGCGGACGTCGAGAAGTGGCACAACACGCACTACAGCGATGTCGAGCTCCAGACATTCCGCGACACCATTGCCGAGATGGAGAGCTCCATGAGCTCGCTGCAGACGCAGTACGACGCGCTGAAGGCCTTCAAGTTCGATGGCAAGGACCAGGCTGCTTTGGTCAACGCGCTGCACGCGTTCACCAAGCCACGCAGCCGCGAGCACTACCTCAAGTTCGTGGAAAACATCGATGCCGGCGTCGCTCCCAAGGTCATCTTCGACACGTACATCGCCGCCGGCGCGGCGCTCCCCGTCAATCTGCCACCGGCGATGGCGGCGCCGATCGCCAAGGCGGTGGGCGCTGGCAGCAAGCCCGATTTCAGCGCCGCACGAAAGCTCATCGTCGGCGTGATCGACGCCAAGCTGATCGTCGACTACCGCAAGGACACGCTGCCGCCGATCGAGAAGGAGCTCAACCGCTTGAAGCGGGAGCTCCCGCAGAACAAGGTGGACTACAAGAAGGCGGGCGGGAAGCCATGAATGGCCGTTGGCGGCAGGTCGGCCACGGCCTTCGGCTCAGATCGTCTTCACCTCCATGTAGTACATGCCCCACGGACACAACCCAAAGCGCTCCTTGAGCGGCTTGTCCTTGAAGTCGGCCAGCCGGTCGGCGTCGTACACGGCCCAGACAGGGCCCAGGCCGCCGATGCCCATGGGCATGCCGTCCACCGCCGTGGCGACGATCATGCGATAGCGCTTCGCGTCGGCCAGGGTCACCGCCACGTTGTAGCCGTCGAGCGCACGCAGGGTCAGGACCACGGGGGCGCTCGCGGCGACGCCGACAGCGCCCACCACCGAGCTGAGCAGCGGGCCGCTCAGCTTGCGCGGCTTGGCGTCGTACTCGAGCGTGGGCTCGATGGTCACGGCCGGCAGCCGGGCCAGCATGGCGGCATCGAACACCCATGCCTTGTCGAACGCGGCCTTGTGCTTGACCATCAACTGGTCCAGCGCCGGGTCGAGCGGGCCGCGGTTGCTTCGGCCGATCGCTCCGGTGACGGTCAGAACGCCGGCGCCGGTGCGGTCACCCGGGGCACGGGCCTGCACCTGCAGGGGCGCGACAGCGCCAAGGCCGCC
>Ga0075520_1000913_pt1 | contig 13714 bp, 13 predicted proteins | sample NGEPerB_FD_75100 | JGI IMG/M metagenome (GOLD analysis project Ga0075520, IMG submission 75100) | Arctic peat soil microbial communities from the Barrow Environmental Observatory site, Barrow, Alaska, USA - NGEE PermafrostAB12-B | ecosystem: Environmental > Terrestrial > Soil > Wetlands > Peat ... | reverse complement strand
GGAGGTGATGATCGTGCGTATCCCGCCCCACATCGGCACGGGCCCGTTCTTGGACGGTGGTTCCCAGTCGGTGGTTGATACCCGAGACCGTCCGCTGCGGGATCTGCGGATCTCGGTCACGGATCGGTGTAACTTCCGCTGTGTGTATTGCATGCCGAAGGAGGTCTTCGGTAAGGACTTCGCGTTCATGGCCCGCGATGAGCTGCTGACTTTTGAGGAGATAACCCGGGTCGCCAGGATCGCTGTGGCACACGGGGTGCAGAAGATCCGTCTGACCGGTGGTGAGCCGTTGCTGCGCCATGGTCTTGAGGATCTGGTGGGTATGCTTGCCGCGCTCAGGACCCCTGATGGTCGCGATGTCGATATTGCGTTGACTACCAATGGTTCGGCGCTTGGCGCTAAGGCGCAGTCGTTGAAGGATGCTGGTCTGAAGCGGGTGAGTGTGTCCCTTGATTCGCTGGACGATGCGACGTTCAAGGCGATGAATGGGGTGAGTTTCCCGGTTGCGAAGGTTTTGCGGGGCATCGAGGTGGCTCATGAGGTGGGCCTGGGGCCGATCAAGGTCAACATGGTGGTCAAGCGTGCTCTCAATGACCGGGACATCGTGGCGATGGCACGCCACTTCAAGGGTTCGCCGTACATCTTGCGTTTCATCGAGTTCATGGATGTCGGCAGCACCAACGGCTGGAAGATGGAACAGGTGGTGCCCTCGGCTGAGGTCATCGCCCGTATCGATGCGCAGCTGCCTCTGGAGGAGGTCACACCGAACTACAGTGGCGAGACGAGTGCGCGGTGGCGTTACCGTGATGGTGGCGGCGAGGTCGGGGTGATCTCCAGTGTCACCAGGTCGTTCTGTCATTCCTGTACGCGGGTGCGGGTCTCTACCGAGGGCAAGCTGTTCACGTGCCTGTTTGCGACCCAAGGCCATGACCTGCGTGCCCTGATCCGTGGCGGTTGCTCGGACGAACAGCTCTCAACCGTCATGGCCGGTATCTGGGCGGAGCGCTCGGATCGTTACTCAGAGTTGCGTAGTGCCAAGACCGGCGAGCTTTCCGCGGCGGGGCCCAAGAAGATCGAGATGTCCTACATCGGCGGGTGAGCCGGTAGGAACATCAAGATCAGATACGCGAGGATCAGAGACTCGCCAGCGCCGAAGCCACACAGCGGCCGGCCAGCCAGCTCCAACCCGCTGCCTGAACGCAGTCTCGCTCCCACCGACACGCGGACACCACACCGCCAGACCAAAGCTGAGCACACGCAACTAGGCCAACAGGACGAGCATGTAGATCATGGTGGCGCTCATCGCCAGCTGAGATCCCAGGCTGAGGCCCGGCGCCAGGAGCAGCCCACCCGAGCGTTGGCGCACGTCCGGTCTTCTGTTCAACGGCCACGCGACGTGCGACGTAACGGCAGCCCTCAGCTGGCGGGCGTGTAGGGCGGCGACGAGGCCGAGGAGGCCTACGAACACCAGTGAGGTCACGGCCACCGACGATGTGGAGGTGACCATGTCGTGACTTACCGGGCCACCGACGGCCATACCGGGCATATTCATCCCACCCGAGACCGTCGACAAGGGTGCCGAAGCGGGCCTACCCGCGACAACCAGCATAAAAAGCATCGCGGCGCACATGAGTACCTGCTGCACCGGCGCCATCATCGCCTTCGCACCGCCTGAGACCAGCGCCATCACGGCGCGAAGGATGAACCATAGCGTGGGCACGCCCACCACGACGGCCCACGCCGTGGCGAGGTGGGCACCGAAGGTCATGACGAGCATCGCGGCCATCGCTGTACACATCAGCAGATGCGCCAGGTCGATGTCGTACCCGTTGGGTCGTCCGCGCTGACCAGCCGTTATGAGCCGGACGCCATGGTAGAGCGCGAAGATGACCATAACGCCCGCGAAGGGCCAGTTCAGCCATATGGGTCCCGACACGGGCCGCTCCTTCCAACAGCCGAAGGCCCTGCCCGATCGCGATGTGCAAGGCATGTCGATGTGGTCGCCCGGAGGCCACCATGAGAGGCAGCATCGGTGACGGTGAACAGGATGTCAAACAGGCCCCTGAGCGAAAGGCTTGCCCGGCTCGAGTGACCTAAGGGTTCCCTTAGGAAAGGCTTGACACGCCCAACGATGGCCCTCTCATACTGAGCGCACCGCATTCGCATTCTGAGCGCCCCCAGCAGCGAGACACAGAGCAGCCAGACGCACCGAACAGCGAGGAGTTGAGCATGCAGGTTCCTGCACCGTTCGAATACGAGCGGGCCACGAGCGTCGACCACGCCATCGGTCTTCTGGAGCGGCTGGGCAGCAGTTCTCGCCTGGTGGCCGGCGGGCACAGCCTGTTGCCCATGATGAAGCTCAGGCTGGCCAATCTCGAGTACCTCATCGACATCAACGACCTGCACGACGAGCTGGGGTACATCCACATCGAGTCGTCCCAGGTCCGCATCGGCTCCATGGCCCGCCACCGTGAGCTCCTGGATTCAGACGGGCTCGCCGCAGCCTTCCCGATCTTTCGCGACGCCGAGCGGGTGATCGCAGATCCTGTCGTCCGCAACCGGGGAACCCTGGGTGGATCCCTGTGCCAGGCGGACCCCTCGGAGGACCTGTCTGCCGTGTGCACCACCCTTGGTGCGAGCTGCGTGATTCGCGGTTCCTCAGGCGAGCGCGTGGTGACGATGGAGGAGTTCCACCGTGGCCCTTACGAGACGGCGGTGGGCGATGACGAGATGCTCGTCGAGATCCGGATCCCCATCAAGGCCAACGGTTCCAGCGCCTATGAGAAAGTCGAGCGCCGAGCCGGCGACTGGGCCGTCGTCTCAGCAGGTGCCGCCGTCTGGATGGACGGCGCGGTGATCTCGGACGCTCGCGTCGGGCTGGCAGCAGTGGGGCCGAACACGACAGGCATCCCTGCGATCTCGGAGGCGCTTCGAGGTAAGGCGCCGTCCGAGGAGCTCTATGACCAGGCCGGGGCGATCGCCGCCGAGAACTGCCGACCGGCCACGGACATGCGCGGCAGTGTCGAGTACAAGCGCCACCTGGCAGCAGAGCTGACGAAACGCGCCCTGCGCCGTTCGGTAGCGCGCATCCACAATGAGGAGATCTGACCATGCAGGTGACGATGAAGGTCAATGGCGAAGAGGTCGTCCGCGAGATCGAGGGACGGCTGCTGCTGGTGCACTTCCTGCGCGATCACCTGGGACTCACTGGCACCCACTGGGGGTGCGACACGAGCAACTGCGGCACCTGCGTGGTCTGGATGGACGGCGAACCCGTGAAGTCGTGCACGGTGCTGGCCGCTATGGCGGGCGGGCACGAGGTCCGCACCGTGGAGGACCTCGAGCAGAACGGTCAGCTTGACCCGGTGCAGCAGGGCTTCATGGAGTGCCACGGTCTGCAGTGCGGCTTCTGTACCCCCGGCATGATGATGACGGCTCGCGCGTTGCTCAACCGAGATCCCGATCCCAGCGAGCGTGAGATACGCGAGGCCATCTCGGGCCAGATCTGCCGGTGCACGGGCTACGCGACGATCGTGCGATCGATCCAGTGGGCGGCCGCCAATGAGGCTGCAGCAGCCGCTGAGGGCGAAGTCTCCGACGCCGTCGTCACCGCCGGAAGTGCGTCATGACCACAGTCGAGGACCGTCCCGCCCATGTGTTCGAGAACAACGACCAGAAGCCGGTTGGCCACGGCCGGATGCTGCGCAAGGAGGACCCGCGCTTCCTGCGCGGCAAGGGCCGCTACATCGACGACATCCAGCTGCCAGGCATGCTGCACATGGCGATTCTGCGTTCCCCCGTGGCGCATGCCCGCATCGTCAGCATCGACACCAGCGCCGCCGAGGCGCACCCGAAGGTCAAGGCGGTCGTCACCGGCGAGGGGCTCGCGGCGCAGGGACTGGCATGGATGCCGACGCTGTCCAATGACGTACAGGCCGTGCTGGCCACGGACAAGGTGCGCTTCCAGGGCCAAGAGGTCGCCTTCGTTGTAGCCGAGGACAGGTACACCGCTCGCGACGCGCTTGAGCTGATCGATGTCGAGTACGACATCCTCGACCCGGTGGTCGATGCGCGCCACGCGCTCGACCCCTCCGCGCCGGTGATTCGCGATGATCTGGAGGGCAAGACCGACAACCACTGCTTCGACTGGGAGACGGGTGACGAGGCGGCAACCGAGGCCGTGTTCGCGGCCGCCGACGTCGTCGTCAGCCAGGACCTTGTCTATCCGCGGGTGCACCCTGCGCCGATGGAGACCTGCGGAGCGGTCGCTGACTTCGAACGCATCGACGGCAAGCTGACGCTGTACTCGACGACCCAGGCGCCGCATGCGCACCGCACGCTCTACGCGATCGTGGCGGGCATACCGGAGCACAAGATACGCGTCGTCTCGCCGGACCTCGGCGGCGGTTTCGGCAACAAGGTGCCGATCTACCCGGGCTATGTCTGCGCGATCGTGGCGTCGATCGTCACCGGCAAGCCGGTGAAGTGGGTGGAGGACCGGTCGGAGAACCTGATCAGCACCGGATTTGCCCGTGACTACATCATGCGCGGCGAGATAGCTGCGACCAAAGAAGGCAAGATCCTTGCCATCCGCACCAACGTGCTTGCCGACCACGGAGCCTTCAACGGCACTGCTGCCCCGGTGAAGTACCCGGCGGGATTCTTCGGCGTCTTCACCGGCAGCTACGACATCGAGGCCGCATACTGCAAGATGACCGCGGTCTACACCAACAAAGCGCCCGGCGGTGTGGCTTACGCCTGTTCCTTCCGGATCACCGAAGCCGTCTATCTCGTCGAGCGCATCGTCGACTGCCTGGCCTACGAGCTGAAAATGGACCCGGTCCAGCTACGGATCAAGAACTTCATCCAGCCCGAACAGTTCCCGTACACGACCAAGACCGGGTGGGTCTACGACTCAGGCAACTACGAGCCGACGATGCGTCTGGCCATGGAGATTGCTGGCTACGACGAGCTCCGACGTGAGCAGGCCGAAAAGCGTGAGCGCGGCGAGCTGATGGGCATTGGCGTCTCGTTCTTCACTGAGGCGGTCGGTGCAGGGCCGCGCAAGGACATGGACATCCTGGGCCTGGGCATGGCTGACGGTTGCGAGCTTCGCATCCATCCGACCGGCAAGGCAGTCGTGCGGCTTTCGGTACAGTCCCAGGGACAGGGCCACGAGACGACCTTCGCCCAGATCGTGGCCGAGGAGATCGGCATCCCTCCGGCCGACATCGACGTCGTGCATGGCGATACGGACAACACGCCCTTCGGACTCGGCACCTACGGCAGCCGGTCGACGCCGGTGTCCGGTGCAGCCGCAGCCCTGGTGGCACGCAAGGTCCGCGACAAGGCACGGATCATCGCCTCCGGCATGCTCGAGGTGTCGGTAGCCGACCTGGAGTGGCAGAAGGGCTCGTTCAATGTCAAGGGTGACCCCTCCAAGTCCGTCACGATCCAGGACATCGCGATGCGGGCGCACGGCGCAGCTGACCTGCCCGAAGGCATCGAGGGTGGTCTGGAGGCGCAGATCTGCTACAACCCCGACAATCTCACCTATCCGTTCGGCGCATACATCTGCGTCGTCGACATCGACAAAGGCACCGCCGAGGTCAAGGTCCGTCGCTTCATCGCGGTAGATGATTGCGGGACCCGCATCAACCCGATGATCATCGAGGGGCAGGTGCACGGCGGCCTCACTGACGGGGTCGGTATGGCGCTGATGGAGATGATCGCCTTCGATGAAGACGGCAACTGTCTGGGCGCCTCGCTGATGGACTACCTGATCCCCACTGCGCTCGAGGTGCCTGACTGGGAGACCGGCTTCACCGTCACCCCGTCACCGCACCACCCGATCGGCGCCAAGGGCGTGGGCGAGTCGGCCACCGTCGGGTCGCCGCCGGCCATCGTCAACGCCGTCGTAGACGCACTGAAGCCGTTCGGGGTTCGGCACGCCGATATGCCGCTGACACCCTCTCGGGTGTGGGACGCCATGCAGGGCCGGCCCACCCCCTCGTTCTGAGCCCGGGAGATTCTATGGCACACCGAATGGCCGCACGCGTCGCCGAACTGACGACGGCGCGGGTGCCCTTCGTTCACGCGACTGTGGTCCGCGCCCAGGAGCCGACGTCGGCCATGCCAGGGGACGACGCAGTGATCCTGGGCGACGGGACGATCGAAGGCTTCGTCGGTGGTCACTGCGCCGAGGGATCTGTGCGGTCGGCTGCGCTCACCGCTCTAGCAGATGGTCAGACCTTGCTGTTGCGCGTGCTGCCGGAGGGCGAGGAGCCGTTCCCTGACTCTCCGAACGCTCGCGTAGTCGTGAACCCGTGTCTGTCCGGTGGCGCCCTCGAGATCTTCCTCGAGCCGTTACTGCCCGCGCCCTTGCTGGTGGCTGTTGGCGACACCCCCATAACGAACGCGCTGCTGGCGATGGCCGGACCGCTGGGGTTCGTCGGCGAGCGGGTGCCGCCAGGGCAGCCGCTGAACGGCGCCACCGCTGTAGTCGTGGCCAGCCACGGCCGCGGTGAGTCCGAATCGATCAGATCTGCCCTTGACTGTGGGGTCCCGTTCATCGGCTTGGTCGCGAGCCGGATTCGAGGTGCCGCGGTACTCGAGGAGATGGGTCTTACCCACGCGGAACGGGCTCGAGTGCGGACTCCCGTTGGGCTCGATATCGGTGCCCGCACAGCTGATGAGATTGCGTTGTCGATCATGGCCGAGGTCGTTCGCGCCGTCCGAGTCGACGGTGTCATGGCCGCGACTGCAGTGCCTGTCGCGCAACCGGTGCAGGTTATCGACCCGATCTGCGGAATGACCGTGGTGGTCGACCAGGACACACCGCATGTGATCGACGCCGAGGGTGACCACTGGTTCTGCGGAACCGGCTGCCGGGACCGCTACCAGGCTGAGCATCCGGCGCACGCGGAGAGCGGGTAGTAGAGGTTGTTCGTCACAGGTCTGGTCCTGGCCGCCGGTGCCTCACGTCGCCTCGGACAGCCCAAACAGCTCCTCGCGTACAGGGGGGCCACTTTGCTGGACGCTACGTTGTCGGCCGCGCGAGCCTGCCAGTTCGATCAGCTGCTCGTGGCACTTGGTGCGGCCAGCGAGCAGGTGCGTTCGTCGGTGGACCTGGGAGCCGTTGAGGTCATTGAGAATCCCGAGTACTCGACGGGATGCCACTCGTCCATAACCGCTGCCCTGACCGCGGTCGACGATCGTGCGGATGGGCTGGTGCTGCTGTTAGGGGATCAGCCCGGCATCAGTCCCTCGGCAGTGGCTCGACTCGCCGTGGACGCGAGGTCGCCGATGGCGGTATGTCGCTACGACAACGGCTTGGGGCACCCGATGTGGTTTCGTCGGGACATGTTCGCCGAGCTGAGCCAGCTGCACGGTGACAAGGCCGTCTGGAAGCTGCTGAACTCCGGCCTGTTCGAGGTTCGGCAGGTACCCGTGGAAGGGGCAGTGCCTGTGGACGTCGATACCTGGCAGGACTACGAGGTGCTGATGGCCGGCGACCAGCCCCGAACACCGGACGAGAATCCCAGGCACGCCCAATCCCAGACACACGCATGAGCGCTGCGACCCGCGGGCCGATGGTCGACTCGGATGACGTTAGGCGGCGTCTGGACGAGATCGACTATCTGGTCGACGAAGGGATGGCCACGGCGCTCTTCCTGGCTCTGGCCCTCGAGCAACCTCTGTTGCTTGAGGGTGAGCCCGGCGTCGGCAAGACCACGGCGGCCAAAGCGCTGGCACAGGCTCTGGGGGCGCCGCTGGTCCGGCTGCAGTGCTACGAGGGCCTGACTGCCAGCGAGGCGCTCTACGAGTGGAACTACCAGCGTCAGCTGCTGGCGATCCGACTCGCGGAGTCCCGGCAGACGACCCTGGACGATGCCGATCTGTTCACTGCGGAGTTCCTTCAGGAGCGGCCGATCCTCAAGGCAATCCGGGCGGTGGGACCAGTGGCGCCGGTGCTGCTGATCGACGAGATCGACCGCGCGGACGACGAGTTTGAGGCCCTGTTGTTCGAGTTCCTGGGGGAGGCCTCGATCACCATCCCCGAAATCGGTACGTTCGTCGCAGAGCGCCGCCCCATTGTGGTTCTGACCTCCAACCGCAGCCGCGAGCTGCACGATGCGCTGCGCCGACGCTGCCTCTACCACTGGATCGAATTTCCGGCGCCGTCCAGGGTCGCCGAGATCCTGCGCAGGTCGGTGCCCGCCGCAAACGACGCACTGATCACCTCGGCCACCGACTTCATCGGCCGGGTCCGGGAACTGGACCTCGACAAGGCGCCAGGTATGGCCGAGACCATTGACTGGGTGTCGGCGCTTACTGCCCTGGGTGTCGCTGATCTGGTGGGCTCCGAGGTCGTGCGCACCCTCAGTGCGATCGCCAAGACACCGGATGATCGTATAGCCATCTCCGATGCGTTCGTCGGCCTCCAAGTAGCACAGAGCCCCTCTGTCGCGGCCGAACCCGAAAGGACCTCATGAAGATCGACAACGAGTTCACTGTAAGCGTGCCGATCGATCGGGCCTGGGAGGTGCTCACCGACCTGGAGGGGGTCTCCCTTTGCCTTCCGGGTGCTCGCCTGACTGGCGTCGAGGGTGACGTGTACCGCGGTGAGGTGCGGATCAAGGTAGGGCCTGTGATCTCGGACTACGCCGGCACGGCTCAGTTCCTGGAAAAGAACGACGCGGATCACCGGGCGGTTATCGACGCCAAGGGGCGGGACTCGCGGGGATCAGGCAACGCCTCTGCCATGATCACCCTCCAGCTGCGAGCCGATGGGGACCACACTGTGGTGACCGTGGACACCGACCTGAAGATCTCGGGAAAGATCGCGCAGCTGGGCGGGGGCATGATCAAGGATGTGTCCGAGAAGCTCCTCGGCCAGTTCGTCGAATGCCTCGAGGCCAAGCTCGCGGCGCCGGCGCCATCGCAGATGCCAGTTGTCACCACTGAGCCCGAGGTGCCTGTTGGCGAACCGGCAGTCGTTGACCAACATGTCCCCGGTCCCGCGGCCAGTCCGGTTGCGGTCCCACCTGCCCAGGAACCACTGGATCTCATGGCCCTGGCAGGTGGCGCGATGACCAAGCGCCTCCTACCGGTGCTGGTTGTCATCGTCGTGGTAGTGGCGGTGGTGGTGTACCTCATTGTCAGGTGAGGCCCGGCCTTCGCCGATGCTGCTGCGTGGCGTTGACCGCGCGTCGTTCGCGACCGCGTTCGCCGTCCGGCTTAGACAACACGGCGTTCAGGTAGGGCTGACGGGCATCGAGAATTTCACTCGCGCCCTGGTCGCCAGCCCGCCCCAGTCGATGTCCAGACTCTACTGGGCTGCCCGGATTGCGTTGGTACGACAGCAGTCCGAGCTCGCCGCGTTTGACGCAGTCTTCCAAGCAGTGTTCGCCCAGGCGGGCTTCTTGACCAACGAGCCCGCTCGGCGCGCGCCTGGGCTGAGCCCAAAGCCCGAGGATGCGTTCCTGTCTGTGCCCAAGACCGCCGGCGATCCGAGCGAGGGCAGTGGCTTGCCCTGGGTGACGCTGCCACCAGTGGTCGCGTCGTCGGAGGACTCCGACAGCAGCACCGGTGTGCCTGAGCGGTTACCGAGCGAGTTGGAGGGGTTGGCGGACCTACCCTTCGAGCAGCTGAGCGAGCCTGAGATGGAGCTGCTCGAAGGGTGGCTGGAGGCTGCGCTACTCACCTGGCCAACGCGCCGGTCGAGACGCCGCGCGTCTGGCCCGGCGGGCAGACACGTCGCCTTTCGCCCCACCATCGCTCGCGCGCGTCGCACGGGATGGGAACCCATTGAGCTCGTGCGGGTGCGCCCGGTGGCCAAGCCGCGCAAGGTCGTGATGCTCTGCGACGTCAGTCAGTCGATGCAGCCCCAGATCGCGGCGTACTTCCACCTCATGCGAGCACTCACGGTGGTAGCCGGCGGGGAGGCGTTCGCCTTTGCGACCTCACTGACGCGACTGACTTCCGTGCTGCGCCACAAGTCAACGGCCCAGGCCATTGAGCAGGCGACTGACAAGGTCACTGACCGATTCGGTGGGACCCGGATTGCGGCCAGTGTGAACGCACTCTTGCTCTCTCATCATGGCAACGCCGTGCGTGGTGGCATCGTGCTCCTCGGGTCCGATGGTTGGGACAGCGAACCGCCGCAGCACATGGCCGTCGCAATGGCCCGGTTGCACCGCCGCGCTTACCGGGTGATCTGGATGAATCCGCGGGTGGCAGCCCCCGGCTTCGCGCCTCTGGTTGGCGCGATGGCTGCGGCGCTGCCGTTCTGCGATGAGCTGCTGGCGGCCAACGACTTCCGTTCACTCGCCGCCGTCGTCGCCGAGCTAGGCCGCTCAATGCGCTAACTCCACAGTGTGACGTATACGGAGGGCTTGAAGTGGCTCACGTTGACGCCCGACCCGCGCAGCATGGCCTGGGTCGCTCGTGGAGTGGTGACGAACCGGGTCAACTCGGCGACGGCGGACGTTGGGCTGGGTTGGGGCAGCGTCAGCGCGCTCCATACTGCGTCGCTCTGTAGGTCCGGACCGGCCAGTTTCACCAGTTGGCCCGTCGACACGTCTTTGGTCACGACGAACGACACCGCCAGGCAGACTCCATTGTTGCGCCTTGTCTCCTCGAGCGCGGCTGCATCGCTCTGGAAGATCCGCTGGCGGTGTTCGGGCACCCGAATGCGGCGCAGCATCTGCGGAACCACTCCCACGTCCTCGGCAGCCGCAGGGCCGAGCAGCCAGGTGTTCGCCCGCAGTTGGTCCAGGGAAGCGTGTCCACCGGCGAGCGGGTGGGCTGGCCCAACAACCGCGACGACTTGATACTTCAGGAACGACGTGCAGACCAGCGAAGGGTCGACGTCCGCGGGCACCGGGCCAATGGCGACGTCCGAGGAACGTGTGAGCAGCAAGGTGCTGAACTGGCGCGGGCTGCAGACGCTCAGCTCGACGTCCAGGTCGTCGGCTCGGCTGGTGAACAACTCGATGAGTCCTGGTGCGGCATGTTCGGCGAACAGGTTCGAAGCAGCGACGCGCAGCAGGCGACGACCAGCTCCGGCTTGGCTCACCTCGAGGATGGTGCGGTCCTGCAGCCCGAGCAACTCGGCCGCTCGGCTGGCAAGCCGCAGTCCACCCGGGGTGAATGCCAGACCTGTCGGCGTACGCACGAACAACTGGTCTCCGAGCTCCTTGCGGAGTTGGGCGACGTGCAACGAGATCGCGGCACCCGAGACGCCGAGATCCACGCTTGCTTCCTTGACCGAACCGCGGCGGACCACGGCGGCGAAGGCGCGTAGCTGCGTGGGGGTCATCGTCGCACGTTAGTGCTCCAGTGGAAGTCCTGTACGTGCGGGGTGCGGACGACCCGATAGTCCTGGCGGTCCTCGAGGGTTAGGACGAAGTCCTGGAGGGTGAGGACTTCGGTCGCCCAACCGGGCGGGAAGCCGCGCAACGCACGACGACCGCCGCGACCTCTGTCCGGGCGCCGCTGCGATCCGCGCGCGATTCTGCAGCAGAAGTCCTCAAGGCGAGCACAAGCCACCGGCGGGGCCGTGGAGCCGATGTTGGCCAGTGGCCCGGACCTCAGGCCGGTGGGTCGTCTGACGGTGACTCATTCGACTGGTACAACCGCCGCTGAGGGTCAGAAGGCCTGCGGGAATACCGAGGTCGCCCGTCAGCAAGCCAGCAGCTCGATCTTCCTGGATACCGACCCCGATGCCCGCGCGGTCCTGTCGTTGGACCCCGGCCTGGTCTTGGACGGGCCTACCCCACGGCTGATCGACGAGTGGCAGGTCGAGCTATCGGTCTGGAACCACGTCAGGCGCCAGGTCGATGACCGGGGGCAGGCTGGGCAGTTCATCCTCACCGGATCAGCCATGCCCGCCGACGACATCACCCGTCATGCCGGAGTCGGGCGGTTCTCCCGCCTACGGATGCGACCGATGAGCCTGTTCGAGACAGGACACTCCACAGGCGCCATCTCCTTGGCTGCGCTCCTCATAGGGACCACCGCGCGCAGCTCTCCGATGCCCTGACCGTTCAGGACCTGGCCACCCGGATCGCCATTGGTGGATGGCCTGCGCTGCAGCGGCATGGCCTTGCAGCGGCACTGCGCGCCAACCGCGACTACCTCGACCAGATCCGCCGCTTCGACGTCGGACAAGCGGGCGGAGTGAAGCACGACCCCAACAAGGTGGGCCGGCTCCTGCAGTCCTTGGCTCGCAACGTGGCCACAGAGGTCAAGATCTCGACCCTTGCCACCGACGCTGCTGGTCGGACGGCATCCTTTTGCGCAACACGGTCGCCGGCTACCTCGACACCCTCGAACGCCTGATGGTCGTGGAACCACAGCCGGCGTGGGCACCACATCTGCGATCCAAGGCCATCCTTCGCAACAGCTCCAAACTACATTTCGTCGATCCCTCCCTGGCCGTGGCTGCACTGCATGCAAACCCTGCCCGGCTGCTCGCAGACCTGAACCTGCTTGGGCTGTTGTTCGAGTCCTTAGTAGTGCGTGACCTTCGGATCTACGCCCAGGGCCTGGACGGGCAGGTACGCCATTACCGCGACAGCAACGGGCTTGAGGTGGACGCCATCGTGGAGACCGACGCCGGTCAGTGGGCCGCATTCGAGGTCCATTTCAGCCCGGCGTCAGTCGAGGCTGGCGCTGCATCACTTCTGAAGTTCGTCGCTGGCATCGACACCGTCAAGTGTGGGCCACCCGCAGCCCTGACGGTCATCACCGGTACCGGGTACGGCTACGTGCGCCCCGACGGCATCGCCGTCATCCCGATCGGGGCGCTCGGCCCCTGACGAGCCGGTTGTTCACCGACCCATATGCCGATGCGTTTCTGCGTCCTTCGTTGCGCGTGCTGGCTTCGGCCAGCGGTGTCCCGCTACTGAGGAGGCTGGCGGTGGGCTTGTTTGACGCGGTCGGCGGGCCGGGACCGCGCCCATCGGCGATCGTGCGCACGAAGGTGATCGACGATGCCGTGACCGACGCGGCAGTCTGGGCGCAGCAGTGCGTGCTGCTTGGCGCCGGCTACGACACCTGAGCTCACCGGCTGCCTGCGCTGGCCCAACGGCACGTGTTCGAAGTCGATCATCCGGCCACACAGGCGCTCGAGCAGGCGGTGATCGGCAGGCTCAGGTAGCCGAACGACAGATCACGTACGTCCCGATCGACTTCGAACGGGACGATCTCGCGTCGAAGCTTGAAGCCGAGGGGTTCGACCGCGCAGCACCGGCGGTCTTCGTCTGGGAGGGGGTCACCAACTACCTGACCGCCGATGCGGTCGATGCGATGCTGGCTGTGATTCGCGGACTGGCTCAGGGTGGTGGGCTGCTGGTCACCTACGTCGATGTCCGTGCGCTTACGGATCCCGACGCCTTTCCCGAGGCGCGGCGGTGGGCGAAGGCCTGGCGCGCGCTGGCGAACCGTGGATCTTCGGGCTGGCCTGGCTGGCGAGGCGTTCGTGCCAGCCGCAGCCGTTGCCACCGTGGCCCGCACACGGCCCCATGGGCACGTCGCCGCAGTCCACGCCCAGGCCAAGGCCCTGGGCCTGCCGGCTTTGTTGGGCCCGGCCGGGCGCGACCGGGACATCGCGCTGGCCCTGATCATCGCCCGGGTATGCCGGCCAGGCTCGAAGCTGGCCACGACCCGGTGGTGGGCCGACACGACCCTGGCCGACGACCTGGGCGTG
>Ga0075520_1000912_pt1 | contig 13717 bp, 11 predicted proteins | sample NGEPerB_FD_75100 | JGI IMG/M metagenome (GOLD analysis project Ga0075520, IMG submission 75100) | Arctic peat soil microbial communities from the Barrow Environmental Observatory site, Barrow, Alaska, USA - NGEE PermafrostAB12-B | ecosystem: Environmental > Terrestrial > Soil > Wetlands > Peat ... | reverse complement strand
CTGTTGGAGGGGCAATCAACCGAATCGAACTGGCTAAAACAGGCAGAGTTTCCGAGGGCGCTCAGCCCGGCGGTGCCCAACCTTAGCCCCTATGAATCCCTTGCCGTTGAGCCCTCTGTAGGCCTCGCATCGCTGCTTAGCGCTCCCCGCCCCGCGCCTGTGCCCGTCATTGGGCGCGTCACCTGTCCGGTCTGGCGACAGCCACGCAAAGTAACATTTTACGGATTGGGCGGTGAAGGGGACAGTCTCGCAATACTGGACTGCGAAGGCGTTGTATCCGCTGACGCAATGGATCGTTTGAGCGTAATTGGACGTCAGCCGGGCACGCCCCTGCCCTCGCTACCTTTACCGCTCTCTCCCCTGACCGGTTTGGAATTCCCCGGCGAATGGATTGAAGGCGTTCGGCTGCTGCACCCGCGCTTGCTGGACCTCGTTCAACAAGTGGCAATCGCGTTTCCAGGTCGCAGCGTTGCCGTGTATAGCGGGTATCGACGCGATGCGCGCCCCACCTCGCCGCATCTGCACGGTCGAGCCCTGGATATCGCGATCCGCGGCATTCCAAAGGAACAGGTATTTGCCTTCTGCCGCACGCTTCACGACGCGGGCTGCGGCTACTACCCGAATCAGCCATTCGTTCACATTGATGTGCGCCAACCCACTCAGGGCTCAGTGTATTGGGTCGATACTTCTCTGCCGGGACAACCGTCGGTTTACGTAGATGCATGGCCGGGTGTTGTTGCAAGCGGCGCCCTGGACTCGCCTTTGGACGATTGACGAGTCAATATGTCCTTCTCGGAAATCCTCGGGCAGGCGACGGCACTCGACACGCTGAAGCGGGCATTGCAGTCCGGCAAGGTACACCATGCCTATCGATTCGAAGGCCCTGAGGGCGTCGGTAAAGAAAAGGCGGCCTTCGCGCTTGCACAATGTCTCGAGTGTACTCAGCCCATCGGCATTCTGGGCTGCGGCTCCTGTAGTGCCTGCCAGCGGGTTGTGACGCTCAGCGAGGAGTCACCTAGAGTTCCAAAGCACCCTGACGTGGTCTTGCTGGAACGCGGGCTGTATCCGGCGGCGGCGCTGGGCACGGACAGCGCCGAGACCAGCACCATCAATCTGCCGCAAATACGGAAACTCGTACACAGTCGGATTGGCTTTCCACCCCATGAGGGCCGCGCAATTGTGTTCATCATACGCCGTGCAGATGAACTCAATATTCATGCAGCGAATGCCTTGCTCAAGACACTTGAGGAGCCCCCCGACAGGACGCATTTCATCCTGTTGACAAGCCGTCCAAATCGGCTGCTGGATACGATTCGTTCCCGAACACTCCCACTGCGCTTTATGCCACTTTCGGACGAAGCGCTCGGCACCATCCTCGACCGGCATGGAGCGTCTCGCGCGGTAATTCCCCTAGCCTCTGGCAGCGCGTCGCTAGCGCTGGAGTTAGCCGACGAGGAAAAGCTTTCGATAAAGGAAGCATTTGTGGCAACCCTAATGGCCAGCCTTCAGGCGCATGATCTAGCAACGGCACTTTCCACTTTCGATCTCAAAGGTAATGACCGCCTCGATCTCAGGGATCAACTCGGCTGGTTTGCCCAGCACTTGGCGGCTGACGCACGCAATCGGATCGCCGAAGACCCGCACGAGGCTGAACGAAGTGCACGACTTTACCCCGTTGTCCTTGCAACGATGACCGAGCTTGAACGCAACGCCAACCCATCGCTAGCGCTCGAAGCCATGGTGACGCGGCTGCGGCGGTTGTAGACAGGCAGGCGCGGGCCTCCGTGCCCGCCTCCGGCCGCGTTGCGACGTCACGCCGTTCTGCGAGAGGGCGGACACGGAGGTCCGCCCTTACGGGCGATGGCTTGGTTTAGCGCTTCGACGTGTGACGTCACGTCCGCTAGGCGCCCGCTTTTCGGCAATAGTGCACTTATTACTGCAATCCAATCGGCATGAGCGGCTACTTCGCCGATGCGTGACTCGTCGATGCCACCAATCGCTACCAGCGGTATATTCGCCGCGCGTGTCATGCGTGCCGCGGCAACCAAACCCACAATGCCAACGGTGGCCTGAGCATCTTGCTTCGAAACCGTGCTGTAGACGGGGCCAATCGCGACATAGTCCGGTACTTCACTGAGGGCCTGGCGCAACTGAGCTTCGCTATGTGTCGAGACGCCCAATCGAAGATTCGGGGCAACTCGACGCACGATCGAGAGCGGCAGGTCATCTTGTCCGACGTGAATCCCATCGGCGCCGGCGAGCAGCGCCAAATCAGGTCGGTCATTAGCGAAAACCAAAACGCCTTGCTGACGTGCAACGTCAACCAGGCCGCGCAGTAGCTCCAGCGTCTCACGTGCAGTGCTGCGTTTTGCTCTGAGCTGTGCGATGCGCGGTTGAGCGGCACAAACCTGCCGGGCAAAGTCTAGAACGTGGAGCCCACGCAAATGGCAGGTCTCGACATCGATAATGGCATAGAGGCGACGAGCCTGCGTGTCCACCCGCTGCGCATAATCCGAAAAGCCCGCCAATTCCAGGTGTGAGGTGCCCGCTGGACCCTGGCAAGTTTAAAGGCGCGTCCAGGCCGGCTGTGCTACGAGTTGCCCATGGGCTGTTCGGTGCCGACAAGATCAATAATGGCCGCTGGTAGCACGCTAATTATGCTGGGCTGTGCAGGAATGCCGTCAAGGTCCAGTGAGACGATTGGTCGAAGTCCTGACCTTATTTCCGATACGCAGGGTGGCGACGCCGGAGACGCTGGTGTCAACACCAAGGCGGCATTGAGCGCCAATGATCTTCACTTCGACGCAGGGACGGTGGATCCCTCTCGGCTGATGACCAGCGCCGATCGCGATCAAGTGACTGGGCCAGGCACCGCGGGCCCTGCCGGGGCGTCCGGGCTGGTATTGCATGTGGCTGAGCGCGGGCCCAGTCAGCCCTGGATCATCGCCGTATCCAACGAAGGCTCCACGTCGGGGGTGCTAACGGCAGATACTCGCTTGCTCTGGTTCGAAGTCAACGTTGCAGGATCAAAAAAGTCGGTTCGCTGCCGGCTTCCAGAAGACTTGCTGCCCAAGGACTCCGAACCGCGACTACTCGTCACCTTGACCCCCGGTGAGTCCGTCGCGCAGCTGATTGATCCGCGACTTTACTGTTTTTCTTCAGGCGACCAAAAACAACTTGTCCCCGGAGCACGAGTAACACCACACCTGGGTTGGCCCGAGTTGCCAAATAGAACAGCTTGGGAAAAAGGGAGAAAGGTGGCCTCCGCCGTGCCTCAGCCCCCCCCATTTGTCGCGCACCGAGCCGACCTGGACGTCGAGATGGCCGTCGAAGCCCGAAGTACGGCACTCAAGGTTGCAAAATCTGTTCGTCTGCGGAAGGGCGTGGCGCGTCCATCAGACGCGTCCCTGGGCGTCCCACTGCCAATGGGTGTCGATAAGCAACTGGTGGGCCCTGAGTTAACGCTGAGGGACACGTATGCCGAATGGTCCTCGTCAAAGAGTAAATCTCCTGGCAGCGACGCGCCTGAATCACCCTTAGAATTACGGCTTGTTCAAGGTTCTGACGCACGCACGGAATACAATGCGACAGTTCAACTGACGCTACACAATCGTTCAAAACGGAAGATGCTTTTGTACTTTCGAAGGGAATTCGTAACCTTTGAAGTCATTGGACCAGCCGGTATTCAAACCTGCAGTCCCTCACCTGACGACCGCTCTCCGGATCGCAACGCCTTTGTGTCACTGGGGCCGGGTGCCTCCCGATCGTTTTCAAGTCGCCTCTCTGAATTATGCCCGCGTGACACCTTTGATATGCCGGGCCTGTATCTCGTCAACGGCCAATACGATGCAACAGAAACCGGTTTCGAGTGGAACCTGTCCGCATTTACCGGGAGTATTACAAGCAGCAGGCCCGCAAATGTGCGGATTCGAATCGGCGAGCTAAGTATTCTTCAAAAGGTGATTCTGCGTAAGCCGAGCGACAATAACACCGAGGCAAGCGCAATTGCGCCACACGTGGACGCAGGTAAATGACTTAAGTTCTCGAGTCGCTCTTGTCCAATTGTCGCACAAGCTCGCGTAGCTTAAGCTGCTCAGTAGCTGGGTCGCGTGTCAAGACCCGTTGCTCGAGCAACACCCGGAGTCGCTGGTCGCCTTCGGTCGCCAACGGCAATTGGGCGGGCGTCTGTTCGAGTAACCGAAGTACATCCCCCAGGCATACGGCATCTACGTCACGCGCCAGGGTGTAGGTTGCCTCACCTGCGCGTTCCCCTATGACAAGAAGCTCCGCATTGACCAGGGGACGAAGTTCGAACTTCACAAGCGGTTCCGGTAGGTTCATCACCATCGCAAGTTCCGAAAGAGTATACGGTGATCCAGCGAGCAGGTGACGTTGCGCCACCATCACGAGGCCACGCAGCGCGATAAACAAACGGGAAGCATGGTCCATTGCTTTGCCTTGAATGCGCCAAGCGTGTTGCATCGTATTGTCGTGAGCAGCCGCCAGCTCGGCCCCAAACAACACGACAATCCAACTGATGAATAGCCAAACCAAGAACAAAGGAATTGCAGCAAATGTGGAATAAAGAGCGCTGTAACGAGCCACACCAATCTGAAAATGAACGTGCACCATCAGCACCAAGTACCAAAAAGCTCCCGCAAATACCCCGCCGAGCCCTGCCGAGCGCAGCCGCACGCGCCGATGTGGCATGACCCAATACAGGGCAGTTAGTCCCACGATCATGACGAAAGGCACCAAGAACTGCCAGGGTACGTCGCCTTGAATTAGGGCGGATTTTTCAAATCCTGTGACGGCACCGGCGGTCAGAATCATGCAAACTGGAGTGACAAACAAGATCGCTGAATAGTCCGCGAGGCGACGGCCTACGCTGCGTGAGCGCTCAACACCGAAGATGTGATTCATCGTCTCCTCAATCGACACTAGAAGGAGTACGACAATATACAGCAAGAATACCAAGCCGAAGACCCCGATTGTCCCAAAGCTTGCCTGCTCAACGATGTCGAGCACTTTCAAGAACACGCCCAGCAACCCTGCGCCTTGCTTGTTTTGCTGAGCGCCCATCGACAACATGGCCGAGATGATGCCCGGCCGAATCATTTCCCGCATCAAGGTTTGATAGGCACCAAAACCTTTGAGCGCCGACACAAGAAATGCCAAAAATGGCACCAGCCCTAGCACAGTGTCAAAGGCAAGCGCGGACGCTCGATACAGGCCTTCATCGCGCAAGAAGCCCCGACCTGCGAGGGCCAACAATGTGCGAATGTTGTTGCCCCGCAGAGCATTCGTAAGCATTTGCAGTCGCGTCGGTACGACTGAGGTCACAGGTTCATCGCTCATTGCGTACGACTTTGGTCGATTCCTCGGTACTTGTTAAGTGGAAATAGTACCTCGATTCTATTGAATTGAGGTACTAGAAATTCGCGAAGCGAATTTAGGGTTTGGGCGAAGCCCAAGAAAATAAGGCTAGGGGCACGATGGCCGCGAAGCGGCCGGTCCGAAGGACCCATCAGTTCTGATGAATCGCGCCACTAGCCAGGTCAACAGCGACTTTTCCGTGCCGGCAATACAAAACCCCAGCAATTGAGGACCATTGCCGGCATAAATGGGGACTGGCCTCTAGGTGGATCCTGATGAATCGGGCGGTACAACACGCCCAGCCATGCCGTTTACCACGGCATAGGCGTGCGCCATGACGGTGCGCGCGGCCTCGACTAGCCTTTCATCGTGGCCGGGGCTTCGCAGCAAAACCAGTGTGCCCGGTTTGGGTGCAAATTGCAGTATCGCGTCCGCTGCCTGCGCTACCTCCATCGGAAGGGAGCTGTCGGTGGCAACGGCCTTCAAATGGTCCACGTAACTTCGGCCCCAGTCGGGGCGCGGAACAGTGCAAAGCGCGCCATTGAGAGCCATGCCGGCCGCCCGCTTCAATGCGGCAGCCGCCGCAGGGGCTTGATGCTCAGCGAAAGCTTGTTGTGCCAGGGCCAATTCCTTCAATGAGCGGTCAATCCAGCCCTGTGCAGAATGGCGCGCTAGCCAAGCCGTCGGGTCCAGACCCTCCGAGTTTTCATTATCCTTGCCAGGCGCCACGGCGACTATTCATAAGCCAAGCTAGACGCCGATGGAAGTCTTCGCTATCACCGGCCTGTCAATTATGGCTACCGGTTTACATCTCTTGCGGTTCCGTTGCACGGGTTGCGGGAACTGCTGCCGTGACCCCCTATTGCCCATGACAGACAGTGACTTGCGTCGAATTGTCGATTACACGGGGATGTATGCTAGAGACGTCGTAAAGTGGATTGCGCGCGAAGGAATCGATCTTCCCGGCGAACCTGAATCCTTCGTGATGTTGCGCGCCGGGCGACGGGTAATGGTCTTGCGTCACCAGCGAGGGCATTGCCGATTTCTCGCGGCCGACAATCGCTGCACCATTTATGAGGCAAGACCGCTGGGTTGTCGCATCTTTCCTTTCGACCCGGATTTCAATCGACAGGGTAAATTGGTACAGCTAAGACTTATCGAAGCGACGGACTGCCTCTACGAGAATGACGGTTCAAACAACGTCAATCAACTTCGCAGCCTACACCGACGAACTGAAGCCGAGCTGACCGATTACCAGGCAAAAGTCGTGGCTTGGAATGCGCAGCAGAAACGCCGTATTCGCGGCGGAAAGGCCGCGGCCACGACGACAATGTACTTGAATTACCTGGGATTTGTATGACAGGTTCGCTTAGGCTATCCTGTCCGCCGCCAATGATACAGCGACCTCGAAGAAACCGGGCCAGTAAGTTCATCCGCGCTTTGGTGCGTGAAACTCAATTGACGCCGGACCATCTAGTCTGGCCTGTATTCGTTCAGGAGGGGCCTGATTCGGAATCTCCGATTCTCAGCATGCCGGGGATTTCGCGCTATGGCATTCGAAAGTTGATCGAGCGGGCCAGAGAAGCCTTCGCGCTCGGCGTGCCTGCGGTCGCGCTATTTCCCAAGATCGATGATTCGCTGAAAGATCCCCGGGGGAGTGCGGGCACTGAACCGAGCAACCTGCTCTGCGAGGCCGTGCGCGCCCTCAAGGAGGCGCTCCCCGAACTTGTGGTCATCACCGACGTAGCGCTCGACCCGTATTCTTCGGACGGTCATGACGGTGTCGTGATTGACGGCCGCATCGACAATGACGTCACTTTGCCAATACTGGCGGAAATGGCAGTAGTTCAGGCGCGAGCGGGTGCCGACATGGTGGCACCGTCTGACATGATGGATGGCCGCGTGCAATGTGTCCGGGAAGCGTTGGATACTGAGGGCTTTACGCAGGTTGGTATCTGTAGCTACGCCGTTAAATATGCCTCCGCTTTCTACGGACCATTTCGAGACGCACTGGATTCGGCGCCGCGCGGTGGCGACAAAAAGACGTATCAGATGAATCCTGCCAACGTGCGGGAAGCATTGCGCGAAGCGCTATTAGACAGCAGTGAGGGAGCTGACTGGCTAATGATCAAACCTGGGCTGCCGTATCTCGACGTCATTCGCGCGGTTCGAGAAAGAACGACGCTACCGATCGCGGCGTATCACGTCAGTGGCGAGTACTCGATGCTGAAGGCCGCCGCCGAGCGCGGCATGCTCGACTACGATGCGTGCTTGTTAGAGTCTTTGGTCTGCCTAAGGCGCGCCGGGGCCGATATCATATTTACGTACGGCGCCGTGGACGCCGCGCGACTATTGCGGACCTCCGCGTCGCGGTGAGTGCCAAATTTGGTACACGCAATCGCTGTACGAGTCCCAATGGAGATTCGAGCTTATAGTTCGCACTAGAATCCGGATACAAGCCCCGGAATTGTGCTCAGCGACGTGATGCCGGTACCGAGCTGTCCGAAAGTGCTGTCGCCCCAGCAATATACAGCACCGCCGGCGACGATGGCGCAAGTGTGAGTACTGCCGCCACTGATGGATTTGACTTGCGCCAAAGTTTTTACATCTACGGGCGAGAGGCGATTGATGCCACTAGTCCCGTCGCCAACCTGTCCGTAGTAGTTGTAACCCCAGCATTGAACCGTACTGTTGGAATTGGCGAGAATTACACACGAATGATCACCTCCAGATGCTAACGCAGACGCCCTGGCCATCAACGACGCTACAACCGGAGCTAGGCTGTCCACACCTTTGCCATCGCCAAGATCACCCAAACCACCGTAGCCCCAGCAATGTACCGATCCGTCGCTGAGCATTGCGCAGCTTTGGGAATTGCCTGCACTGATGGAAGCCGCCTGAATGCCTGCTACGCGGAGGGCTATGTCGCTATCGATGGTGGTCTGATCTCCCAACTGGCCGTAGCCATCGGGACCCCAACAATACATCGTACCTCCCGAAACCATTGCGCAAGTGTGGGTACCTGTCCTTGTATATGTATTTGACGCTATACTAGTGACTTGTTTCAATAGACTGGGAGGATTAGCGTGATCCGTTTGGACGGTCACCGGAATCGGGCTGTCCGCGCTGCCGCCATTGCCCAGTTCGTAGGATGAATTTTCGCCCCAACATCGGACCGAGCTGTCTGCGAGTATTGCACAAGTATGGTACGTACCCGCCACAATTGCCGTGGCTGAGGAAATTCCGAACACGTCTACCGGAACACTGCTGTCGCTCTGAGTCCCATCTCCTAGTTGACCATAACCGTTGTAACCCCAACATTTGACGCCACCATTAGTAATTATGGCACAAGTATGATATCCGCCGGCGGCAATTGCCGTAGCTTGCGTGATGTTCAGCACTTTGACGGGCTTGGCGCTTATGACGTTAGTCACGCTGCAATCTGGATTGACGACACCATCGCCGAGCTCGCCGTTGCAATCATTACCCCAACACCGCATTGAACCGTCATTAATGAGCGCGCAGGTATGCCCCCATCCTGCTGAGACGGCGGTCGCGGTCGGCATGTTACTACTCGATCCGCCCGTGCTGGGAACGCCTCCTGTGCTTGTCGTGCCACCGGTGGGCTTGGCTCCGCCAGTGCTGGGGACGCCTCCAGTGCTCGTGGCACCACCCACATTAGCTGCTCCACCCGTTGGCCTATTGCCACCGGTGCTTGCAAGTCCCCCGGTAGCCGTCACGCCGCCGGTACCGGTTGCGCCGCCCGCAGTGATTGCGCCGCCGATAGATACGGAGCCGCCCGGCGTGCTGGCACCGCCGACGGTCGACGAGCCGCCTGCACTCTTGGTTCCTCCCTGTTGGCTTGAACCTCCTGCAGATATGGCACCGCCCGCGCTGCTGGAGCCACCGGCATTCGACATTCCCCCCCCGAGGTTCGACGCGCCGCCAGCGTTGGCCGAGCCTCCAATAGGCCCCGAGCCGCCCGCATGGGTGCCGCCGCCGTTCGCCCCGGCGACGCCGGTAATACCCGCATCATAATCAGCTGTCATCCCGGGCAATGCGCAACCCGCGGCAAGCGTGCCGGCAATACAAAAAATCAATCGATTGCTGCGTACCATTCTCAAAATCCTCCGTAGATGGCGGCGCCGCTCGGGCTCATCCAAAGGCCAACTCGTGCCTGAGATTCTTGTTTGGGCGTTGTCAAGAGTAGTGTCACACCCGCGGCGGCTAAGACGCCCCCGGCAATGAACCCAACCGTGGAGACTGTTCGTAAACTGTTGTACGCGTTTACATCACTGGACTGGCCCGGTGAGCAATGCAACCCATCTGCGGAACAGGTCTTCGAGTCCAACAGCGACGAGCGCTTCGAACTCGCCAATAGCCCCGAAACCGCACCGACAACAAGACCCGCACCACCCACACCCACGCTCACCCAACCGAGCACGGCCTGACTGCCGCCTTTTTGGTGATCTACCGGGGTTGATGGAGCCGTCGGCGGGATCCCTGCGCTCGATTGATCTGGTTTTTTGGGTTGGTTCGGCACGCTGGCCACGCTTGTCGTCGCGGCGGCGCCCGCTGTTGCAAATATTAGCGTTACTTGGGCATGTTCACTTTCTTCACGGACACGCCTTGTTTAACTACGTCGGTACCTCGCAGCCCTTCAACTTGACGTTGTCCCGGGTCGACCAACTGTTCCGTGTCTAGCAGCGCCTGAGGTACCGCAGCGCCGTCGATGCTGACGTTCACGTCATTGGGACCAGCGCCTTTGATATTGATTTTGAGCCTTGGTATGCGCGGCAAAAGTTCAATGCGTTCCTTTTCGGCGTCGCGCTGGGCATCTTCTTGAGTGGACTGCCACGAGCGTTCTTTCGGAATCCGCGTGGCTTCCAGGTAAAGTTCAGATGCGGCAACTAGCTTACCTACCTTGACAAGTGCGCGAGCTTCATAGACCGCCAAGGTCGGAACGTGCACCACCTGGTACGCCTTTGACAACTTCTCAACGGCTTCATCGTAGCGCCCCGCGTCGTAAGCTTGCAGACCCTGTTTGGCTAGCTCGCGGGCCGTCGAGAGACCCGCCTTGTCTTCCGCGAAAGCAGGAATTGAAACCGTGAGGCCAGCGACCAACAAAGGCAGAAATAATTTCCTATTCATAGTCATAACCAACAATCATTCCTTACCGCTCAGAAACCCACGGATTTGTCATAGTCACGTCGAACTGCCTGGGGCGTGGACTTACTCGCCGCATTGGCCGCGTTCGCCGACGACTTTACACTGTTGACTTTGGTCTCAACTGCTCGCGCGCTGCCTGATTGAGAATTGGTCTTCGCTCCGCCAGCCGGGTGCGCCTTAGCTGCGTTGCCGGACGCTTTTGCCACGGCTTCAGAGGACAATGTCGACGGTACGTTGGAGGGAGTCGCTGAGGTCTGCGCTGCTTTGACCTCAGGCATTGTAATCGCACTGGCGATGGCGGGCGGATGGTTCGAAGTGGCCGCCGCAATACCTTGGGATAGGCTGGGGGACGCCGACGCATTCGTTGTAACAGTTGCGGGCTTCGAGAACATGCGCGCAGCTAGCAGACCGGTAATAGTGAGCAGGACTACGCCACCGGCCACCATTGTTACGCCCCGCAGGCCCTTCTTCTTTGTGCCGCCAATTGTCACCGTCGATGGGTCACCAGTCTGAACAAGTTCCAATACTTTGGCATTGCGTTCCCCCGTCGCCCCGGGGGCTGCGGTAATCTCAAGCGACTTCCGGGAGGACAGACCGCAAATGTCGCGCAACTGGACGATGGCCTCGGATGCAGTCTGGAAACGCAACGACAGATCGCGAGATGAGGCACGGGCAAACCAAGCATCAAAGCCAACCGGCACAGCTGCGACTGTCGAAGGGATGGGCAAGGGCTCAGTGCAAATAGAAATGAGCAATGACGCGAGTGTTTCACCATCGAAGGGACGTGTACCTGTCATGCACTCATAGGCAATTATGCCCAGCGACCAGATATCCGAGCGATGGTCCACCGTGGCATGCCCCTTGGCCTGCTCGGGGCTCATGTAGTAGGGAGTGCCCAACATCGCTCCCGTGTGCGTTTTGACCCCGCTGCTAGTCGACTCCAGGCCAAGCTTTTTCGCGATTCCGAAGTCGAGCACTTTGGCTAGCTCGTCGTCTCCTTCGCTGATCAAAAATATATTCTCGGGCTTCAAGTCCCGATGAATGATGTTTTGTTGCTGGGCACGCGTCAGCGCCCGCCCGACCTGAGTCAAGATATTCGCAACCATTGCTGGGGGCAAATGCCCCACCCTTTCAAGGCGTGCCGCCAAGCTCTCGCCCTCGAGCAATTCCATTGCGATGTACGGGGTGTTGTTATCAACACCATAATCAAGGATATGGACCACGTGGGCACTGCGCAGCTCGGCGGCGGCCTGAGCTTCCCGTCGAAAGCGCGCCAAAGCTTCCTCGGATTGGGCGATCGAAGGGTCAATCAGTTTGATGGCAACGGGTATACCGAGCGTCAAATGTTGCGCACGCCAGACGGAGCCCATGCCCCCTTGACCAAGCTTGGTAACTAGTCGGTACCTGCCGGCTAGAGTGAGACCTTCTGCCATGTATCTCAGCTAGCTTTATCAGAGTTTTTGCGTTCCGGGTCGATTTTTAGAACCGAAAGGTACGATTGCCGAACGGCATGCGTGACGTCCCGGTAGCGAGCGCGGAGCAATTCCGCTGCGGGTGCACGCGGAGAATCCAACAAGCGCATACGACGGGCCAACCGAGGCCAGTTTGTCGATTGCATGTCAAATGCCGTCGAGCCGCGGCCATAAATGACGAACAGTCGCTGTTCCAATTGACGCAGAAATACGTAGCCATCACGAAATACCTGTTGGTGCTGCTCTGCAAGATAACCTGCCTGGTGCAATTGGCTCAGGGCATCCTCCGTGTTGGTCGTGTGTACGCGGCTATCCCGCCCGTACAGCATCTGGAGCCACTGGGTTGCAAATTCAATGTCGAGCAATCCGCCTTGGCCGGTTTTCAGATCGAAATGGCCAGCCCGCTCACGAGCAAGTTCATGCTGCATTCGCAGGCGCAAACGATGTAGTTCCTGTACGTCCGGTGGCCCCTTGGCATATGCGGCTTTTCCTGCAAGCTCAACGGCGCGGCCAGCAACATCTAGATCGCCCGCGCAAGCGCGAGCCCTGAGCAAGACCTGACGTTCCCACGGGGCACCGCTCGAGACAACAGCAGGATGCCTGCCGAAGTCAGCGTCGGTCGTGACGCTGTGGTACAGGCCGAAAGCGTCAAGGGACGTCACGAGCATGCCCTGCGAGCCGCTGGGCCTCAGACGAATATCAAGTTCATAGCCAGGCCCGGCAGGGTGTGCCGCCGACAACAGCCTGATAATTTGTTGAGCTTTCCGAATATAATAGGCTTGAGCTTCTGAAGGGAAAGGCGCGCGCGCTGGGTCATACAGGAACATGACGTCCAGATCAGAGCCGTACCCGAGATCTTGCGCGCCAAGCTTACCCAAAGCAACAATGCCTAATCCCCGTGGATCGCCGTCGAAAACCTGGCGGGCGGCTTGCTCAAGGCTGGCATCGGCAAAGTCGCTTAACGTTTGACGTGCGGTGCGCAGCTCAATCGCCCCGCCCAAGTCCGCAATGACCACTTCGACAAATAGCCGACTCTTGGCGCGCCGCAGCGCAGCGACGACAGCCTCCAAATGTTGGTAACGATCGCTGTCCTTTTCTGCCGCAATTGCACGAAGCTCGCGTGCCAGGATACGTCTCGGGTTCTCTACCCGACCACCTGCACTCATGACGATATCGAGCGTCTCAGGGCGGCTTACTAACGTGTCTGCAACAAAGGAGCTCGACGCCAGTACCGTGACTAGCCTGCGAATAGCCCGCTCATTCTCCGACAATGCCGCATAGTAAGCAGCAGGATGGCCAATTCGGCCAAATACCAAACGCAGCGCCAGCGCCGCCTGTTCGGGATCTGCGGACTCAGCGATAGCGTCGAGCAAGACTTCGGTCAAATTCGGGTATCGTTCGCGAGTCAGTCCACCTAGGAGCCCATCCGGGCGTTTGGCGAGCATCGATAAGTGTTCGATAAGTTCGGCTGGAACACCGATTTCTTCGATTTCCGAGGGCATTATTGGGGCCGACCGTGTCACGAAAGGCAACCGATCAGCAGCGACAGGGGGAGGAGGCGTGCTCTCACTGTGACGCGAATTGTCGTGCGTGGGAGGATTGTTGATACGATCAATGAGAGCGAACAAGGCCACGTGTCGTGGCTTGGGCCAAGCGCCGCTTTCATTGAGGCTGGTGAATGCCTCGGTGACTACTGTTCG
>Ga0075520_1000911_pt1 | contig 13717 bp, 12 predicted proteins | sample NGEPerB_FD_75100 | JGI IMG/M metagenome (GOLD analysis project Ga0075520, IMG submission 75100) | Arctic peat soil microbial communities from the Barrow Environmental Observatory site, Barrow, Alaska, USA - NGEE PermafrostAB12-B | ecosystem: Environmental > Terrestrial > Soil > Wetlands > Peat ... | reverse complement strand
GCGGTGACGGGTAAGATTGCCTCAGGCAGTGCAGCCCAGTGTCCTCTCGTGACGGGGACTCACCGGGTGTTGCTGCATGCATCGACTCCGACACTCAGGAGCTCATCGCGTGACTACACCCCGCCCGGCCGCTGTCATCGTCCTCGCCGCTGGCGAAGGCACCAGGATGAAGTCAGCAACACCAAAAGTCCTGCACGCCATCGGGGGACGCACCCTGCTTGGCCATGCGATTGCCGCTGCGCGCGGTGTCAATCCGCAGTACCTGGCGATCGTGGTCCGACACGGGCGTGACCTGGTGGCCCAGCACATCGCCGTCCTTGACCCAGACGCCGTCGTCGTCGACCAGGATGAGGTCAAGGGCACGGGACGGGCCACCGAGTGTGCACTCGAGGCGCTGCCGGGCGGGCTTGAGGGCACCGTTCTGGTGACCTGTGGCGATGTGCCTTTGCTCACAGCCCAGACCCTGCACGGACTGCTCGAGGCCCACGTAGCCAGCGGGAGTGCGGCCACCGTGATCACGGCTCGGTTGTCCGACCCGTCCGGCTACGGCCGCATCCTGCGAGCGGGCGACGGTTCTGTGGCCGGAGTCGTCGAGCAGAAGGACGCCACCGATGTCCAGCGCGCCATCACGGAGATCAACTCTGGTCTGTATGCGTTCGACGTGGCGGCCCTGCGCACGGCGTTGACCCAGGTCGGGACGGACAACGTCCAGGGCGAGAGGTACCTGACCGACGTGTTGGGCATCCTGCGGGGCCAGGGCCTTCGAGTCGGTGCCCACCTTGTGAACGACCTGTGGCAGACAGAGGGCGTCAACGACCGAGTCCAGCTGTCGCGGCTCGGGGCCGAGCTCAACCGCCGGATCGTGCAGGGGTGGATGCGTGCGGGCGTGAGCGTGGTCGACCCGGCCACCACCTGGATCGACGTCGACGTCACCCTTGGGCGCGATGTCACCATTCATCCGCAGACCCAGATCCACGGGGCCAGCGCCATCGGTGACAATGTCGTCCTGGGGCCGGACACCACGCTGACCGACGTCCAGATCGGCGCCGGAGCCTGCGTCATCCGCACGCACGGGTCCTTGGCCGTCATCGGGGCCGGCGCCACGGTCGGACCGTTCTCGTACCTGCGCCCTGGGACCGAGCTGGGTGTCAAGGCCAAGATCGGGACCTTCGTCGAGACGAAGAACGCCCAGATCGGCGCCGGATCCAAGGTGCCGCACCTGACCTATGTCGGGGACGCCACCATTGGCGAGCACTCCAACATCGGCGCGTCCAGCGTCTTCGTCAACTATGACGGAGTCCAGAAGATGCACACCAACATCGGCAGCCACTGCCGCACCGGCTCGGACAACATGTTCGTGGCGCCGGTTACCGTCGGGGACGGCGCCTACACCGGCGCGGGGACTGTCGTGCGCAAGGACGTTCCGCCGGGTGCTCTGGCTATCAACGTGGCCCCGCAACGCAACCTGCTCGGCTGGGTCCATGAAAAGCGTGCCGGCACCGCGGCAGCGGTGGCTGCCGCTGCCGCCTCCCGTGAGGGTTCGGCTATCGTCCCCACAGACTCCGCCATTGTCACCGAAGGGAAAGCGAGCGCATGAACGGCCTGAAGCGCGCGACCGAGAAGAATCTCATGATCTTCTCCGGCCGGTCCAACGTCCAGCTCGCCGAAGAGGTGGCCTACCAGCTCGGGACGAACTTGGTGCCGACCTCTGCGTACGAGTTCGCCAACAGCGAGATGTACGTCCGCTACGAGGAGTCGGTGCGGGGCTCGGATGCCTTCGTCCTTCAGAGCCACGCCGCGCCGGTCAACGAGTGGATCATGGAGCACCTGCTCATGGTCGATGCGCTCAAGCGTGCTTCAGCCAAGCGGATTACGGTCGTGATGCCCTATTACGGATACTCGCGCCAGGACAAGAAGCATCGTGGCCGCGAGCCGATCTCGGCCCGCCTCATCGCGGACCTGTTCAAGACCGCAGGCGCCAACCGGCTGATGTCCGTGGACCTGCATACCGACCAGATCCAGGGGTACTTCGACGGACCGGTCGACCACCTGGTGGCGCTGCCGATCCTGTCCAAGTACGTTCGCAAGAAGTACGGCACCGAGGCGCTGGCGGTGGTCTCGCCGGACGCGGGGCGGATCAAGGTCGCCGAGCAGTGGTGCAAGCGGCTCGGTGGCGCACCGCTGGCGTTTATCCACAAGACCCGCGACATCACCCGGCCCAACGAGAGCGTCGCAAACCGCGTCGTCGGTGAGGTCACCGGCCGCACCTGCATCCTGGTCGACGACATGATTGACACCGCCGGGACGATCACCAAGGCTGCTGATGCGCTCATCGCCGCAGGCGCTGCCGATGTCATCATCGCGGCCACGCACGCGATCCTGTCCGGTCCGGCCGTTGACCGCCTCAAGAACTGTCAGGCTCGCGAGATCATCGTCACCAACACCCTGCCGATCCCGGCCGAGCGCCAGTTCGACAAGCTCACCGAGCTGTCGATCGCCCCGCTTCTGAGCCAGGCGATCCGAGCAGTCTTCGAGGATGGTTCGGTCACCAGCTTGTTTGAACAGACCGACTGACCCTGCGCTGGCCGCTTTGGCCGGGCGCCGTCCGTCCAGGATTTCGCCTGCGCCAGCGGGTCGCCTAGACTTCCGGGGTTGCCTCGGCGAGGGACGCTGCATGACGGACGCTGCTTGGTTGCGTCTGTCGCAGTGCTCCGTGATCGACGCGGTGGCGCCGGACGCCCTGAACTTCAGGCTGAAGTGCGCTCGCCACGCTGGTTACCCGCGTCGTGCCGCGCCCCGCGTCGAGGCCCATTGAGCGCCACCTTTAACCCCGAGCACGACGTCAGAACAATGCCCCAGAACACCCGTGTCAGTCGGACTCATCGACGCGCGGTTCAGCAACAAGGAGATTCCATGCCCAAGTCAGCAGATACGTCCAGGAACAAGCTGGTAGCCATACCTCGAACCTCGTTCGGCAAGGGCGCTGCCCGCACCATCCGCCGTGAGCACAACATCCCTGCTGTCATGTACGGCCATGGCACCGAACCAGTTCATATCAGCCTGCCGGGCCACCAGACGATGTTGGCTCTGAAGGTCGCCAACGCCCTGCTGACCATCGAGATCGACGGCAAGGACCACCTGGCGCTGGCAAAAGACGTCCAGCGTGACCCGATCCGTCCGGTCATCGAGCATATCGACCTCGTTGTCGTCCGCAAGGGCGAGAAGGTCAATGTTGACGTGCCGATCCACCTGGTGGGCGTCGCTGAGGTCGAGACGGTTGTCTCGGTCGAGAATAACACTGTGGAGCTCGCCGTCGAGGCCACCCAGATTCCGGACAGAGTGGAGGTCTCGATCGAGGGTCTCACGGCCGGCACCCAGATCCATGCCTCTGGCCTCGTGCTGCCCGCGGGCGCGGAGCTGATCACCGACGCCGGGTCGCTGATCGTCAACATCACCCAGGCAATCTCTGCTGAGGCTCTTGAGGCCGAGCTGGCCGCTGAGCTCGAAGGCCTCGGTGGCGGTGCCGCCGGAGCCGAGGGCGAAGGCGCTGAGACTGCTGGCGCTGAGGCTCCTGCCGTGGAGGAGGACAAGGCCTGAGTCAGCCGAGGTCGGCCCGGTCCTGACTATTGTCGCGACCGGGCCAACCGGTTCCTACCTCGAGACGGAATGGACGCATTGACGTCCTCCCGGCCATCAATGACCAGGATTCCCACTGCCACCCGGAGGCAACGTGTTGAGGTTCGCGCTTCACAGACAGGGCCAAAACTCCCACGTCTCCACGCGCTGCCACGGCATGGCCTGCCGCGGTTCACAGCTGGTACTGCCAAACAGTGCCGGGCTTGGCTATCGCCCAACAGACCTGCACGTATCCCCTTCCACCGACAGGCGAAGGGTTTTCCTCCCGGCCCGCAACGACCGGGTTTCCACCCGAGAAATCCGATGACTGCGTGGCTGATCGTCGGACTGGGTAATCCAGGCTCCTCGTACTCTGCTCATCGACACAACGTTGGCGCCATGGTCGTGGACGAGCTGGCCGCCCGAACCGGTTCGAGCCTGCGCTCACACAGGGCGCGGGCGGCGGCGGCCGAGGTCCGGCTCGCACCGTCCAGCCGGGCGATCATTGCCAGGCCGATGACCTATATGAACGAGTCAGGTGGGCCGGTCGCAGGGCTGCTGTCGTTCTACAAGGTTCCGGTCCAGAACCTCATCGTGATCCATGACGACCTCGACATCCCGTTCGCCCAGGTCCGGCTCAAGCTCGGCGGCGGCGAGGGCGGGCACAACGGGCTGCGTTCGATCACCAAGTCGGTGGGCACCCGGGAGTACCTGCGGGTGCGGGTTGGCATCGGCCGACCGCCCGGGCGGATGGATGCCGCCGACTACGTGCTGCATGACTTCTCCAGCACCGAGCGCAGCGAGGTCCCCTTGCTGATCAGCGACGCCGCGGACGCGCTCGAGCGGCTCGTGGCCGACGGCCTGGTCGCCGCGCAGCAAGAGTGGCACTCTCGCTGACCTAAACTGTTGATCGACCCCGCTGGTTCCTAGCAACGGGGCGTTTGTGATGTCGACCCAAGCCAGGAGCTTTGCCCCTCATGAGCCTCACCCCGTTGCTGGATGTCTTTGTCACCGATCCGACAGTCAAAGACATCCTGAAGTTGGGCGCACCGTGCTCGGCGTCGGGCACCACCTCCGGCGTCCCCGCAGTCCTGGACATAGCCGTATCCGTAGGGGCCCGCCCGCCGCTCATCGCTGCTCTTGCCGGTGCTCACGAAGCCAGCCGGCGTACCCCGATCCTGGCGGTGACGGCCACCGGGCGCGAGGCCGAGGACCTGGTCGCGGCCCTGCGATGTTTCCTGCCCACGGACGCGGTGGCGGACTTTCCCAGCTGGGAGACCCTGCCGCACGAACGGCTGAGCCCGCGCAGTGACACGGTGGGTCGACGGCTGGCGGTCCTGCGCCGGCTCACCCACCCGGACCGAAGTGATGCGACGTTCGGGTCCTTGGATGTCGTTGTGGCTCCGGTGCGAGCGTTGCTGCAGCCACTGGTCAAGGGGCTGGGGGAGCTGGTGCCAGTTGCCCTGCAGGCCGGCGACAAGATGCCCCTGGAGGAGGTGGTCGATGCGCTCGTGGCCGCCGCCTATACGCGCACCGACCTGGTGGAGCGCCGAGGCGAGTTCGCTGTGCGCGGAGGGATTCTCGATGTCTTCTCGCCCACCGAGCAGCACCCTCTCCGGATCGAGTTCTGGGGCGACACCGTTGAGGAGATCCGCTGGTTCAAGGTGGCCGATCAGCGCAGCCTGGAGGTTGCCGAACATGGGCTGTGGGCCCCGCCGTGTCGCGAGATTCTGTTGACCGGCGCGGTCCGAGCCCGAGCCGCGGTACTTGCCACTCAGCTGCCAGGGGTGGCCGACATGCTGAGCAAGGTCGCTGAGGGTATCGCCGTGGAGGGGATGGAGTCCCTCGCGCCCGTGCTGGTTGACGGCATGGAGAATCTGCTTGACCTGCTGCCCCAGGGTGCGCTGGTGGTCCTGACCGACCCGGAACGAGTGCGCAAGAGGGCCCACGACCTGGTCGCCACCAGTGCCGAGTTCCTTGAGGCGAGCTGGTCGAACGCGGCATCGGGCAACGCCGTCCCCGTTGATCTGCAGGCCATCCTTGGCACGGCGTCGTACTGGCTGCTGGAGGACGTGCGCGCTCATGCGCGCAAGACCGGCCGCCCGTGGTGGTCGCTGACCAGCTTCGGTGCCGACGCCGAGCTGGCGGGGCCGAACGAGGAACGGCTCACCGTGGCGGGCGCCGACGTCGAGGCATTTCGCGGCGACACCGATCGCGCGGTCGCCGCGCTGCGTGACTGGGCCAGCCAGGGATGGCACACGCTGGTGGTTACGGATGGCCGCGGCCTGGCCAAGCGAGTCAGCGAGGTGCTCTCGGACAGCGATGTCCCCAACCACATCGAGGCGCAGGCAGGCATGCTCGAACGGCTTCCTGCCGGCCTGGTGCAGGTGACCACCGGAGCGCTGGGACCGGGATTTGTCGCGGCCGGCGCCAAGCTCGTGGTGGTCACAGAGTCTGACCTGACCACCGGCAGCGGTGCCGGTACCTCCACCAAGGACATGCGCCGGATGCCGGTGCGGCGGCGCAACCAGGTCGACCCGTTGGAGCTACGCCTGGGCGACCACGTTGTGCACGAGCAACATGGCGTCGGCAAGTTCGTCGAGATGGTGCAGCGAACGGTCGGCGGGGCCACCCGCGAGTACCTCCTGCTGGAGTACGGCGCCAGCAGGAGGGGCCAACCGGCCGACCGCCTGTTCGTGCCCACCGACCAGCTCGACCAGATCACCCGTTACGTCGGCGGGGAGGCACCCACCCTGCACAAGCTGGGCGGTGCGGACTGGGCCAAGACCAAGGGCCGGGCCAAGAAGCACGTCAAGCAGATCGCCAGAGAGCTCATCCGCCTCTACAGCGCCCGGATGGCAACCAAGGGGCACGCTTTTGGACCGGACACGCCGTGGCAGCGTGAGCTGGAAGACGCCTTCGTCTATGTCGAGACGCCCGACCAGCTGAGCAGTATCGACGAGGTCAAGATCGACATGGAGCGCGAGGTCCCCATGGACCGCCTCATCTGCGGCGACGTGGGCTATGGGAAGACCGAGATCGCGGTGCGGGCGGCGTTCAAGGCGATCCAGGACGGCAAGCAGGCCGCGATCCTGGTGCCGACGACGTTGCTCGTGCAGCAACACTTCCAGACATTCTCCGAGCGCTACGCGCCGTTCCCGGTGGTGGTCAAGGCACTGTCGCGGTTCCAGTCCGATGCCGAGGCCAAGGAGGTCGTCAAGGGTCTGGCCGACGGCACCGTGGACCTCGTCATCGGCACCCATCGGCTGCTGGGCAGCGAGATTCGCTTCAAGGATCTCGGGCTGGTCGTGGTCGACGAGGAGCAGCGCTTCGGCGTTGAGCACAAGGAGCAGCTCAAACGGCTCCGCACGGCAGTGGACGTGCTCGCCCTTTCGGCGACTCCGATCCCGCGCACCCTGGAGATGGCCGTCACCGGCATCCGCGAGATGTCCACTCTGGCGACCCCACCCGAAGAGCGTCACCCGGTGCTGACCTTCGTGGGGGCCTATGACGAGAAGCAGATCATCGCCGCTATCCGCCGGGAGCTGCTGCGCGAAGGACAGGTGTTCCTGATCCACAACCGGGTGTCCTCCATCGAGAAGGCGGCCGCCAGGATCCGCGAGCTCGTGCCCGAGGCGCGCATCGCCACCGCCCACGGCCAGATGGCCGAACACCGGCTCGAGCAGGTCGTTGTCGACTTCTGGGAGAAGCGTTTCGACGTCCTGGTCTGCACCACGATCATCGAGACCGGTCTGGACATCTCCAACGCCAACACCCTCATCGTGGAACGGGCCGACGTCCTGGGCCTCAGCCAGCTCCACCAGCTGCGCGGTCGGGTGGGTCGCGGCCGCGAACGCGCCTACTCCTACTTTCTCTACCCCCCGGAGAAGCCGCTCACCGAGACCGCGCACGACCGTCTGGCCACGATCGCTAGCCACACGGACCTGGGTGCTGGCATGGCAGTGGCCATGAAGGACCTCGAGATTCGCGGAGCCGGCAACATGCTCGGTGGTGAGCAGTCTGGACACATAGCCGGGGTCGGCTTCGACCTCTACATCCGCCTTGTCGGGGAAGCCGTGGCTGACTTTCGGGGGGAAGGTAGCGAGGCTGCTCCCTGCGAGATCAAGATCGAGCTGCCGGTCGACGCACACCTGCCACACGAGTACGTACCGGGGGAGCGCCTGCGCCTGGAGGCCTACAAGAAGCTCGCGACCGTGCAGGACGCGGCGGGCCTGGCCGAGATCGAGGCCGAGCTGCAGGACCGCTATGGCACCCCGCCGGAGCCGGTGCGCAACCTGTACGAGGTGGCCCGTCTGCGCACGGTGGCCCGCAAGGCGGATGTGGCAAACATCAGCGTCCAGGGCAGCTTCGTCCGGTTTGGCCCGCTCCAGCTGCCCGAGAGCAAGCAGCTGCGGCTCCAGCGGCTGTACCCGGGCTCGCTGGTCAAAGACGCTGTCCGTACGATCTTGGTGCCCAGACCGATGACTGCGCGGGTGGCTGGTCAGCCGATGCGGGACATGGCGGTCTTGCGGTGGGCAAGTGACCTGATCGAAGTGGTTCTCCTTGACAACGTGGCCGGCGCGGCCCGTGTCGCAGCCGGTCAGCATCGATGAAAGGAACGGCCTTGGCGCCTTGGCAGCACATCCGATCCACCCTGGGCAGCGCCCGCACCCCTCGTGCGGCCTGCGCGGCAGTGGTCCTGCTGGGGGCAACCATGGCGTTGTCCGCCTGCGGTACCCAGCAGGCCGGCGCCGCCGCGATCGTCGGCGGGACCACCATCAGCGAACAGGATGTCCAGACCGCCTCGCTCCAGCTGAACACGCTCTCCCCCGGGCAGCCGGTCTTGCCGAGCCTGGTGCTGCGCAACCTGATTCTTGAGCCATACGTGTTGGCCGAGGCTGGCAAGAGCACCCCAGGGGACGCGACCGTGCGCAAGGCCATCGCCAAGCTGGTTAACCCTTCGCCGGCCACGATGGACGTCGTTCGGACCGACTTGGCGATCCAGGCCCTCAGCCCAGCGAGCAAGGCCTCCATTTTGAACAAGCTCAGCAAGGTCAAGATCACCGTCAATCCTCGCTACGGCACCTTCGATGCCACCCGGGTCACGGTGCTAGCCACCTCCCCTGACTGGATCAAGGCCACCGCGTCAACGGGTGCCAAGTGAGCACCGGTGGCGACCCGGTAGCGCGCCGGCTGACGCTGTTGCTGAGCACTCCGCGGATCGCTCCCGGCCTCTTCTCTCGAGATGGCTGGACTGCCCTTGCCAGGGCGGCGCACGTCCTGGCCAGCGATCAGGACGAGTCGCAGCTGTATGCCATTCAGGAGTCCGGTATTGCGGCCGCTCACCTCGGCGTACAGGAGCCCGCGCAGCTCGCTCGCCTCCTGGTTGACCGGACCGACGACGGTGAGGTTGTCTGGATTGGCTCGGCTGATGGTGACCCGGGCCTGACCGATGCTCTGGCCTCCGAGGTCACCAGTCGTCAGGATCCGCCGGACGTGGAGATCCTCGTGGGCTCCTATGACGTCCCGGGGTCGCGGCTGCTCGACCTGGTCGCGGTGATGGACCGGTTGCGCTCACCGGGTGGCTGTTCCTGGGACGCCGAGCAGACACACGAGTCACTCGCGCCGTATGCGATCGAAGAGACCCACGAGCTGGTGGAAGCCATCGAGTCGGGGGATCGCACCCACATGGTTGAGGAGCTCGGCGACCTCCTGGTGCAGGTCGTCTTTCATGCTCGGGTGGGCCAGGAGCACCCAGACTCGCCCTTCGGGATTGACGACGTGGCGGGCGGCATCGTCGAAAAGCTCGTCCGGCGCCACCCACACGTGTTCGCTGATGTTGACGCCGACTCCCCACAACAGGTCGCGGACAACTGGGAGCACATCAAGGCGGCAGAGAAGCCGGATCGGACTTCGCCCTTGGACGGGATACCCCAGGGGCTGCCGGCCCTTGCCAGAGCAAGCAAGGTGGCCGGTCGGCTGTCCAGCGCCGGCCGCCTTGACCTTGCAGAGGCTGCCGCTGCCAAGGACGACCTCGGTTCGCGACTCTTCGCCCTGGTGCTGGAGGCGCGCGCCAGCGATCAGGACCCGGAGGCGGCACTGCGCGCGGCCGTCCGCGCTCTGGACGGTCAGCTCTAAGGTCCGCCGGACATCGCGGCACCGACCCACGCTGCGGGTCGGTGACCTGTCCGGCCGGTGGGACCCGTTAGGCTCAAGATGTTCTTACCCGGCAATTTGCAGGAGACTCTTGTGGCCAGTATTGACGTAGTAGTCGCGCGCGAGATTCTCGATTCACGCGGCAACCCCACCGTAGAGGTCGAGGTCGCGCTCACCGACGGCACGATCGCCCGGGCGGCGGTTCCCTCCGGTGCTTCCACCGGCGCCTTCGAAGCAGTTGAGCGCCGTGACGGCGACCCGAACCGGTACGCAGGCTTGGGCGTTGAGCAGGCTGTTGACGCAGTTCTGGACGAGATTGGCCCCGTACTGCTCGGCTTCGAGGCAAGCGAACAGCGGCTCATTGATGCCGAGATGCTCAGCCTAGACGGCACCCCCAACAAGGGCTCCATGGGCGCGAACGCCATCCTGGGCGTCTCCCTGGCAGTGGCCCGCGCGGCCGCCGAGTCGGCGAACCTGCCGCTCTTCCGTTATCTGGGCGGACCGAATGCACACGTGCTGCCTGTCCCCTTGTTCAACATCCTCAATGGCGGTTCGCACGCTGACTCGAATGTGGATATCCAGGAGTTCATGATCGCTCCCCTGGGCGCGCCGAGCTTTCGCGAGGCGGTTCGCTGGGGCGCGGAGGTCTATCACTCGCTGAAGTCAGTTCTGAAGGAGCGCGGGCTGTCCACCGGGCTCGGCGACGAGGGCGGCTTCGCGCCCAACCTGGAAAGCAACCGTGCGGCCCTGGACCTGATCATCGTGGCGATCGAAGAGGCTGGCTATACGCCAGGCAGCGACATCGCGGTGGCGATCGACGTGGCCGCCTCCGAGTTCTGCACCGACGGCGTCTACACCTTCGAGGGCAAGCCGCGCACCTCCGCCGAGATGACGGCGTACTACGCCGAGCTCGTCGGTGCCTACCCGTTGGTGTCCATTGAGGACCCGCTCGACGAGGAGGACTGGCAGGGCTGGGCTGCGATGACTGCCCAGCTCGGTTCCTCCGTCCAGATTGTTGGTGACGACCTGTTCGTCACCAACCCCCAACGCCTCAGCCGTGGTATTGCCGAAGGTTCGGCGAACTCGATGCTGGTCAAGGTCAACCAGATCGGCTCGTTGACCGAGACTCTGGATGCCGTCGACATGGCCCACCGTTCTGGTTTCACCTGCATGATGAGCCACCGTTCCGGTGAGACGGAGGACACGACTATCGCGGACCTCGCGGTGGCAACCAACTGCGGCCAGATCAAGAGCGGGGCCCCCGCCCGGTCCGAGCGTGTGGCCAAGTACAACCAGCTGATGCGAATAGAGGAAGAGCTTGACGATGCCGCGCGGTATGCCGGCGCGAACGCCTTCCCGCGCTTCGATGTCGCGGCGTACTTGGCTGCCAAGGCCTGAGCGGCGACGCAACGGTGGCGACAACGCGACGACCAGGCGGTACGCCGAAGACTTCTCGGCGCACCGCCGCGCCGCGTGACGGCAGCTCTGCCTCGGCCGGGGCTGGGGCGAAACGGCCTGCTGCCGCCGCGCGTGGCCGTCGTCCCGCCCAGGAGGTGCGGACCCCGCGTTCCGTCCAGCGTCTGGCGATCCTGGCGTCGATCTTCCTGTTGCTGGCGATGGCGCTCTTCCCGGCGTTGCGCTCAACGCTGAGTCAGCAAGGTCAGATCAACGGGCTGCGCGACCGGATTGCCCAGCAGCGCGCGTCGGTCGCGGCCCTGCAGCAGGAACAACAGAAGTGGAACGACCCGGCCTACGTTGAGCAGCAGGCTCGCGAGCGGCTCAAGTTCGTGCGGGTGGGGGAGAAGTCGTTCACCGTGATCGACGGCGAGACCGCTCCTGACCTGACCGGGGGCGCGCAGATAGCGGCTCCGGCCCAGAGTGCGGCCAAGATTCCGTGGTACGGCCAGTTGTGGCAGTCGATGGTGATCGCCGACACCTCCTCAGAGGTCGGGACCGGGCAACACTCGTTGACACCGCCAGCGTCGGCCACCCCCGCGCCATGAGCGGTCAGGGCGAGGTCGTCGACGATCAGGATCTGGGCGTGGTGCGTGAGCAGCTGGGCCGGGTTCCTCGCGGCGTCGCCGCTGTGGCTCACCGATGTCCGTGCGGGTGCCCAGACGTGCTGGCCACCGAACCCAGGCTGCCTGACGGCACGCCTTTTCCCACCACCTACTACGTGACCTGCCCGCGCCTGACCGGAGCCATCAGCACCCTGGAGACCAGCGGCATGATGCGTGATATGACACAACGCCTCGGCAGCGACCCCGAGCTGGCCGAAGCCTACGTCGGTGCCCATGAGGACTACCTGCGCCGGCGCGGCGAGCTGGGAGAGGTTCCCGAGATCGCTGGTGTCTCTGCCGGCGGGATGCCCACTCGGGTCAAGTGCCTGCATGTGCTGATTGGGCACTCCCTGGCCGTCGGGCCTGGCGTCAACCCCTTCGGGGACGAGGCGCTGGCCGCCCTTGGCCACTGGTGGGCGGCGTGTCCGTGTGTTTCGCGCGACGAGCTGGGGGTGTCGCGATGACCCGTGTGGGTGCGATCGACTGCGGCACCAACTCGCTTCGGCTGCTGATCGCCGATATTGACCCCGACTCGGGGATGTTGACAGATGTCGTGCGCCGCATGGAGATCGTGCGACTGGGCCATGGCGTTGACAAGACCGGGGTTATCGCCCCCGACGCGATGGCCCGCACACTGGCTCAGACACGCGAGTACGCCACGTCGTGCACGGACCTTGGCGTCGAGAGGGTCAGGTTCGTGGCGACCTCCGCGTCGCGCGATGCGCGCAACGCCGGCGAGTTCGTGGATGGCGTGCGCGCGGCGTTCGCGGCGTTCGGGGTTATCCCTGAGGTGGTCACCGGACACGAGGAAGCCTCCCTGTCCTTCCATGGCGCCACCGGCGACCTCAGGGCCAGCGGCATCCCCGGTCCCTATCTCATGGTCGATCTCGGCGGTGGCTCAACCGAGTTTGTCCGCGGCACCGGCGAGGTGGAGCAGGCAATGTCGGTCAACGTGGGGTGCGTTCGGATGACCGAACGTCACCTTCGCAGTGACCCGCCGACGCCGCATCAGATCGCCGCGGCCGTTGTGGACATCGAGGCTGCCATCGACCGGGCAGCCGAAGTTGTGGGCTTCCGGGGGGTCTCGACCCTGGTCGGGTTGGCCGGGTCCATCACGACCATCACTGCTCAGGCACTGCAGCTGCCCGAGTACCAGCCCGAGAAGATCCACCTCTCGATGCTGCCAGCAGCCCAGATCATCGGCGCCTGCACCTCGCTGCTGGCCATGACCCGCGCGCAGCGCGCTGACCTGCCGTTCATGCACCCCGGACGGGTGGACGTGATCGGCGCCGGTGCACTGGTGTGGAGCACGATTGTCCAGCGCCTCCAGCGTGAGGCCGGCATCGCCGAGGTGGTGACCTCCGAGCACGACATCCTCGACGGTATTGCCCTGTCGATCGGCTGACGTGAGTCGATTGCAGGCGGGACCATGACTGCCAGCCCAACCCGGCTCCCGCATCCGTTGACCGCAGACCTGTTCTCCTCACCAGCCCCGGCTGGCACCGGCTGGCCCGGGGACCCTGCATCTCGCGGCGAGCAGGTCGCGCGCACGCGCCACCAGGTTGACCAGCTGGCCGCCGGGGCCAGCTCGGTGGCCGAGCTGGATGCCGTGGTGTCGGTATGTCGTGCCTGCCCCAGACTCGTCGCGTGGCGCGAGGCCGTGGCTGTCGAAGGCAAGCGGGCATCCTTCGCCGCCCAGCCGTACTGGGGACGGCCCGGTCCCGGCTTCGGTGACCCAGCCCCGCACATCCTTGTGGTCGGACTGGCGCCGGCCGCCCACGGCACCAATCGCACCGGCCGGATGTTCACCGGTGACCGAAGCGGCGACTGGCTCTATGCCGCGTTGCACCGGGCCGGGTATGCGAGCCTGCCCACCAGCACCCATG
>Ga0075520_1000909_pt1 | contig 13727 bp, 12 predicted proteins | sample NGEPerB_FD_75100 | JGI IMG/M metagenome (GOLD analysis project Ga0075520, IMG submission 75100) | Arctic peat soil microbial communities from the Barrow Environmental Observatory site, Barrow, Alaska, USA - NGEE PermafrostAB12-B | ecosystem: Environmental > Terrestrial > Soil > Wetlands > Peat ... | reverse complement strand
GTCCCAGAAGGAGATCTCCCAGCGCTACGACTTCAAGAACGTCGGAGCCTCCATCGAATGGAGCGGTGAGAACATCCTGATCAAGGCAAACTCTCCCGAGCGTGTGCTGGCGGTCCTAGACGTCTTCCAGACCAAGCTGATCAAGCGCAACGTCTCCTTGAAGGCTCTGGATCTCGGGGAGAAGGAGCCCCAGCTCTCCGGCAAGGAGTACCGCCTTGAAGCCGCTCTGAAGGACGGCATCAGTCAGGAGGATGCCAAGAAGATCTCCAAGATGATCCGCGAGGAGTTCGGCAAGACCGTGAAGCCACTCATCCAGGGCGACGAGCTACGGGTGTCCAGCAAGTCCAAGGACGACCTGCAGGCCGTGATGTCGATGCTGCGTGGCGCGGACCTGGAGGTCGCCGTCCAGTTTACTAACTACCGCTAGGGCGCAAGGAGGCGCAGGCTCAGCCAAAGACGGCCCGCGAGGCCAGAGCCTCACGCAGGTGGGCGTCGGCATCCACGATCGCCCGTCGTACCGAGGCCGTCAGATCGGGGCGCTTCAACGCCGCCGCGGACTGCTCCTGCGTGCTGTCCTCGACCACGGTGGCCGGATAGGCCAGGGCGGCAACTCTGGCCAGGGCATCCTCACCGACCCGCACGGACAGTGCCGGGACATCGGAGAAGTAGCGGGCGACGTACGGCCGCAGAACGTCCTGGTCGCTGGCGTGCCAGAAACCAGCGGCCAGCGCGTTCAGCTCGTAGTTTGAGCGCCCATGCACTCCGCTCAGCTGCTCCCAGGCCCAGACCTTGTCCTGTGCCCCCGGGGCGGAGGCTTTAGCCTGCAGCCACTTCAGGTTGCCTGCCATCGTGTGATCCTCATCCAGCGCGGAGTCCAGCTCGGCCGACCCAACCAGTCCCCGTCGAGCAAGGTTGCCCAGCACCACCCAGTGGAAGTCCGAGTCCCCCTGCAGGCCCTCCGGCAGCTTCTCGGCCGCGGCCCAGCGGCGCAGCAGGTCTTCATCCGCCGAGCAGGTCGCCACATGCCGGGCCGCCACCAGGGCCCTGGACGAGCCAGGGTCGGCGTCGGCAAGCATGCACGAAGCAGCCGTGGCCACGACTGCCTCGGCGCCGTCGCGCTCATCGGGGGGCATGAACGCGGGAATGATCCGCTGAGTCATCAGCAGGCCCACCCTGTTGATGATCGACTGGTTACTCTCACTGGCCCAGGAACCGGCCAGGACAACCAGAAGGTGGCGAGGGTCGATCTCGGCGAGGCTGACGCCGTCGATAAGCGCCGTCCACACGACTGCCCGGGCCTGTGCCTGTGGCAGCGCTGTTAGCTCAGCAGGCACGGCCGCAACAGTCGCTGCGTCGAGCTTGACGGTGGCCCAGGTCAGGTCCGTCGCGTTGGGGATCACCAGTGTCGCGGCCGGCCGGCCCTCCAGCTGCGGCAAGGTGGTCTCGTCCCGGTCCACGGTGGTCAGCACCCGGAACACCTCTGAGCCGCCCGAGAAACCGGCAACATCGATGCTGTGGGGACGCTCTGCTGGGTAGGCCTTGGGCGGAGTCCTGCGCACGGTAGCCGACGTGATAGAGCCCTGATCAGTGGCCGTCTCCACCGAGATCGCATCTAGGCCCGCGGTGCGCAGCCATGCATCGGCCCAGCCCAACAGGTCCTTGCCGCTGGCATGTTCCATCGCAGCCAGGAAGTCCTCCAGTGCAGCGTTGCCGTAGGCATGAGAGCGGAGGTATTGACCCACCCCCGCGATAAACGCGTCGTCACCGATGTGGGCGATCAGCTGGCGCAGCGTGGCGGCCCCCTTGGCATAGGAGATGCCGTCAAAGTTCTGCAGCGCCGACTGGGCGTCGGGCGCCGGTAGGCCGGCCACCGGGTGGGTCGAGGGCATCCGTTCGGCGGCATAGCCCCACGGCTTGCGGGCCATCGAGAAGTCGACCCAGGCATCGGTGAACTCCGTTGCCTCACAAAGGGTCCGATGAGCCATGTACTCGGCGAAGGACTCGTTCAGCCACAGGTCGTCCCACCACTTCATGGTCACCAGGTCGCCGAACCACATGTGAGCCATCTCGTGGGCGATCGTGCCAGACCGGGTCAGCACCTCGTCGCGGGTCCTGGCCCCGCGGAACACGTACTGGTCCCGCAGCGTCACGCAGCCAGGGTTCTCCATCGCGCCGGCGTTGAACTCAGGGACAAAGACCTGGTGGTACTGCCCGTACGGATAGCGAATGCCGAACAGCGCGTGGTAGTAGTCGAAGGACTGCGCCGTGATGGTGAGCATCTGCTCGGCCTGGCGCTCCAGCGGCTCACGAAGCGAGGCTCTGGCGTGGACGCCCAGCGGGATCCCGTCATGGACCGCCGTCACCGAGACGTAGGGCCCGGCACACACGGTGAAGAAGTAGGTCGCCAGCGGCTTGGTGGTGGCCAGCACCCAGTTTCCCGCCCCGGTGCGGGTGGCGGCGCCGTTGCCCAGCACAATCCACTCGGGCGGTGCGGTCACGCTGACGTCATAGGCCGCCTTGAGGTCCGGCTGGTCGAAGCACCCGAAAACCCGCGGCGCTGCGTCCAGGAACGAGTGCCCGTAGACGTAGTGCCGCCCGTCTGCGGAGTCGACCGCTCGGTGCAGGCCCTGCTCGTCGTTGCTGTAGCTCATGGTCGCGGTGACCACGACCTCGTTCTGGGCGGCCATGCAGGTCAGCGCGACACGCTCACCGTCGAAACCGGCGAGGTCGACCTCCACGTCGTTGAGCGTGACCTTGTGGAGCCGGTACGGCTTCACGTCAAGGAACGTCGACGCCCCAGGCTGCGCGCAGGTAAACCGCACCGTGCTTCGGGACTGAAAGGTCGTGGCACCCTGGGCAAGATCGAGCTCTATGCGATATCCGGTGACGTCGATAAGGGCAGATCGTGCCGCCGCTTCCAAGCGGGTCAGGTTCGTCATCCCCGCACTCTTCCAGAGGCAGTTCCCGGCAGCGCCCGCAGGTCGGTACAAGCGCTACCAGCGCAAGCCCTCAACGCTGCCGGTGCCCCGAGGCCATCGTCTCCAGACGGGCAATACGGTCCGCCATCGGTGGGTGGGTCGCGAACAGCCGAGAGACGTCCTGTGACCGGAACGGGTTGGCGATCATCATGTGAGCGGCATTGACAAGGTCGCGCTGGGGCGCCAGCGGAGCCGCGGCCGTCCCGACCTCCAGCTTGCGAAGCGCCGATGCCAGAGCCAACGGGTCTCCGGTGAGCTTGGCGCCATCCTCGTCGGCGTCGTACTCACGCGTGCGGGTGATCGCCAGCTGGATGGTGGTGGCGGCAAGAGGTGCGAGCAGGGCCATTGCCATCATGGCGACCGGGTTGGCGCGGTCGTCCTCACTGCTGCCCCCGCCACCGCCGAAGAAGCTCATGAACATGAACATCTGGGCGATGCTGGTGATGACCCCGGCAACGGCGGCCGCGACCGAAGACGTCAGGATGTCCCGGTTGTAGACGTGCATCAGCTCGTGGCCCAGGACGCCACGCAGCTCGCGCTCGTCGAGCAGCTCCAGAATCCCTTGGGTGCAGCAGACCGCAGCGTGCGACGGGTTGCGGCCGGTGGCAAAGGCATTGGGGGCTTGCGTAGGCGAGATGAGCAACCGCGGCATGGGCTTGGTCGCAGCGCCGGAGAGCTCGGCCACGATGCGGTACATCGCCGGGGCCTCAGCCTCGGTCACGGGTCGGGCGCGCATCGCCTTGATCACGATCTTGTCACTGTTCCAGTACCCGTAGGCCGTCATGGCGACCCCGAACAGGGCAAAGGCCCAGATGTACTGGCCCTGCTTGAATACGGCACCGAACGCCAGCAGCACAGCGAAGATACCGCCGAACAGCACCGTGGTCTTCAGTCCGTTGTAGTGGTTGTGCATGTTCTTCCCAACGAGGCTGATAGAAACGATGTTCCGAGGGGCAGGAAGCAGCCGGCACCGCTGGCCACTTTGCCGGCAGCGCCTACCCTCCGAAGAACCCCAGCAGCATCTGCGGGCTCAGGCTGGTTGCCACCAGTGCGACCGCCGTGAACCCGACCGCGACCAGCGTCGCGGGATGAACGCGGACCGCAGTTACCGGAAGAGTGGCTACCGCTACCGACCCCGCACCGTCGGGTACGGCGGCAGGCACAGGCTGCGTGGGGGTATCCGGAGTGGAGATAACGATGAGCAACCAGCGCAGGTAGACGGCCACGCCCAGAACGGCGTTGATGGCAGCGATGACGCCCAGCAGCCAGAGCTTGCTGCTGACAACGGGCCCCAGCGCAGCAACCTTGGCCACCAGACCAAGGAAGCCCGGTGGCAGCCCGGCCAGTGACAGCAAGCCCAGCCCGAGGGCGCTTGCCAGAATAGGGTGCTCACCCAGCAGACCCCGGTACTGCGAGATGGTGCTTGCGCGCGCGCTCAGCTCCCATGATCTGGACCAGGGCGGCCACCACGGCGAAGACCAGGAGGGTGGCCAGGACATAGGCCAGAAGGTATTCTCCTGACGCCTTGACCGCTGCGGGAGAAACTGCAGCAAGCGGCAGGACCACCCACCCGGCCTGGGCCACGGTGGACCAGGCAAGCAGCCGGACGACGCCGTCCTGACGCAGCGCCATGATGTTGCCCAGCGTCATGCTCACCGCCGAGACGATGGCGATAGCAGCCAGCGCCGAGCTCCCCAGCGGGGTGACGGCCCGGATGACGACGAGCAGGGCGGCCAACGCGGCGATCTTGGAGACGCCGGCCAGGAAGGCAGCGATCGGCAGAGGGGCGCCTTCGTACGTCTCGGGAGTCCACGCGTGGAACGGCACCAGGGAGAGCTTGAAACCAATGCCGGCGATCACCACGACCACAGCCAGGACCAGGATCGGACGCCGGAGCGGATCAATGCTGGCGGCCAGCGCGGAGGAGGGAGTCAGGAACCCGCTCCTGGTGGCCGTGAACCACAGCGCAGCCGACAGTGCCAGCAGGCCGAACGAGACCAACGCGGTAGTGAGCAGGGCCACTGCACCCGAGATCGCCGAGTGCGCGCCCCGCAAAGCGACCAGCGCCACCGTGGGCAACGTCGCGAGCTCGAGGCCGATCAGCCATGAGCCGACGTCGCGGGCGCCCGCAACAGCCGTGGCCCCGGCCGTAGCTGCCAGGACGAGGCTCACGATGACCGCGGTGGCGCCTGGCGCCTCCCTCTTGTCGTCGGGCCAGGTCAGCAGCAGGGTCAGTGCGGCAGCCAGCAGCGCAGCCAGCTGCAGGGTCGAGGCGACCGAGTCTGCTACGTACATGCACTGACCGCCGCCGGGCAGGCAAAGGCTGCGTCGAGCAGCTCCTGCGACCATGCCCAAACCGGACAGGGTGGCCAGAACGCCCACCATCAGCGCGACCAGCGCTATCACGTAGTGCGCCCGGCGAAGGTGCTGGACTGCGACATCGGTGACCAGAACCACGGCCGCTCCGACCGCAGGGGCGAGCACCGGCAGCAGAATGCCAGCGTTCACGCTGATGACTGCCTGGCTCATCGGGGCACCTCCATGGTGATCGCGGCGGCGTCCTTGTAGGTCGAGTTCAACAGCAGTCCCGGGGCCACGCCCAGGATGAGGACTGCGGCAACCAGAACCGACAGTACGGACCATTCGCCGCCGCGGGCGTCCGCATGTGCAGGTGGGGTGCGGTCGCCGGACCAGATCAGTCGCAGCACCCGCAGCGAGTACGCCGCGGCCACTCCCGCGCCGAGGACAGCCATGATGACCAGGAATCGCATATAGCCCTGCGGACGGTCAGGCGCCGGGTTCCAGGCAGAGTACATCGCCAGGAACTCGCCCCAGAAGCCCACCAGGCCGGGAAGGCCGAGGGACGCGGCGAAGCCGACGACCAGAGCGATACCGAGCCGTGGTGAGACCTCACGCAGTGCAGCCCGAGCGGTGGCGATGTCCGCCGATCCCCAGCGCTCTTTCAGACCGCCGACGAGGAAGAAGAGCAGGGCGGAGACCACGCCGTGGGCGATGTTGGCGAACAACGCCGCCTGCAGTCCCACGGTCGTCCCGCTCGCAAGGCCCAGAACCACAAAGCCCATGTGCGCAACGGAGGAGTAGGCGATCAGCCGTTTGAGGTCGTTCTCCACCAGACAGGCCAGGCCTCCCCAGATGATGCCGATGACGCCCAGGGTTGCGAATGCCGGTGCGAGCGCTCCGAATCCCAGGGGCAGCGGCGCGATGGCAAGACGTACGACCCCGTATGTTCCCATCTTCAGCAGAACGGCCGCCAACATGACCGAGCCTGCAGTGGGCGCAATGGTGTGTGCGGGCGGCAGCCAGGTGTGTAGCGGCCAGATGGGGATCTTGATCCCCATCCCGACCAGGAGCAGGGCGGCGATGATGATCTGGGTACTGCGCGCGAGTCCGGCACCGTGCAGGGTCGCCAGGGCGTCCAGGTCAGCGGTGCCCGAGGCCTGCACGAGAGCCAGGATGCCGATGAGCATGAGCGTGGAGCCAAGGACGGTGTAGAGCACGAAACGACCTGCCGCGTCGCGGCGAGCCGCGAGATCGTGCGAGTCGCCGTAGCGGGAGATCAGCACCCACATCGGAATGAGCACGATTTCGAAGGAGACGTAGAAGATGACGGCGTCACGGGCCAGGAACGTTGCCAGGGCTCCGAGCTCGACCAGCTGAAGACATCCGTAGAACGTCGAGGGCGAGCCCCCGTGAGAAGGCCGCGACTGTGCGTGGACCACCACGGCGACGCTGAGCAGCGCGGTCAGGAGCAGCAGTGGCGCGCTGATGCCGTCGACCGCGAAGTGCAGTCTGACACCAAGGGAGGTCAGCCACGGCTGGTTCAGCACGGGTCGTGCCATCACCGTCGCGATGACCAGGAAGGCGGTCGCCATGGAGGCGACCAGGCTGATCATGTTGGCGTTCTCTTCGGGCACGGCCTTGAAACCACGCCCCGACAAGATCAGGTAGGTGCCGGTCACTGCGGGGATCACCAGGGCGGCGATGAGCACGATTACCACAACGTCACGCCCGACACGCCAACGGCCAGCAGCCCGACCAAGACCCACATGAGGTACGTGGACGGCTTGCGGGTGTGCACCCGTTCGCCGGCAGCCCCAGTCCAGCGCGTCACCACAACGGTGCCACGGACGTAGGCGTCAATGACCTCACGGTCTGCTCTCACCACGATCCGCGCCAAGGTGAACACCGGGGATACGACTGCAACATAGATACCGTCCACTCCGAAACCCTTGTCGAACAATGCCACTCGGCGGGCGCCCAGGAGCTGCGCCGCATCGCCACTGAGATTCAGCGAGGCCATCCGTCCGACCACGATCCAGGACGCCAGGACCAGGAGCAGCGAGGACGCTGCCAGGTACCAGACGAGGTGTGCATGAACGCTCGGAACGAGCGGGGTGAAGATAATCAGCCCCCCGACTACGGTCAGGAAGGAAAGAGCACCGATCGCGAAGCGGGCACCGGCGAAGATCTCGGAGTGGCCATGCTCATGCTCAGCTTCGACGAGCGGTGCGGCCGCCGGCTCGGGGGCGCCGGACTGGGCGCGAGTTGCCGCCCCAGTGAAGAAGTCGACGAGGGTGACGTCCACGACCGTTCGGGACGCCTCGATCGTGGCCTGTCGAACGGCCTCCTCCTCCGGTTCCAGGTGGGTCAGGACCAGCCAGGCACGGGTGCAGTAGCCAGCGGTGAGCAACACCGTCACGCCGAAAGCAAGAAGGACTATCCACCCTGCCAGGGAACCCAACTCGGTGACGTTGTCGAAGGCGGCACCAAGGACGTACTCCTTGGAGAAGAACCCGACCAGTGGCGGGACTCCGGCAAGGGACAGAAGGCCAATGCCGATCGGCCATTTCAGCTGCGGGTTGTGGCGCACTCCACCCGACAGCTTCACGGCCGCAGTACCGGCCATCAGGACACTGAGCCATCCGATCGCCAGGAACAGCAGTGCCTTGAACATCGCGTGAGACAAGAGGTGGAAGATCGCCGGGCCAACTCCGATGGCTGCCGGCGCCACAGCCAGGGCAGAGAGCATGATCGCGATCTGGCTGAGGGTGGAGTAGGCGAGCATCCGTTTCAGGTCCGACTGACCGAACGCAATCACCGCTGCGCCGACCATCGTGATGGCGGTGACAACAGCCAGCACAAACCGGGCCGGATCCGACAGGACGAAGATCGGGAAGAGACGCGCCAGGACGAAGGTGCCGGCGGCGACCATCGTCGCGGCGTGGATGAGCGCCGAGGCAGGGGTCGGGCCCTCCATCGCATCCGGCAGCCAGTCGTGAAAAGGGAACTGCGCCGACTTGCCGGCGACACCCACCAGAAGACAGAGCAGGGCAGCGGTCAGCGTCGAGGCCGGCAAGTGCTGCCAGCGGTCGATCACGACCGGGATGGACGTGGTTGCCACCCCGGAGGCCAAGATGATGAGGCCGATAACGAAAGCCAGGTCTGCGATACGGGTGACCAGGAATGCCTTGGTGGCAGCCCGACGTGCGGACTCCAGCCGGCTGTTGTGGCCGATGAGCAGGTAGGAACACCAGCCCATGACCTCCCAGCCGATAAGAGTGAGCACGAGGTCACCGGACAGGACCACTAGGAACATGGCCGCCAGGAACAGGGAGACCGATGAGACGAAGACCCCGAAGCGGTCGTCCTCGTGCAGGTACCACGTGGAGAACAGCTGGACCGCCAGTCCCACGATGGCCACGGCGACCACCACGATCGCACTGAGGTCGTCCACGAAGAGGTTCAACGGCATCTGCAGCTGCCCCAGTGGCAGTGGCCCGACGGTAGAGACCAGGGGTGTAAACGGTTTGTTGTGAACCGCATACAGGAGGAACAGGCCGGCGAGCAGGCTCAGCACCGCCCCACCGGATGCGATCAGAGAACTGGCCCGCTGATTGCGACGAGCTACCCACAGACCCAGGATCGACGCTATGAAGGGGGCTAGGACGACTAACCGGGCGGCGAGGGAAACGGAATCTGTCATAAACCGGGCTCGCTCAGGTCGATGTGGCCACGGTCGCGGAACAGCGCCAGGATCACGGCCAGCGCGACCCCCATCTCGGCAGCGGCGATGGTAATGAGGAAGAGCGTCATGACCTGGCCGGTGTGCAGTCTGTCGTTGTACACCGAGCCCATCGTGACGAATAACAGGTTGGCGGAGTTGAGTATCAGCTCGACGCCGATGAGCACAAGCACCGCGTTGCGCCGGACCATGACGCCATAGGCCCCAGCCCCGGCAAGAACGCAGACCAGCATCAGTGGCAGCCACATATGGATCATGAGCTCACCGCAACTGGAGTCTGCGGCATTTCGGGTTCAAGGGATTCCTCAACGGGCAGCACCGAAGTCTGCCGCCGGGAGGGCATGCGCGAGACGGCCAACGCCGCGATCAGGGCCATCAGCAGCAACACCGAAAGCAGCTCGAAGGGCCAGACCCACGCCCCGAACAGCTGGGTCGCGATCCCCGCCGTGGTGGCGGCCTTGACCGGGCGAAGCTGACCGCCCAAGGCCGGTAGCAGCACGGAGGCAAACAACGCACTGGTGCCGGCCCCGACCAGCGCAACCGCGATCCGCTGCACGCCGCTAATGCTCTGGTCCGGGCTGGGCCCCAGGGGCGCCCGGGTCAACATCAGCGCGAAGAGCACGAGCACGACCACTGCCCCGACGTAGACCAGTAGCTGCACAAGGGCCACCAGCTCCGCGCCCAGAATCAGGTAGCAGCCAGCCAGGGTGCCAAGGGTGACGACCAGCCACAGCGCTGCGTGGACAAGCTGCTGGGTGGTCACCGCGAGAATCGCGCTTGCCGCCGTGATCAGGCCGACAGCAGCGAAAAGAATGTCCAGCGTCGTCATGGGCGTTCCTCCGGGGCCTTTCGAGCGGGTTTGTTCACCGCGGTAATCTCCTGCGGCTCAGCAGAGTTCGGGTCCAGCGCCGACGGTGGCGGCACGGTGGACATCCACTGCCCTAGCTTGCCCTTCTCGTGCAGCAGGTCCAGAACGTTGACCTCGGCGTACTCGAACTCGGGGCTCCAGTGCAGGGCGTCGAACGGGCAGACCTCAATACAGATCCCGCAGTACATGCACAACGAGAAGTCAATGGCGAACCGGTCGAGCACATTGCGCTGACGCTCACGGCCGCCCTCGGTGGTTGCCGGCAACGTCTCCTTGTGGGAGTCGATGTAGATGCACCAGTCCGGGCACTCACGCGCACACAGCATGCAGTTCGTGCAGTTCTCTTCCAGAAGGGCAATGACCCCCCGGGTGCGCGGTGGCAGGCTGGGTTGTGCATCGGGGTACTCGGCCGTGTGAGTCGGCCTGGACAAGGTCCTGGCGGTGGTGGCCAGTCCCTTCAGAAGGCCCGGGATGGCGCCATGTGAGGATGGCTTCTTGGGTGAACTCGGTTGATCGGTCATGAGGTCAACACGACCACTCCTGCGGTCAGGGCCAGCTGAGCCAGCGCGAGGGGAACCAGAACCAACCAGGCGAGGCGCTGGAGCTGATCCTCACGCAGGCGCGGCCAGGACACGCGAACCCAGATGATCACGATCGCGATGACCAGGCCTTTGAGGATCGTCCACAGCGGCCCCATGGAGTCGGAGAACGGGCCGCGCCAACCGCCGAGAAACAGAACGGTGAACAACAAGGACATCACCACGATGCCGGCGTACTCCGAGAGCAGAAAGAACGCGAACCGCAGTCCGGTGTACTCGGTGAACGGTCCCATCACGATCTCGGAGTCGGCGACCGGCATATCGAAGGGAGGACGCTGGAGCTCGGCCACTGCCGCGATCAGGAAGACGAAAGCGCCTGGAAGCTGCCATACCAGCCACAGCGGGCTCCACGCCTGGGCGATACCGGTCAGCGACAAGGTCCCCGCGGCCAAGGCGACGGACGCCACCGACAGGGCCAGCGGCAACTCGTAGCTGAGAAGCTGGGCAGCGGCTCGCATGCCACCGAGCAGGGCGTACTTGTTGGCGCTTGACCAACCCGCCATCAAGAGTCCCAGGATCCCGACCGCGCTGGCCGCCAGGACGAACAGCACGCTGGCGCTGACATCAGCCGCGACCACGGTAGCTGAGAGCGGGATGACGCTCAGCGCAACAAGATAAGGCACCAAAGCGACCCCGGGCGCGAGCTTGAACACCCAACGGTCGGCCGCCTGCGGCACGATGTCTTCCTTCTGGACGAACTTGGCGCCATCGGCGACCAGCTGCGCCCAGCCATGGAACCCACCGGCGTACATGGGGCCGAGCCGACCCTGCATGTGCGCCATCACCTTGTGCTCGGTCTGGCCTACGGCCAGCGGCAGCACCAGGAAGGCGAGCAGAACACTTACCGAACGCAGTACGACCTCGAGCACAGGATTCAACGCGGTCCCCAGGTGGTGTCGGGCACGCCGGGTGCCGTGATCTTGCGACGACCCGGCTTCTCAGTGTGCGCAGCGCCGTGCGACGGTGCGCCCTCGCCCGGCTCCTTCGCGCCGGGCCATGCTTTGCTGGCGCGTGCTGCCAGGACAAAGGACTTCCGCAAAGGGGTGCCGTCAAAGCCGTTGGGCAACAGCAGTGGTCGCAGACCCAGTCCGGTCCCGTCCTCGAACCCCGCGAAGTCGATGCCGAACATCTCGTGCGTCTCACGTTCGTGCCATGCCGAGCCCGACCACAAGGTCGTCGCGCTGGCCAGGCTCTGACCGCTGGGCACCCGGGTGCGCAGCAGGACCCGCGCCAACGTGCCCCTGCCGGTCGAGCTGTTCATGAGGTGACACACGACGTCGAAACCGGGACTGTCCTCGGCGTCCATCTGGTCGACCGCGGTCAGCCAGTCAAAGAAGTCGAATCCTTCGCTACGAGCCGCGCTCAGCGCGCCCGCCCACTCATCCAGAGGAACCTCGCGGCAGGGCGTCTCCGTCACGACTGCTCCCCGGCATGGCCAACGGACACCGGTGAAGGTGTGATCTGTGGCGCGATCCGCGGACTGACCTCTGGTGTGACCTGTGCCTGGGTCAGCAAGGGTCGGGTGACTTCCGCCGCCGTGGCGCGGCGCGACCCGGCATACTTTGCCCGCATCCCCTTGGTGGACAACGTCTCCGCGGCGATCTTCTCCTGCAGGCGGATAATGCCCTGCAGGAGAGCCTCAGGCCGGGGCGGGCACCCCGGCACATAGACATCGACGGGAATAAGCGTGTCAACGCCCTTGGTTACGCAGTAGGAGTCCCAGTAGGGGCCGCCACTGTTAGCGCAGGAACCGAAGGAGATGACGTACTTGGGCTCGGGCATCTGGTCGTAGAGCCGGCGAATTGCCGCAGCCATCTTGTCGGTGACCGTTCCGGAGACCACCATGAGATCGGCTTGACGCGGGCCGGGCGCGAACGGGATCACGCCGAGCCGGATGAAGTCGTGGCGCGCCATCGAGGCGGCAATAAACTCGATCGCGCAGCAGGCCAGCCCGAAGTTGAACACCCAGAGGCTGTAGCGACGCCCCCAGTTCAGGACCACCTTGATCGGGCGAGGCGCGTCGTCGTTGAGCATTCCGACGCTGGGCATGGGCAGCTCGACCTTCACCGGGTCACCACCGTATTCACTGTCAGGAGCTCCGATGTCAGGAGCACGAACGTCATCAGACCCACCGGATCAGCCCCCGGCGGGCGGCGTGGGCCAAACCGATCAGGACGACAAAAATAAAGATTGCCATCTCGGCCAGCGAGGCGGCGCCGAGGTCGGGGCTGCGGATCACCGTGGCCCAGGGAAAGAGGTAGACCGCGTCCACGGCGAATACGACGTACAGGAACGCGTACAGGAAGTAGCGGACGTTGGTCTGCGCCCAGCCCTCGCCGACGGGGTCGACACCACACTCATAGGTCGTGAGCTTCATCGCGGTAGGCGCACGGGGAGCAAGTATGAGACGAGCTCCCATCGCTGCCACGAAGAGAAGCACGCCTGCCAGAACGACTCCGGCAACAGTCAGATAGGGGGACACGCCGGACAGCCTAGTCAGTGGGCGCTGGCATGTCCTCGGGAGGTCCCACCTGGACGTCCGCGACCGACACGCGGATCTCGTTGGCCGAGCTGCCCAAGCAGCATCTGTCAAACAAGGTAATATCAGACAATCTCCGACGTCATAGGGACGTATGGGACATCCAAGAAATCTGGTGGGAACGCACGCATGAGTATCAAGCGAGTTCAGCGTCTTGACAGTGTAGTCATTCGTTTCGCAGGAGACTCGGGTGATGGGATGCAGCTCACCGGGGACCGCTTCACCTCAGAGACCGCAGCGCTTGGCAACGACCTGTCGACGCTTCCGAACTACCCAGCCGAAATCCGCGCTCCCCAAGGGACGCTGCTCGGGGTTTCGAGCTTCCAGTTGCACTTCGCCGACCACAATGTTCTGACCCCTGGCGACGCACCTGACGTCTTGGTGGCGATGAACCCGGCCGCGCTGAAGGCGAACCTGGGCGACCTGCCTCGCGGGGGAACGATCATCGTCAACACCGATGAGTTCACCAAGCGCAACCTTTCCAAGGTCGACTACGAGGTGTCTCCGGTCGAGGATGGCAGCCTGGACGGCTACCACGTCCACCCGCTGGCCCTGACCTCGCTCACCGTCGACGCGCTCGCCGACTTCCCTTTGTCCCGCAAGGACAAGGAGCGGTCCAAGAACATGTTCGCGCTCGGGCTGCTGTCGTGGCTGTACACCCGCCCGACCACCGGGACCGAGCAGTTCCTCAGGAACAAGT
>Ga0075520_1000908_pt1 | contig 13729 bp, 11 predicted proteins | sample NGEPerB_FD_75100 | JGI IMG/M metagenome (GOLD analysis project Ga0075520, IMG submission 75100) | Arctic peat soil microbial communities from the Barrow Environmental Observatory site, Barrow, Alaska, USA - NGEE PermafrostAB12-B | ecosystem: Environmental > Terrestrial > Soil > Wetlands > Peat ... | reverse complement strand
GTGCGGGACCCGACGAGCCCATTGACTCAAACACCACAGCCATAGGCCGCCAACAAAATAGGCGAATCGAATTCAAACTACTAATGGACTCCGAATAAACGCTTGGGCCCCTGCCCCAGCGGCGGCATCTGGATGGATTCTGGCGGAGAAATTGATGCAATATCTAACTGGATATGTATAGCAACCAGAAAAGGCGCACGACACACGGTATCAAACAGCGTCCTGCGGACCTTCGTGGTCTCCGGCAGCTTTACCCGCAGCTTTTGGGACATTGAGCGTCCGCCCGCCTTCGCGCATGCTACGCGCCCCAAATTCCAGCGCGCGCATGATGGCCAAGGCGTCGTCCATCTCCACGCGAGCTAAACGCGGATTCTGACAAGCCGAAATGAACTGCGTAAGCTCGGTGCTAAGCGCGTCAGGCCAGCTGGATTCAAGTTGCGTCCATCCGTCGCCTTTGGCGGCGGACTCGATGGTTTCGAGCACTTTATTGGCCATGTCAAAGGTCAAGGGACCGTCCTTGGGTGGTAAAGGACCTACGTCGAGACCCCGCGAAACCTTGCGAATCCAAAGGCCACCATTGTCCCCGTCTTCAAAGCGCGCCATGGCGCGGCGCCCGATCAACAAGACGCGGCGCATTTTGCTCTTGTCCATAAGGCCCACATCAATAAGCGCCGAGGTGTGCCCGGGAAACCCTACGGCTGCAATGACTCGAACGGGACAACGCATCGAAGGTGGCGGTTGCGAGCCCCCCAACACCTTGCGCACAGGATTTCGACTCGAGGGCGGAGGCAAACAGGCTGTCGCCGCAATCTGATCGGGTTCCGCCGCAAGAACACCACGAAGTACGCTCAAGTCGTGCGGTGCCAATGACCACCAAGGTCCGCAGCGATCCGCAGCTCGCCAACCGATGCGTCGTGACAAGGCCCATTCGATGCTTCCAAGCTGCCCCTGCACCACGAGCTGACGCAGAGCCGCCACTCCCCCGTGGAATCGCAACAAATGGCCTGCCATTGCCAAACGCTTGTTTTTTTGGGCAACGCGTTCCAGTGCCAAGGCGTCAGCCAAGGAAGTGGCCATTGGCTTCTCGACGAAGACGTGTTTGCCCGCTTCCAGCACTTGGAGCGCCAGCTGGCCATGCGTTTCCGGCGGCGTCGCTAACAGTACCGCCTCCACAGCGCTTGATGAAAGCACCTGGTCCAAGGACGAAGCAGCGGCAGCACCCTTCAATTGGGCGGCCGCTGCAACAGCCACTTCCTGCAATCCGTCGTGAACTAGCACCACTCGACAAGCAGCAAGCTGCCCGAGTACTCGCAGTAGATGTGTCCCCCAGCGCCCCACTCCGACAACGGCGACGCCGAACGAATCCATTAGGTTTTTACCTCCCAAATCTCCCGCGCATAGTTGCGAATGACTTCGTCGCTGGAAAAACGACCCATCTTTGCTGTGTTCATGATGCTGTGCCGCGTCCAATCGTCGCGGTTTGCAAAAGCGTGCAACACCGCTTGATGACAAGAACGATAGCTCTGAAAGTCCGCCAAGACGAGGTATCGATCTTCACGGAGCAGAGATTCAACTAGAGGTGCAAATCGCAGGCGATCACCGTGACTGAAAACGCCTGCGGCCATTGCATCGATTACCGTGCGAATTTCTGCATCAACCGCGTACAATTCTCGGGGTCTGTAACCACGTACACGAACCCCCTCGACCTCAGCGGCCGTAAGGCCGAACAGAAAAATATGGTCGCGTCCGACCGCTTCGGCAATCTCCACCGTCGCACCATCTAGCGTCCCCAAAGTGAGGGCTCCATTGAGTGCTAACTTCATATTGCCCGTGCCGCTGGCTTCAGTTCCTGCCAGCGAGATTTGCTCAGAGACATCCGCGGCCGGAATAATGAGCTCTGCCAGGGACACTGAGTAATTCGGAATGAAACAGACCCGCAACCAATCACGTGTGGCAGGGTCACTAGCCAGGGTGTCTCCAACTGCGATGATGAATTCGACAATCAATTTGGCCATCGCATAGCCAGGCGCGGCCTTGCCAGCAAAGAGAAACGTGCGCGGCATAAGGCCAGTTTTCGGACGTGCTCGGTAGTTCAAATACAAGAACGCCACGTGCAGTATGTTGAGTAGCTGACGCTTGTATTCGTGAATCCGCTTGATGTGTACATCCAACAGGGATTCTGGGTCGAATTCAATCGAGTGCAACCGCTTGATAACGTTTGATAAGCGGATTTTGTTTTTGTGTTTTGCTTCACGGAAAGCCGCGCGAAACCCAGCATCGGTCGCCAAGGGGGCCAGTTTTTCCAGCTCGCGCAATTCCGTTACCCAGCGCTCGCCGATCGATTCATTGATGAGTGTACTCAAGGGAGGGTTGCACTTGAGCAGCCAACGCCGTGGCGTAATGCCATTAGTTACGGATTTGAACTTGTGCGGCCAAAGTGCCGCAAAATCGGCAAATAGCGTGTCGCACAAAATGCGGCTGTGCAATTGTGACACCCCATTTACGAAGGTTGCACCAACGACACAAAGGTTGGCCATCCGTAAGCGTTTTTCGGGGCTTTCCGCAAACAGACTCATGCGCTCCAAACGCGCGTCTTCCCCCGGAAAGCGTACCCGCACTTCCTCCAAGAAACGGCGATTGACTTCATACGCAATTTGGAGGTGACGAGGCAACACCTGGCCCAAAAGTGAGACAGCCCAGGTCTCGAGCGCTTCGGGCAAAATCGTGTGGTTGGTGTAAGCGAAACAGTGCGCAGTAATGGGCCAGGCCTCGTCCCAGCCAAAGCCGTGTTCGTCCATCAGCAGCCGCATCAACTCGAGAATTGCCAGAGCGGGATGCGTATCATTGAGCTGAAACACCGCTTTTTCGGGGAGGGATTCGAGCGAGGTGTGAGTCTTCAAATGCCGTTGAATTGCATCCTGCAAGGTGGCCGAGACGAAGAAATATTCTTGCTTGAGTCGCAGCTCACGGCCCTGTGCCACCATGTCGTTCGGGTACAGGACGCGCGAAATATTCTCCGTCGCATCCTTGGCCTCGACGGCTTTGATGTAGTCGCCATCGTTGAAGTACGAGAATTGAAAGCCTCGGGTGGCTCGCGCCGACCATAGCCGCAAAGTATTTACGACATCGTTGCCGTAGCCGGGCACGAGAATGTCATAAGCCATCGCCCAGACGTCTTCAGTATCGACCCAGTGGAATGTGTTGCGACCGACGTGATCGAGCTCTTCGAGCACTCGCCCACCTAATCGCACTAAGTAGCGCTGTTCAGGGCGAGCGACTTCCCAAGGGTTACCGTAACGCAACCAATTGTCGGCGCGTTCCACTTGGCGTCCCTCGACGATTTGCTGTTCAAAAATACCGTACTCGTAGCGAATGCCGTAACCCATGCCCGGCAGGCCCACGGTCGCCATGGAATCCAGCAGGCAGGCTGCCAAACGGCCCAGGCCGCCGTTGCCCAAACCTGCATCGTATTCGGCTTCTGCAAGTGTTGCCGAGTCCAGGCCAAGATCGGACAAACAGGCTTCCATTTTATCGCGTATGCCTAGATTCGAAAGGGAATCTTCGAATAGGCGCCCGAGGAGAAACTCCATAGACAAGTAGTAAACGCGCCGCTGATCCTTTCGGTAATAAGTCTGTTGCGTCTTGTTCCAGCGGTCAAAAAGACGATCGCGCGTGGCGTATGCCGCCGCCATATAGTAATCGAGCTGCGTCGCTGAGAATTCGTCTTTGCCTTGCGTATATTCAACGTGGTTGGCAACCCCAAGCTTCAGGCTCTCCTTGTCCATGGGCAGGTCGTACTTGGTAAGGTAATTCGCCGGACGCACGGACATGCGCGGATGCATCGAAGGTGGACCAAGCCTATCCCTATCCATCTCGTCGCTACGTAGGCTCACTGCTACTGAGGACGGTATGGGAGGCTGCGAATCAGTCCCACGAGGGGCAAAGGGCGCAGCTGCACGTGAGCTCGGAACTACCGGCGTACCCTTGACTGCAATCACTGGATTCGTCGCTGGCGACAGCGGGGGCTCGGGGCGCGCAAGGGGTGTTGCTGTTGCGGATGTAGTGACTTGTGCATCGGCGGGTGCCACTGTGGCATCCGTAGTCGCACGAGGTGGCGCACCCGCACTCGGAGCAGCCCGTTCCGAAGGAGCGGTCTTCTTGGTAGCGGCGTGCTCGCTACTTTTCGAACCCTTGGGCGACTTCGACGGCGGGCTCGATTCGAGCTTTGCGGGGGAAGTCGCCGTGCTTGCGGGCGTTGCACCTGCGTCTGCTCGTTTGGCGGAGCGTTGCGTCGGGACACCCTGCGTGTCGATGTTCTTTGGGCCCGTAGGCTGTTTTGGAGCCGGCATGGGCGGCATTGTGCAAGAACCGAGGCCCCGCGGTAAAGCCGTCAGGCGTTAAACGCATCGGCCGGCTGTTCGTGACAGCTACGAACCTATTAGCAGGTCAGTCGAGCCATCCGAGCTGGCCACGACGGTAGATGGGTTCCGAAATCAGGTCCATCGCGCATTGTCCATTTTGGGCAAGCCGCACTAGCGCCGCGAAGATGGCATTCTGAAGCTGCCGACTCCGCGAAAATTCTGGGGCCAATTCCTCTACGACGGAAGGGCGGGCCTCATAAAGGGCTGCCAGCGCAAGCCCGCGCAACTCTTCTCGCTTCGTGCTCTTTACGAGTTCGACCAGTCGCCGCTGGAGATCGTCTCGATCGTCCTTCCGAAGCAGATAACCCGCTGCGCGCACGGCACTCTCGTTCGTCAAGAGAGGCGTTTTTGTTAGACTATCCAACATGGCACGCGTCGTTGGCGCCTCGGCCTTTGCCATTCGAAATAGAAATGACAAGTCACGCTCCGCACTCGGACGGTCGCTGAGCCTTGCGACAATTTCCAATGTCGGTCTTACCGTAGGAATACACGGGTCGGACCGGAGGGCCCAAGCCACCAAATTCCATGCGGCACGCGCGCTCGCAGGGCCCTTGCCGGCCTGTTCGAGCGCAGCCAAATACGGAGCGTTGTCGCCACTTTGTTGAGCAAGTTGAGCAAACAGTAACCAACGGCCCAAATGACGTTCGGCGTCGCGCAAAACGCCAATACCCTCGGCTGCCCCAACGCAAGCCTGTCGTTCCCACACGAGGGGCAACATCAAACTGGTCGACATGTCGAGGCGATGACTCTCTTTGATTCGAAGTGCGCTTCCCGCCAGGGCGTGTCCCGTTGACTCACCGCGGGCAATTCGAGCCAGCTCGCCGGCAAAAGCGATATGCGGCGAACGAGAGACCGCGAGTTTTGCCAGGGGCTCCTCCAACCCAGGGACTTTGAACAGTGCCGCTGCCGCAATTGTTCCTAATCCAGCGCCATCATCAAGGCTCAGTGCTTTGGCCATGAGAGGCACGACCCGCTCGTCGCCGCTTGCCACTAGGCCCCTTAGAATGGGCAGGTAGAGCGGTCGAGCATGAGCGCCACGACGTACCAACACATCAAACGCCGCCAACATCGCCTCTCGTAATCGAGAAGAAAACGGTGCCAACAGCTGCAACGCGCCGCCGAGACGCGATTCATGGGCAGGCCTTCGGCGCAGAGAGGACTGCAGTTCTGCCTCAAGCCTATCCCCAAGCTGGGGACCTAGCAGATCGTCCAATTCGGCCAAGACGCCCATATGAACAGCCGTCGAGGATAACACTTCTTAGCCACGCTCGAGGGCAATATTCTGTGGCGAGTCGGCCGCTTGGCCTTATGCAGAAATTGCCCGGCGCCTGAGCAGTTATCCGCCCAGAAGAAAAAAATATTGACCGAATCGACCTGACCAGTACTACCGTCCAAGTAACCGCTAGGAGTTAACACATGCGACAAGCGCTTTTCACCATTTTGGGCCTCAGTCTTTGTACGTTGATGCTTGCCTCTGGATGCAAGAGTGACGAAACCCAACCGCCGAACACGGCTGCCAACGCGCAAGCGTATGGGCAACCTGGCTACCAGCAGCAACCGGGTGGCTATCAACAACAGCAACCGGGTGCCTATCCTCAACAGCAGCAGCCGGGTGCTTACCCTCAACAGCAGCAGCCAGCCGCCTACCCGCAACAGCCCGCCCCGGGGCAAGCTACAGCGGCGCCGGCCACAGCCAGCCCCGCACCTAATGCCTTGGCAACACCATGCAAGTCAGATGCGGAGTGCATTGGCGCTCGGTGCAACCTGCAAGCTCAAAAGTGTCAATTCCCCTGTGGCTCCAATAATGATTGCCAAACGGGCTGGACATGCACGCTGGGAGCTTGCGCGCCGAATCTTAACGCTCAGCCGCACTAATTTGTGTTGGTTGACGGGGCCGTTATTGCGTTGGTTGACGGGGCCCCGGCCCCGTCAACAGCTTTCTGAAAAGCTGTCCCGACAACGGCTTTCCGAAAAGCTGTCTGCCAGAACAACAAGGAGCGCTCTCGAGTTCGGGAATGCTCTTTGTCTTGTCGTGGCGGCACTTGGACACGATCAACGATGAACCTGCCGCGTCTAGCCGCAGATAATCCAGGAGAAGCGGAGCCATTCTTCGCCGATCTGGATCTTCTCAATTGTTGGATCTACGGCTGCAAATAGGATCTGACCCGCCGTCACCAAACAAGTCTGCTCGATTTGGCTCATATTCTCAGCCTTCGATACGATTTCTTTGAGTCGAGGGGCATCCGAAACATCTAGCGTCAGAGCAATCCGGTCCGTGTATTTGGCCAGATTCTTCTTCCGACTCTCTTGAACTCGACGGACAAGGCGACGCAATAGCCCATCATCAATAAGCGCTTCAGTAAGCGTCGTGTGCAACACGACCACACCGACCGGCCCGGTTTCCGCCGCAAATCCAGGTTGAGCTTCCACGGCCACTTCCACTTCCGATGCGTCTAACTTCACCGGTTCACCGTTGACGGTCACGATCACGGTCCCGGTTTGGGCGAGTTCGGCGAACAGGGCACTTCCGTCCCCTTTCTCCAGCGCCTGCTTGACAATCTGCACGTTCTTGCCCAGCCGCGGACCCAAGGCTCTGAAGTTCGCCTTGATTCGAAAACTAACTGCGCCTTGTTCGTGAGCCTGAAACATCAAGCGCACATTCTTGACATTCAATTCGTCTTGAATGAGATCCAAGTGCAAGTGTACCGCGTCCATGAGGGACCGATCATTGAAAACGATGTCAGCCTGCTCCAGGGGTTGTAGTACCGGCAATTTGTTAGCCGTGCGTACACTCAGTCCTAGGCTCACGATTTCGCGGACGGCCCGCATGGCACGGGCCAAAGGCTCATCAACCCAATCCAGTCTCACTTGTGGATAGCTCGCTAGATGGATGCTGGGCATTGCGTTCTGCAAGCCCGCAGTAACAACCAGATTTTGGTACATCTCCTCGGCGAAGAAGGGAACAAATGGCGCAATTAAAAGCGCCGTGCAGACCAGACCTTCATGCAGCGTTGTGTATGCGTCGCGCTTGTCGTCAGGTAAGCCCGAGCCCCAAAACCGTTCGCGACTGCGGCGAACGTACCAATTGGACAGGCTGTCAACGATATCGCTGAGGCGCGTTGCGGCGTCGAAAGCCAAGAAATCATCCAAAGCGGTGCGCACGTCGCGAATCGTCAGCTGCAATTCGCTGAGTAGCCATCGATCGAGCAGCGCGCGCTCGCTCGGGGCGCGCCCTTGATGCTCGGGCAGCTTCGGGTCCCAGCCATCGATGTTGGCGTATATGGTAAAGAACGAGTAGACATTACGAAGCTTCACAAGGAAGTCTTTTTGAAGCATCCGAACGTTCTTCAGACTGTGCCGCGTATTGCTCCAAGGCGGGTTCGATGCGTAAAAGAACCAGCGAAAGGCATCCGCACCCGGTGCGGGCCGCGACGGATCCTCGATTGTAACCCGCTGCTGCTCGGGCAAACGGGGCACTTCAACCGGCATCGTTCGCAGGCCATTCGTAGTTTCGGATACGCCTAGCTTTTGTCGATCCGCTGCCGACAATAGTACGACCCGGCGCGGCAAGTTCTTCGCCACTTTGAGCTCGAGTTCTATGGCTCGATCACTCTGATTCGCCCGGTACACTCGGACCTTGGCCCCTTCCGCAAGGTCCATACCGTCCAAATCTTCGGCGGCAATTAAGGCATGTCCCAGGTCCGCAGCGGCAGGGTGTACCGCAGGCTTGGTCGCTGATACGTCCACGACCACGCCAAAGTCCATCTTGACTCGTTCAAGGACGATCTCGGGCGGCGTGTAATTGCCTTTGCTCTTGCTTTCCTTCTTACCCTCGCGATCACACACATGTCCCACAACGATGCAAGTCTGGTAGGGATGCGGAAAGGCACGCACCTTGGAAAAGCCCAGTTCACGCTGTGACTCTTCGTCGAACAGCAGGGTGCTTATCATCAGCAGCGAATAAAACCAGCCGCGCGTCTGGTCGATGGCTTCACTGATAAAATTTGCCGGAAACGCGGCGTCCAGCTGTGCCTTCGAACCCTCCACATGGGGATAGCCCCATTGAGCAAAGGGCATGCAACCCGCGTCAAACCAGCAATCGATAACCTCCGGCACTCTGCGCATTGTCTTGCCACATTGCGGGCAAGGCAGCGTCACTGTGTCAATCCAAGGTTTATGAACCATCAGGTGATCGTTGAGGGACGGATCAGCTTGTTTCGCCGCGCGCCAATCATCGAAGGCGCCCGGGTTGAGGCGCTCGATCTCCGCGACGCTGCACGGGGCCAACTGATGTTCTTCATTACCGGAGCACACCCAAATATTGAGAGGTGTCCCCCAATAGCGCTCGCGTGACAGGGCCCAATCGACATTGTTGGCCAAAAAGTCACCAAAGCGACCGTCTTTGATATGGCTCGGTAACCAGCGCACTTGCTGATTGTTTAAGATGGCCTGATCGATCCGCGCCGTGGTGCGAATGTACCAGGCTGGACGCGCCATTTGAATGAGCGGGTCCGAATCTGCACGCCAACAGTAGGGGTAATCATGGCGATACTGTTCTTGCAGTATGAGCAATTGCTTGTTCTCGAGCTCCTTGATGATGTCTCGGTCTGCCTCCTTGACCCATCGCCCCGCGTACTTGCTACCCATCGCGGCTTTGAACGTCCCGTCGGGATTCACCGCGCAAATGAGTTCGACTGCGTCGGGTTCTGCATAGCGTCGCAATTGCTTTTGATGAGCCCGATGGTCGTCCTCTCCAAAGGCAGGCGCAATGTGAACGATGCCCGTTCCCGTATCGAGTGTGACAAAGTCCTCGGCTATAACACGCCAGCCGAAACTCGTGGTATCGCCGCCTTTGAGCGAAAGCCGCGTCGCACCAAAACGATCATAGTAGACGTCAAAAGGGGGACGAAAGCGCAGGCCAACCAATTCCTTTCCCTTGATTGTGCGCTCGACATCAAGCGACCTGCCTAACTTCTTGGAGAGTGCGTCACGCAGTGATGCCGCCACAATCAGCACCTTCGCCGCGAATTTTTGCGGTGAAGGTTGAACGCCTGGGGTCTCCTGCGCCACGTGCTGCTTGGGAACATCAATAGTTCCTGGCAAGGCCCCCCCCACTTTGACATATTGGTAATCACAATCCGCTCGTACCGCTGCGTACCAATTGGAGGGAAGCGTCCAGGGAGTAGTCGTCCACACCACCAACGCGGTTTGTGGCTCGTCCACAAGGGGAAACGCCACATACAAGCTGGGGTCATCCACAGTCTTATAGCCCAGGCCCACTTCTGCGCTCGAAAGGGCGGTGCCCCCTTGCGCCCACCACCAGACAACCTTGTGCCCTTGATACAAGAGGCCCTTCTTATGAAGTTGCGCTAACGCCCACCACTCGCTCTCAATGTAACTTCGGTGATAGGTCACATAAGCCTCAGGCACGTTTACCCAAAAACCAATGCGCTCCGTCAAACGCTCCCACTCGGATGTATATCGAAATACGCTCTTGATGCAGTGGGCCACGAAGGGTTCGACGCCATATTGTTCGATGGCGGCCTTGCCGTGAATCCTGAGTTCCTTTTCTACCTCGACTTCGACAGGCAATCCGTGAGTATCCCAGCCCGCCTTGCGCAAGACTCGAAAGCCGCACATCGATTTATAGCGAGGAAATAAGTCCTTCATGACGCGGGTCAATACATGGCCGTTATGGGGCACACCGTTGGCCGTCGGCGGCCCTTCATAGAAGACGAATGAGGGCGCGCTCTCCGAGACTTCCTGGGACTTTTCAAAAATTCGCCGCTCTTGCCAGAGACGCAATACGTCCGCTTCATAGCGCGGAAAATTTAGCTCAGTGGGCACAGCCTGAAACACGGGCTTCGCTAGCATGGGAAGGCCCCGTATAGCACTCTGACTCGACCCTCACCGCAGGTTTCGAAGGGCCGAATCGTCGCGACCAATACCCAGGGCTTGAACAAGCGGTAGGAGCGAATCGGTAGCTAGCCAGGCGCCAATGACCGCAACGCCCCTGGCCCCCGCGGCCAGGCAGGCCGCGGCATTGTCTGCACCGACGCCTCCCAAGGCGTAGACGGGCACACGCAGCGCTTTGCAGGCCAATTGAAGTGCGTCAATGCCCAGCGCTGGGGCGCCCTTCCTTGCGCTGATTATTGGACTGAGCAAGATCGCGTCGGCGCCTTCGTCATCGAAGATCATTGTGTCGTGTGAAGCGCGTGTTAGCCAAAACCTGTCCCCCACCAGCTGTCGTACGTCGCGAGGGCTAAAGCTATTTTCACCCAGATGCAAAGCCTGAGCATCGAGCAGCAAGGCTAGATCAAGCCTATCATTGACGCAGAAGATTTGGTCACTAGCCCGCGTGGACTCGGCTAATAGCTCGCCCAAATGCAGTCGTTCGCGCACGCCTAGCTCGCGATCGCGCAATTGGACCATGACGCTGCGGGGACGGCACTCTGCACACAGCAGCTGAACCCGCTGCAGTAACATATCGGCAGGCGCGAGGGTCGTGTCAGTGATCGCAATCAAGCGGGGTGCGTCCATGTCCCGAGTTAACCTGTAGCCACGTGCCGGCCACGCCACCTCACCCATATCACAGCGCCAAGACCCGCAAAGAGTGCACCAATCGTGTCAGCAACCCAGTCGCCCAGTTCCACCGAGCGATAAGGAAATAAGGATTGCCAGGCCTCGAGCAAAGCCCCGGTAAGGGAGCTTACCACAATGGAAGCGATGATGAGTCGGCCGTAAGCAACGGCTCTCAGTTCAAACCGAAGCGCCCGCAGTGATAACCAGGTGAGCAGACCAAAGGCCCCAAAATGGTTAACCTTGTCTCGCGGCAAGAAATCTAGCGGAATGGAAAGACCCGTGTGAATGCTTCCCAGCCAGAAAATTATGACGACATAGAGCAACGCCGGAAAGACGTGCGAAAAAAAGCCCCATTTGTCCTGTATGCTGCGCAATGTCACAGGTTACTCGATACGTCCGGCAAAGGGGCTTGTAGCGCTTGCATATAACTTCTTTGGCATGCGCCCGGCCAAGAATGCCTTCCGGCCAGCGCTAACAGCCTCTTTCATGGCGGCCGCCATCAGCAACGGATCCTGGGCAAGCGCAATGGCTGTATTCATCAATACCCCGTGGCAGCCCAATTCCAACGCGACCGCCGCATCGCTGGCCGTACCCACGCCAGCGTCAACTATGACCGGGACTTTGGCCTGTTCCAAGATAATTTGTAGATTGTGCGGGTTGCGAATGCCGAGACCCGAACCAATTGGCGCCGCTAGCGGCATGACCGCTGCACAGCCAATTTCTTCCAATTTCCGACAGACAATCGGGTCGTCTATGCAATAAGGCAAGACGGTGAAGCCCTCCTTAACCAAGATCTTCGCGGCCTCCAGAGTTTGCTCGTTGTCCGGATATAGTGTTTTCGGGTCGCCTATGACTTCGAGTTTGACCAAATCTGCAATGCCAAGCTCGCGCGCCAAACGCAGCGTACGCACGGCATCATCAGCGGTATAGCAACCGGCCGTGTTTGGCAAAACAGTGAAGCGGCCGCTCGTGACGAGTTCCATCATGGAACCCGTGCTCCTGTCCTTGAGATCAACGCGGCGCAGCGCCACCGTGACAACTTCAGCCCCCGAAGCCTCAATGGCCAAACGCGTTTGTTCAACGCTCGCGTATTTACCCGTCCCTACGAAGAGCCGGCTTTGAAATGCATGTTTGCCGATTCGAAGCATATCGTCAGTCATGACAGAATCGGGTTAGCCCTGAAGCAGGCCGATCGCAAGCCTTGCTAGAACTCGACTCGCCGAGCCGCCTCGGCCATTGTGACGAACGCATAGCCAGCCTTCCGAAAGACATCGAGGGCCGCCGAAAGGGCTGCGAGTTTTCGCGCTAGAGGAAAGCGCAGATCCGGCTGGTGGCGCGCCAGATCGTGCAGACCGTCGTCCGCAGCCAACAAGTCAATGGGGTGCAGTTCAAGGTTGACGAGCCGAACGCCAACGAGGGACCGAGCCAGTAGACGCGCACCCGTCGGCCCCGTCGACGTTAAAGTAGTTCCTATGAACGGCAATCGCCCCCAGGGGGTCACCTGGATAGGAATTTCAACCAGTCCGCTTCCCGGTCGAGTATAGGGACGCCCCCGCCGATACGGAGTCACCGGAGCCGAAAGCACTAGCGGCGAATCCAAGATTGACGTCGACTGTCGACCCAACATTCGTTGGCCTAAAAGAACCAATGCTTTGGTCGCATAGTAGACAGGACAAGGGAACACTGAGGAATCGTAATCAAAGCCCGCCTGCTCAAGAATGTCGAGCAATCCATCCGATACGGTATATCCCGGTGCTCGAAAACCCACTGGGCGCTGTCCAAAGGCATTCTGGAGGCAATCTTGAGCCCCGGCGATTTGCACTTGTTGCTGTGCCGCAGGAAGCCGTACGAGATCGTAGCGATGGTCCTGTGAATGATTGGCCAATTCATGGCCCTGATCAATGGCAGCCTTCAACGCATTTACAAAACTCAGATTCGCCGTATCGCGACCAATGACGAACCAAGTAAGCGGGATCTGAATCTCCTTGGCCCAGCCAATCAATCGTTCCACAGCCAACCCATGAACAAGCCCAGCAGTAGCGGCACTAGGCGCCGGTAACCCATGGATCCCGTAATAATGGTCAATCCCATCAACATCCACAGATACGCAACAAAGCTTCATATTCATCTTAGGGAGGGACGAAAAAATTACCTGCGCATAGAAACGTTCATAAGCAATCCCAATCCAACCATAAACGTCAACACGCTAGACCCTCCGTAGGAAAACAGCGGCAAAGTAATACCGACGACCGGCAAAATTCCCGAAGCCATTCCGATATTAGCAATCACCTGCCAAAAAATAAGCGCGCCTACGCCAATCGCCAAAGCCGCGCCAAAGCGATCCTTGGCCTGCGACGCAATATGAATTGCCCACACGCAAAGAAATCCATAAAGCACTAGCAGGATGACGCATCCGAGCAATCCCCAGTCTTCTGCAAATACTGAGAAGGGAAAGTCGGAAAACTGATCCGGCAGAAAACCGAACTGGTTTTGCGTGCCCTGCATGAAGCCACAACCCGTCAGTCCCCCATTGCCAATAGCAGTCTTGGATTGCAGGGCGTGCCAACCGGTACCCGTAAGGTCGTGTTCGGGGTCGAGGAAACTCGTAATACGGGCTATTTGATATTTCTTTAGAACATAATTCCAAGTTATTGGCGCGCCGATCGCCATGAGGACCGCCGCCCAGAGCAGACTGCGTCGGCGAATGCGAACCATAGCTAACATTG
>Ga0075520_1000905_pt1 | contig 13752 bp, 14 predicted proteins | sample NGEPerB_FD_75100 | JGI IMG/M metagenome (GOLD analysis project Ga0075520, IMG submission 75100) | Arctic peat soil microbial communities from the Barrow Environmental Observatory site, Barrow, Alaska, USA - NGEE PermafrostAB12-B | ecosystem: Environmental > Terrestrial > Soil > Wetlands > Peat ... | reverse complement strand
GCCGCCGCCGCCGTAGCCGCCACCGCCGCCACTCGAGCCGCCACGGAAGCCGCCCGGACGCTCCTCACGCGGGCGGGCTTCGTTGACGACGATGGCGCGGCCGTCGAGGGCCTGGCCATTCATGGCGTTGATCGCCGCTTGCGCTTCCGGATCGCTGCCCATCTCGACGAAGCCGAACCCTTTCGAGCGGCCGGTATCGCGGTCCATCATGACCTTGGCCGAGCTGACCGTTCCGTACTGCGCGAACGCCTGCTGCAGGTCCTCGTCGCGGATGTTGTACGAAAGATTGCCGACGTACAGTTTATTGCCCATGGGTGAACTCGTTTCCTGTTCTATGCCGAAATGTGGAGCTTCTACCCATCGTGAACCATTCAAGCGAAGGCGCTGCTTCCATACACAGACTGGCGAATATAAATGAAGTGGAAAAAAAACCGCACATGGAAGCCATGTATTTGTTGCTTTTTGGATTGAGACGTGTCTGAGCCACCACCACGCATCGCCAGCCTCGTGCCGAGCGTGACGGAGCTCGTCGTCGCGCTGGGCCTGGGAGGCCATCTGGTCGCTCGCACGGGCTTCTGCATTCACCCGGCCGACGCGCTGACGGCGGTACCGAAGGTGGGCGGCACCAAGACCGTCAACCTGGCGAAGCTGCGCCGGCTCGCGCCAACGCACGTCATCGTCAACCTCGACGAAAACCGGAAAAGCGACGTCGGGGCGATCGAGGCCTGGACCGGCAAGCCCCCGGAGATCGTCGCGACACATCCGATCGATTCCGACGACAACCTCGCCCTGATCGCCCAGCTGGCGACGGTATTCGCCGGCGTGCCGGGCGTCGCCGAACGCGCCGCCGCGTTGAGCGGCGCCTTGCGACGCGAGCTGGCGCTGACTGGCCCAGCCGGCCGCCCGATGTGTCGGGTGCTTTACCTGATCTGGCACGACCCGTGGATGACGGTCGCGCGCGACACCTACATCTCGCGCATGCTCTGCCGCATCCACTGGCTGACCCAGCCCGACCTCGAGGGCGGCGCCACCGGTGCGGCGCGCTATCCGGCGCTGGCGGGCGACGAGCCCTGGCTGGCCGATGTCGAGCGCGTTCTCCTGAGCTCCGAGCCTTTTGCCTTCAGCGACGCGCATGCGGCCGCCGCGCAGGTGCTTTGCCCGAACGCGCGGGTCGACCGCGTCGATGGCGAGCTGCTGAGCTGGTACGGCGCTCGCGCCGTCGCCGGCCTCGGCTATCTGCGCGCGCTGGCCGACGACAATCGCCCAGCCGCGTAGACCTCGCCCCGCCCGCCGATCACCCATGGACATCCTGAAGCCGCTCATCGCGCTGCTGGCCATCGTCAATCCGATCGGCGTGATTCCCTTCTACATCCACTTCACTCAGGGCTTCAGCCGGGAGCAGCGCCGGCGCACGATCCACGTCGCCGCGTTCGGCGCCTTCATCGTCATCGCCGTGAGCGCGCTGGCCGGCCTGCGCATCATCGAGTTCTTCGGCATCTCGCTGGCCTCGTTCCAGGTGGGCGGCGGCATGCTGCTGCTGATCTCGTCGCTGCAGATGCTCAACGCCCAGCCGGCGGAGAGCCGCAGCACCGACCTGGCCGAGGGCAGCGAGAAGGTCGATGCGGGCGACTCCATCGCTATTGTTCCGCTGACCATTCCCTTGCTCACCGGGCCGGCGACGATCTCGACCATGGTGATCTACGCGCAGAAGACGAGGCACTGGTGGGAGCTCGCCGTGCTGGTCGGTTACGGCGTCGTCATCGGCTTGGCGGTCTGGATCTCGTTCGCGCTTTCGGGCCGCATCGCCCGGGCGATCGGCCCGACCGGCATCAACGTCATGACGCGGATCATGGGGCTGCTGCTGGCCGCGCTCGCGGTGGAGGTGATGTCGGAAGGGCTCTCGAAGCTCTTTCCGGGCCTGGTGGGAGCGGCGCGATGAAAGCATCCCTCACGGGCAGCGGCGCCGCCTACGACTACATCGTCTGCGGCGCCGGCACCGCCGGCTGCCTGCTCGCCAACCGGCTGAGCGCCGACCCGTCGAAGCACGTGTTGCTGATCGAGGCCGGCGGCAACGACGATTACATCTGGGTGCATATTCCGGTCGGCTATCTGTACTGCATCGGCAACCCGCGCACCGACTGGCTCTACGCCACCGAGCCCGCCGCCGGCCTGAACGGCCGGAGCCTGCGCTACCCGCGCGGCAAGGTGCTCGGCGGCTCGAGCAGCATCAACGGCATGATCTACATGCGCGGCCAGGCCCGCGACTACGACGGCTGGGGCCGCGGCGACGGCAGCGGCCCCAACCCGGGCTGGAGCTGGACCGAGTGCCTGCCCAACTTCCTGAAGCACGAAGACTTCTACAAAGGCGCCGATGCGTTCCATGCCGCGCCCGGGTTCGATCCGACTGGCAAGCGCCAGGGCGGCGAATGGCGCGTCGAGAAGCAGCGCCTGCGCTGGGACGTGCTTGACGCCTTCGCCGCCGCCGCCCGCCAGGCCGGAATTCCCGCCAGCACCGACTTCAACCGCGGCGACAACGAAGGCGTGGGCTACTTCGACGTCAATCAGCGCGCCGGCATCCGCTGGAACGCGACCAAGGCGTTCCTGCGCCCGGTGCAGCGGCGCGACAACCTGCAACTCTGGACCGGCGCGCACATCGAGCGCGTCACGCTCGACGCCGAAGGCCGCGCCTCCGGCGTCTCGGTTTCGCCGCTCGGCGGCGGCGCCAGCGTCGCAGCGACGCTGCGGCCGGGCGGCGAGGTGGTGCTGGCGACCGGCTCGATCGGCACGCCGCAGCTCCTGCAGCTTTCTGGCATCGGCCCGGCCGAGCTGCTGCGCGCCAACGGCATTGCCGTGCGCCACGCGCTGCCGGGCGTCGGCGCCAACCTGCAGGACCACTTGCAGATCCGCGCCGTCTACGGCGTCGAAGGCGTGCGCACGCTCAACCGGATGGCGTCGTCGCTCTGGGGCAAGGCGATGATCGGCCTGCACTACGCCTGGAAGCGCGCCGGGCCGATGAGCATGGCGCCCTCGCAGCTCGGCGCCTTCACGCGCAGCAGCGCCGACCGGCCGCACGCCAATCTCGAGTACCACGTGCAGCCGCTCTCGCTCGATGCGTTCGGCGAGCCGCTGCACGCGTTCAACGCCTTCACGGCCAGCGTGTGCAACCTGAACCCGACCAGCCGCGGCCACGTGCGTATCGCCTCGCCCGATGCATCGAAGGCGCCGCGCATCGCGCCCGACTACCTCGCGACCGATGAAGACCGGCTGGTTGCCGCAGAAAGCCTGCGCGTGACGCGGCGCATCGTCGCCCAACCGGCGCTTGCGCCTTACAAGCCGCGCGAGATCAAGCCGGGCATCGAGTTCGAGAGCGACGCCGAGCTGGCGCAGCTGGCGGGCGACATCGGCACGACCATCTTCCATCCGGTGGGCACGGCGAAGATGGGGCCGGCTTCGGATGCGCAGGCGGTCGTCGATGCGCGGCTGCGCGTGCACGGCGTGCCGGGGCTGCGCGTCGTCGACGCGAGCGTGATGCCGACGATCACGAGCGGCAACACCAACGCACCGACGCTGATGATCGCGGAGCGCGGGGCGGAGTGGATCCTCGCCGGTCACTAGCCTTGGCGGCGTTCAGGTCTGGGTGGCGACTGCTGCTCGTCCGGCGTCGGCCACGCTGAATATTTGAGTCGAGTTCGTCGGATACCGGTTGGCTTCCGTCTCAGTGCAACGTCTGTTGCTCCGGGGACTTGAGTTTCGCCAGCACGTGGGCACGGTGCAGGGCGCGCGCCTCGGTTGCGTCATGCATCGGGCATTCGTAGATCTCGACCTCGCCGTTCGGAGGAGTCACGACGATGCGAGCATGCCACCCTTGGTTGCATCGGACGCTGCCGATCCATAGTGCGGCGCAGCGACCATCGGGCCACGGGATGTAGACGTCCGACATGGCAGTAGCGTGCCTTGTGGTCTGTCAAAGAAAAATCACCCATCCCGCACCCTTTTGTGGGTACCCGCCTCCAGGTTTTGCGCACGTAGACTTCTGGACGCCTCGTCGATGCCATCTGCGCCATGCCCAGGCGCTCGGCCGAAGCGCTGCTGGCCGGCGACGCGCGCGACACCGAGGCCCTGCTACGCTTGGCCGAGCGCCTCCTCGGCGGGCAACGCGCACCGCTCGGCGCCGACATCGTCGGCCTCCTTCATGGCATGACGGTCAAACGACCTGGGAGCCCGCCCCGATGACCACCTCTGCCCATCCCGCAGCCTCGGCCGCCGCTGTGCCAACAGACCTCGCCGATTGCAGCGCCACGCAACTGTTGCAGCTCTATCGCTCCGGCCGCGCATCGCCGGTCGAGGCCACGCGCGCCGTGCTCGCCCGTATCGAGCGGCTCGATCCAACGTTGAACGCCTTCAGCTTTCTCGCGCCCGAGCAAGCGCTGCAATCGGCCGGCCAAAGCGAAGCGCGATGGACGCGCAACGCACCTTGCGGCGATCTCGACGGCGTGCCGGCGTCGATCAAGGATCTCATCGTGGTCAAGGGCTGGCCGACCTTGCGCGGCTCGCGCACGGTCGATCCGGCACAGGCATGGGACGTCGATGCACCGGCTTCGGCGCGCCTGCGCGAGGCCGGTGCGGTGCTCCTCGGCAAGACGACGACGCCAGAGTTCGGCTGCAAGGGCGAGACCAATTCGCCGCTCACCGGCATCACGCGCAACCCGTGGAATCCGGCGAAGACCTCGGGTGGTTCGTCGGGCGGCACGGCGGCCGCGGTGGCCTCGGGCATGGGGCCGATCTCGGTCGGCACCGATGGCGCGGGCAGCGTGCGCATTCCCGCCGCCTTCTGCGGCAACTTCGGGCTGAAGCCGAGCTTCGGCCGCGTGCCGGCGTTTCCACTCTCGCCGATGGGCAGCGTCGCGCACCTCGGGCCGCACGCGATGAGCGTCGCCGACGCGGCGCTGATGATGAATGTGCTCAAACGCCCCGACGCGCGCGACTGGACGTCGCTGCCCGACGACGACAGCGATTACACGCACGGCCTCGACGCCGGAATTCGCGGCCTGCGCATCGCCTTCTCGCCGGCGCTCGGCTATGCGAAGGGCATTCATCCCGGCGTCGCCGCGGCGGTCGCGGCCGCGGTGCGCGATCTCGAAGCACTCGGCGCGCATGTCGAGGCGGTCGACCCGGGCTTCGCCGATCCGCTCGAGATCACGACGGGGCTGTGGTTCGCCGGCGCGCACGCGATCTGGAGCGCGCTGAGCGCCGGGCAGCAAGCCGTCGTCGACCCCGACTTTCGTGCCGAGGTGGCGCTCGGCGCCACGCTGAGCGCGCTCGACGTGCATCGGCTCCAACTGCGCCGCGGCGAGCTCGGCTCGCACATGCGCCAGTTCATGCAGCGCTTCGATCTGCTCGTGACGCCGGCGATGCCTGGGCCGGCATTCGATGCGCTGCCCGCCGGCCACGCGCCGATGAACGCCGAAGCGATGCTCGGCTGGTCGCCTTTCAGCTATCCGTTCAACCTCACCCAGCAGCCCGCCTGCACGATCCCGTGCGGCCTCACGGCAGAGGGCTTGCCGATCGGCCTGCAGCTGGTCGGGCCGATGTTCGGCGATGCGCTGGTGCTGCGAGCGGCGCGTGCCTACGAAAGCGTGCGGCCGATCCCGCGGCCACGGCTGGCCGGCAGCCACTGAGGGCGACGGCGGTGCGACGGCGCGCCGCTCACTTGGCCATGAGGTTCGGCAGCCAGAGCGACATGCCCGGCCAATAGGTGACGAGGCCGAGGAAGACCAGCATGGTCAAGAGCCATGGCCAGACCGCGATCGTCAGCTCGGTGATTCCCATCTTGGTGATGCCCGAGGCGACGTAGAGGTTGAGGCCGACCGGCGGATGGCACATGCCCACTTCCATGTTGACGACGATCAGGATGCCGAAGTGGACCGGGTTGACGCCGAGCTTGACGGCCACCGGAAAGAGGATCGGCGCCATGATGAGGACGATCGACGACGGCTCCATCACGTTGCCGGCGATCAGCAGCAGCACGTTGACGACGAGCAGGAAGCCGACCGGGCCGAGGCCCATGCCGATCAGCCAGTCGGCCAGCTGCTGCGGAATGCGCTCGTTGGACAGCACGAACGAGAACAGCACCGCGTTGGTGATGATGTAGAGCAGCATCGCGCTCATGTTGGCCGACTGCAGCAGCACGCGCGGCACATCCTTGAGCGTGAGGTCGCGGTAGACGAACACGGCGATGAAGAAGGCGTAGACCGCGGCCATCGCCGCCGCCTCGGTCGGCGTGAACAGGCCCGTGTAGATGCCGCCCATGACGACGACGATCAGCAGCAGCCCCCAGAACGAGTCGCGAAACGCCCTGAAGCGGACCGCCCAGGTCGCCTTCGGCTGGCGCGGGTAGTCGTTCTTGCGCGCGCGCCACCAGGTCGTCGCGCCGAGCATCGTCGCCAGCACGATGCCGGGGATCACGCCGGCGATGAACAGCTTGCCGACCGAGGTGTTGGTCGAGACCGAATACATGACCATCACGATCGACGGCGGGATCAGGATGCCGAGCGCGCCCGAGGTGGTGATGACGCCGGCGCCGAAGCGCGGCGGAAAGCCGGCCTTGACCATCGCCGGCAGGAGGATCGAGCCGATCGCGATGACGCAGGCCGGCGACGATCCCGAGAGCGCCGCGAACATCGCGCAGGCAAGCACGGCGGCGAGGCCGAGGCCGCCGTACCAATGCCCGATCAGCGAGGTCGCGAAGGCGATCATCCGTTTCGCGACGCCGCCGTGCGTGAGGAAGTTGCCGGCGAGGATGAAGAACGGGATCGCCATGATCTCGAAGTTCTCGAGACCGGTGAAGAGCTTGAGCGCCACCGCCTGCACCGGCACGTCGGTGAAGGCGAAGATGAAGGTGAGCACCGTCAGGCCGAGCGCGATCGAGATCGGCATGCCCGTGAGCATGAGCACCACGAGCAGGCCGAACAGGATGAGGCCGTTCATGGTGCGTGCGGCGCCAGGTCCTGCGGCGTCACCTCGTCGAGGCCCTCGACGAAGGAATGGTCGTGCTTCGGCAATTCACCGGTGTGCCAGAACGCCCACGCGACCTGCAGGAAGCGAAAGCACATCAGCGCCGAGCCAAGCGGAATCGCCAGGTAAATCACCCACGTCGGCCACTCGAGGTCGGGTGTCGTCGGCCCGGTCGTCAGGCCGTCGAGAGGCAGGCCGAGCACGTGGAAGAACGCGTAGTGGGCGCCGTTGTCCCAGACGAAATTGGCGCCGAGCAGCGCGATCGTGCCGGTGAAGAGCGCGCCCGCCGAAAGACCGAAGAGGACGAAGCGGGCGCGGTTCCTGTCCTTCATGCGATTGATGAAGACATCGATGCCGACGTGGATGCCGGTGCGCACGCCATAGGCGGCACCGAATTTCGCCATCCAGACGAAGAGATAGATCGTCGCTTCCTGCGCCCACGAGAAGTTGAGCGAGAGAAGCCAGTCCTGCAGGCCCGGAATCGCCACGCCCGACAGGTAGCGGTGCAGCACGGCAAGGAAGACGATGATCGTCGCCACGCCCATCAGCGAGGCGATGAACCACTCCTCGAGATGGTCGAGGATCTTCATCGCCCGCACGCGATCAGATCTTGGCGGGGTCGAAGCCGGTTTCCTTGTAGACCGCCTGCAGGATCTCGCTGCCGACGCGCGGCTCCATCTCCTTGTGCACCTTCACCAGGGCGCGCTTCCACGGCGCCTTCTGCTCTTTGGTCAGCGTCAGGATCTCGGTCTTGCCGGTGGCGCGGATCTTGGCGAGCGCATCTTCGTTGTCCCTGAAGGCGCTGTCGTTGGTGAACTTGGTCGCGTCGGCCATTGCCTGGGTCAGCTGGGCGCGGATGTCGGCGGGCAGGCCGTCCCAGAACTTCTTGTTGACGACGACCGCATAGCCGATGAAGCCGTGATCGGTGATGGTGACGTTCTTCTGCACCTCGTTCATCTTCTGCGAGTACAGATTCGAGTGCGGGTTCTCGGTGCCGTCGACGACGCCGGTCTGCAGCGCCTGGTAGACCTCCGAAAAGGCCATCACCTGCGGGATGGCGCCGAGCGCACGCATCTGCGCCTCGAGCACCTTCGAGCTCTGGATGCGCATCTTCAGGCCCTTCAGGTCCTCGGGCCTGGCCATCTTGCGGTTCGACGACAACGACTTGAAGCCGTTGTCCCAGAACGCCAGCCCGCTGATGCCCTTGGCGTCGAGCTTGGCCAACAGGCCCTGGCCGACCGGCCCCAGCTGGACCTTGTGCAGCTCGTCGAAGCTGTCGAACAGGTAGGGGAAGTCGAAGACCTCGAACTCCTTCACGCCGAGCGGCGCGAACTTGGAGAGCGAGGGCGCGAGCATCTGCACCGAGCCGAGCTGCAGCGCTTCCATCTCCTCCTTGTCCTTGTAGAGCTGGCTGTTCGGATAGACCTCGACCTTGACGCGGCCCTTGGTCAGCTCGGCGGCGCGTTTGGCGAAGAACTCCGAGCCGTTGCCCTTCGGCGTGTCGACCGCGACGACGTGGCTGAACTTGATGACGATCGGCGCCTGCGCGAAGGCGCGCGGGGCGGCGAGTGCGAGGGCGGTGGCAGCGAGCGCGGTGCGGCGGGTGGTGGCGGTCAAGGTCGTCTCCTGCAGATGCGAGGCCGCCGTGTCGCGGCAGCGCCGGATTGTGGTGCGCGGACGAGCGTCCGCGCATGCTGGTAATCCCAAGGCCGGCGCGCCTTGCCTGACCCAGACTCGAGGCTTCGGCACCGATGCGATCGACCCCAATGAGCGGCAAGCCTTTTCTGGCGTTCGCCTGCGCCCACCTGTGCGACGAGCGGCTCTTTGCGCCGCAGATCGCCGCGTTGGCTGGTACGCATGACTGCCGCGCATTCGTCTTTCGCGAGCAGGACTCCCTGGGCGCCATGGCCGAGGCCCTGCTTGCCGCGACCCCGACGCGCTTCACGCTGATCGGCCTGTCGCTCGGCGGCTACGTCGCGCTCGAGGTCGTTCGCCGACAGCCGCGGCGTCTCGAGCGGCTGGCCTTGCTCGACACGACCGCGGCCGCCGACTCGGCGGTGCGCCGGGCTGGCCGCAGCGCCGACATCGCCAAGGTCGAGCGCGGCGGCATCGAGGCGCTGATCCCGGATCTGCCGGCGCGCTGGTTGCTGCCGGCGCATGCCCTGCGCGACGATCTGACGACGCTGATGGCCGACATGGCGCGCGGCGTCGGAGCCGCCGGGCAGCGACACCAGCAACAGGCGATGCTCGGTCGTCCGGATTCGCATGGCGACCTGTCGAGCTTGCGCATTCCCGCGCTCGTGCTGTGCGGTGAGCAGGATCTGCTCACGCCGCTCGCCGATCACCAGGCCATCGCTGCGCGCATCGCCGGCGCGCAGTTGTCGGTCGTTCCCGACTGCGGGCATCTCTCGACCATCGAGCAGCCGGCGGCGGTCAATCGCATCCTGATGCAATGGCTGGCATCGACGGCCAGCCTGCCGAAGCCCGCGCCCTAGGCAGCGGCATCGCCCGGGCGGCTCTCCATCCTGAAGTGCTTGGACAGCTTGATCCCCTGTCCCTGATACGAGGAATTCGAGTGCCGCCCGTACAGGACCGTCGGCACCGACGTCAGCCGCTCGTATTGCAATCGGCCGACGAGCTGGCCGTGCTCGAGGACGAACGGCACCTCGTAGGAGCGCACTTCCAGCACGGCGCGCGAGCCCTCGCCGCCGGCATCCGAATGGCCGAAGCCCGGGTCGAAGAAACCGGCGTAGTGGACCCGGAACTCGCCGACGAGCGTGTCGTAGGCGATCATCTCCGCGGCGTAGCGCGGCGGAATGCGCACCGCTTCACGCGACGCCAGGATGTAGAACTCGGCCGGGTCGAGGATCAGGCCGCCGCGCCGCGGCGCCAGCACCGGCTCCCAGTAGTCGCGCATGTCGTAGTGGGCGACCCGGTCGATGTCGACGAGGCCCGAGTGGTTCTTGGCCCGGTAGCCGACGACGCCGCCCGATTGCCGTCCCTCGAGGTCGACCGACACCGGAACTCCGCTCGTGATCTCGTGCGTGGGCACGCCGTCCTCGTTGTCGAGCGCCTCGACGAGCTGGTATTGCTCCTGGAGCTTGCGCATCAGGTTGTCGCTGGTCGGCGGCTTGCCGCGCCGCACCCGCAACTGGCTCAGCCGCGAGCCGGTGCGCACCAGAACGCTGAAGGTGCGCGGCGAGACCTCGGCGTAGAGCTGGCCGCTGTACTGCTCGGGCACCTGGTCGAAGGCGACGCCGTGGTCGGTGATCAGACGCGTGAAGATGTCGAGCCGCCCGGTCGAGCTCTTCGGGTTGCCCGTGGCCGACATGCGGTGGCGCAGGTCGAGCACCTCGAGCAGGGGAACGATGTAGACGCAGCCACGCTCGAGCACCGCGCCTTGCGTGATGTCCATCTCGTGCATTGCGAACTCGTCGAGCTTTTGCCGAACGGTGCCGGCGCCGGGCAGGAAGCTGGCGCGCACCCGGTAGGCCTTCGGGCCGAGCCGCAGGTCGAGGCTGGCCGGCTGAAACTGGTCGTCGGCGATGCTCTCGAGGCCGCTGATCTCCTTGCGCGACACCATCGCCCGCAGCTCCTGGCTCGGCAGGATGCCGGTCGAGTGGGACGGGTCGGCGGCGTCGTCGGAGCTGTTGTCGGCCGGCCGCCGTTCGTCTGCGCCGTGGCGGGCCGGATCGCCCAGGTCGAGGCTCGCGCTTTGCGGTGGCGTCGCCATCTCACTCGATCGCCTTGACGATGTCCTCGACCACCTTCTTCGCGTCGCCGAACACCATCATCGTCTTGTCCATGTAGAAGAGCTCGTTGTCGAGGCCGGCGTAGCCCGCCGCCATCGACCGCTTGTTGACGATGACGGTCTTGGCCTTGTAGGCCTCGAGGATCGGCATGCCGTAGATCGGGCTGCCCTTGGTGAGCGCTGCCGGGTTCACGACGTCGTTGGCGCCGAGGATGATGGCCACGTCGGTCTGGCCGAACTCACCGTTGATGTCTTCCATCTCGAAGACCTGGTCGTAGGGCACCTCGGCTTCGGCCAGCAGCACGTTCATGTGCCCCGGCATGCGGCCGGCGACCGGGTGGATGGCGTATTTCACCGAGATGCCCTTGGCCGTGAGCTTGAGGGCCAGCTCCTTCACCGCGTGCTGGGCCCGCGCGACGGCCAGGCCGTAGCCCGGAACGATGATGACCGTCTCGGCGTTGCCGAGCACGAAGGCGGCGTCGTCGGCGCTGCCGCTCTTGACCGGGCGCTGCTCGGCCTTGCCGGCAGCCGGGCCCGCCTCGCCGCCGAAGCCGCCGAGGATGACGTTGAAGAACGAGCGGTTCATCGCCTTGCACATGATGTAGCTCAGGATCGCGCCCGACGAGCCGACCAGCGAGCCGGCGATGATGAGCATCGCGTTGTTGAGCGAGAAGCCGATGCCGGCGGCGGCCCAGCCCGAGTAGCTGTTGAGCATCGACACGACCACTGGCATGTCGGCGCCGCCGATCGGGATGATGATGAGCACGCCGAGCACGAAGGCGAGCGCCAGCACGAGGTAGAAGTCGGTCTGCGCCTGCGACAGCGTGTAGCCGACGATGAAGGCGAGCATCGCGACCGCCAGCAGCAGGTTCAGCCAGTGCTGGCCCTTGAACGTCACCGGCGCGCCCCGGAAGACGCGGATCTTGTACTTGCCCGAGAGCTTGCCGAAGGCGATGACCGAGCCGCTGAAGGTGATCGCGCCGATCGCGGCGCCGAGAATCAGCTCGAGCCGGTTGCCGGGCGGAATCGCGTCGATGGCGGCGCCGGCGGCCGGCCGCGCGACGATGCCGAATGCATACGGCTCGACCGCCGCGGCCACGGCGATGAAGACCGCCGCCAGGCCGATCATGCTGTGGAAGAACGCGACCAGCTCGGGCATCGCCGTCATCTCGACGGTGCGCGCGCGCCAGGCGCCGTAGCCGCCGCCGACGACGACGCCGAGCGCCACGAAGCCGAGGCCGGCGGTGGGCGAGAGGCCATACGAATCGATCAGCTCGACGATCAGCGCGGCGGTCGTCAGTGCGGCGATCGCCATGCCGGTCATGCCGAAGAGGTTGCCGCGGATCGAGGTCGTGGGATGGCTCAGGCCCTTCAGGGCCTGGATGAAGCAGACGCTCGCGACGAGATAGAGCAGCGTGACGAGATTGAGGCTCATTTGGCTGCGCTCTCCGTCGGCGCCGGCTTCCTGTCCTTCTTTCTGAACATCTCGAGCATGCGTCGCGTCACCAAAAAGCCGCCGAACACGTTCACCGACGCGAGCGCGACGGCGAGCACGCCCATCGTCTTGCCGAGCGTCGTCTCGGTGAGCGCGGCGGCGAGCATCGCGCCGACGATGACGATCGCCGAGATCGCGTTGGTGACAGCCATCAGGGGCGTGTGCAGCGCAGGCGTCACGGTCCAGACGACGTGGTAGCCGACGTAGATCGCGAGCACGAAGATGATGAGGTTGATAACGGTGTGGGAGACGGGATCCATGGTGTTCTCGCTGTTCTCTGAGTTCGCGTCGCGTTCGCGGCGCGCCTACTTGCGCTTGACCTCGCCGCCTTGCGTCATCAGGCAGGCGGCGACGATGTCGTCGTCCATCGGCACGGCAAAGCCGGCGTCCTTGGGCAACACGAGCTTCAGGAAATCGAGCACGTTGCGCGCGTAGAGCGACGAGGCGTCGGCGCCGACCCGTGCCGCCAGGTTGGTCTCGCCGATGATCGTCACGCCGTGCACGACGACGGTCTTGTCGGCCTGGCTGAGCGGCGTGTTTCCGCCGATGCCCTCGGGCCCCTTGCCGGCCGCGATGTCGACGATCACCGAGCCCGGCTTCATCGACTTCACCATCGCTTCGGTGACGAGCACCGGCGCGGCGCGGCCGGGGATCAGCGCCGTCGTGATGACGATGTCGGCGGCGGCCACCCGCTTGGCCACCTCGACCGTCTGCCGGTCGAGCCAGCTCTGCGGCATCGCCTTGGCATAGCCGCCGGCGCCGACCGCCGCTTCCTTTTCCTCGGCGGTGTCGTAGGTCACCTCGATGAATTTGGCGCCGAGCGACTCGACCTGCTCCTTCACGCTCGGGCGCACGTCGCTCGCTTCGATCACGGCGCCGAGCCGCTTGGCGGTGGCGATCGCCTGCAGGCCGGCGACGCCGACGCCGAGGACGACGACGCGCGCCGCCTTGACCGTGCCCGCGGCCGTCATCAGCATCGGGAAGAAGCGCTGGTAGGTATTGGCGGCCATCATGACCGCCTTGTAGCCGGCGATGTTGGCCTGGCTCGACAGCACGTCCATGCTCTGCGCACGCGTCGTGCGGGGCGCCGCCTCGAGCGCGAAGCTGGTCAGCCCCGCCGCGGCGAGCGCATCGAGCCCGGCGCGATCGAACGGGTTGAGCATGCCGACGAGATTCGCGCCGCTCTTCATCAGGGCGAGCTCGCCGGCATCGGGCGAGCGCACCTTCAGGACCAGATCGCAGGCGAACGCACCCGATCGATCGACGATCTCGGCGCCGGCGGCCGTGTAGGCCGCGTCGGTGATGCTGGCGGCGACGCCGGCGCCCGACTCGACGCGGATGGCATGCCCCTGGGCCGTGAGCTTCTTGGTGGTTTCGGGCGTGACGGCAACGCGCGTCTCGCCGGTTGCCGTCTCGCGCGGCACGCCGATCAACATGTTCTCGCCTCCCCGTCCTCTCGACCAATGAACGGCGGGAGCTTACACAAAAGGGC
>Ga0075520_1000904_pt1 | contig 13756 bp, 14 predicted proteins | sample NGEPerB_FD_75100 | JGI IMG/M metagenome (GOLD analysis project Ga0075520, IMG submission 75100) | Arctic peat soil microbial communities from the Barrow Environmental Observatory site, Barrow, Alaska, USA - NGEE PermafrostAB12-B | ecosystem: Environmental > Terrestrial > Soil > Wetlands > Peat ... | reverse complement strand
GTCTGGCGGCCGTGGTACTCGTCGGCGCGCGACTGGTTGTCGGTCCCTCGCATGCGGCCCCTCCTCGACGGCCGAAGGCGCACCACGGCCGATGGTTCACTAGGAACGACGATTATATTCCCAGATCGTGAGCGCGCCCACGAGCGCGCTCGTTCGCGCTCGCTCGCGGGCGCGCGGCCCCGAAGCGCGAGCGGCCGGCGGCGCCACCCTTGGGTGACCCCACCGGCCGCGGAAGCACCAGAGGCGTGCTTCACATCGCCATGTTCTCGACGCGCTCCACTCCCGGTACCACGTTCTTCAGATGCCGCTCCACGCCGTTGGTCAGCGTGAGCTGGGACATCGGGCAACCGGCGCAGGCGCCCTGGAGGCGCACCTGCACGACGCCGTCCTGCACGTCGATGAGCTCGATGTCGCCACCGTCGGCCTGAAGGGCCGGGCGGATGTCGCCGAGGGCCTGTTCGACCTGCTCTTTGATCTCAGCCATGTATTGTCACCTCCTCGTCGCTTGCGGGCGGCCGTGTGTGCCAGGCGCTGGTCGCCGTGGACCGGCCAGGGCCGCGAACGTCATTGACTGCAGCTCCTCCGTGAGGAGCGTCTCGACACCGCGCCAGAACTCGTGCGTGTCGCACACGTCTTCGCCGCAGCGTTCTACCCGCTGGCGGCAGCGGCAAAGCAAGATCGGGCCCTCCACGGCCTCGTACACGTCGCGCACCGTGATATCGCCGGCAGGGCGCGCCAGCATCACGCCGCCCTGCTGACCGCGCTGCGTACGCACGAGGCCGGCGCGCGCCAGGTCCTGCACGACCTTGGCCAGGCGGCCGCTGGGGATGTGCTGGCGCTCGGCGATGTCGCAGGTGTGGAGGACGGTCCCGGGCTGCCGGCAGGAGAGCTCGTAGACGGCGCGCACGGCATAGTCAGCCTGGGTGGAGAGCTTCATGCTCCCTTTTTACACCAACAGGACAACAATGTCCAGTTTGGATCCCTAGACCTCGTCCCACGCCCACGTGAGGTTGTCGCGGTGGGCGCTGCGGTACGTCTCGTCGAGCTCGACGCCCTCGGCCAGCAGGCCGGCCGCCGGCACGTCCAGCTCGTGGCGGCCGGCTCCGGTCCGTTTCTGCTCGGCGACCGCGGCGTAGACACCGGTGATGTAGCGCTCGTTGGCGTCGATGATCTTCTTCCCCATCGCCGGCCCGTGCGTGGGTACGATCAGGTCCACGGGGAGCTGCTTGAGCTGGCGAAGGGTCCGCACCCACTCCTCCATGCCGTCGCGCTGCTGGAAGTTGGGCAGCGGCCACTCCACCGTGTCCCCGCCGAACAGCAGGCGCGACTCGGCGCGAAAGACGCAGAGCGAGTCCTCGCTGTGCCCAGGCGTGTGGATGAGGTGGACGCTCTCGTCGGGGTCGGTGTAGGTGAGGCGGTCGCCGAACGTGATCGTCGGCAGCGGCACGCCTTCGGGCGGCGGCAGCGGGATCGACTCGTCGGCGGTGGCCAGCTGCGCCGTGATGAGCCGCGGGCAGGCGCGCTGGGCGACGATGTCGTCGCCCTCGAAGGCGGCGTTGCCGTAGACGTGGTCCCAGTGATGATGGGTGTTGACGACGACGACGCGGCGATCGCCGGCGTTCTCGGCCAGGAACTCCGTCACGGGGGTCATGTCCTGCGGGCGCATGAGCGTGTCGATGACGAAGGCGCGGCGCTCGGTGAACGTCACTACCGTGACCGTAGGGAAGCCTTCGGCGTCGATGCGACGGACCCAGGTGTCCCGGGCGATCTGTTCCACGTCTCCTCCTGCTGCGTAGGGTACGGCGCGGGCGCCGTCTCGGTTCTCGTGTCCGTGCTCGGCCCGATCCGCGCAGCCGTCCTGGGCCGCGCGGAGGTCCGTCCTGCGCCGCGGGACCGCCGTCAGGCGACCTCGCGGACGTGCGTGGGCGCCGGGGTCAAGCATTCCAGCCCGGCGCCCGTGACCAGCCACGTGTCCTCGATGCCGATCGCGCCCAGACCCGGCAGTACGAACTTGGGCTCGAGCGCGAAGACCATGCCCTCGGCCAGTTCGAGGTCGCTCGCCGCGAGTACGGGCAGCTCGTCGAGCTCGAGACCGACGCCGTGGCCGACGAAGCGCACGCGACCCTCGCCGTGGCCCATGAAGTAGTCGCCGAGACCCTCGGCGTCGGCGGCGGCGAGCGCGGTCTCGTACAGCGAGCGGCAGGTCACGCCGGGCCGGGCCGCCGCGACGACGGCCGCCTCGATGCGCACGGCCGCGTCGTAGGCGCGGCGTAGCTCGTCCGGCAGCTCGCCGATCACGAAGATGCGCGTGAAGTCGGCGATGTAGCCCTGGCTCGTGGTGACGAAGTCGAAGACGACCTGCTCGCCGCGGCGGATGGGCTTGAAGCTGACGCCCTGGGCGACCGAGGCGCTGAGGCCGGTACCCGCCAGCGGCGTGTCGAGGTAGCTGGAGGCCCAGCCGCTGACGCCGGTCAGCAGCTGGCCGTAGAACATCTCCTGATTGAAGGCGCGCATCCTGATGATGCCCTCGTGGCCGAGGCGGCGAGCCTCGGCCTCGACCCGCCCGGCGAACTCGGCCTCCGTGAGGCCCTCGCGCAGGATGCCGGGGATGAGCTCGCAGACGCCGAGGGTCACGGCCGCGGCGGCGCGGATGCGCTCCACCTCCCACGGCGACTTGACGGCGCGCTGGCGCACGATGTCGCGGCCGACGTGCTCGAACGCCGCCTCCGGAAAGAGCGTCTCGAGGCGGCGGAAGTCGTTCACCGGCAGCACGTCGAGCTCGAGCCCGGCGCGCCGCGGCAGCGCGCCGTAGCGCTCGGCGACGAGCTTGGGCAGGTCGCACGGGCGCGCCAGCTCGACAACGGCGCCGAGCGGCGACTCGAGCGGCGATTCCAGGCGGGCGCGCTCGGCGAGCTTGCGCACGAACAGCGTCGCCTCCCCAGCCGCCGGCACGTACAGGTACGACCGTTGCACCGTGCCGCTGAAGTAGTACAGGTCGGCGTTCTGCACGAGGATGGCGGCGTCGAGGCCGCGAGCTGCCAGGGTGGCCCGCAGGCCGGCGAGGCGGGCGGCGACCTCGGCGGCCGGCACGAGGACGGCGCCCGGCGCCAGCAGAGGTGGTCGCGGCGCCGGGGGTCGCTCCGTCGAGGGTCGTTGCTTCGAGGGTGGCCGCGTCAAGGTCCCGCCCCGCCGCTCAGGCCACGAACGTCGTCACGCGCCACCAGGTGACGGCCACGAGCACGGCGACGATGGCCAGGGTGGCGGCGATGTCGACGGCGTCGAACGGACGGCGCGGGTCCCTGTGGCCGCCGCGCATGAGCACGAACGTCGCCAAGCCTCCCACCACGAGGCCGCCGACGTGCGCCTGCCAGGACACGAACCCCGCCGTGAAGCTGAAGACGAGGTTGATGACCAGCAGGAAGACGACGTTGCCGAGCAGGGCACGCGACTGCAGGTCACGGCCGCGGTTGAGGAACGCGTGCACGGCGAGGGCGCCGAAGATGCCGAAGATCGCCCCCGAGGCGCCGACCACCAGCGTGTTGACGGGGGCCGCTATGAGCACGAGCACGGAGCCGGCGAAGCCCGAGACGAAGTAGACGAGAAGGAACTTGGCGCGGCCCAGGGCGGCCTCGACGAAGCCGCCGATCACCCACAGCGCCCACATGTTGAAGGCGATGTGCAGGATGCCGTCGTGCAGAAAGAGACAGGTGAGCATGCGCCAGTACTCGTGCTTGAGGAGCACGTAGGGCGAGTAGAGTGCGCCGAGATTGACGAGCGCCTGCGATGAGCCGCCGCCCATCATGGCCGTCGCCCCGGTGACCAGCTCGATGACGAACATCACCACGTTGATGGCGACGAGCACCTTGGTCGCGGAGAGCCCGCCGGACGTGATGCCGCCGGCGCTCCAGCGCGAGCGCGTCTGGGCGCGCGTGACCACCCGGGCGCGCGAGCCGGGGGCACGCTGCTCGCGCACGCACTCGGGGCAGCGAAAGCCGACCGGCGCCGGAATCATGCACTCGTGGCAGATCGGGCGGCCGCAGTTGGAGCACGAGACGCCGGTCTCGCGCATCGGGTGCCGGTAGCAGTGCTTGACCTCGAGGTCGTCAGGCATCTCGGTCTCGAAGTCGGGCGGCACATCGCCGGCGAACGGCGCCTCCGGGGGTTCCGGCGGTTGTGGCGGGACGCTGCTCACGGGGCCGCTTCGGCCGCTTGGGCTGCCTCGGCCGTCTCCGCGCTTTCCGGGATGCGGTCGAAGAGCTCGCGCAGCCAGCCCGGCATCGGCATGGCTCGGCCGGTATCGCGCTCGCAGACGGCGAGCCGCGTCCACCCAGCGACCAGCAGGAGACCGTCCCGGGTGACCTCGTAGTCGAAGGCGAACGAGGCCGGGCCGATGGACTCGACGCTCGCCGAGACCTCGAGCAGATCGTCCAGGCGCGCCGGGCGCAGGTACTTGAGGCGCGCCTCCACGACCGGCAGCAGCACGCCGCGCCCTTCGATGGCGGTGATGGGGTGGCCGAGGGCACGCAGCAGCTCCACGCGCACGACCTCGAAGTACGTCAGGTAGTTGCCGTAGTAGACGACCCCGGCGGCGTCGGTCTCCGCGTAGCGCACGCGAACGCGCGTCGTGAACCGCGGTGGCTGCGAAGGGGGGACTTCCATCGCGAAAAGTGTAGCACGCTCGCGAGCCCGGCCCGAACCCGCGCGGACCTCGGGCCGGCCACCACGACCCGCGTGGTCCCTGCGCTCACCGCCGGTCGTGCCGAAAAGACGGCGGGCGGGGCGCCGGAGCGCCCCGCCCGCCGGGGACTGCGTCGTCGGTGTCGCCGGAGCGATCAGGCGAAGGCGACCTTGGCGGCCTCGGTGAAGATGCCGAAGGCGACGTCCAGGTCCGCGTCGCTGATGTTGAGCGGCGGCAGGAAGCGTACGCCGTTGCCCAAGGCGCCGCCAGTGCCCATGATGATGAGGTGGCGCTTGACGCACTCGGCCATGAAGGCCTTGGCGGCGGCGGCATTCGGAGTCTTGCCGCCCGGCTCGACACACTCGATGGCCGACATGAGGCCCAGGCCGCGGACCTCGCCGATAGTGGGGTACGTGGCCTGCAGGCCGCTGAAGAACTTCCGGAGCTTCTCGCCCTGCCGGGTGGCGTTGCCCAGCATGTCCTCGTCGCGCATCGCGTCGATGCTCGCGATGCCGGCGGCGCAGGCGACGCCGTTGCCGCCGAAGGTGCCGCCCATGGAGCCGGGCATGCACTTGTCCCACAGCTCGTGGTTGGCGGCGATGGCGGCCAGCGGATAGCCGGAGGCGATGCCCTTGGCGATCGTCAGGATGTCGGGTTTGACGTCGAAGTGCTCGTGGCCCCACCACTTGCCGGTACGGCCCATGCCGGCCTGGATCTCGTCGATGATCAGGCAGGCGCCGATCTCGTCGGCGATGGCGCGCAGGCCGTGCATGAACTCGGCGGTCGGCACGATGAAGCCGCCCTCGCCCTGGATCGGCTCGACGATGATGGCAGCGACGTCGTCGCCGTAGATCTCCGCCTTGAGCACGCGGCGCACGTCCTCGAGTGCGTACTCCGTGGGATCCTCGCTGGCCGGCGTGCGGTACGGGTAGCAGTAGCGCGCGTGGTAGATGCCGCCGACGAGCGGCTCGTGATGACCGCGGTAGTGCACGGCCGAGTCGTTGAGCGCCATCGTGAGGTGCGTGCGGCCGTGGAACGCGCCCTGGAAGGCGATCACGCCGGGGCGTCGGGTGGCCTGCTTGGCCAGCTTGACCGCGTTCTCCACGGCTTCCGCGCCTGAGTTGGCGTACATGACCTGGTCCATGCCCTCGGGCAGGATCTCGACGAGCTTCTCGCTGAGGTCGAGGATCGGCTGGTGGCGGTAGATGTTCATCTGCGCGTGAGAGACCTTGCCGGCCTGCTCCTGGACGGCCTTGACGACCGCGGGGTGGCAATGGCCGGTGTTCACCACGGCGATGCCCATCACGAAGTCGAGCCACTTGCCGCCGTCGGTGTCGTAGACCCAGCTGCCTGCGGCGTGATCGATGGTGATCGGCGCCACCGTCGCCAGGAAATGGGGCATGTGGTTCATGTGCGCGGGCTTGTCCGACATGGACTACCTCCAGAGCTGATCGGCTTTCCGGTGTGGACGGGACGACAGATGCACGTACCTTCCCCTCCATGGGTCGAGCGAGATATTAACAAAGCCCGCAGCGGTGGAGCGCGCCAAGACAACGCACGGAGGACACTTCTCGATGGCCCCGTTTGTCCATCTTGTCCAGCGCGACGGAAGTTGACAGAAGCGCACAGGAGGAGGAGACTTGTGACAGATTTCACAGCGTTCGTTCCGTAACGAACGTAGTGGGTCAAATCTTCGGGGAGCATGGGAACTACGTGGTATCGCGCAAGACCGTAGCTCGGATGAGCCGCTACCGGCGGCTGCTGGCCTCGTTGCACGACGAGGGCGTCGAAAGCATCTACTCCCACCAGCTCGCCCGCCACGCCGTCGTCAGCGCCGCCCAGGTGCGCCGCGACCTCATGGTGATCGGCTACTCCGGCAGCCCCAACCGCGGCTACGACGTGGGCGCCTGCATCGAGAGCATCGGCAGCTTTCTGGGAGCGGCGGACCGCCAGGACGTGGCCCTCGTCGGCGTCGGCAACCTCGGGCGCGCCGTCCTCGCTCACTTCGCCGGCGAGTCCGCCGCCGTGGCCATCGTCGCCGCCTTCGACATCGACCCCGACCTCACCGATCACAGCGTCCACGGCTGCCGCTGTTTCCATGCCTCGCGCATGGAGACGCTGGTGCGCGACCTCGGCATCGAGATCGCGGTGCTCACGGTGCCCGGCGAGGCCGCCCAGGACGCCGCCGACACCCTCGTGCGAGCAGGCGTGAAGAGCATCATCAGCTTCGCGCCCGTGCCCCTCCACCTCCCCAACGACATCTTCGTCGAGTACATGGACATCACGGCGGCGCTGGAGTCGGCCGCCTTCTTCGCCCGCCTCGGCGCGCGCGCCGCGGCCGAGGCCGCCGACGGAGAGATCGAGCCCATGGTCAAGAAACTGGAATCCCTGCTCGCGAGGTCGAACATGAAACTCGAGGATCTGGCCGAGAGCATCGGCGCCCGCGTCATCACCCCGGGCCCGCCCGGGGGCACCGAGGTCACGCGCATCTACGCCGGCGACCGCGTCAGCGACCTCCTCAACGAGGCCTCCGACAAGACGCTGCTGGTGAGCAACCTGGCCAGCGTCCAGATGATGCGGGTGGCGGAGCTCATGGACGTGCCCGGCATCTGCTTCGTCAACGGCGTCGAGCCCGAGCCCGAGGTCGTCGAGCTCGCGCGTACCAACGGCACGCTCCTGCTGGTCTCCCCCGCCGGCGTCTTCGAGACCTGCGGGCTCATCTACAACCACCTCGACGGAGACGCACGCAACTGACCCGTGGAGCACCTGACCTACGACATCCGCAGTGGGGACTTCAACGGCGCGGGCGCGGCCTCCCGTGACCTCAAGCACCACCTCAAGCGGATCGGCGCAGAGTCGGACTCCGTGCGTCGCGCGATGATCGCCGCGTACGAGGCGGAGATGAACGTGGTCATCCACGCCGACGGCGGCCGCCTCGAGGCCACCGTCAGCGACGGCCAGCTCGACGTCGACGTCGTGGACCGCGGGCCGGGCATCCCGGACATCCCGCGTGCCATGCACGAGGGCTTCTCGACGGCCTCCTCGGAGGCGCGCGCGCTCGGCTTCGGCGCCGGCATGGGCCTGCCCAACATCGAGCGCAACGCCGACCGCATCCGCGTCACCTCGACGGTCGGCGAGGGCACGCGCGTGAGCTTCTCCGTGATGCTGCGGCCGGAGGCCGCCGACCAGGGCGCGAGACCGTCGTCGCTGGGCACGGTCCCCGAGTTGTGCCGCGACTGCCGCCACTGCCTCGTGGCCTGCCCGACGGCGGCCGTGCGCGTGCACGACGCGCGGCCGTCGGTGATGGACCACGTCTGCATCGACTGCACCTGCTGCATCGCGGCCTGCGCCCCGGGTGCGCTGACGATGCTGGACGCGCCCGGCGAGCTCACGGGCGACGGCGGCGTGCTCGCCGTCCCGCCGGCGCTCCTCGCCGGCTTCGGCGAGCACCCGGCCGGCACGGTCCTCGACGAGTTGCACGGACTCGGCTTCTCTGAGGTCGTCTCCGTGCACCCCTACGAGGACGCGCTGCGCCGCGATGTGCTCGACCGCGCGGCTACCGGCGAGGGGCCGGCGCCGGTGATCTCGCCGGTCTGCCCCGCGGTCGTCAACCTCATCGAGGTCAGGTTCCCCGCGCTCGTCAAACACCTCGCGCCGCTCGCCTCCCCGTGGGAGGCGCTGCAGCGCGACCTGGGCGAGCGCGACGCCACCTTCGCGGTGTCGTGCCCGAGCCAGCGCACCGCGCTGCTCAGCCAGCAGCCGACGGCGCAGCGCCAGACGGTCACCGTCCGGCTGGTGCGCGAGGCGCTCCTGCCGCGCCTCGCGGCGCGGCGCCCGGCGCCGGGCGACGGGGCGCCGCGGCCGCAGGCGGCCGGCGCCGACGACCTGCTCGTCGTCAGCGGCGTCTCGCACGTGCTCGCCGTGCTCGAGGAGATCGAGGACGGCCAGCTCGGCGGGGTCACCGCGGTCGAGCCTTACATCTGCGACGGCGGCTGCTTCGGCTCGCCGCTGCTCGCCGAGGACGCCTTTGTCGCCGCGTGGCGCTGGGCGGCCTCGGCCGGCGACGCGAGCGACGGCGGCCACAGCCTCGAGCGCAGCCGCCCGTTCCGCGCCCGCCCCGGCATCCGCCTGGACGCCGACATGGCGGTCGCCATCCGCAAGCTCGCGCAGCTCGACGCCGAGACCACCGCGCTGCCCGGCAAGGACTGCGGCGTGTGCGGCGCGCCCACCTGCGCGGCGCTCGCCGAAGACATCGTCATGGAGCGCGCGAGCCAGGCGCTCTGCCCGTACGTGAAGACTGAGGAGGGGACCGCGTCATGAAGCTCGAGGAGATCGCCCGCGAGCTCGGCTTGTCCGAGCTCACACCCCAGGTGGCCGGCAACAGCGACGCCGAGATCGCGCGCGGCTATGCCTCCGACCTGCTGAGCGACGTGCTCGCGCACGCGCCCGAGGGCGGCGTGCTCGTCACGCTGCAGGTGCACCTCAACGTCATCGCCGTGGCCAGCCACGCCGAGCTCGCCGCCGTCATCTTCGCCGGCAACCGCCGCCCGGAGGACGACGTGCTCGCCAAGGCCGCCGCCGAGGGCATCTCGCTGTACGTGTCGCCGGCCGACACGTTCGACATCGTCGGCCGGCTCTACGCGCTGGGCGTGAAGGGGAACCATGCGTGAACGTCTGCGCCGCAGACCTGCACATCCACACCGCGCTGTCTCCGTGCGCCGACAACGAGATGACGCCGCCGGCGATCGTCGCCAGGGCGATTGCTGAAGGGCTGGCCATGATCGCCGTCTGTGACCACAACAGCGCGCGTAACGCCGCCGCCGTACAGGAAGCCGCCGGCGACGGCCTCACCGTCATCGCTGGCATGGAGATCACCTCGGCCGAGGAGTGTCACGTCGTCGGCCTCTTCCCCGCCGCCGCGGCCGCCGAGGCCGCCGGCGCGGAGCTCGCGGCCACGCTGCCGGCGGCCGACGCCGACTACGCCGCCTTCTTCGGCGAGCAGCTCGTTTTCGCGGCCGACGGCGCCCCCGCCGGCGAGGAGCGCGCGGCGCTCGCGATGGCCACGCCGCTCGCCATCGGCGCGGTGGTCGACCTCGTCCACCGGCACGGCGGCCTCGCCGTCGCGGCGCACATCGACCGCCGTTCGTTCGGCGTCATTGGCCAGCTCGGCCTGTTCCCGGACGAGGCCGGCTTCGACGCCGTCGAGCTCAGCCGCCACGTGGCGCCGGGCTCGGAGGCGGAGGACGCCTTCCGCGAGCACGGGCTGCCCATCCTCCACTCCTCGGACAGCCACTACCCGGACGACATCGGCGCGGTGCGCACGACCCTGCACGTGATGGCACCGAGCTTCCCGGAGCTCGCCCTGGCGCTGCACGGCGCGGACGGCAGAAGCGTCGCCGATGCATGACCTTTCGCTGTACCTGCTCGACGTGATCGAGAACTCGGTGCGCGCCGGCGCCGGGACGGTCGCGGTGACGATCGCCGCCGACCACGCCGCCGACACGCTCACGATCGCCGTGGAGGACGACGGTCCCGGCCTGCCCGTCACGCCCGACGAGGCGCTGGACCCGTTCTTCACCACCAAGAAGGAGAAGAAGACCGGCCTGGGTCTGAGCCTGTTCCGCCAAGCCGCCGAGGCCGCCGGAGGCGGCCTCGAGGTCGGGGTCTCGGACGAGCTCGGCGGAGTCGCTGTGCGCGCCTCGATGAGCCTCGGGAACGTGGATCGACCGCCCTTCGGCGATGTCGCGACCAGCATCCTCACGATGGTCGCGACCAACCCGGAGGTGGAGTTCGTCGTCAGCCTGAGCGACGACGGGGAGCGGCTCGAGCTGCGCGGCAGCGAGCTGCCGCGCCGCCTCGCCGAGCTCGTCGCCTATCAGGAGGCGCTGTCATGAAGGACATTCTCTGCGAAGCGGATCGCAGTGGGACCAAGCGAAGGAGAGGCGCATGAGTGAAGAGGTCAAGGCGTGCACGTGCTGCGACGAGGAACCGACGGAGGAAGAGCTCCTCGCGCGCCTCGACGCGGTGATCGCCGAGTACAGAGGCAAGCCCGGAGCACTCATCCCGGTGCTGCAGCTCGCCCAGGGCATCTTCGGGTACCTGCCCGAAGTCGCCCTCAAGCACATCGCGCGTGAGCTCGGCAAGCCGTACAGCGAGGTCGCCGGAGTGGTCGGTTTCTACTCGTTCTTCACGACCGTCCCGCGCGGCAAGCACCTGATCCGCATCTGCATGGGGACCGCCTGCTACGTGCGCGGCGGCGTCCAGGTGCTGGACGCCTTCAAGAAGGAACTGGGCATCGACATCGGCGGCACCACCGAGGACCGCGTGTTCTCGCTCGAGATCGCGCGCTGCTTCGGCGCTTGCGGTCTCGCCCCCGTCATCACCGTGGACGACGACGTCCACCACCGCGTCAAGCCCAAGCGCGTGAACGCGATCCTGGCGCAGTACGCCGAGGAGCCCGTGCTCGCGGAGAGGAGCGCCTGACATGGCCGACAAGATCACCAGCCCGGACCAGTTGATGGCGATGGCCGAGAAGGCCAAAGCCGACATCGACCTGCGCCAGGGACGCAAGGAGTCCCAGGTGACCGTCCACATGGGTACCTGCGGCATCGCCGCCGGCGCGCGCGACGTGGTCGCCGCGTTCATGACCGAGATGTCGAACGCCGGCGTGACCTCCGTGAGCCTGCACCAGACCGGCTGCGCCGGCCTCTGCGAGGAAGAGCCCATGGCCACCGTCACGCTCGCCGACGGGACGATGTACCGATATGGCCTGCTCGACCGGGAGAAGGTGCACACCATCGTCCGCAATCACCTCGTGGGCGGCACTCCCGTCGACGCCTACCTGATCAAGACCTGAGAGCGAGTGACACGACTATGGCTGATGTGAGAACGCACTTCCTGATCTGCACCGGCGGCGGGTGCATCGCCTCCGGCGCGCTCGAACTAAGCGAGGCCGTCCGGGCCGAGCTCAAGGCGCGCGACCTCGCGGGCGAAGTCGAGGTCATCGAGACCGGCTGCCTCGGACCTTGCGTCCAGGGCCCGGTCGCCCTCGTGTACCCGGACGGCGTGTTCTACCAGAGGGTCCAGCTCGACGACGTCCCCGAGATCGTCGAGGAGCACCTCCTCAAGGGGCGCGTGGTCGAGCGCCTCGTGAGCCACGCGCCCGGCACCGAGAAGACGCAGGCCGAGATGGGCGACATCCCGTTCTTCAACCGCCAGGTGAAGATCGTGCTGCGCAACTCCGGCATCATCGACCCGCTCAAGATCGACGAGTACATCGCCCGCGAGGGCTATCAGGCGCTCGCCAAGGTGCTCACCTCGATGACGCCCGAAGCGGTCGTCGACGAGGTCCTCGCCAGCGGCCTGCGCGGTCGCGGCGGCGCCGGCTTCCCCACCGGGATGAAGTGGCGCTTCGCGCAGCAGCAGGACAACGAGACCAAGTACATCCTCTGCAACGCCGACGAAGGCGACCCGGGCGCGTTCATGGACCGCTCGGTGCTCGAAGGCGACCCGCACTCGCTCATCGAGGGCATGGTCATCGGCGCCTTCGCGATCGGCGCGCACCAGGGCTTCGTGTACGTGCGCGCCGAGTACCCGCTCGCGGTCGAGCGCCTCGAGCACGCCCTCGGGCAGGCGCGTGAGTACGGCCTGCTCGGTAACGACATCATGGGCAGCGGCTTCGACTTCGACCTCGAGATCCGCATGGGCTCCGGCGCCTTCGTCTGCGGCGAGGAGACCGCGCTGATGACGTCGATCGAGGGGCACCGCGGCGAGCCGCGCCCGCGCCCGCCGTTCCCGGCGGTGTCGGGCCTCTGGGGCAAGCCCAGCGTGCTCAACAACGTCGAGACCTTCGCCAACATCGCCCCGATCATCCTCAAGGGCTCCGCGTGGTACGCGAGCACGGGAACCGAGAAGAGCAAGGGCACCAAGGTGTTCGCGCTCGGCGGCAACGTGCAGCACACGGGCCTCGTCGAGGTGCCGATCGGCATGCAGCTCGGCGAGCTCATCTACGAGGTCGGCGGCGGCATCCCGGACGGCAAGGCTTACAAGGCCGCGCAGCTCGGCGGCCCGTCGGGCGGCTGCATCCCCAAGGAGCACCTCAACGTACCCGTGGACTACGCGACACTGCAGGAGCTCGGCGCCATCATGGGCTCGGGCGGCGTCATCGTCATGGACGAGGACACCTGTATGGTCGACATCGCACGCTTCTTCCTCGAGTTCACGCAGGACGAGAGCTGCGGCAAGTGCCCGCCCTGCCGCGTCGGCACCAAGCGCATGCTCGAGATCGTCGAGCGCATCACGCGCGGCGAGGGCGAAGAGGGCGACATCGAGCGCCTCGTCGCCCTCGGCGAGATCATCAGCCAGACCGCGCTCTGCGGCCTCGGCCAGACGGCCGCCAACCCCGTGCTCTCCACCATCCGCCACTTCCGCCACGAGTACGAGGCCCACATCAAGGACCACTACTGCGAGGCCGGGGTCTGCTCGAGCATGTTCGTGGCGCGCTGCTCCAACGCGTGCCCGGCGAGCGTCAACATCCCCGGCTTCGTCAGCCTTGTGGGTGAGCAGCGTTACGACGAGGCCCTCAAGCTGCACCGCGAGCGCAACCCGCTGGCGAGCATCTGCGCCCGCGTCTGCTTCCACCCGTGCGAGAGCAAGTGCATGCGCGCCAGCCTCGACGGCGCCCTCGCCATCCGCCACGTCAAGCGCTTCATGGTGGAGCAGGAGAAGGACGCGCAGCTGCCCGAGGTCCTGGTGAACGCCGAGAACGCCGCCCGCAAGGTCGCCGTCGTCGGCTCCGGGCCGGCCGGCCTCTCGGCCGCCTACTTCCTGGCGCGCCTCGGCTACAAGCCGGTCGTGTTCGAGGCCGAGACCAAGGCCGGCGGCATGCTCGTGCAGGCCATCCCGGCCTACCGCCTGCCGCGCCCGGAGCTCGAGCGCGAAGTCAGGATGATCGAGGACATGGGCGTCACGTTCAAGTATGGCAAGGCGCTCGGCCGTGACTTCACCCTGCAGAGCCTCAAGGACGAGGGCTACGAGACCGTGTTCGTCGGTGTCGGCGCCCCGCAGGGCATGAAGATC
>Ga0075520_1000903_pt1 | contig 13759 bp, 13 predicted proteins | sample NGEPerB_FD_75100 | JGI IMG/M metagenome (GOLD analysis project Ga0075520, IMG submission 75100) | Arctic peat soil microbial communities from the Barrow Environmental Observatory site, Barrow, Alaska, USA - NGEE PermafrostAB12-B | ecosystem: Environmental > Terrestrial > Soil > Wetlands > Peat ... | reverse complement strand
TTTATAAATAGCAGATTTAAAATATGGTAATTGCTAAGTAAAGTGTCAATAAATCTTTTTCTTATCTTTAACAATAGTAAAAACAGGAATATGAAAAGAAATCTACTTTTATTTATTGCAATAATAATGATCCTCTCAGGCTGCGCTTCATCAAAAAAGCAGCTTGAAAAAGGGAACTATGATGCTTCAATAGCAACTGCTGTCAAGCAGCTGCGCAAAGACCCTAAAGACAGCAAACAGGCTGACATACTTGAGCGTTCCTTTAATATCGTTAATCAACAGGATAACGAAAGGATTAAATTCCTGAAGCTGGAAGGGAAGCCTCAGAACTGGGATGAAATATACCAGACATACAAAAGAATGAGCGACAGGCAGTCTATGGTGAGAACCGTTATGCCGCTGAATGTCGGGACAAGGTCAGTAGATTTTCCTTATGTCGATTATATGTCGGAAATGGTAGAGGCAAAACGCAAATCGGCTGATTATTATTTTGCTCATGGCAATGAACTGATGAAGAATAATATAAAGGATTCATACCGGCAGGCTTACGCAGAGTATGTCAGGGCAAAGGATTATGTCGGAGATTATGAAGGAATTGATAATAAGATACAGGAAGCAAGGAATCTTGGTATGAGCAGGGTATTCATATCACTGCAGAATTCTACAATGCTGAAATTTCCACAGGATTTTGAAGCCGATCTGATCAATGTCAACCTCCAGGCTCTTAACAGTGATTGGGTTGAGTATACAACCACAAACCTCGACAGCAACGCTCAGTACGATTATATCATTAATGTAAATGTCAGAAACATTGCCATCAGTCCCGATCAGACATCCACTGAAGACAAGATAGTCAAAAGGGATGTTGAAGACGGATATGCCTATAAGCTTGACAAGAATGGGAATGTGATGAAGGATTCGCTTGGCAATGATATTAAGCTGAAAAAATACAAGACTCTTCAGTGTGCCCTTATTTCGACCCTTCAAACCAAGACATGCCAGATAACCGGCGATATTGAAACCATCCAGATGAATCCCAACAAGCTCCTTAAGAAGGACCCGATCGGAGCACAATCAAATTTCCAGAATGTTTCGTCCCGTGCAGTCGGAGACCAGGGTGCTCTCGATCAGGATCAGCTTCAAAAAACCAAAACACAGGTCATACCTTTCCCCTCCGATATCGACATGGTGATCCGATGCTCCGAGTCACTTAAAGGTGTAATACGCGGATCAATTCAGTCCAACAGGAGGCTTATCAATTAGTCATACCTTCACACTTAATAATTATATGCCGCAAAACAGTTATTTTTGCGGCATAAATTTTTTCACCAGATGATAGAAACTAAAAAGCCCATTGAAAGGGCAATTCTTATTGCAATTAATTATTCCGGTCAGGATGAAAGGGAAACGGAGGAGTATCTCGACGAACTCTCTTTTCTGACTGAAACAGCCGGCGCCATTCCCGTAAAACGGTTTATTCAGAAGCTTGATATAGCAAATTCAAGGACATTTGTCGGCTCGGGAAAGATTGAAGAGATTGCGCATTTTGTTTCGGAAAATAAAATCGACATAGCAATATTTGACGATGAGCTCTCACCTGCCCAGATGAGAAACATAGAGGATGATCTGGGATGCCGCATCCTCGATAGGACAAACCTGATACTTGATATTTTCGCAAGCCGTGCCCGCACTGCACATGCCAGGACGCAGGTTGAACTGGCCCAGTGCCAGTATCTTCTTCCCCGGCTTACCGGTATGTGGACACATCTTGAGAGACAGAGAGGAGGCATCGGATTAAGAGGCCCGGGTGAGACTGAGATCGAAACAGACAGAAGGATTATCAAGGACAAAATATCGCTTCTTAAAACCCAGCTTAAGAAGATTGATATGCAGATGGCTACCCAGCGCAAGAACCGGGGGAAAATGGTAAGAGTGGCGCTGGTGGGTTATACAAATGTAGGTAAATCAACCCTCATGAACCTGCTGAGCAAATCAGATGTTTTTGCCGAGAACAAGCTCTTTGCGACACTTGATACCACAGTCAGGAAGGTCGTTATAGACAGCCTTCCTTTTCTTCTGTCAGATACAGTAGGGTTTATAAGGAAACTGCCGACCGACCTTATAGAATCATTCAAATCTACTCTTGATGAGGTGAGAGAATCAGACCTTCTTCTTCACATTGTGGATATTTCTCACCCCGGTTTCGAGGAGCAGATAGCGGTTGTAAATGAGACTCTCCGGAGTCTCGGTTCATCAGATAAGCCGACGATAACAATATTCAACAAAATCGATTCATTCTCCTACATGCCAAAAGATGAGTTCGACCTTACTCCCGCAGGAAAGGAAAACATATCTCTTGATGATCTCAGAAAAACCTGGATGGCAAATGACACAAGCCATCCTGTGGTCTTTATCTCAGCGAAGACAAAGGAGAATATTGATGAGCTGAAGCGGGTACTTTTTGAAGAAGTAAAAAGGATTCACATCAAGAGGTATCCCTATAATAATTTTCTGTATAATGACCCCCGTCCCGCTTAACAAGCGGGACCGCCCCCTCCCGATAAATCGGGATTTCATGCCGGGGGCCTTATTCACGGATCAAATAGAATTATATTATAGCCCCCCTTTAGGGGGGATCCCGTGAAACGGGAGGTGGGTCAGTAAAGTTTTTTCTCCACCATATACTCTGCAATCTGGATCGCATTTGTGGCAGCTCCCTTCCGGATGTTATCAGATACTATCCAGAGATTGAGGCACTTTTCTTTTGACAGATCCCTCCTGATCCTTCCGACAAATACTTCATCCTTGTTGTAAGAGAGTATAGGCATAGGGTATTTATTTTCAGCGGGGTTATCATAGACTACAACGCCCGGAAAGCTATTGAGCAGCTTTATAACATCATCGATATTGAAATCTTTCTCGAATTCGATATTGACGGCTTCCGAATGTCCGCCGACCACCGGTATTCTTACGACAGTAGCAGTTACCATAATGCTCTGGTCTTCAAGGATCTTACGGGTCTCGTCAATGAGCTTCTGCTCTTCGGTTGTATAACCGTCAGCCTGGAAGGTCCCTCCGTGAGGAAAGCAGTTCATATCGATAGGGTGAGCATAGGCCATTTCACCCTTTATACCCTTCCTCTCATTTTCCATCTGGGTGACAGCCTTTACCCCAGTGCCCGTGACCGACTGATAAGTGGCAACTACGAGACGCTTGATTTTATATTTCCTGTGAAGAGGAGCCAGCGCCATTACCATCTGAATTGTCGAACAGTTGGGGTTTGCAATTATTCTGTCGCCTTTCCTGATTACATGGCTGTTTATTTCCGGAACAATTAATGGAACATTTTTATCCATTCGCCAGCAGGAGGAATTATCGATCACCACCGTTCCGTTTTTTGCGAATTTCGGAGCCCACTCTTTCGATACAGAAGCTCCTGCAGAGAATATTGCAAATTCAGGTTTTGCATTGACAGCATCCATGACACTTACCACCTTCATGGGTTTACCCCGGAACATGATTTCCCTGCCTACCGATTTCTCAGATGCGGCGGGGATTAATTCAGTTATAGGAAAATTTCTTTCTTCAAGGACCTTGATCATTGTCCGGCCAACCATCCCGGTTGCTCCAACAACAGCTGTCTTCATCTTTTTAAATTTGGAAAATTAAATGTTATTACTAAATTTACTATAAGTTAAAACGGTCAAAATTAACTTTTTTTTCAATCTGTCCCGCTGCATGAAAAAAGTTATTTTACTGGCTATGTTTTTGCCATATCTGGCAAACGGTCAGGTCATCGAAAATTTCGAATCGGCCTCTCTGACAAATTGGGTTCAGAGCACAGAAGGTCACTGGAAAGCCGACACAACAAAAAGCCTTTCAGGGATGTATTCTTTACATCATGTCTTTGACAATAGTCAGTCAGGATTCGATTGCATAGGAATCTCTATCAGAAACCTGCATCCGGATGAAGGACTGACAAGATGGACATTCCTGGTAAGGCATGGCTATGACCCGTCAGCATCTAATAACTGGTGTGCCTACCTGGTATCTGATGCAGATCCTGCTGCCTTAAGAGACGGAGCTGCCTTAAACGGATTTGCTGCCGGAGTAGATTTTACCGGGAGTGATGATATTCTCCGGCTCTGGAAAATAAAAAATGGCGCTCCTTCAGTAATTGCTGCATGCCCTGTAAACTGGCAGAACGACATAGGAAAGGCTGATGCAGCAAAACTAATTGTGGAAAGATCAATTACAGGATACTGGAAAATTGAAGTTTATGATAAGCTTGATAAATTATTGGGAAGCTCTTCCGGCCAGGATAGCGAATTATTCAACTCGTCATTTTTCATCCTTGGTTACAGATATACTTCAACATGCGACAGGCTTCTATGGTTCGACGATCTGAAAATTGAAGGTGTATTCCATGAAGACAATCGTCCTCCCGAAGTTGTAAGCTGCCAGGTATCCGGGATTAACTCCCTCAATCTGACGCTTGATGAAGATCCATCAGAAGACTTCATGCTCCTTTCAAATTTCTCACTTGCCGGCAGCAGTAATTCTCCTGCAGGGATTGCCAGGACAAGCGCAAGGTCATTCAGGCTTACTTTCAGCAGTAAGTTCAGCAATAAAACCTTAAATAAATTAATTATAAACCGTTTATGCGACAGGTCTGCAAACTGCAAAAATGGAATAAGTGTAGAGTTTACACTTATAAGTGCTGACCCCGGCGACGTTATAATATCAGAAATCATGGCAGATCCGGTTCCTGCTGTTTCTCTTCCCGCAAAAGAGTACTTGGAAATCATGAACAGGAGTCAGTTTGGATTCAATTTAAAAAAATGGAGCCTTTCAACCGAGAATCAAAGTACCTCATTCCCTGATGTGACCATAGGAGCAGGAGAGTATTTTATTTTATGTCCGGCTGCTGACACATCGGCATTTTCATGTTATGGCAAAGTTATCGGGCTGAAGTCGTTTCCGTCGCTGACCGATGCGGGAAGAATGCTATGGATTTCTGACAGCCTTGGGAACCTTATTCACGGAGTGGTTTATTCATCGGCATGGTATGGGAATAAACTAAAGGAAACCGGAGGCTGGTCGCTCGAAATGATTGATGCCGGCTATCCATTTTATAATGAAGGTAACTGGGAAGCATCCTCCTCGGGAAACGGAGGAACCCCTGGAAAAATTAATTCATCAGCAAGAAGTAATCCTGACAGGCAGTTTTACGGAATTGAAAATGTTTTTCCGGACGACAGTATAACTCTCAGAGTCAATTTTTCTGAGACAGTATTTGATATTGCAGGATCTCCGGGTAAATTTATAATCAATGGGAGTGAAGCTGTTTCAACATCGTCATCTGACCCACTACTCAGAACTTTTGTCATAAGATCCCCTTTATCTTTTGTGAAGGGAGAAGTATATTCATTAAACGTTTCTTCAGATCTTACTGATTTCGCAGGAAATACTATTTCACGCGCTTCGTTCAAATTTGGTTTGCCTGAGAAGGCGGGCAGGGGCGACATTGTCTTTAACGAGTTGCTTTTCAATCCATTCCCTGACGAGCCTGATTATATCGAGTTATTCAACTGCTCGGATAAAGTAGCTGATGCTTCGCAGCTTTATCTTGCTTCGATAAATGCAGAATCCGGAGATACATCGGAAATAGAACCTCTCTCCGATGAACACAGATGCATAATCCCCGGCGGGTTTTTCACTGTCACAGCTGACCGTATAAAAGTCATTGAGCAGTATAGCTCCTCTGATCCTGAAAATATTTTTGGCATTTCATCTCTGCCTTCGATGCCCGATGACAGGGGTCATTTGCTCCTTCTGAACAGAAGTCTTGACCTGATTGATGAGGTCTCTTACTCAGATGAAATGCACTATCCGCTTCTTGTCAGTAAGGAAGGTGTATCGCTTGAAAAGATAAGGCCGGAGATGGCATCCGGTGAGAGCACCAGCTGGCATTCCGCATCCGAAAGTTCGGGATGGGGAACTCCGGGAAAGGAGAATTCGGTTTTCAGCAGCGGGCCTGAGGGAAATGACAGAATAACATTTTCATCAGCAAGAATTTCTCCGGATAATGACGGAACAGAGGATGATCTTGTAATAGACATAAATGCAGAAGGGCTTGGAAACGTTATTTCCGTAACCATTTTTGACGAGACAGGCGGTTATGTAACGAAGCTCATTGAAAACTTCTTTGCCGGGAATAAAGCTTCGGTAGTCTGGGATGGAACGGCCGATAATGGCTCAATCGTATCGACCGGAGTCTATATAATTCTTATAGAACTCTACAATGAAAAAGGCAAAACAAAATCCTGGAAGAAAGTGTGTACTGTTATCAGATAAATTTAAATCCCCTCCCTGGAGGGGAACTATAAGTTTGAATAACTCGATAAGGAATTTGCTAAACTTACCTCTTACCCTTCAAAAGCCTGGATTTCTTTGTGGTAGAAAAACTTACAATGAAGATATCATATCAGTCATGATGGAAGTCATGCGATCTTCGGTTTTGGCTGCTTCGTCAAGGACAGACTGATGGGTTGTGTATGCGATTTTGCCTTCAACGCCAAGGTCAGTAATGATGCTGACTGCGAAAACAGGCAGATTCATATGGCGTGCAATGATAACCTCAGGTGTTGTCGACATTCCGACAGCATCAGCGCCGATGATCCTGAAGTACTTGTATTCAGCCGGAGTTTCAAACGTGGGTCCGCTGGTCGAAAGATAGACTCCTTTATGGACCCTTATATTGTGGTCCTGAGCAATCAGCAACGCCCTTTTAATAAGGTATTTGTCATATGCCTCGCCCATATCAGGGAAACGTGCGCCTATCCTGTCGTCGTTTTGTCCAATAAGAGGATTTGGGAGCAGGTTGATATGATCGGTGATAATCATTATATCGCCGATCCGGAAGTCAGGGTTTACTCCGCCCGCGGCATTCGAAAGAAAAAGACATTTTATCCCGAGGTATTTCAGGACTCTGATGGGCAGCGCTACCTGTTCCGGGCCATATCCTTCGTAAAAATGAAACCGGCCTTTCATTGCAACGATTTTCTTGTTGCCGAAATCGCCGAAAATCAGCTTCCCTGCATGCCCCTCAACCGTTGAAACCGGGAAGTTGGGTATATCTTTATAATCTATTTCAATGCAGTTCTCCATTTTGGCTGTCAGACCTCCAAGACCGGTGCCAAGAACAATTCCTGCATCAGGATTCATGAATCCCTTATCCTTAAGAAATTTTGTTGTTTCGTTTATTCTTTCTAACATAATCAACTATCAGATTATTAAACTCATCCTTGTCGTCATTTAAAAACCATATTCCAATTGGAATATAGAAAAATGCGGACCTGATTGGTTCTGCAATATTAATAAATTCCCGCAACCTGACACTGTCTTTTTCGGTAGTAATGATATACTTATGAGGGGCTTTGAGGGTATTATATGCGTTGTTGATTTTTTCAATGTCATTCATCGTAAAGTTATGATGGTCACCGAATGACAGGTGAATAATTTCATCAGCTCTCTTTCCGAGGTATTCTGCCAGGGGTGCAGGATTGGCTATACCTGTTACAATAAGAAATCCCCTATCGCTCACCTGGCCTGATGAGAAAGGATCTTCATTTATTCCCATATTTTCAAAAACAGGTATAGGCTCCCTGTATGAAAGGGATGTGAAGTAGAGGTTCTGGTACGGTTTTTTATTAATATCCCTCACGATAATTCTCCGCTGGATCGGTGAAATATTCTCAGGCGCTTTTGTTATAAGAATTATATCAGCCCTGTTCCTGTTGTGGCTGGTCTCCCTCAGGTTTCCATATGGGAGCATATGATCATTTATCATTAGGTTATCAAAGTCTGAAAGAAGAATTGATATTCCTGGAGTTATCCTCCGGTGCTGGTATCCGTCGTCGAGAATTATTACTGAAGTTCCGGGATAAGTTTTCATAATCTCCTCCACACCATGTACCCTTTTCCTGTCAACTGCGACGATTACGCCCGGATACTTCCGCGAAACCTGCAATGGTTCATCCCCGATATCTGAAACAGTGGAATCTGAATCAGCTATCAGGAATCCTGACGATTTTCTTCTGTAACCCCTGCTCAGAACAGCAACATTAAAGCTTTTTTGAAGGAGTTCGATGAGGTATTCAGTATGAGGAGTCTTCCCTGTCCCTCCGGCAGAGAGATTCCCAACGCATATCACCGGTATGCTGAACTCACTTGATTTGATAATTTCTGCATTATATAGAAAGTTCCTTACACCAGTAAAGAAGCCGTACAGAATAGAGAACGGGTACAAGAATATGCTCCGCGTTTTTACCATTTATCAGTGGATCTCGATAAAATACGGAAGACGTGCCTGTATGCCTGACATATCCTTAATCTCAGTAATTTCATTATAAAACCTGAATGTTTCACCAAGCTCTTTTTTAATTAGGTTCATTCGTATCTCGCCTCCAAGCTGGGTTAATATTCTGGTATAGGGATCATCGGCTTCAGGCAGTTCAGTCACCGAATAGGAGTCAATTCCTGCAAGTACCGCAGCCCCTTTGATTGCATCTGTAAGGCCGCCCATTTCATCGATGAGCCCGATTTTCATTGCGTTTGATCCGCTCCAGACACGGCCCTGTCCGATACTGTCGACCGACGATGCTGTCATTTTCCTCCCCGCTGCAACCTTACTTACAAAATCGCTATAGATCTTTTCGATGCTTGCCTGCATGGCTTGTTTTTCATAGATGCTCATTGGCCTGAAGATAGATGGGAAATCAGAATTGGTATTTGTTTTTACACTCTCGGTGGTGATGCCCAGTTTCTGTTCGAGGAGCTTTCCCGCGTTGGGGATCATGCCAAAAACTCCGATCGACCCTGAAATGGTAGTCGGGCTCGAATATATTTTTGTCGCGGGGGCTGATATGTAATATCCGCCCGAAGCAGCCAGGTTTCCCATCGATATTACTAGAGGCTTGGCCTTCGCAGCGAGCATGAGCTCTCTCCACATAATGTCGGATGCAACAGCGTTTCCGCCCGGAGAGTTAACTCTCATCACTATTGCTTTTACTGCAGTATCAAGCCTTACTTCGCGAATAACATCTGCATACCTGCTTCCGCCTATGTTATAGTCAGTTCCTTTTCCCATGACTATGGTTCCCGAGGCATAGATTACGGCAATCCTGTTTTTCGATGTGCCAATTTTAATCGTTTTTGGTTTACTCTGACCAGGAGCGGTATCAAGCCGGCTCGTCGAAAAAGAATTGATCTTATCCGGGACTTTAGAAAACCTGCTCATAGAAATGAAATGGATCTTATCATCTATTTTAAGACCTGAAAGAACTTTCAGGGTATCATTGAGTTCATCGCGGAAAAGAAGCCCGTCGACAAGTCCGCTTTCAAGAGCTGACGAAGCAATATTCCCTGCAAGCTTATCGGCAAGAAGATTAAGCTTCTCACCGGAAATGCCCCTTGCTTCTGACATCATTTTTACCACATGATTCCAGATTGACCCCACATACTCCTTAATCTGCTCCTTGTTTTCGTCACTCAGCTTATCAAGAATATATGGTTCCACAGCTCCCTTGAATTTACCGTGACGGGTCACCTGGACCTCGACGCCGATTTTCTCGAGTGCTTTTTTGTAAAACATCACATCACCGCTAAGACCTTTGAAATCGACCATCGAGGAAGGGCTTATGTATATCTTATTCGCGGCTGTTGAAAGGTAGTATCCTTCCTGTTCGAGTACATAATCTGAGTAGGAAATCACGAATTTACCGCACTCTTTCCTGAATTTAAGGAGTGCATTTCTGATCTCTTCCGTCGTTGCCCATCCTGATGGCATAAGTCCGTTCTCGATTAGTATTCCCTTTATTTTCGGATCAAATTCAGCTTTCTCGATGTTGTTCAGGATATCATTTAGTCCAGGAGCGGGTGTTATAGTCATATTTATTATATCAAGACCTGCAAACGGGTTAGGATCGGTTCGGTCAGGTATCTGGACACCCGCTTTCAGAACCAGAATTGAATTATCAGACACAGATACGGTTTTATTACCTGAGGCGATCATCACGCTCAGGCTCCCGATCATGATAAAGAAGAATATGATTGAAACCAATATAATGCCTGTTATAGTGGCCAGCATAGTGATTAGAAAATTTTTCATCTGAGCTCTTTTAATTAAATGAGTGATAAATATATAAAAAACCAGATGATTTTATAAAGGTATTGTCCGATTTAATACATTTGATATACTCAGTATGGACAGATGAAAAGAATATTTCTCGGACTTGGGACAAACCTCGGCGACAGGGAGAAAAACCTGGAGCAGGCTCTTGATAAAATAGCCGAGGTTATAGGTATTATTGTCTCCCGCTCATCAGTTTACGAGACTGAGCCCTGGGGTTTCCAGAGCAGCGATCAGTTCCTGAACATGGTAATCGGGGTTGATACAAACCTCAAGCCATCGGGCTTGCTGGGAAGACTTCTTATGATAGAATCGCTTCTTGGCAGGCTCAGGGATGGGAAGCAATATTCGTCAAGGATAATTGATATCGACATACTGCTTTATGGCAGGCAGAAGGTCGACACTATATCGCTTAAGATACCTCATCCGAGAATGCACGAACGCAAATTTGTGCTTATTCCATTGTGCGAAATCGCCCCCCGTACTGTCCACCCCGTATTCGGGAAAACAATGACTAAACTATTGAAGGAGTGTGAGGATGCCGGTAAAATAAAAAAGCTCTAAGGCTTCTTTTACATCCTCCCAACCCTCCCGCCGAAGCGGGACAAGCTCTTCAAAGGGGGAGATCACACGATTGCATGATTGCCCAACTCAAGGAGATTCGCGATGCAGTTCCGCGCATAGGAAGCACGACTTTTACAGTAACCCGTTATCGGCAAAGCTGTAATAATCTTTTTCGGAGATTATCAGGTGATCGAGGAGCTGGATATCCATCAGGTTGCCGGCATCCTTAATCTTCTGCGTTATTTTGGAATCGGATTCGCTTGGATTAAGATTTCCCGAGGGGTGGTTATGGCATACAATTATTCCCGAAGCAAGATATTCAATTGCCTTCTTCATTACCATCCTGACATCAGTCACAGTTCCGCTTACGCCTCCCTGGCTCAGTTTCATCCGGCTGATAACCTTATTTGATCTGTTTAGAAAAAGTATCCAGAATTCTTCGTACTGAAGGTCAGCCAGCAGCGGCTGGAAGATATCAGCGACGTCTTTAGAGCATTTTATCTGGATGACACTTTCGGCATCTGCCAGCTTTCGCCTGCGCCCCAGCTCAAGAGCTGCTGCAATAGTAACTGCCCGTGCAGGACCTATCCCGTGAAGCTTTGTCAAGTCTCCAATAGCAAGCTTCCCAAGGTTATTGAGGTTATTGTTCGCCAACTGGAGAAGTTCACGGCCGAGGTCGACAGCCGATTTGTCCTTTGTTCCGGAACTGATGAGGATAGCAAGAAGCTCAGCATCACTGAGGCTTGCAGTTCCTTTCTGTATAAGCTTTTCCCTGGGTCTGTCCTCTTCAGCCCAGTCAGTAATTTTCATCGACATGCAGTGAAACATTTATTCCACATGCAATTTAAGAAATTGTTACTGGATTAAAAAGGATTTTGCTATGATCTCCCCCCTTGAGGGGGGATGGGGGGATGTGTCCTGAAGTACGTAAAACAAAAAAGGGCTTCCGAGAAAGCCCTTTTAAAGTAATTTTTAAGCAGTTACTTAAGATTGTTCACATGCTTGTCAATTGACGATTTCAGGTTACTTGCCTTCTTGCTGTGAATTATTTTTTTCTTGGCAAGCTTGTCAAGCATTGAATTCATTTTGGGAAGAAGTTCTTCAGCCTCCTTTTTTGAAGTTGTCGAACGGACATCCTTAAGCGCATTACGCATTGTTTTTGCATAATACTTGTTTCTTTCATTCTTTACTTCAGTCTGCCTGATCCTTTTTTCCGATGACTTGTGATATGCCATAGCTGTAATAATAAATTAAAAATTTGTAGTCCATAGGGGAATCGAACCCCTGTTACCAGGATGAAAACCTGACGTCCTAGCCACTAGACGAATGGACCATTTAAAGAACCATAAAATGCGGATGCAAAGGAAACATGTTTTTTTTGATCTGCAAAATATTTTCGGGAAAAAACCCGGTTAAAAGGATCATACACCGGAAACACCTTATCATTATTGCACCTGTCAGAAGACGTATCTTATCGAAAGCGCTCCGTTGATACCGCCCCAGCCCGTCGAACCTATTAAGTTCAGAGAAGGCAGCAAGTCGAGTGAAAGATTGATCGGAAAATCATCGAAAGTATACTCGATTCCCAGTATTGCATCGGCACCAATTACTGCACCAGTGGTATTCACATTCGGATTCGTTCCCATGTCCCAGAATCCTGCATGAGCGCCAACGCCCCAATACCAGTTGAGTTCAGGATATTTGCCGATCCAGCTTTCTTTTTCGTACAGTCCGGTGATCACAAGTCCCGACCATCTGCTGGCAAGGATACCTTCAAGCGCATTTTCCTTGTTTATAAAATGCCTGACGGTCACTCCATATGGAAGTCCAGCTCTTAAGCCAAGGGCTGTTTTATAATCCTGGCCATAACCTGTAATTGTAACAACTGCTGTTAAAAGCAAAATCAAGACAGCTCTTTTCATATTAATCTTGTTTTATGTTTGAATTTGTTGATCTGCCATGTTAGTCTATACGACCTTCCCGGCCCCCGCCGAAGCGGGGCAGGCTTTCCCCCAAGGGGAGGCTGGAGCGTCTGAAAATAGCCCTGCGGGCTATTTTAGCGAACAGGCCTGTTTGCCGCGATGGGCTACCCTGCATGCTGGCTCCTTCGCTAAACCAGCCCACTGGGCTGGTTCTTAACGCTCGGCCCTCCCCTTGGGGTAAACGGGAAAGGGGGTTGATTAAATGTGAATAAGTATATTTGCAATATGAGCCCCGTGAAAACACGTTACTTCATATTCCTCTCATATAAAGGAACATCATACCATGGCTGGCAGTTGCAGCCAAATGCCATAACTGTCCAGAAAGTTATTGATGAAGCCCTTTCAACTATTTTGGAAGAAGAGATACTTACATCAGGTGCAGGCAGAACCGACACTGGTGTCCATGCGTCAGTTTTCTGTGCGCATTTTGAGAGCATAGCAAGCGATATTGATACACGTAAGAATCTGGTATTCAAACTAAACCGCTATCTTCCAAAGGATATTTCTGTCTCAGCGATCAGAAAGGTTCTTCCGGATGCACATGCGCGGTTCAGCACCTTGTCAAGAACCTACAAATATTATATTTCAAAGGTAAAAGATCCTTTCCGTGAAGAATCAGCCTGGTTCGTTCATGGTAATCTGGACATTGCCTTAATGAATCAGGCATGTGCAATCCTAATGGGGCAGAGTGACTTCACAAGCTTCAGCAAGCTTCATTCCAATAATAAGACAAACATCTGCAGAATCTATTCTGCTTTATGGGATGAAGAGTCGAACGGGATTGTATTTACTATCAGGGCTGACAGATTCCTTCGGGATATGGTAAGGGCAATTACAGGCACTATGATTGAAATCGGCAGCGGAAAAATGGAACTGCGAGAATTCAGGGAAATAATTATTGCCCGCGACAGATGCAGGGCAGGCAAATCAGCCCCGGCAAAAGCTCTTTTTCTATCGGGTATTGAATATCCCGATGAGATTTTTATCTGATCCTTTACTTATATTTGACAAACATTTCCGT
>Ga0075520_1000902_pt1 | contig 13764 bp, 16 predicted proteins | sample NGEPerB_FD_75100 | JGI IMG/M metagenome (GOLD analysis project Ga0075520, IMG submission 75100) | Arctic peat soil microbial communities from the Barrow Environmental Observatory site, Barrow, Alaska, USA - NGEE PermafrostAB12-B | ecosystem: Environmental > Terrestrial > Soil > Wetlands > Peat ... | reverse complement strand
GATCTATATCGCTCCTTATCGGATCGAGGCAAACAATCCGCTGACCTATCTGGGTCCCTACACTTATTTCAACTACGCGGTCATGTACAACGATATGGCCGATACCGTGGGCGAGTATGTCCGGTTCAGTCAGGCGGAAATGGACCCCTATTCAGAGATTCAGTATGCCTGGACCTTTGCCAGGAAGAACCGGGTGGCCGATTTTCAGGTGAAAGGAAAACGGGACGAAGTCTCGCTGGAAACCCTGGAATCCGTTTTCTTCACTTTCAAAGACCCTGAATTCCCGAGTCACGGCAAGACCAGATCGGTTTTGATTCCCGCCACCGGCAGGAGATTAAAATTCACGTCCTGGATCCAACCTGGAAAAGCACCGGTGGTTTATATCGTTCCCGGCCTGGGCTCGCATCGGCTGGCGCAGCCGGCTCTGGCGCTGGCCGAGCTGGTTTACAAGAACGGCTTTTCCGCCGTGTGCATCAGCAGCGCGTTCAATTCCGAGTTCATGGAGCACGCTTCGACCGCAGCCATGCCGGCGTATCTGCCGGTGGACGGCCACGACGTGCATGTCGCGTTGACCGTCATTGATCACCGCTTGCGCGCGCTCTACCCGGACCGGCTGGGTGACAAGGCGTTGATGGGATATTCCATGGGCGCATTCGATTCGTTGTTCGTTGCGGCGACAGAGACGACAAACGAGACGGCATTGATCAAATTTGACCGATACGTGGCCATTAATACCCCGGTGCGCATGGTGCAGGGAATGTCCAAGCTGGACGAATTTTACCGGGCGCCGCTGGAGTGGCCCGCGGGTGAACGGACCGACAACCTTGAAAACACTTTTTTGAAAGTGGCCGCTTTGAGCAAGAGCACGCTCACGCCGCAGACTTCCCTGCCATTTGATGCCGTGGAATCCAAGTTCCTCGTCGGCTTGACGTTTCGGTTCATCCTGCGGGACGTCATTTTCAGCAGCCAGCGGCGAAGCAACCAGGGAGTCCTTCAACATGCGATCTGGAATTTCAGGCGCGAGCCGGTGTATCGCGAAATTCTTCGATATTCCTACCAGGACTATTTTGAGAAGTTTGCGGTTCCGTATTACGAGGCGCGGGGCGCCCCTTCACCAACGGAGGAAGCCATGGAAAAGGCCGATGACTTGAGAACGTATGAGGCCGGTCTGCGCGCCAACTCAAAGATCCGGGTCATCGTCAATCAAAACGACTTCCTCCTGACGGACGAGGACCTGGCCTGGCTTCGCGCCACGTTTATGCCGGAACAATTAACGGTTTTCGCGAAAGGCGGGCATCTGGGAAATCTTTTTAATCCCGGAGTCCAAAAATCAATCCTCGGAACCCTTGTGGACATGAAGCCTGCCAGACAGAAATCCAAGTAAGCTCCTGGACGGTTGGCTCGCAAACAACGCAAAGAGCGCCGAAGACCTAAGGGCAATCCCCCCATAGAGCGGGCGCCGCGCATCGCGTAATCTCCCGCGTGAAGAAAATCCTTTTACTCACCGGCGTTCTCGGCCTGTTCGCAACCAGCGGCTGTCTTGTCTCCGAAGAAGGGCGCGGGCATTATCACGGAGGAGAGGGGCGTGGGCATTACGAAAGCGAAAGTCACGTCGTCGTTGCTCCGGCTGTAATCGTGCGCCCGCCAGAAGTCATTGTGCGCTAGTTCGCAATCGTGGCGTCCTCCTGCAAAATACCACTGCTCGCCAAAGTGGCCGGCACTGGCTTCCTTGCAGTGCTTGTGCCGGTCTATTTGCTCAGCTATGGACCCAGCAATTTTTTATGGTTCTGCGACGCCGCACTCATTCTCACCGTGGCGGGCATGTGGCTGGAAAGCCCGTTGCTCATCAGTATGTGCTCGGTTGGAATCCTGCTGCCTCAATGCCTCTGGCTCGCTGACTTCGGCAGCCACGCGCTGGGAATTCATTTCCTGGGCCTGACCGGTTACATGTTCGATCCCCAGCTTCCTCTTTTTACCCGCGGACTTTCGCTCTTTCATGGCTGGCTGCCCTTGCTGCTCGTCTGGCTGCTGGCGCGCCTGGGCTATGATACACGGGCCTTGTTTGCCTGGAGTGCATTGGCCGCAGCATTGGTGTTGATCTGCTACCTCTTTACTCCGCCTGCCGGCGCCCACCCGGACAACCCCAATCTCCCCATCAATCTCAATTACATCTACGGGTTCAACGACCGGCAGCCGCAAGCCTGGATGAATCAAAACCTGTATGTCGTGTTGTGGCTTGCCGCGCTGTGGCTCGCCGCCTTTCTGCCTACCCACCTGGCTTTGCGCAGAATCTTCGACCCGGCACCGGCAACCGCCGTGAATCGTTTGACGCCACTCCTCTGACCCCCCGGATTCCCTTCCCGAATGTGGGGGGAGGGGGGGAAACACCCCACGGTCAACCCCTTGATACCTGTTTTCGGGCGTTGGGTCTAATCTAACGTGATGGAAACTCCAGGCACCAGAGCGGAACTCCATTTTGGCGATGTGATCATGAAACGAAAGGTTTTAGCCATCAATTTTCTGTCGGTGACTTCTTTTCCAGTGGGCTGCAAAAAGGAGCAGACCCGCGCTGAGCAGATGGACACTGTACCATGGATTTCAAAATTCGTGCCCGTGGATCAGCGACAGGACCGCGCCGTGAGCTGACAAAGGAAATTTATGAATAAAAGCAAAATTACAAAAATTGGAATCGTGTTCGGCGTCTCACTCCTGGGAGTGTTGACAGGCTGTGTCGGCTACGTGAACGGGCCGCGCGCTGGAGTGTACGCACCGGCACCCGCGGTCTACGTGGAGAGCCCGGTGGTTGTGGAAGATGACTACGTCTATTACCCCGCGTACCAGGTTTATTACAGCAGCAACCAGCGCCAGTATGTATATCGCGACGGCCGTTCCTGGGTCTCGCGCCCGGCGCCGCCGCGCGTTTCGGCTGACGTGCTGTTCGCCTCCCCTTCCGTGCGGGTGGATTTCCACGACTCTCCCGCGAACCACCACGCTCAAGTTGTCAAACAATATCCAAAACAGTGGACGCCGGCGGAGTCGAATCGCAGCAACCAGACGCATGATCGCGGTGATGACAACAGAAAGAATTGAGCGTTAAAAAAGAGAATCGCATGGAGAAAACGGAACAGTTCATCGGCAAGCTTGGAATCGTGCTGTACAGCGCCTTCCTGCGATGCTCGGCATACGGGCAACCATCCGCATCTATTGAAATAACCGCGCCGTCAGTGGAGATTCACGCCGTGAGCGACTTTTACGAACCGCTCGCCCCGGAAGGGGAATGGGTCGTCATCGGTTCGTATGGGCGCTGCTGGAGACCGCATCACATTGAGAGCGATTGGCGTCCTTACTGCAACGGCAGTTGGCAGAGAACGGACGCGGGCTGGTATTGGGTGAGCGATGAGCCATGGGCCTGGGCAACGTATCATTATGGTCGCTGGGATTACAGCGGCCAGGATGGATGGTATTGGGTGCCGCAAACTCAGTGGGCGCCGGCCTGGGTTTCCTGGCACGAGGGCGGCGGCTATATCGGTTGGGCGCCCTTGCAGCCCTCCGTAAGCATCTCTGTAAACGGTTTCGTGGGCTACAATGAGTCACGCATTTCGCCAAGGGCTTTTGTCTTTGTAAAGCAAAACCGGTTCCTGGAACCCGTCCGTCCCTCCATCGTAGTCGTCAATAGCACGACGATCATCCGCAACACTAAAACCGTCACCAATGCCAGGATCGTGAACAACACGGTCGTCAACGAAGGCCCGGCCACGGCTGTGATCGAGAAGGCCAGCGGGCGAAAGGTGGAGTCGACGCCGGTTCAGGAGCTGCGTCACAAGCAGGAAGCGGCGGTTGTTGCCAGGGAGCGAGCCTCGAAAGCGACGCCGCTTGCCATGAGCCAGGCGCCGGCCCGCAACGAGGCGCAACCCGAGAAGAAGACCATTTTGGCACGCGAGCCCAGGCTGGCGCAGAAACCAGACGTCGTCACCCCTGAGCAGGCATCGCCCAGCGTGAAGAAAGTTGAGGCGCGCCGCGAGAATAACATCCCCGCCCCCGCCAATGCAGATTCCAAACCCGAGGTCAAACCGGAGGCCAACCCTCGCACCTCGATGAAAGGGCCGGCCGAACAGAATCAGGAGAGGCAGCCTGCCAGGCAGGAAAAGCCTGCCCAGCCGGTGAAGAAAGTAGCGCAGCAGCCTGCGCGGGAAACACCGGCCGCCGTCGAAAATAGCGGCGGGAATCAACCTGAAAAAGGCCGCGAAAACAAACCTTGAGAACAGTCGGATGGAAGCTGGAGAACAGCCTTCCGCAGCAAACAAACTAAGTACCGAATAAAATGAAAAAAACATCTGTAAACACCGGAAAAATAATGGTCCTGGTCACTGCCGGCGCCATGTTGCTCAACATATCGGCGCGGGCGTCCGGTGAAACCGACGACCGCATCGAGTCCTCCGCCCAAAAGTCGTATGTCTTCAAGACGTACCTCAAGGACGACTCGATCAAAACCGAATCGACCGGCGGCGCTGTCACCTTGACCGGCACGGTCGCCGAAGCCTCCCACAAATCCCTGGCCGGGGATACCGTTGAAGGCCTGCCTGGAGTCAGGAGCGTGGACAATCAACTCACCATCAAAGGTGAAAGCCCGCCGGAACATTCGGACGCATGGATCGGCATGAAAGTGAAAACCGCCCTGCTGTTCCATCGCAACGTGAGAGCCACCAAAACCGACGTGAACGTCAAAGACGGCGTCGTCATTCTGAGCGGCGAAGCTTCGAGCCGAGCCCAAAAGGAATTGACCACGGAATATGCCCGGGACATTGACAACGTCAAAGAAGTCAAAAACGAGATGACTGTGGCAAAGGCCCCGGCCCAACCCGCGACAACCATTGGAGAGAAAATCGATGACGCCTCGATCACCGCCCAGGTGAAATCGTCCTTGATGTCTCATCGCTCCACCAGCGCGCTCAAGACGAAGGTCGCCACGTCCGATGGCGTCGTCACATTAAGTGGCATTGCGAAAAACGCGGCGGAAAAGAGCCTCGTCACGAAGCTCGTCAATGACATCAACGGTGTCGGCAGTGTCATTAACAACATGACCGTCGAGGCCCCGGTAACGACAAATTAACCGGCTGTTTCCCGTTGGCTGGCGCAGGGGCGCCGGCCAACAGGAACGCCACAAAAACCAAAGAAAAAAATATGTTATACACGATTGCGGTAGTCCTTCTCATTCTCTGGCTGCTGGGCCTTGTCAGCAGTTACACGATGGGCGGTTTCATTCACATCCTGTTGGTGGTCGCCATTGTCATGGTGCTGCTCAACTTCCTGTCCGGTCGTAAACGATCCGCCTGACAAACGATCACCAGAACAAAACAAATAGAAGAAGACAATATGAACACAAAAACCTCCATTGGAGTCATCCTCGTCATTTTAGGCGTCGTGGTGCTCGCATACTCGGGCATCACATTTAAAACGCCGGGCAAACCCGTGGACTTCCTGGGAATGCATTTTGAGACAACCGTCAGCCATTTCATCTCGCCAGCCGTTGGAGCTATCGCCCTCATCGGTGGAGTTCTGCTGCTGGTGATAAAGCCCCGCCAGGTTTGATTGGGGACAACGCGAACCGATAGAACGATCAAAATATGAATAAACAAACACAAGCAACTGAGAACGACCTGGGCACGCTCGCCGAAGATGCGCGCGCGCTGATGGCCGCAACCGCCGACGTGGCCGGAGAGAAAGTCGGGGAAGCGCGCAAGCGTCTTGCCGCCGCGCTCGAAGGCGGCCGGCAAATTTATGGCCGCGTTCGGGACAAGGCGATCGAAGGGGCGAAAGCCGCGGACCAGACGGTGCGCGACAATCCTTACCAGGCGATAGCGATCGCCCTGGGCGTGGGCGCGATCATCGGCTTTCTTGCGGCCCGCCGATGTTCTCGCAACGACTGATTCCATGGTGCGAGATCCCATCGACGGCTCCGAACCTCTGGACGCTTCGCCAAAGCATTTTGCCAGGCATCTCCTGACGATCGGTGAAAACCGGTTGGAATTGCTGATGGTGGAAGTGCAGGAGGAACGCGAGCGCCTGCTGCGAGCGATCGTGCTGGCTCTTGGCGTGGCGGTGTTCGGCTTCCTTGCGGGTGCCGCACTCACCGTCGCCCTGGTCGTCCTGCTCTGGTCGCTTTCCCCGATCGCGGTCCTGCTGACATTGACGGTACTTTACAGCGCAGCCTCTGTTTTTCTATACCGTTGCCTGGCAGCTCTTCAGCGCAATTGGGAAACTCTTCCGGCAACCCTCGGTCAATTGAGAAAGGATCGCGCATGTTTGGAAAAGTACCTCGCGTAAATCCGCTGCAATTGCGCAAAGAAATGCTGGTCGCCGAGAGTGAGCTCAACCGCTCGCAATTGATCAACCGATGGGAGGCGGCGACCGAATGGCACCGCACGTTCAGCGCGGGGGTCAGAACGGTCGGTTCGGTTGCCTCGGCGGCAGCCCTGCTCGTCGCCACTGTCCGCGCCTTCCGCCGCAAACCGGACGCCCAAAACGGCAAAAATCCTTCCTGGCTGCCACCGATCATCAAAGTAGCAGGTTTTGTTTCCTCCCTCTGGACGACGTTCCGTTCGCCACGTCGCGATGAAAGGTCACAGAAGAATCCATGAAAGACGGATTCATGCTGCGAAAGGCTAATCCAATGTGTTCGGGTCGGGAAGGAGTCCCCGATGTTGTCACCGCCTGAGGCAGCCGCAGTCGTTCCAGCCGTCACGGACAATCTCCCATCTTCCCCCGAAGCCGCGACGCCAGCCGATGGGGTTGCCATCGAAGCCGCGACAATTGCACCGGTCGCGCTGAAGCTATCCAAAACGGCCCTTGCGCAGATCGTTTTGATTGTTTTAGGCACCATCGCCGCGCTCTACGTCGGACGCCCGGTGCTTTTGCCAATTTTCCTTGCCTGCGTTGCGGGCATGACGTTGAAGCCGGTGATCCGATGGTCATCCATCTGCCATATTCCTCCGGCCCTTTCCGCGGCTGTCGTGCTGTTGCTTCTGACTTCCGGTGTGGGTGTCGCTGTTGTTCAATTTGGCCGGCCCGCATTAGCATGGGTGAATGAGGCGCCACAACACATGACCGAGTTGCGGCAACGGGTTCAGAAACGGTTGCCACCCGGCGCCCATTTCAGCCAGGCGGCCGCCGCGGTGTCCAATCTTGGCGCGACCGAAGCGGAAAAAAAAGAAGAACAAAAAAACGTGCCGACGGTCCATGTCAAAACTGACCACAGCCCCGCCGCGTTCATTAACTGGACGGAAATCTTTCTGGCCGGATTGTTTGAGACGCTGGTGCTGCTCTACCTGTTGCTGGCTTCGGGCGACTTGTTCCTGCAGAAGCTGGTTCACGTGATGCCGACGCTGGGCGACAAAAAACGCGCGGTCGAAATCAGTCACGAAATTCAGCAGAACATTTCCAACTACCTGTTTTCGGTGACGCTCATCAACCTTGGGCTCGGCATGCTCGTGAGCGTCGGCCTCTGGTGCATGGGAATCCCCAACGCCGCCATGTGGGGCATATTCGTGGCGGTTCTGAATTTCGTGCCCTACTTCGGACCCGTGTGCGGGATCATCCTGCTGGCGGCCGTCGGACTGCTCACGTTTGAATCATCGTTATGGCACGCATTGCTCCCGCCCGCCTGGTATCTCCTGCTTCACCTGTTGGAGACAAACCTCGTCACGCCGGTTTTACTGGGGCGCCGATTCACGCTCAATCCAGTCGTGATTTTTGTTTCCTTGATCTTCTGGACATGGCTCTGGGGAGTCCCCGGCGCATTGCTGTCGCTCCCGATTCTGGTTTCGATAAAGGTCATCAGCGATCATGTTCCGGCGTTGTCATCCATCAGCGAAGTTCTTTCCCGATGAGCCAGGCACAGTTCTCCAAATGGACGCCCACCGCCTTGATTGCCGCCTGCTCCATAAAGTTGGCGGCCCTGGGAATCTCTGTGCGCGCGCAGGTCGATGAAGTGCGGCATGCGGCGGCGGTGATTGGGACGGCGCTCTACACCGGGATGCGACCGGGCTATTGGGTCCGCAGCGTGCGAAATGCCTTTGCGCGGCAAGTGATGGCCATCGGCGTTGAACCGCTGTTGTTTGTCGGAGCGTTGGCGGTGTTCGTCGGCATTTCCGTGGTGGTGCAACTCTCTTCCTGGATCGGCGAGGCCGGCCAGTCCCAACTCCTCGGGCCGATCCTGGTCACCGTCGTTGCGCGCGAACTCGGACCGGTACTGATCAATCTCGTCGTGATTGTCCGCAGCGGCAGCGCGATGACAACCGAACTGGGAGTTCTTAAAATCGACGGCGACGTCCGGAAGCTGGAAGCGGAGGGAGGCGATCCATTCCGGCAACTGGTGATGCCGAGGGTGCTTGGCACGGCGGTTTCCACATTTTGCCTGACGGTTATCTTCATCCTCGCCGCCTTTGCGAGCGGATATCTGTTCGCGGCATGGACGGGAAAAGGCAGTCGCGATTTGCTTCTATTTGCTGACACGGTTTCGAGGGCGGTCCAACCCAAAGACGTTTTCAACATCCTGGCCAAGAGCATCCTCCCGGCGTTGTTTGCCAGCGCGTCCTGTTGCATCGGCGGACTGGGTGTCGGGGAGTCAGTGACCGAAATACCCCAGGCCACCCAACGGGCTCTCACGCGATCGGTCGCGGGACTCTTTGTCATATCGGCCGTGGTGTCGTTGCTGACTTACTTGTGACAATGGGAAACCGAGGAAACAGAATGGCAGAGCATTTCAAACTTCGGCGCGTCAATGAAATCACCGGCACATTCGTCCTCGTGATTGTCGCGGTGCTGGTCGCCGCGGTCGTCTGGATGGGCCACAGCCAGCGCTGGTTCAGGAGCCGGGTGACATTGCAGATCGTTTTGCCTGAGGCCGGCGCGGCGGGAATCCGCCAGGGTTCGGAGGTGTATTTCCTGGGCACACTCGTCGGCTCGGTGTCCGATGTCATTGTGGACACGACCGGGCGAATGGAGGCCGAGACCAACATCCGGCGGGATTTTTTTCGGTTCGTGCGCGCCGACTCATCGGCGGTTGTCAAAAAGAAGTTCGGGGTGGCGGGAGATGCTTTTTTTGAAATCACGCGCGGCGAGGGGCCCCCGTTGTCCGAGGATGGCGCCTCCATCGTCTGCAACGAACAATTTCAAAGCCCGCTGGAAACGGCTGTTGACGAAATCCGCCGTGAAGCCCTGTTAGTGCTCAAAAAAACCAGCGCCGGTCTGGACACCTGGACCCAATTGGGCGCCGATATGGAGAACGTGGCGGCAGGGATCCAGGCGGGCAAAGGAACCGTGGGCAAGTTGATCACCGACACAGCGCTTGTGGATGAAGCGCAGAACATCCTGGCGCGGGCGAGCGAGACGATGGCCCATTTGCAGAGCGTCGTGACGAACTTGAACGTCGCGTCGGCGCGCCTGCCGGCAATCAGCAGCGCCGTGGCCGACGAGGCAAAGGATCTGCCCGGGCTCGTCCACCAAACGCAGATTTCCATGCGCGAATTGGAACGATTGATCGAGGCGCTGCAAAAGAATTGGCTTGTGCGCAAATATGTGAATAAGACCAATCCTCCACCCGCTGTCCCTCTGACTGCAATTCCCGCCCGGGAAACAAAACCAGCGTCCCGGTCGCCCAAAGCTTCAGATGCGCCGTGGTTCTAACGCCGGAGCGGGGACGGCTCGTCCCCGTTGATTAGCCATTAAATTCACGGGGACGAGCCGTCCCCGCTCCGGCTTGCCCAGGAGGCTACCTTGCTGCGCCCGGGACGGGCGCACTCCGCGGAATCACCGCATCGAGCAACTCCGGGTGCCATGACCGGGTCTTCAGGTCGTAGAGACCGAAAAATTCCGCGCAAAAATCCCAGTAGGTGAAGCTGAATTTGTTTTCGACCGCCGTGTCAGCGACGCACCGGGTCCACCGCGCGCGGGACGCCATATCCGCCTTGCTGTTGGCGCCGAACTCGGAAAGGCAAATGGGACGGTTATTCCTTTTGGCCCAGGCTGCCGCCACTTCTAAATCACGCTCGACCGCGCGTTTTTCCGCCGCCAAACCCTTCCATTCCGTGCCCAGCCACGCATCGGCACCGGGGGCCCAGTGCGCGCCTTGATGCGTAAAATGGTACGGCAGATAATAATGAATCGAGACGATGATGTTGCGGTCTCCCTTCGGCAATTCGAACGCCTCCAACTGCTGAATGTCGTTGTAGTTCGCCGGACCCAACAGCACGGTCCGGGTGGGATTCGATTGGCGAATCATGGGCAGCATGTCTTCGATGAGCCGATTCCACTTCGGCGCGTCGAGGTTCTCGTGGGGTTCGTTGAGTGGTTCGAAGCACAGCGCCGGCCGGTAGTCCTGGTAATGTCTGGCCACTTGCGTCCAAATCGCGAGAAACCGTTCCCTATGCCAATCCGGATCCTGATACAGCTCGTTGTAGTGGTGGGTCGTCAGAATCACCGCCAACCCCCGTGCCAGCGCCTGCCCAATCACCTCGTCGGTTCGCTGAAAAAATTTCGGATCAACGGTGAAAGGCGCAGTCTCCCCTGCGTGACCGGACCAGCGGACGGCGATGCGGACTGAATCAAATCGCGCCGCCTTGATGATATCGAAATACTCTTCCTTGATCGTGACGCCCCATTCGCCTTCCACCGGGGCTTCGAGCGCGTTGCCGACGTTAACGCCGCGCCCGATCGAGCGATTGACGGTGAATGCGTCGGGGACCCCGGCGGCCCCGACCACGCATGCAAGCAAAGTCAACGCCGTCACCAGAAGCAGGCTCCGTCGACCCGCAGGAGTGGGGACGGCTCGTCCCCATTGAGCGCTAATTGAATTCACGGGGACGAGCCGTCCCCACTCCGAAAAGCCACCGTGTGGATGCCCTTTTGTCATCAGACGCATCCTTCCGAGAAGAGACACACGTGTCAATGCCAACACTTTTTTTGCGCCTTCTGCGCATTTCTGCAGCAACTCAGTTTCCGCCTCTGTGCCCTCGGTGGCTCTTAAGCTTTATTTCGGCCGCAGAGATCACGAGTTCACTGAGAAAACGATGGATGCCTAGCTTGAAAAACTTGCGCACAGGTTCTTGACTATCTTTAATATTTCTGATTTACATCAGCCAAGCGTTAAGGAGCATTTATCCGTTATGAAAATCAATCGTTCTTCCATCCTGAGAATTCATGGCCGTCGGCTCTCTGGCTTGTTGCTCTTGGTGCCTGCAACTTTCATCCTTTTTCAGGTTCCTTTAGCGGCGCGGTATTGCTCCCAACTAATGCGGTTCCACAGAATCAGTGGACCCATGTGGCCGGGACCCTGGACGGAGCGACGGGCGATATGCGAGCTTACATCAATGGAGTTCTCGTAGCGCAATCAAACACCACTTTGAGATCGGCTGCCGCGATAGTCTCCGGCTATGGGATTGGAATAGGCGCCTCCTTCGATAACTCGGCCTCCTTTTCATTTCACGGTTTTGTCGACGAAGTATTATTGTATTCCAGAGCTCTCTCAGCCTCCGATGTTGCATCGCTGGCTGTCACGAATAATAGCTGCATTCCTCATGGCGCGACCGCCACGGCAACTCTGGTATACGGCTTTGTGGTCGCCATCAACCTGACAGATTCTGGCTGCGGATACACCAATCCGCCCCTGGTGCAAATTAATGGCGGCGGTGGAGCGAACGCGACTGCCTTTGCGACCATCAGCAACGGAGCGGTCACAAGCATCACTGTCACGGACGCCGGATTCGGATATACCAGCATGCCCGAAGTGGTGATCGCCCCGCCTCCATTTATACCGTGGCTTGAGATTGCCGTGAGCCAGGTCGGTGTGACTGCGCACGTGGTGCTTGGTCAAACTTACATCCTGGAAACATCAGGCGACCTTGTCCACTGGACTCAAGTGGGCGATCCCTTCACGGCACAAGCAAATACAATAAGAGAAGTGTTTGACGTGAACGCAACCAACCGATTCTTCCGGGTCGCAGAAGTTAGATAAACCACCCGGCAGAATATCCCATCAAACCTGCACGGGGCGCAGAGCTCTGGCATCCCTCCACGTCAAATGATTTTGGCTGCGCTCTGACGAGACGCAGCTACTCAGATGGAACGAGAGACGAGAGGACCTCCCGCCCTCTGTGCTCTCTGAGTGCTCTGTGGCTCTTTCAGCTTTATTTTGGACCACAGAGAAGTGGATGGATGCGTGGTAAAAGAAACCTTGAACGCTGAACGGTCAAATTCTGAACTTCGGATTGTAAGCGGCGGGCCCCTTCCTCCTCCTTAAAATTTTGCGCCTCTTGTGCCTCTTTGCGGCTAATTACTATGTAGCGGCATCACCGACGTCAAAGCTTCCGGATCTCCTCCCAGAGCGGCTCCAGGTCGGGATCTACCAGCGCCATCTCTTTGATTCGTTCCCTGTCGCCGATCTTCAGGGCGCGGCGGAACCAGGCGCGAGCCTGGTCGGTCTCGCGCATCGCGCAGGCGTAACAGGACAGGTTGTAGGCGATGGTCGGCTCACCCGGAAACTTCTCGTACGCCGGCAGCAACGAATCCCAGGCCTGCTGCAGCCCGTCCGATGAAACGCGGCGCAGCGAATAAGCCTGGTGCACCCAGCCGGAGCTGCGTTCCGGAGCGCCTTCCAACAACGCGCGCGCCACTGTCAGCGCAGTCTCCCACCGCTTGGTCTGCGCCAGTATCAGCCAGCGAACTTCCAGGACGTCGGGATGACTTTGAAAGTCTTTCGAAATGTTGTCCAACTCGGCTTCGGCTTCGGCAGGAACCCCCAGATCAAGCCAGCCGGTTGCGGCCCACAGGTAATGGGAGTCAGGAGGAACAATTTCGGGCGGAATGGCCATTTAAATCGCAATGTTGCCGCGCAAAACAGCAGCAGCAATGCCAGCCAACCCGGGTTGAGCGCGGTTGTCCGAAGGTGTCCCCATATAAGGCAGGACGCCAGCAGGAAACCATGGAGACGCGATCAAACGCCCCAAATCAGCCCAGCGCATTGACCGCTTTGACAATGCCTGCCGCATCAATGCCGAATTTCGCGAGCAGTTCTTCGGCTTTCCCGGAGCGCGGCAAATCCGTCACGGCAAGCTTCTGCACTTTCACTCCATCGCGGCTGAGTTCACCGGCGACGGCATCGCCCAGGCCGCCCTCGGCATAGTGATCCTCGACGGTGATGACAATCAGGTTGGTTTTCTGCGCGGCGGCTTTGATGACGTCTTTGGCCAGGGGCTTGATGCTGTAAGCGTCGATGACGGTGATTCCGATTCCCTCTTTTTTCAGGGCGTCAGCGGCTTTGAGCGCTTCGAAGAGGGTGACTCCGGCGGCGACCACGGTGGCCTTGTCGCCGGCGGCCTGGCGCAGCACTTTGGCGCCGCCGATGGGAAAGGTCTCGTTGTTGCCGTAGATCACCGGTGTTTTTGGCCGTGAGGTGCGGAGGAAACAGATTCCCTGGGCCTGGGCCATTTGTTCCACCAGCTTTTCCGTGCAGACGGCGTCGCTTGGATACAACACTTTGCTGCCCACGACGGCCCGCATCATTGCGAGGTCCTCCAAACCCATCTGGGTCGGACCGTCTTCTCCGATGCTAACGCCCACGTGCGAGCCGACCAGCTTGACGTTCGCCTGCGAAATGCCGGCGACGCGGATCTGATCGAATGCGCGGGTGAAAAAGCAGGCAAACGTCGACGCAAAGGGGACTTTCCCGCGGACTGCGAAGCCGGTGGCGACGCTGACCATGTTTTGTTC
>Ga0075520_1000901_pt1 | contig 13764 bp, 12 predicted proteins | sample NGEPerB_FD_75100 | JGI IMG/M metagenome (GOLD analysis project Ga0075520, IMG submission 75100) | Arctic peat soil microbial communities from the Barrow Environmental Observatory site, Barrow, Alaska, USA - NGEE PermafrostAB12-B | ecosystem: Environmental > Terrestrial > Soil > Wetlands > Peat ... | reverse complement strand
CGCTGGTGGTGGTGAAGACGCGGACTTCGCGCCACTGGCTCAAATCTTTCGGCGCGGGCAGCCAGCCGTTGACGATGCCTTCGAGCTTGGCGGCGTTCAAGCCGAGCAACGGTGACAGCGCGGCGAAATTTATTTTCTTCGCGGTCTGGCCGGATTCTTCCAGCGCGGCCAGTTCAGTTTCGGAAAGGCCTGCGGCGGCGGCGGCGGCGGCCGTTGAAACATTGTTCATCGCGCGGGCTTTGGCGATGATGTCGCCGGGATGGTCTTCGAGTTGCACGCACGGGACGTTAGCGAAAATTTCCCCGATCGCAAGCGCGCGGCTTGAAACGGGGCGGGGTTTGTGGTAAAACGGCGGCGTGTTCGGCCGAAAATCCAAAAAACCTCGCGAGCGTTTTTACCTGCTGCCCGGCCAGGGCGGGGAAAGTTTCCACCGCAAGCAGCGGGTCATCATGGGCTGGACGGTGGCGGTGGCGTTGCTGTTGGGGGCGGTGTTGACGGCGGTGATGTGGTGGCTGTCCCGGCCAAAACTTTGAGCCGCGCTTGACCGCGCAGGCATGGTTGTTACTATGCGGACAATTCGATGAAATCTTTCTGGTTCATTCTGGTGCTGGCGACGCTGCTTGCGCCGGCTGTTTCCCGCGCCGCCGTGGCTGACGGCATCAAGGCCGTGGTCAATGCCAGCGCCATCACGTTCGCCGAGGTGGAAGATTACACCCGGCCCGCCGCCGATGCGCTCCGCCGCCAGTTCGCTTCGCAGCCGGATGTTTTTCAGCAGAAGCTCAACGAGGCGCTGAATGACAGCCTCGAACAGCTCGTCGAACGCCAGCTCATTTTGCACAGTTTCGACACCGAGGGTTACAAGCTGCCGGAGAGCGTGATTGATGAAATGGTGCAGGAACGCATCCGCGATAAATTCAGCGACCGCGTGACGTTGATGAAAACCCTGCAGGCGCAGGGCGTGACGTTCGAGCAGTTCCGCAAACAGATGCGCGAGCAATACATCGAATCCGCCTTGCGCAATCAGAACGTGCAGCGTGAAATTGTGATTTCGCCCTACAAGGTTGAAAATTTCTACCTCGCCAACCAGGCCAAATTTTCCGTGGACGACCAGGTCAAGCTCCGCATGATCGTGATCCCAAAAACTTCCGCTGACGACACCAACGCCGTCAAACTCGCGCAAGAAATCGCGGTCAAAATCAAGGAAGGCGCGTCGTTCGTCGAGATGGCCACGGTTTATTCGCAAGGTTCGCAGCAGCATCAAGGCGGCGACTGGGGCTGGATTGAAACCGGCAAACTGCGCAAGGAACTGGCCGAGGCCGCCGCGCCGCTCGCCCCCGGCCAGACCAGCGAAGCGATCAACACCGACGACTCGGTTTACCTCATGCTCGTCGAGGAAAAAAAGCCCGCGCACGCCAAGCCGCTCGCCGATGTCCGGGGTGAAATCGAAAAATCTCTCCGCGTCCAGCAGCAGGCTCAATTGCAGAAACAGTGGATTGACGGCCTCAAAAAGAAGACCTTCATCCGCTACTTCTGAAATTGCCGTGTCGCGGCACGGTCTTAATCGTAATCGCAATCTGTTTTGCTACGATTACGATTAAGAGCAGGATTAAGATTAAGACCGAACACCCGACACGATGAAAAACTGGATCGGAATTTCACTCGGTGATGTCACCGGCATCGGCCCTGAAGTCGCGCTTAAAGCCATCGCCGCCGAAGCGCAAAACGACGCAACGAAATACCTTTTAATTGGTGACGAGAATAACGCCCGCCAGTTGAATTCCTCGCTCGGTCTGGATTTGCCGCTGGGAAAATTCTCCAGCCATGGCGCTGCCGGAAAATTTTTCATCACCAATCCGCTCACCGAACCATTGCTGGAAAATCTGCCTGCCGGTTCACCGCCCGCCGCCAACGCTGCGGTTTTGTCTTTACGCGATGGCGGGCAGCGCTGCCTGTGCGGCGAACTGGACGCGCTCGTCACCGCGCCGGTCAACAAGGAATCCATCATCCGCGCCGGCCACAAATTCATCGGCCAGACGGAATTTCTTTCCGAACTCGCCCAGGCCAAACGCACCGCGATGATGCTGCTCGGCACGGACGAACGTGGACGCTGGCTCCGCGTCGCGCTCGCCACCGTTCACATTTCCATCAAATCCGTTCCTGAAAAACTCACGGCGGAGAAAATCACGCTCGCCATCGAACTCGCCACGCAATCGTGCCGCGATCTTGGTTTGTCGCGCGCAAAAATTGCCGTCGCCGGTTTGAATCCGCACGCCGGCGAAGGCGGTGAATTTGGCGACGAGGAAATAAAAATTATTTCACCGACAGTTCTCGCCGCGCAAAAAAAAGGATTCGATGTCGTTGGCCCGTTGAGTGGCGACACGGTTTTTCACTATGCGCTGCAAGGGGATTTCGATGCGGTCGTGGCGATGTATCACGATCAGGGACTCGCGCCGCTGAAAGCCGTTGCCTTCGACAGCGGCGTGAATTGGACGCTCGGCCTGCCGTTCATCCGCACCTCGCCCGACCACGGCACGGCTTACGACATCGCCGGAAAAGGCATCGCGAATCCTTCAAGCATGATCGCGGCGATCCGGCTGGCGAAACAACTGGCGGCCAATAATAAGTAGCAGCCGACGTGAGTCGGCTCATTCTAAATATTTGAGCGGACTCATGTCCGCTGCTACGAAGATTCAGCCAATCAGTTCGCGGACTTTGGCTTGGATGTCGCCTTGTTTCACCAGCGATTCACCGACGAGAATTGCACCCGCGCCGCATTTTTTCAACCGTTCAACATCGGCGCGCGAATGAATTCCGCTTTCCGCGACAAGCAAACTTCCAGCAGCATTTTTTGATTCACGAAGTTTGGCCGCCAGAATTTCAGTCGTTGCCAAATCCACCTTGAAAGTTTTCAAGTTGCGATTGTTCACGCCGATGAGTGGGGGATTAATTTTCAGCGCGCGTTCCAATTCTTCCTCGTCGTGAACTTCAACCAAAACGGCAAGCCCGGCTTCGCTGGCGAGCGAATGGAATTTCGCCAATTGCTCGTCGGTCAGAATGGCGACGATGAGCAGAATCGCGTCTGCGCCCCATTCGATGGCTTCGAGAATCTGGCGTTCATCAATGATGAAATCCTTGCGCAGCAGGGGCAGTTTCACGGCGGCGCGGATTTGACGAAGGTAATCGAGCGAGCCTTGGAAAAACTTTTCATCCGTCAAAACGGAAAGGCAGCTCGCGCCCGCCGCCTCGTATTCCTTTGCAATTTTTACTGGATCGAAATCTTTGCAAATCACACCTGCCGATGGTGACGCCTTTTTAACTTCCGCAATCAGCGCAATGTCGCCAACGCGCGGTTTACGCAGAGCCGTAAGAAAATCACGGCGCTCGTCATGCTCCAGCATCGCATCGCGCAAATCGCCCGCCGCGATGATCCGCGCGGGCAGCTTCGCAACTTCGCGTTTCTTTTGTTCGACAATGGTATCGAGAATGTTCATGGCAAAATGACTAATGACTAAATCCTAATGACGAAAGAATGACCAAGCACGAATGACCAAACGTTGCAACGGTTCGTCATTTGAACATTGGGACATTCTTTGGTCATTCGTCATTATGGTTTGGTCATTTTATTCTTCTTCATCTTTCACGCCCTGCATCCGTTTCAGCGGGCAGCCTGCACGCAGCCAGCCGTTCACGAACGCATCCAGGTCGCCGTCCATCACGGCTTGAACATTGCTCGTTTCCACGCCGGTGCGCAAATCTTTCACCATGCGATACGGCTGGAAAACGTAGCTGCGAATCTGGTTGCCCCACGACACGCTGCCCTTGGCGCCGTAAAATTTTTCCATGTCGGCCTTGGCCGCGTCCACGCGTTGCGCGAAAATCCGCGAGAGCAGCAGGTTCATCGCCGTGGCACGGTTTTGATGCTGTGAACGCTGCGCCTGCGACGCGACGACGAGGCCGGTCGGGATATGCGTGATGCGCACGGCGGTCTCGACCTTGTTCACATTCTGGCCGCCCTTGCCGCCGGAACGGAACGTATCAACCCTGAATTCAATGGGCGGAATAACGATTTCGTTGTCGCTCTCCTCGATTTCCGCAATCGTGTCCACGCTTGCAAAACTGGTGTGCCGGCGTTTGTTGGAATCGAACGGCGAGATGCGCACGAGGCGATGCACGCCGCGCTCGGCCTTGCAAAAACCGTAGGCATTCTCGCCCTTGATGAGCATGGTCACGCTTTTGATCCCCGCCGTTTCGCCGGGCAGCGCGTCGGTGACTTCGACTTCCCAGCCGCGCGATTCGGCCCAGCGCGTATACATGCGCGAGAGCATTTCCGCCCAGTCCTGCGATTCCGTGCCGCCCGCGCCGGAGTTGATGGTGAAGATGCAATTCTTTTTGTCATGCGGGCCGTTGAGAAACAGTTTCAATTCCAGCGCGTCGAGTTCCTGGAAAAATTTGGCGAGGTCGCGCGTGAGTTCCGCTTCGATCGGCGGCTGCGCTGCGGCGGGTTCCGCCTCGCCGAGTTCGAGCATGACGCGGAAATCTTCGAGTTGTTTCTCGAATTTTTGGAGCGGCTCGATCTTGTTGCGGATGACGCCGGCCTCGTCAATGAACCCCTGGGCTTTCTCGCGGTTGTTCCAGAAAGCTTCGTCCGCCATCAACGAATTCAGCTCGGTGAAACGCTTTTGCAAAGTGGCGACGTCAAAGAAACCTCCGCAAATGCGTGAGTTTCTCGGACGCGGTCGTCAATTGAGGGGTGATCATTTCGAACATGGCGACGGAGAATACCGCAGCGGGAAGCCGGAATCCAGAAGGTATTATCGCCGCTTGTTTTTGAGGTCGGTTTTACGCGTCCACTGCCGGATTTGAAAAGCAAGGAACAGCAAGAGCAGCAGCAATAACAGCAGATAGCTCCAGCCGAAGAGGCCTCGTAGAAATTTGGCGATCTGCCGGTCGAACGGCGACATGGTGGAATCATCTTCGGCCGGTGTAGAAACTCCGCCAACTTGCGGGTTGGTTGCCACGGAAATTTTTTCGGTGATGCTGTTCGTCAATTGCATCTGGATTTGTGCTGGCGAAATTGTTCTGGCGGCCAAATGATTTTTAGCCGGAGCCGCAGGATGGGATTCAGGCCGATTGGTCGGTGCGGCGGCTGGTTGCATCATCGGACGCGCCGGAGCGCTCGAATCCGAATTGACCGGGCTGAAACTTGGGCTTGGGATGGCAGGCGCTGGATTTCCATTTGGATTGATCGAAGGCAGAACGAAGTTGCCCGCGTTCGCGACGCTTGCGCCGGAAGCCGAACCGCCCCATTCCTCCACATGGCCGTCGGCAAACAGCACGTTGCCCTTGAACTGGTGCAGTTCACGCGTCCACTGCAAACGGACGCCCGCCTCGCTCCGCAGAATCGTCGGCCTTTGCGGTGAAGCGGCCAGATTTCCATCGCCTGCGAGAATGGAAACTGGCTTGAAATAATCCGCATCCACCCCGACGAAATAACTGACGTTCGCATTTTGCAGCGCGCCGAAATTTCCGGCGGGCAGGCGCGTGTCGGCGGGGCAGATCAAAATTTTCGGCGTGACCAGGATGTTTGAAAGTGTTTGAAAATGGCGGAACGCGAAGTAAAACGGGCCGTTGACGAGATAACCATTTTGGACAAATTCCTGCGAGCCGCCGTCGTTCATGGAAACTTCCATCGGAAACTTGCTGTTGTGGTCGTGGGCGAATGAGTGGAAGGCGATGCCAATCTGCCGCAGATTGCTCTCGCACCAGACGCGTTTCGCGCGCAGCTGGCTCCGGCTGACGACCGGCAGCAACAGGGCGGCGAGGATGGCGATGATGCTGATGACCGTCAGCAATTCCACCAGCGTGAACGCGCTTGCCCGGCGATTGGACTTGGGAAAATCCATGCCAATCTATTGAGCAGATGTTGTGCCGTGACGATTCCAGCCTAAAATGAGAGATTTCAATTTTCTGAAGCGTGAGTCTCACGCAAAAGCGCGTGGGCTTCACGCAATGAACTGCTGAATCGGAAAATCAAAGTTCATCTTCGCGCTCGGCGTAAAACAGTTTGAAGGCGCGGTCGTAGTCGGCTGCCGGCACGAAGACTTGGGCGGGGCGGCTCAAATCGCCGTCGTCCGGCGCGGCGGGATCAACGAACGCCTGCGTGGCGGCGATGCCGTGTTTTTCCAGCATCATGACCAGCATCTCGGCGTTGATGAACGGGCCGGTGTAGAAAAGTTTCACGGAATCGCAAGGCGATTGGTGGCAAGATTAGTTTGCCGGAATGCTTGTTGCAGTTCAATGCTGGTGTCCTGTTGAACCGAACCATCAGCGAGGCCGATATTGCCAATTCTATGTGTCGGCGTCCAAAAATGTTCCTTGTAAGAAACATGCCGCCCTGAAGTCCAAGCGACGTCTGTGTTCGTCGGAAATTGCGCCAAACCGGATTTTACCGGAACGCCATCAATGGCTAAATTGTCGTCGCCAGATAAAAGCATTTGAGGTTGAGTGTCAGCAGCGTCGAGGCCGACAAAATAACTTATTTTATTTTTCAGTTGTGAAGTAGAAAAATTTGTTGCTGCTGGAAGACGGTTTTTATCTTCTGGGCAAATTAAAATCTTTGGAGTGCTTAATTCATTGGACATGACTTGGAAACATGCCGCGACATCTCCGGTGGTAATCGGTTCCATCGCGCCTCCATTTGTGACCGAAATAAACATGGGATATTTATCGTTGTTATCTCCAGCCCAAATTCTGTAAGAGAGGCAAACTTGTTTCAGATTATTGATACAACTAATTCTTTGTCTACCATTGTGTCCGTTTGAAATCAGTGCAGGCAAAAACAACACAACGAGGACAGCCAATATCGCAATCACGACGCCCACTTCAAACAGTGTCATCCCCGAATTTCTTTGATTTGAAAGGCGCGGCTTCATGTATTTCAAGTTGAGCAAAGCACATACCAGCGTGTTTTTCAAAGGAATTTGCCGGTTCAGTTTCCCGGCAGGCGTCAGTTTCATGCGGTTTTGCGTGAGCCGCACGCGGCGGGATTAGCCTTGACGAATGGGTTGCAAGTAATTAAGTTTTGCGAACTAAAGCGGTAATCTTGCTGGTGAGGCCAGCGTGCGAAAGTCGGAGATAAGCCATCTTCCGGCTTTTTTATTCGCCAGATGTTGCCGCCGTGTTGTCGAGCGTATGAATGCTGAATTTATTGCCGGTCTGGAATTTTGGGAACGTGAAAAAGGCGTCAGCCGCGAAGTCCTCATGGGCGCGGTGGAGGAGGCTTTGCTGCAGGCTGCCAAGAAGGCGGTCGGCCCGGCGCGGGAATTGCGCGTGGAAATGGATTCCAAAAACGGCGTCATCAAGGCCTTCGCCAAGCTCATTGTGGCGGACAAGGTGATTTCGCAGCATGACCAAATCTCCGTGTTCGACGCGCGCCGCATCAAGCCGGACGCCAAAGTGGGTGATGAAATTGAAAAGGAAGTGACGCCGCAAGGTTTCGGCCGCGTCGCGGCGCAATACGCCAAGCAGGCGCTCATGCAGAAAGTCCGTCAGGCGGAAAAGGCGATGATCATGACGGAATACAAAGACCGCGTCGGCGACATCGTCAGCGGCACCGTCCGGCGTTTTGACCGTTCGGATGTGATTTTGGATCTCGGAAAATACGAGGCGTTGATGCCGAACAAGGAGCGTGTGCCGACGGAGGAATACCAGGTGGGCGAACGCATCCGCTGTTACGTCAAGGCCGTGCAGGAAGGTCCGCACGGGCCGGAAATCATTTTGTCCCGCGCCGACCCGCGCTTCATCATCAAACTTTTTTCGGTGGAAGTTTCTGAAATCAGCGACGGCACGATTGAGGTCAAAGGCATCGCGCGCGAACCCGGTTTTCGCACGAAGATGGCGGTTTATTCGCGCGATTCAAAAGTTGATCCGGTCGGCGCGTGCGTCGGCCTGCGCGGTCAACGCGTGAAAAACATCGTCCGCGAACTGAACAACGAAAAAGTGGATGTCATTCCGTGGTCGTCCGACATCAAGGCTTTTGTCACCAAGGCGCTGGAACCGGCCAAGTTGAAAAGCGTGGAACTGGACGAGGTGCGCAAGCGCGTCAAAGTTTTGGTCAGCGAAGACCAGCTTTCCCTCGCCATCGGCAAGCGCGGCCAGAACGCGCGGTTGACGGCGCGGCTCACCGGCTGGGAAGTGGACATTGACGCGGAACACATCGTCACCAAAGGTTTCGACGAAAAAGTTGCGGAAGCGGTGGCGGCCATCGCGGCGATTCCGGGAATTTCCAGCGAACAAGCCGATGCGCTGGTTCATGCCGGCTTGACGCGCCTTGAAGATTTGCTGTCGGCGGAAGCTGGCGACCTCGCGGACCTTCCGCAGATTGGCGAAACGGCGGCGGCGGTTCTGGAAGCCGCGCGTGCCGAGGCGGAACGCCGCACGTTGAAAGTCGGCGAAGCGCCGGCGAACATTTGAAAGATTTATGGCGTTGAACGGAACAGGTTGGTTTTTTGTGAATTGAGCCATGCAGGCCAATGGCACATTTCGTTCGGCGGCAGTGAAAAATATTTATGCCCGTTCGTATTTACGACATTGCGAAGAAACTTGGTCTCGAGAACAAATATATTCTCACAAAGGCCAAGGAATTGGGCATTGCCGCCGCTAGGGTTGCGTCCAGCTCGCTTGACAAAATCAGCGCCGAATGGCTGGAAGAAGAACTGATCAAGGGGGATCCCTCCCTCGCCGCCCGGCTCGCCCCGAAGCCGCCGGAGGAAAAACCCAAGCCCGCGCCAGTCGAAGAAAAAATTGTCATCATCTCCGCGCCGGCAGTAAAACCGGAACCGGCTCCCGTCATTGAGATGGTTGAACCGGTTATCGAAGCCGGGCCGGTGCCAGCATCTGAAACGGTTGAAACGCCGCCGGCCGGAACTGCGCCAATCGTTCCCGCGCCGGTCATTCCAGTTGAGCCGCCCAAGCCGAAGATGGGCGACAAGGTTGGTTTCATCCAGTTGCCCACCCGTCCGTCGGGCCGCCCTGGCGAGCGCCGCGACCGTGGACAAAAAACATCTACGCCACCGCCGCGCCCAGGACAGCCCGCGCGCTCCGGCCAGCCTCCGCGTTCCGGCCAACCGCCCCAGCGCGGTGATTCCAGACAGCAATTTCAGCGCGGACGCGATGGTCGTCCGCTGCCGCAGCCATCGCGCGATCAATCCAAGCCTGCCGCCGCCGCGCCGCCGAGATTTACCGCGCCGGCCGGCGGTGAAGTCATCATCATCAAGCCGCCGATTGCGGTGCGCGAACTCGCCGACCGGTTGAAGCAGAAACCATTCAAGATCATCGCCGACCTCATGGGGCTGGGCGTTTTTGCGACGGTGAACCAGACGGTTGATGAAAAAATCGCCGCGCAGCTTTGCGCGAAATACGGTTTCCGGTTTGAAGTGGAGAAGCGCGCCAAAGGTGAAGGCGTCGTGCACACGTCCGTCAAAAAAGTTGAGCTGGACATTGAAGACAAGCCGGAGCATCTCAAGCCGCGTGCGCCGGTCGTGACCATCATGGGTCACGTTGACCACGGCAAAACGTCGTTGCTCGACGTCATCCGCAAGGCAAACGTCGTCGCGGGCGAGGCGGGCGGCATCACGCAACACATCGGCGCCTACACGATTTCCGTGCCGCATCCGGAACGCAAAAACGAACTCGCCCAGATCACTTTTCTCGACACGCCCGGCCACGCGGCGTTCAGCTCCATGCGCGCACGCGGCGCGAATGTCACGGACATCGTTGTCCTCGTCGTCGCGGCGAATGACGGCGTCATGCCGCAAACTTTGGAAGCCCTCGCGCACGCGAAGGCGGCGAAAGTTCCGATTCTCGTCGCCATCAATAAATGCGATCATCCGAACGCGAACCCGCTGAAAGTGCGCCAGCAGTTGCAGGAAAAAGGCTTGGTGCCGGACGACTGGGGTGGTGACACCATTTACGTCGAATGTTCCGCGATCACGAAACAGGGCGTGGACAAACTGCTCGAAATGATTTTGCTCCAGGCCGACTTGCTGGAGCTGAAAGCCAATCCGACGCGGCGCGCGAAGGGAAATGTCATTGAATCCGGCGTCGCGCCCGGCGGTCCGACCGCGACCATTTTGGTTCGCAAAGGCACGTTGCATCTCGGCGACGTGGTGATTTGCGGCGAGTTTTACGGGAAGGTGCGCGCGCTCATCAACGAGGAAGGCGAGCGGCTCAAGGAAGCCGGGCCGTCCGTGGCGGTCAGCGTGCTCGGGCTCAATGGCGTGCCGGAAGCGGGCTGGGAATTCAGTTCCGTGGATGACGAGAAAGCCGCGCGTGTCCTCGCCGAAGAACGGGCGCATGAGGCGAAAGTTTTGGACTTGGACAATCGTTCCAAGGTCACGCTGGAAAATTTATTCGCCTCGTTGCAGGCCGTGCAGAGTAAAGTTTTACGCGTGGTCGTGAAGGCTGATACGCAAGGTTCTGTCGAAGCTATTGTCGAGGCATTGAATAAAATTGATTCCGAAAAGGTCACGCTCGAAGTTCTCCACAGCGACGTTGGCACCATCACCGAAAACGACGTTGCGCTCGCCTCGGCCTCGCGCGCCGTCATCCTCGGTTTTCATACGCGGCTCGACAGCACGGCGGCGGAAAAAGCCAAGCGCGCGGGCGTGCAGGTAAAACTTTACGCGATCATCTACGAATTGATTGATCAGGTGAAAGATTCCATGGCCGGCCTGCTCGATCCCGACCTCAAGGACACCATCGTTGGTTCCGCCGAAGTCCGGCAGGTTTTTGATTTGTCCAAGGGCGCGCCGGTGGCTGGTTGCATGGTGAGTTCTGGCCGCATTGTGCGCGGCAAGGTGCGCGTGCGCCGTCGCAAAGATGTTATTTACGAAGGCGTCACGCAGTCGCTGCGCCGTTTCCAGGACGAAGTCAACGAGGTTCGCGCCGGCATGGAATGCGGCATCCGCATCGAAGGCTACAGCGAATTTCAAGTGGGCGACGCGATTGAATGTTACGCGGTTGAAAAAGTGGCGGCGAAGCTGTGAACTAATTTTGAAAACGGATTAAGATTAAGATTGCGAGCAAGATTAAGAATGGAATTCGCCTCGTAATCCTAATCGCAATCCCAATCTTGATCGAAAATGTCCAACCTCCGACAAGAACGTGTTCGTGAATTATTGAAGCGCGCGATTGGCGAGGCCGTCCGACGCGAATTTCACGTCAACGACGTCGGCCTCATCACGGTCAACGACATTGACATGGGCGGCGATCTCAAGTCCGCCGTTGTCTTCGTCAGCATTCTCGGCAACGCCGACCAGCAGAAGCGCGGCCTGCAGGTGCTGCACGAACATCGCACCCGCATTCAAGGCCTGGTCGCCAGATCCGTCATCTTGAAATACACGCCGACGCTGAAATTCATCGTGGACGATTCCCTTTCCCGTGGCAACCGGGTGATGCAGATCATTGAGGAGATCGAAAAAACTTTGCCCGCTGACACCGCCCAACCCGACGACCACGAGTGAAAAGCCATCCGCAAATCATTGATCGCATCCTCGAAATCATCCGTGAACACGGGACGTTTTGCATCGTCGGCCACATCCGGCCCGACGGCGACTGCATCGGCTCGCAGCTCGGCCTGGCGCTGGCGTTAAAAAACGAGGGCAAACGCGTCACCGTCTGGAACCAGGATGCCATCCCGCAAAAATATAAATTCCTCAACGCCGAGGGTCTGTTTGAAAAACCGAAGCGCGGCGAAAAATTCGACTGCGTCATCGCCACCGACTGCGCGAGTTTTGAGCGGCTTGGCAAAGCTGGTGAGTGCATCGGCGACCGGAAAATCCTCGTCAACATTGATCATCACCAAAGCAATCCGCGCTACGGCGATGTGAACTGGGTTTCGCCCCGCGAACCTTCCACCGGCGAGTTGATTTACCGGCTGATCAAAGTCGCACGCTGGCCGATCACCAAGCCGATTGCGGATTTGCTGTTCACCGCCATCTCGACGGACACCGGTTCGTTCCAGTATCCGAACACGCGGCCCGGCACCTTTCACGCCGGGGCCGAACTCGTCACGCGCGGTGCAAACCTGGCAAAAATTTGCGACGAAGTTTACCAGTCGTATCCGCTTTCGCGCGCGAAATTGCTCAAGCACGTCTACAGCAAATTCCGCCTGACCGCAGATAACCAGATTGCATGGTTCTGGTTAAAGAAAAGTGATTTCGCCCGCACGGGTTCCGAGAGCGATGACACCGAAGGTTTGATTGATCACATCCGCGCGATTGAGCCGGTTGTCGTCGCGTGCGTGTTTGAAGAAATTGAGCCTGAACTCACGCGCATCAGTCTCCGCTCAAAAAATGCGCAGGTGAACGTGAACGAAATCTGCGGACAATTCGGCGGCGGCGGCCATCCGGCGGCGGCGGGCGCGCGCATCGCGGGCAAACCGCTTTCCGTGCAGCGCAAAGTCATTGCCGCCATCAAACGCGCGCTCAAAGCCGCGAAGTAATTTTTCCATGCAAGATTTTACCGCCCTCGATGGCGCCATTCTCGTTGATAAACCGGCCGGCCCGACGTCGCACGATGTCGTGGACGCCATCCGCCGCAAGTTCGGCATCAAGAAAGTCGGCCATTGCGGCACGCTCGACCCGAACGCCACCGGCCTGCTCATCATCGTGCTCGGTCGCGGCACTAAATTGTCCGAGCGGCTCATGGGCGACGACAAAGTCTATGAAGGCACGATCAAATTTGGCGAGGAAACCGACAGTTACGATTCCGACGGCGAACTCACGGCTTCGCTGCCCGTGCCGCTGTTGACACTTGACCAGTTGAACGAGGAAGCGGCCAAGTTCATCGGCGACCAGATGCAGATGCCGCCGATGGTTTCGGCGATTAAAAAGGACGGCGTGCCGCTTTACAAACTTGCGCGCAAGGGTATCGAGGTGGAACGCGAGCCGCGCCTGATTCACATCTACAATTTTCGGTTTACGGAATACACCGAACCGCTGGCACAATTTCGCGTGGCCTGCACGAAGGGCACCTACATTCGCAGCATCGCGCACGATCTCGGCCAGAAACTCGGCTGCGGCGCGCATCTGACGACGTTGCGGCGCAGTGCGTCGGGAAAATTCGACGTGGCCGACGCGCTGCCGCTGGACACGATTTTGAAATTGACGACGGCGGAACTGGAGAAGCGTGTAATGCCATTTTTGAAACTGGCAGCGTAGCGGCGTCTCGGCAGAGCGCCGCCATCTAAATAATAATAATGCGGCACTCTGCCGAGATGCCGCTACAATTTTCCTGTGAAAATCATCCGCGCCGCAAACGAACTGGGCAATGGCAGTCGCAAAATCTGCGTGGCCATTGGCGTTTTCGACGGCGTGCATCTTGGTCACCAGCAAATCGTCCGGCAGACGGTGGCGGATGCGCGGCAGCATGACGCGCTGGCGCTGGTCGTCACGTTTGACCGGCATCCGAGCGTCGTCGTCGCGCCGGACCGCGTGCCGCCGCAGATTTTTTCGCGGTCGCAAAAATTGCGGGCGATTGAATCGCTCGGCGCGGACGCATTGCTGGAAATCCATTTTGATAAAACTTTCAGCGAAAAATCCGGCGAAACTTTCATCCGCGAACTGGCGCTCGGTCTGGGAAAAATTCACAGTGTTTGCGTCGGCGCAGATTTTGTTTTTGGCCACCAGCGGAGCGGCAATGTTGAGTTGCTGAAGAAGTTTGGCGCGGAATTGTTTTTTCAAGTTCACGGTCTCGCGGCAGTTT
>Ga0075520_1000900_pt1 | contig 13768 bp, 19 predicted proteins | sample NGEPerB_FD_75100 | JGI IMG/M metagenome (GOLD analysis project Ga0075520, IMG submission 75100) | Arctic peat soil microbial communities from the Barrow Environmental Observatory site, Barrow, Alaska, USA - NGEE PermafrostAB12-B | ecosystem: Environmental > Terrestrial > Soil > Wetlands > Peat ... | reverse complement strand
TGGAAACGGAGCAGCTCGCGTCGAAAGTTCCCGAATACTCCGGGCGCCTGCAAACACGCATCAACGCCTTCATCGCGCAGCCGCCGGAATTTCTCCGCCACTTTTTGCCGCCGCCGCAATCTGTCCCGGCGACGGACGCCAATCCGTCTGGTCAGGAAAATTCCGCCCTTGCCTCGGCGACCGACTGGCTGACGGGCAGCCTGCCGGCAATGGGTTCCTGGCTGCTGGGCCGCATCGCCAAGGTCGCCTCCGGTTTTGGCCTGCTGGCGGGATTGGTGTTGATTCCCGTCTATGCGTTTTACTTTCTGCTGGAGAAACGCGGCATCGAAACGCGCTGGAAAGATTATCTGCCGTTGCAGGATTCACGCGCGAAGGACGAAGTGGTCTTTGTTCTTGATTCCATCAAGCAGTATCTCGTCGCATTTTTTCGCGGGCAAGTTTTGGTGGCGATTTGCGATGCGGTGCTCTACACCATCGGCTTTCTCATCGTCGGCGTGAACTACGCGTTTCTGCTCGGCTTCGCGGCGGTGCTGCTCACGATGATTCCGTTTCTCGGCGCGATTGTGATCTGCATCACCGCGCTGACGCTGGCGTTCGTGCAATACGGCGACTGGCAGCATCCGGCGCTGGTGCTGGTCGTGTTCGCCGTGGTGCAATCGCTCGAAGGCCTCGTCATCTCCCCCAAAATCATGGGCGACCGCGTAGGCCTGCATCCGCTGGCCATCATCATCGCGGTCATGGCGGGAACGACCTTGCTCGGCGGAATTCTCGGCGGCATCCTCGCCATCCCGCTCGCCGCCGCGCTGCGCGTGATCATGTTCCGCTACGTCTGGAAAAAACGGGACGTGTGAATCGGGGAGCGGCTTCTTCGTTCGGAGTTCCGCGTTTACGCGGCAGCGGAACCGCCTAAAGGCGGAACTCCAAACTTCAAAACAAGTCTGCTTCTGAATTGCCGCCGCTCGACTTCGCGTGGATTTTGGTTAAACTGTTTTCGTGAGTTTTGTCGCTGAATTCAATACGTTGCCGCTGGACGCGTTCGTCAAAAAATCGCTCGCCACCAGTTCCGTTGCCGCGCGCGAAACACTCGGCAAATCTAAAATTTTGCCGGCCGATTTTGCCGCGCTGATTTCTCCGGCGGCGGGCGAACTGCTGGAAACGATGGGCCGCAAGGCGCACACGATGACGCAGCAGCGGTTCGGCAAAACCATCCGGCTGTTTGCGCCGCTGTATCTTTCCAACGAATGCGTCAACAACTGTGCCTACTGCGGTTTCTCGCGCGACAATCCGATTCTGCGCGTTACGCTTTCGCTCGACGAAGTGCGGCGCGAAGCCGAGGAATTAAAATCGCAGGGTTTCCGCAACATATTGCTCGTTGCGGGCGAACATCCAAAATTTGTCTCGAACCATTATCTGCGCGACTGCATCGCCGCGCTGCACGCCGACTGGCCGGGCATCTCGCTCGAAGTCGGGCCGATGGAAACGGACGATTATCGTCCGCTCGTCGCGGCGGGCGCGGACGGACTCGTCGTTTATCAGGAAACTTACGACCGCAAGGTTTATGCGGACATGCACACCGCCGGGCCGAAACGCAATTTCGACTGGCGGCTCGAAACGCCGGAGCGCGCCTACGCCGCCGGATTCCGCCGGCTCGGCATCAGCCCGCTTTACGGACTGGCCGACTGGCGTTACGAAGCGTTGAGTGTTGCGGCGCACGCGGATTATCTGCTGCGCCATTGCTGGAAGGCCGCCGTGACAATTTCGCTGCCGCGCCTGCGTCCATGCGCGGGTGAGTTCGAGCCGCTCACGCACATGAGCGACCGCGAACTCGCACAGCTCGTCTGCGCGTTCCGCCTCATGTTTCCCGATGTCGGCATCGTGCTCTCGACGCGCGAGACGCCGAAGCTGCGCGACGGTTTGCTGCCGCTCGGCGTGACGATGATGAGCGCGGGCAGCCACACCGAGCCGGGCGGTTACACCGGCGCGGGCAAGGAAAAAATCCATCACACCGAGCGCGGACGGATTGTGGAACTCGCCTCCGGCGCAAGCGAATGGGCGCCGCAACCTGACCGCGCGACGAATGCGACCGGCCAGTTCAACATCGCCGACGAACGCCCGGCGGCAGAAGTCGCGGAACTCATCCGCAAGCTCGGCTACGAACCGGTCTGGAAAGACTGGGACGCGGCGTTGACGACTTGACGGATTAAAATTTCAGCCACAGATTATGGCAGAATTATGAGCCGAGACGTGGTCATTTCCGTCGAAGAAGAATTGCTGGCCGAGGCCAAAAACCGCGCCGCCAGCGAGCATCTGTCCATTGACGCGTTGATGCAGCAATGGCTCGCGGAATATGTCGCCGGCAAAAAGCGCGTGGAACGCTACCGCGAGTTGATGCAGCGTTTGAGCTACGTCCGCGCGCCTGCCGAAAAAATCTCTCGCGACGAGATGAATGAGCGCTGAATTCTTCCTCGACACGAACGTCCTGATTTATGCCTTTACGGAACAGGACGCGCCCAAACGAATTCGCAGCCGTGAACTTTACGAACTTGCCATCGGCGGACGGGGCATCATCAGCTTCCAAGTCGTGCAGGAATTCCTGAACACGGCGCAGAAAAAATTCTCGACGCAGTTCACGGACGCCGATCTGCGCGAATTCCTGAACAACGAACTGTGGCCATTGTGCGCCGTCTTCCCCAGCGCGGAACTTTATGACCACGCCTTGCGGTTGCGAGTGGAAACCGGCTATTCGTTTTACGACTCGCTAATTGTGGCCGCCGCGCTGGAAGCCGGCTGCAAGACGATTTACTCCGAAGATTTGCAGCACAACCGCAAACTGCATGGACTCGAAATCAAAAATCCATTTTGACGGACATTCCGCCGGTGCCGTCGCGGAACTGATCCGCAAACTCGGCTACGAACCGGTCTGGAAAGACTGGGTCGCGGCGTTGACGAGTTAACTCCTCATGCAAAACCAAGCTCTCCTCATTCGCCCGGCGACGGAAGCGGATCTCGAAGCGGTCAACGAGATTTACAACTATTACGTTCTTCATTCGACCTGCACGTATCAGGAAGAACCTGAACCAATGGCAGGTCGCCTGCAGTGGTTTCGCCACCACGGCGAAAAACATCCGGTGATTGTGGCCGTTTTGGGAAAAGAGATCGTAGGCTGGGGATCACTGTCAGCTTACCATCCACGCTCCGCTTACCGGCACACAGTCGAGAACTTCGTCTATGTCCACCACCAACACCATCGGCGCGGCATTGGTTCGCTCGTGCTGCAAGACTTGATTCAGCAAGCCAGCCGCCTTAAACACCGTGCAATCATTGCGGGGATTGATGCCACCCAGATGGCGAGTGTGGCATTGCACACGAAATTTGGGTTTGAAAAAGTAGGCCATCTGAAGCGAGTCGGCTTCAAGTTCAACCGCTGGCTGGATGTGGTTTACATGGAACTGATTCTCTAGGTCGCCAGACAATTAATACAACCATGCACACCCCAAACGAACGATCCCGCGTTACCGCAGACGGGAAGCCTATCGCGGCGAAGCTGCCGTGCTCGGTTGAGGAATTTCTGGTCGCGCAAAATCTGTTGCCGCGCAATACTCATGCGTCATGCGCAAGCTCGCGTTGATTTTATTTTTGTTCACGGCGGTTTTTATCTCTTCCGCCGGGGAGACGAATTATGTCTGCGTCGTCTGCGGCAAGGGGCCGTTGTCGGGCCGCATCTGGATTTCCAAGTGGGGCGCGGTCTGCGACGATTGTTACAAGCTCGAAAATCATTGCTCCCTCTGCGGTTTGCCAATCCGCGACGGCGACGGCTCGGTCAAGACGGGCGACGGACGGTTCATCTGCAAGTTCGACCAGCCGAACGCCGTGCTGGACGTGGCCGGGGCGCGGGAAGTTTTCACGGACACGCGCCGCGAACTGGTCGGAATGTTCGGCCGCAGCTTCGCGCTGAATTTTCCCGACGTAACGGTGAATCTGTTCGACGTGGATTACTGGTCGGAGCTGGGCCGTTCGGATGGCCTGCATAAATTCGGCTTCGCCAGCACGCGCCGGACGCCGAAGGGCGATTGCACCCACGAGGTCGTGCTGTTGAGCGGACGGTTGCGCAACGAGATTGCCGCGACGGCGGCGCATGAATACACGCACTTGTGGATCAATGAAAATCGTCTGGCCGGGCACGTCATTGACAGCGACACGATTGAAGCGATCTGTGAATTGTCCACATACAAACTGATGGAATCGCGTTCGCAGCCGGAACAGCCGATTCTCGACAATCCCTACACGCACGGCGAAATCAAAAAATTGGTCGCGCTCGAAAAAGAAAACGGCATTGGCTACGTCCTGAACTGGGTGAAGAACGGGACGGCGGCGACGCTGGGAACGCAAGCCTCCGCCTTGGCCGCGCCGGTGCGGACGCCGGTGATTGCGTTCACGAATGTTCCGCCGCCGTTGCCGGAGACGCTCAAGTTGAGCGGGCTGTTGCTGGACGGTCAGAGCCGGCACGCCATCATCAACGGTGTGTCGTTCGCGACGGGCGACGTTAAGAATGTCAGCCTGCGGAGCCGCCCAGTGCGAATCCGTTGCCGCGAAATCAGCCGGGCCGGCGTGGTGCTGGAAGTGGAAAATCAGCCGGGACAGCTCACGTTGAAAATCAGCGAAGAAAAATTTGTGCCATGAACCAGGTCACCGCCAACGGGAAAAATATCGCGGCAAAGCTGCCGTGCTCGATTGAGGCATTTCTCGTGGCGCAAAAACTTTTGCCGCGCAGCGTCGTGGTGGAGCACAACGGCGAAGCGGTCGCGCCGTCGGAGTTTTCCGGGCGTCAACTGAATGCGGGCGACAAATTGGAGATTGTGAAGATCGTGGCGGGCGGCTGATGCAGACATTGAATCTGCAGATCAAACAGCGTTTCGACGCGGAAAAAATCGAGTTCGCGTTTCCGCGCCAGACGGTTTGCCTCAAGACCGACGCAGGAAAATGATTTGTCAGCGCGGCGCGGCTGCGGCTTAATCTGCGGATGGATTCCATCGCGCACATATTCTGGTATCACGATAAATTTTTAGGCGTCGAGTGGTCGGCTTGGAAGTTGATCGGCTGGCTGGCCAACATTGTTTTTTCTTCCCGCTTCATCATGCAATGGTATGCGACCGAAAAAAAGAAACAGGTCGTGGTGCCGCAGGCGTTTTGGTGGTTGAGCCTCATCGGCGCGCTGATGTTTCTTTGCTACTCCATTCACCTGCGGGATTCCGTCCTCATTTTTGCCTACGCGTTTTCTTGGATTCCGTATATCCGCAACGTGATCATTCACCGGAAACACAAGGCCGCGCTTTCGCTCTGCGCCGGCTGCGGGCAAAAAAATCCGCCGCAGGCGAACTTTTGTCCGAACTGCGGCGGGAAGCTGGTTTGAAATTTTTACTTCTTCGGTGCGGCAGGAGCCGGGGCCGCCGGTGCGGGCGCGTTAGGATTCGGCGCGATGCCGTTCTTGATCAGGATGGGCTGGAATTCCGGATGCGCCTTGCCGTAGGCGACCACGGCGTTAAAGAAGTTGTTCATCAACGCCTGATTCTGGTTGAACGCGCCGATGGCTTGTTCGGCCAGCGGTTTCACGGCTGCGATGTCTTTCCGCGCGACGCTCGCCTGCCGGTAAAGATAAACGGTGAGCGTGCCGCTGACGACGATGAGCGCGATGAGCAGGGTGAAAACCTGGTTGCGCAGCGCGGAGACTTCGGAGTTCAAATCGGTGTTCATGATGATTTATTTGGCAGCGGGTTTGGGTTGGATGGCCGCCAGGATGCGGGCCAGTTCCGGGCTTTTGGCCTGGACGTTGTAGGCGGCGGTATCGTTGGCGAGACTCGCCGCGCGCATGATGGTGTTGTTGGCAATCGTGGCGTTGAGGGTCAACTGGCGCAGTTCGCGGGTTTTGGCCATGGCCATCAGGGCGAAGGTAACGCCGAGAATCACCATGACGGCGAGAACAAAATTCAGGACGGTTGTGGTTGTGTCATTTTTCATAAGCAGTGTCCTGAATTTAACGAATCAGCCGCGAATGTCCACTGTTTTTCAACTGCAAAAAGATTGCTTGTCCCGCGCAACCGCGCATTTTATCCCCATGAAAATCCACTTCTTCGGCGCGGCGCGCACCACCACCGGCTCGATGTATCTCCTCGAGGTCAACGGCAAAAAGCTTTTGCTCGAATGTGGATTGTTCCAGGGCCACCGCGAAGAATCCATCAACCGCAACTGCTGTTTTCCGTTCGACCCGAAGCAGGTTGACGCCGTCGTCTTGAGCCACGCGCACATGGATCACGCGGGCAACCTGCCCAACCTCGTCAAGCAAGGTTACACCGGCAACATCCACTGCACCTTCGCCACGCGCGACCTTTGCAGCATCATGCTCGTGGACTCGGGCCACATTCAGGAAGCGGACGCGCTGTTCGTCTCCAAGCAGCGCGCAAAAAAAAATCTGCCGCCGGTCGCACCGCTTTACACCATCGCCGACGCGGAAAAAACGCTGCATCAATTCGTCGGCTTCAGCTACGAACGCCCGTTTCAAGTCGTGGACGGCGTGACCGTGACGTTCCGCGACGCCGGGCATATTCTCGGTTCCGCGCAGGTGATTTTGGACGTTCAGGAAAACGGGGGGAAATTCCGCTGGCTCTTCAGCGGCGACGTCGGGCGCGGTGGCGACGAAATTCTCCGCGATCCCGTGGCGACCGAAAACGTGGATTATTTGCAGATCGAATCCACTTACGGCGGACGCGAACACACCATCCGCAAGGACGCCGACGAAATCGTTGGCCGGCTCGTGTTGGAAACCTTGAAACAAAGCGGCAAGGTCATCATCCCCGCGTTTTCCGTCGGGCGCACGCAGCAGATTGTTTATGTGCTGAACCAGCTCACGCTCGCCGGCAAGCTGCCGCGCTGCCCGATCTTTGTGGACAGCCCGTTGAGCGTGAACGCCACGGAAATTTACCGCCTGCACCCGGAATGTTTCAACGACACCATCAATAAATTCCTGCACGAAAAAGCAAATCCGTTTGGCATGGCGAACCTCACCTACATCCGCGAAGCCGGGCAGTCCAAGCAGCTCAACGACCTCAAGGAACCCGCCATCATCATCAGCGCCTCGGGCATGTGCGAAGCCGGGCGCATCCGGCATCATCTGAAAAATCACATCGGCGATCCGAAAAATTTGATTTTGTTCATTGGCTTCTGCGCCGAAGGCACGCTCGGTTCGCTCATCACGGCGGGGAAAAATCCGGTCAACATTTTTGGCGAACCGGTGGCCGTCCGCGCGAAAATCATCTCGCTCGACACCTATTCCGGCCACGCGGACAAAAATGAATTGAAGCAATACGTCCAGAAAATTTCCGGTGAGATCAAAAAAATCGTCTGCATCCACGGCGAGGAATCGCAATGCCTCGCCCACGCCGAAACCTTGCGCGCGATGAAACCGCAAGCCCAGGTTATCGTGCCGGAATACAAGCAGGCCGTGGAGATTTGACAGATAACGACTATTGACAACTAATGTTATCAAATTAAATTTATTCCATGAATGTCGCGTTGAGCAAATACTACGAAGATTTCGTCGGGGACTTGATTGAGAGCGGGCGTTATGGCAATTCGAGCGAAGTTGTTCGCGCGGGTTTGCGCGCATTGGAAAAGGCCGAGCAACAGGCCGCCTTGAACATCCCCGACTTGGACCGGAAGCTGCTTGCCGGCGTCCGCAGTCCGGCCAAGCCGTTGACCGGCGCCGATTTTGACCGCATCCGCATCCGCACCCGCCAAAAGCTCAAGGAACTTGAAGCCGCTTAAAATCATCCGCGCCGGGGAGGCGGTTCACGACATCGCGGACATCCATTTGTTTATCGCGGTGGAGAATCCGGATGCCGCCGAGAGATTTCTCGCCACGCTGCGGTTAAGTTTCCGCACGCTGGCGCAATGGCCGGAAATCGGCCCGCGCCATCAATCCAACCGCGCCGGGCTTGCGGGATTGCGTTTCTGGCCGGTGCGACGTTTCACGAATTATCTGATTTTCTATCGCGTGATTGCAAAGTCCGGCCAATTGCACATCGTCCGCGTTCTTCACGGCGCGCGGGATGTGCCGCAAGTGTTGGGTTGAGCCTCGCTCACGCGAAAATCTTGCGCGCGATGAAACCGAAAGCCGAAGTCATCGTGCCGGAATACCAGCAGGCCGTGGAGATTTGATTTCATTGGGCAGTTGATTTTTTCATCGCCACGAGGCACAATGCCATTGTGAAACTCCTCGAACGCATCACGATGGAATCCGGCAAGTGCGGCGGCAGGCCGTGCATCCGGGGATTGCGCGTTCGCGTGACGGACATCCTCGGAATGCTGGCCGAGGGCGTGTCGCACGAGGAGATTCTCCGCGACTTTCCCTACCTTGAGCCGGACGACATCAAGGCCGCGCTCGCCTACGCCGCGCGCCAGTCCGACCACGCGGTGCTCCAAACGGCTTGAACTTCCTTGTTGATTCCCAACTGCCGCCCGCTTTGGCGCGCTGGATTTCGGCGCAGGGCCATCATGCAATTCACGTCGCCGAACTGGGTTTGGTGGCGGATGACGATTCAGTGATCTGGCAACACGCACGAAAAGAGAAAACAATCATTGTCAGCAAGGACGAAGATTTTGCCGACCGCTGGCTGTTGAACGACGACGGCATCGCGCTGGTGTGGATTCGCAAAGGCAATTGTTCAAACCGCGCGCTGATGAACTGGCTCGAACCGTTATGGCCGGATGTCTTGCGCCGATTGGAACAAGGAGAGCAATTGATTGAACTGCGCGCGTAAGAAACGCAATGCCTCGCCCACGCGGAAACGTTGCGCGCGATGAAACCGAAGGCCGAAGTCATCGTGCCGGCATACAAGCAGGTCGTGGAGATTTGATTCAGCGCCGTAGGCGCGGCACAGTCACATGGTGAGGCTGAAGGTCTTATTTTTGCGAATTTTCAAATTCTTTTTGGGAGATTGACAAATGGAATTTGCCGTCTGCCCCTAAATATTGGCTGGTTACAAAAGGTTTGAAAGAATTCGATGAAACTGGGACAAAAAGAATGTTTGCCACAAGCACGTCTTTAAAGTCGGTCGAGCGAATATTTAATTCAACAAGCCCTTCATTGATCGAAGAACCGTTATATGTGACAGTGCAAGGATTTGTTATGGATGGGAAGTTCAAACTGTCGGTAGGAAATAAAGGTCACGGGCTTTGCGTTGCCCAAAACTGAAGATTCGTTATTTCAAGTTTCCATCCGGGGACAATTAAGTGCGTTCCAATTTCGTGCCATTTGGCAAAATCCATCCCACACTTCCAATCTTTTGGAAATCCGACAGCGACTTCGAGGTCGGTGACTTTGACAGGCGAATCATTTTCGGCAATGAAATTAAACACTTTGTTCGATTCACCATCTTGCACGGGAATTACGAGACAACCATTTACATAACCCTTGAACATGATTGAGCCATTAGGAAGATTACCGGCATTCACCAAGCGCCAGTTGAACAGAAAATCATTTGTCAGAAGCACGATAGAGGTGGGTGAATCTCCTATTTGCAGAGAAAGTGTAAAATGTGGACGCGGTTTTGACCGTTCAGGAATTAGCCACACGACGAAAGTGATAACTGTTAAAACAGAAGCAATGACCCCTAATTTATTCCAAAAAGTGAGCCGCTTGAATCTTTGGAATAATGTCATTTTCACTCCCTGAAATTCACAAACTGCACGGCCACGGGAAATTCCTTCGCGCGCACGGCGGCGATGACGGCCTGCAAATCATCGCGGCTCTTGCTGTTCACGCGCACTTCGTCGCCCTGGATCTGCGTCGTCACCTTGAACTTGCCGTCGCGGATGAAACCGGTGATCTCCTTGGCCACCGCGCTCTCGATGCCCTGCTTGAGCTTGATGCTCTGCCGCGCGTGGCCGAGCGGCGAGATGTCCGGGTCGCATTGCTCCACGCTTTTGAGGCTGATGCCGCGCTTGGCGAGCCTGCCGATGACGATTTCGTTGAGCGTGGTGACTTTGAACTGGTCGGCGGCGGTGAGTTTGATCTCGGTTTTCTCCAGCACGATTTCCCATTGGCTGTTCTTGAAATCGAAACGGTTGGCCAGTTCCTTTTTGGCCTGGTTGACGGCGTTTTCGATTTCCATCGTGTTGACCTGCGAAACAATGTCGAATGAAGGCATGATTAGAGCGTAGGAAAACCGACCGAAAAGGAAAAGTCTTAATCCTAATCGTCATCGTATCTTAATCGTTTTTCTGAACTGATTACGATTACGAGCAAGCCCGCTGGCAGAATGGGCGCAGGAACATAACGCAAAAATTGTGCGGTCGTTCCCCATCACCGAACGGCTGTCCTAGGGGGCCGGAAAACTGGTGCCTGCTGCACAGCGAAAACCGGCCGGCCCGGATGCTTCATCCGCCCGTTGAGCGCTGCGCTCTTCGCAGGTGATGCCCGGAGCGGCGTAGAATTACATTGAAACTTCAGGCGTTGCGCCGGAAAATCCGCCCATGTCGGAACCCGTTGGAATTCTGAAGCACGCTGTCGCGCCGTTCGCCGGACCATTCAACCGCGCGCGGCTGGGCTTTCCCCGCCGGTTTTTCCGGGGCAACGGCTCGCTCGGCGGCGACCTTGCCACGACGGTCGTTTTCCGCGAATTGAAAAAACGCGGGGCGCGCGGGCTGGCCCTCGCCACGCCGCATCGTTCCCTCTTCGAGCGCAACCCGGACGTGGACACGGTCATTTCCCGCTCGGCCACGCGCCCCGGCTGGGGCGAACTCGGCCTGCCGCTGGTTCCGCTCGGCGAAACCAAATACGACCCGTTGCGCGATGCTGATGAACCGCCCGCCGAACACGCGCTGATTCAGATGTGCCGGCTTGCGTGGGTCACGGAGAAAGTGGAATTGCGGCCCTATCTTTTTTTGACCCGCGAGGAATTTGCCGCCGGCAAGCTCGCCGAAAACCAGGTGGCCATGGAATCCTCCGGCCTCGCGGCGAAACAATCCATGCGCAACAAAGAATGGTATCCGCAGCGTTTTCAGGAGGTCTGCGTCGAACTGCGCTCGGATCTCACCGTGGTTCAACTCGGTTCCCACGGCGACCCGAAACTCGAAGGGGCGATGGATTTGCGCAGCAAGACGACGTTGCGCCAGTCCGCCGCCATCCTGGCGAACTCGTTTGTGTTTGTGGGGCTGGCGGGTTTTTTGATGCACCTCGCCCGGGCCGTGGACTGCCGTTCAGTCATCATTTATGGCGGCCGTGAAAAACCGTCGCAGACCGGCTACGTCGCCAACAAAAATCTTTACAGCCAGGTCCGGTGCGCGCCGTGCTGGCTGCGCAATCCGTGCGACTTCGACCGCAAGTGCATGGACATGATCACCAGCCAGCAGGTGATTGCCGCCACCGCCGAGCAGATCAGCCGCTACGGCTCGTTGCTGGAAGTGGAGACCGCGCACCTCTGACCGGATTCCGTCATTCATCGTTGCCGGCTCATTTCCGCTGCGCGGCTAGGTTGTGAGGGAAGATTGAACCCGAACTCCGAAGCCGAAATGGGGGAGGCCCGCGGCCCGCGTGCGCGTTCGGGCGTCGCGCCCGAACTTTGGCACCCACGATTCCGGGAATTTCCGGCGCGAAATAGTTTGCGGGACGAGGTTTTCGGCGCGACGCCGAAAACCACCCGCCGGAGGCGTGTGTTCCCCGGAACTTCGATTTCGGAATTCGGGTTGAATTCAGATTGCGGCGGGCACCGTGCGTGGTTTATGCTGATTCAACTTTTTTTTACATGATGACCAACCCCGCCGCCGCGATGCGGATGCTGCTGACGTATGCGATCCTTATTCCGCTGGCGATTTTAGTCGGCTATTTGCTCACCGAGCCGGCGAGTTATGGCACGCTGGGGGTCCTGGGGCTGGTGGTTGCGCTGATCTTCTCCCCGGTCTTTATCAAGTGGCATTATCCCATCATGGTGTTTGGGATCGGCTGCCCGGCGACGGTGTTTTTTCTGGTGGGCAACCCTCCGCTCTGGGAGGTGGTGGTCATCTTGAGCCTGGGTATCGCCATCGTGGAACGGGCGATGAATAGCGACCGGCGGTTTATCAGCGTGCCCAGCATGACGTGGCCGCTGCTGTTCATTCTGGGCGCGGGGCTCCTGACGGCGGAACTCACCGGCGGCATCGGCCTGCATGCGTTGGGCGGCGGCATAGAGGGTGGCAGCATAGGGGGTGGCAAAAAATACGTCGCGCTGTTTTGCGGCATCGCGATGTATTTTGCGCTGACCAGCCGGGGTATTCCCCGGGCGAAGCGCAACCTGTATATCGCCCTGTTTTTTCTGGCGGGAACCCCGGCGTTCATCGGCGATTTGTTTCCCCTGCTGCCTTCCCCGCTGAACTACATCAACTTCGTGTTTCCGCCGACATATGCGACCGGGGGAGATTCCGGCTTTATCCTGGGCACCACCCGGCTGGGCGCATTTTCTACTACGGCGAATGTTTTGTTTAGTTTTATGCTGGCCAGGTTTGGTTTGCGGGGAATTTTCCTGGGCAACCGGTTGTGGCGTCTGCCGCTGTTCATTTTGTTTTTCATCCTCTCGTTCCTGGGTGGTTTTCGTATCGTTCTCATTGGCAATCTGGCCTACATCGGCATCTTGTTCTTTCTGGAGGGATTGCACCGCACCCGGCTGCTCATGATATTTGCGTTTGTGGGAATACTGGGCGCCGCCCTGCTCGTGCCCTTTGCGACCAAGCTGCCCTATACCTTCCAACGCTCCCTGTCGTTCCTGCCGCTGAACATTGACCCGGTGGCGAGAGCCGACGCGGATGGCTCGGTCGAATGGCGGTATAAAATGTGGCGCGACCTGTGGCCGAAAGTGCCGCAATACCTGCTGTTGGGCAAAGGTTACGGGCTTACGGCGGAAGATTATCAAATGATGGGTCAAGGCACGTTCGCCAGAGGCGGCTTGGCGGAGCAAATGGACGCGAGCGAAGGAGGACTGGCGATTGCGAATGATTACCACAGCGGGCCGCTTTCCACGATCATCTCCTTTGGCATCTGGGGCAGCTTCGGCATGCTCTGGCTCATGGCGGCGGTGGTGCGGGTGACCTATCGTAATTATAAATACGGCGATCCGGAACTCAAGACCGTCAACACCTTTCTGTTTATGGCCAGTGTCTACGGAGTTTTCGGCTTTCTCTTCATCTTCGGCGCGTTTCAAAATGACGTGGGTGGATTCGCCAAGACGGCCGCGTTCAGCATCGCCCTCAACTGGGGTGTCCGGGAACCGCACCGCGAACCGGCCACCACTCTTAAACCACTGCCGCGGCCGCAGCCGGCCTGACGCCCGTCGTGAAACCCAAACTGCTCGTTCTCGAACTTTGGGGTCTCGGCGATCTGGTCATCGCCACGCCCTTTCTCCGGGCCGCATTGGAAAAATTCACCGTCACCCTGCTGGCCAAACCCTTCGCCCAGGAACTGCGTCCGCGCCTCTGGCCGGCGGTCGAGGTGGTGCCGTTCATCGCGCCGTGGACGGCGTTCCATGGTAAATACCATTTCTGGCGCTGGCCGTGGCTGCCGATGCTGCGCCTGCGCCGCCAGCTTAAGGCCGAACACTTTGACTGCGGCGTCTCCGCGCGCTGGGATCCGCGCGACCATTTATTATTGCGGCTGGCCGGCGCCCGTGCGCGGCTGGGCTTCGACCGGCTCAAGAGCTGGCGGTTGCTCACGCAGGAGCTTGCCCGGCCCGATCCGCTGGCGCAC
>Ga0075520_1000899_pt1 | contig 13770 bp, 15 predicted proteins | sample NGEPerB_FD_75100 | JGI IMG/M metagenome (GOLD analysis project Ga0075520, IMG submission 75100) | Arctic peat soil microbial communities from the Barrow Environmental Observatory site, Barrow, Alaska, USA - NGEE PermafrostAB12-B | ecosystem: Environmental > Terrestrial > Soil > Wetlands > Peat ... | reverse complement strand
TCGACCGTGGTCCTCGGTGTGAACCTCGACGACCTGGGTGACCACCGACCGGGGCAACAGGCGGCATCGGAGCGTGGGGCCCTCTTCCCCCTGGTCAGCGCCGGTTTCACCAAGGCCGACGTGCGGGCGTGGTCCAAGCAGCTCGGCCTCCGGACGTGGGACAAGCCGGCGGCGGCCTGCCTGGCCTCCCGGGTTCCCTACGGGACGCCGGTCACCCTGGGCACGTTGCGCTCGGTGGCCGAGGCCGAGTCGGGTCTGCGGTCGCTGGGCTTCCGCCAACTGCGGGTGCGCCACTACGGGGACACCGCCCGTATCGAGGTCCCGGCGGAGGACCTGGCCATGGTGGTGGCCCGCCGGGACGAGGTCACCGGCACCGTGCACCGGGCCGGCTACCGGTATGTCACCCTTGACCTCGATGGGTTCCGTTCCGGGAACCTCAATGCCGCACTCGTGGCGGCGTCAGGAGCAGGCCGGTGATCGGTGTGAGAGTGAAGTTGACCTTCCCCGAGGAGTTGGTGCGGGAGCCGATCATCGCCCGGATGATCAAAGAGCTCGACATCGTGCCGAACATCCGGCGCGCCGATGTCGGTGAGCGCAACGGCTGGATCATCTGCGAGCTCGATGGCGACGCCCCCACCGTCGATGGGGCGGTCGAGTGGCTCCGGGGTGAGGGAGTCCAGGTCGACCTGCTGGGAGATGTCGTCGAGAGTTGACGGTGGGCCCCGATCGCGACTCCGGCGGGTCGCAACATCGGCAGGGGCATCGGCATCGGCCGGGGGCAAGTGGGTAATCCGTGGCCGATGATCCGACGTCCGGGCGCCTGGGGCCGCCAACCGCCGCAATTGGGACGAGCGAGTGCCGAGCCACGTGGCCTCCCGCTTCTACGACATCGACCGATGGATGGAGCGCCGGCCCGGCCCCCGCCCCCGTGAGGTCGGCGCCCTGGGAGACGTGACCGGGCTGGACCTGGTGCACCTGCAGTGCCACTTCGGCCTCGACACCTTGGCCTGGGCCGACGGCGGCGCCCGGGTCACCGGCGTCGACTTCTCGCCGGTGGCGGTCCGGACCGCGAGAGTCCTCGCCGCCCGGGCCGGGCTCGCCGAACGGGCGTCGTTCGTATGCGCAACCGTCCAGGACGCGGCCGAGGCACTTGGTCACCGGACGTTCGGCATCGTCTACGTGAGCCTCGGCGCCCTCTGCTGGCTGCCGAGCGTCGAGCAGTGGGCGGGCCAGGTGGCCGCCCTCACCCGGCCGGGTGGTCGCCTCTACCTCCACGACAGCCATCCCCTCTCCTGGTCCCTGGCCGACGAGGCGCCGGTGATCACCCACACCTACTTCGAGGAGCCCGAGCCGTTCGTCGACGACTCGGGGCAGACCTATTCCGACGCGGACCGACCGTTGGCCAACACGCGCACCTATGAGTGGAATCACAGCATCGGCGAGGTGGTCACCGCCGTCGTCGGCCACGGCCTGCGCATCGACGTCCTGACCGAGCACGACTGGACCGTGCACCAGCGGTTCCCCTGGCTCGTCGAATCAACCCCCGGGCACTGGACGACGCCGGAGGACCGACCCCGCATGCCACTCACCTACACCCTGGTCGCCAGCCGGTTGCCCTGAGCCTCCGAGAATGCCGACCAAGGGCGTGCCCCGGCCCGGCACGTCGTCAGGTGGCCGGGGGGTCCTCGGAGGTCCGGATCGTCCATCCCGCGCCGGACACCTTGCGGGGCTCGTAGAAGAGGCAGCCGTCCGGGCAGGCGAAGGGAAGCTGCTGGTTGGCACCGACCCGGCACCGCTCGAGCTTCTCCTCGTGAGCGGTGGTCTGCATGATGTAATGACGGCAATCCTCGAGAACGGTCACGCTCCATTGTGCCCGAACTCGGCCGGTACGCGGTGGCGGTGCAGTAGCGTCGGGTCCGTGGAACCCGTTCCCTCCACCAAACAGCTCCTGCGGTGGAGCGAGGCGCTGGCCGGCATCGCCCGCACCGGCCTCGGATTCACCGAGTCCCTCTACGAGCAGGAGCGCTTCGAAGAGATCCTGCGTGTTGCCGCCGACATCCGGACCGCGGCGGAGGAGGGCACCGAAGGGGCTCAGGACGTGGAGGGCCTGGTCGAGGAGTGGCTGGGGTCGGTCGGCAAGGGTGTGCCGGGCTACGTGACCCCGAAGGTGGCGGTGGGCGCCGCGGTGGGCAACGACAAGGGCGAGATCCTCTTGATACAGCGAGCCGACTCCGGCGTCTGGCTCTACCCCACCGGCTGGGCGGACGTCGGCTACTCGGCGTCCGAGGTGGTGGTCAAGGAGGTGGAGGAGGAGACCGGCATCGAGGTGGAGGTGGTCCGCCTGATCGCCGTGCTCGACGGCCTCCGGATCGGCATGAGCCGCATCCCTCTCTACAGCCTGGTCTTCCAGTGCAGGCCGGTCGGCGGCAAGCTCAAGGCCCATCCCCTCGAGTGCTCCGACGTGGGGTGGTTTCCGATGGACGACCTCCCCTTCCCGCTGGCCGGTGCCGAGCGATGGGGCGAACACGTCTTTTCCGCCCTGCGCGGCGACCCCGTCGAGGTGCTCTACGACACCGTCCGGTCGCCGATCTGGCGTGGCGATCCCCAGCGGACCTGAGCTCGTCGGGCAGCAGGTCCCCCCACCAACCCCGGCGTCTCGCTCAGGACCGGCCCGCCGCGGTCGGAGAGGACCGGGCAGGCCGATGCTGACTACACTCGCCACCTGTGACCCCTGAGCGCTCGGAACCCGTGGTGGACGCCGGCGGCGAGGCGGGCGGGCCGCCACCCTCCGGCGTCTCGGTGAGCGAGGCCGGCGTGGTGACCACCGAGCTGGTCGAGGCGTTCACCCGTCTGATGCCCCAGCTCTCGTCGTCCTCCCCGCCGCCCAGCCAGGTCGAACTGGCCGAGATCGTGACCTCCGAGACATCGGTGCTCTTCGTGGCCCGTGACGCCTCCGGTGCGATCGTGGGCTCGCTGACACTGGCTCTCTTCCGGGTTCCGACCGGCATCCGGGCCTGGATCGAGGATGTGGTGGTCGACGAGGCGGCACGGGGTACCGGTGCCGGAAAGTCGCTGGTGATGGCCGCCGTCGATCGGGCCGGTGCCGAAGGGGCCAAGTCGGTCGACCTCACGTCACGCCCCAGCCGAGAGGCGGCGAATCGCCTCTACCAACGCCTGGGCTTCGAGGAGCGCACGACCAACGTCTACCGCCGAACGCCAGAACCTCCAGATGGCGGGTACCGCCAGTGAACCTCTGGGTGCGAGTGAGACTCCGTCCACTGCCCACGGAGTAGGCATCTGCGTCTGCCCTCTGCCAGCACTCCTTGGATGGGCACCTACGTGCGACGAATCGAGCCAACGCCGATCAACCAACGGTCAGGACGTCAAACATCCCTGCGGCGTAGTGCCAGGGTTCATCGCAGACCAGCTCATAGCGGCCGGGAGCCAAGATCACCGTCGTCCACCCGGTGCTGCCTGGCACAATGCCACTGCCGGTGCCCGCAGCGCACGAGCGAGATGCCTCACCCAGGCTCTGGGACTCGTCGATCTTCCCGTCAATCCCCGTCGTCCTCGTCCCTGGGCCATCAGAAGGAAGCGGGAGCACCACCATCTCGTGCACGAGGGCGCCCTCGTTCAGCACGACGAAGGTGACCTGTCCAGCGGGCACCGTGGAGGGCGTCGTTCTCACCGTCGCCATCATCGGGGCTTGGCCCATCATCGAGTTGCCCGCATCGGCGACAGTGACATCCACGGTGGTGCCAGGAGGGCGGTGCGCCGGGCACGAGACGGCGCCCTGGGCGCCATTGAGCGGTGAGGGCTGTCCGTTGGCTAACAAGGCGACGAACGTGGCAGACCCGACCGCCAGGGCCACCACGGCGACGACCGATGCGATGGCCAGGCTGCGGGGTGCCGTGGGGTGCCCGGCGCTCACTCGTTCCCCTTGATCAGGTCCCGACGGCGCTTGTACTCCTCCTCCTCGATTTCACCCCGAGCCAAGCGTTCATCGAGGATACGCAGCGGATCTGGACTGGTCCCGCTGGGCGCCACGGGACGAGGGTCAGGGTGGCCTCCCCTCTGGCGGAGGAGAGTGACGATGATCCAGGCGAGCGCTCCCCAGAACACGAGAATGGCGACGATCATCAGGATCCATAGGCCCCAGTGCCCGCCGCCGTTCCCGTATCCGTAGTGCACCACGCCGGTGACCTCCCAGACATCCGGTTTCCCACATTCAGCATCGCCCGACCGGGACATCCTCGATAGAGGAGAAGGTCACCAGTAACCGGGCAGGATGAACCGGGACAAACGGTGAGCGGAGCGTGACGACCTGCCCCCTGTCAATGCCGGCTTGTGCGGGCGGCCGGGAACTGTATATCTTGAGGGCGACCAACCAGCGTCTACCGGTACTCGCGCGAGTCCTGAGCCAGTCCGATCTCGGTAGCATTTCCGTCCGTGACGTTGATGGACGGGTTTCGAGGCGCACCCATCGGCGGGTTCGCCTACGTGAAGAAGGACGGGACCCCGAACGCTGTTCCGGTCACTCCGTTCGTCGCGGATGACCGGATTGTGATCGCCTCGACACTCACCTACGTCACGAAGGCAGCAGCGGTTCGCCGCGATCCCCGGGTCGCGTTGCTTGCAGGCGGTTCGCACGTGGCATCGACCGGGTCGGTGGTGGTCGATGAGACCCCGACATGGTTCAATCGGAACATTCGGGACGACGAGATCACGAAGTTCCCTCCCACCTGGCATTTCCTCGGCATTCCGTTTCATGAGTGTCTCTTCCCCTGGTACAGCGGGCATGTTCTCATCGACTTCGAGCCGGCCACGATCGAGCCAGCGCAGGGGGGCGATCGAGTGACGGTCGCCAGCCTCGACCACGAAGGGCGACTCCTGATCACGCCGCTCGCTGCAGAAGTCACCGAGGCGACAGACGGCATCACCACCAGTGGCGTCACTGACGGTCCAGCCGTGGTCCTCGTCCACGAGGAGCACGATGACATGGCCGATCTTCGTCAACTCGCCCTGGCGGGCATGGTGAGACGGGGCGTGTTCACCGTGTCGTCGCGAAGAGGATCACTTGCGCCGACTCCTACGGGCACGAGGGCGCAACTCCCGGCGATTCGATCGATGGCGAAGCTTGCCCGGGCGAATCGGGGACTCGTGTCCGATTGGCCTCATCTGCAGGCTTCGGAGGGACACCGCCGCAGCCCGTTCGGACCGATAACACGCAGGGATCCGAAGTCGATCTCCACCGGCCCGCCGAAATGGAGGACGACCTCGCTCGGCGCGACCACGACGACGGAGGACTGGTCGGGGACTCGTCCGTTCGAGCTGGGCATGCGCGCCCGCCGGTGCGGTGGGGCCGATCAGGAACAGCACCACCGCGACACAGCCACCCACCCAACTGACAAGGTGCTTCAACAGGCGTAGACCGCCGGGGCGCACACGGAGGGACCGCTCTCGAGTCGGAGCGATCGGACCGAGGGAGCAGATCGTTCACGGATGGTGGCGTGGATCGGCCGATCGGCCGTTCCCGTCCTGGCGCTCCGCCTCTTGGGCATCGAGCTCGGCGTCGATCTGTCGGGTGAGTGCTTCTTCGGATCGGACCCATTGGACGGCGACCGGGATCATGGCCAGCGCCATCAGGCTGTCTCCGACCACCCACATGATGGAACCGCCGATGTGCAGATCGCCGATCAGCGACGGGCCCCAGGTTCGTTGCACGTGGGCGTAGGCGGAGAACATCTCATGATTGGTGGAGGCCAGGACAAGGCCGCAGAATGTGTCCACAGGGACTGCCAGCATCAGATAGACGAGCCTGAGTGCGGGCGTGAGTGGGTGGCGGCTCGGCTCGATGGCCACCACCGGTCTCCAGAACAGATAGCCGACGAGGAGGAACGCCAGGTGCTCGTTGTCGTGAGCCAGATCATTGGTCAGCATGAAGTTGTACAGGCTCGTGAGGTGGGCGACCGGAATGAACACGGTGTAGAGCACGAACCCGGTGATGGGGTGGCCGACCACCTCGGCTGCCGTGGAGTCGAGCACTCTGGTGACCACGCGGTGGGTGCCACCGGTCGTCGACCGGACCAGCAGTTCGGCGGGGGCGCCCATCGCGATCAGGGGCGCTGCCAGCATGATCAACAAGAGGTGCTGGATCATGTGGTCGTAGAAGAGCGTGTCGTCGTAGGCACCGAGCACGAGCTCGATGGCGAAGAAGACGAGGACCATGGCGCCGACGAACGCCGCGGTGCGCCTGGCGGACCACGGGTTCTCGGGATCAGCCCTACCGACTCGCCAGACTGCCCAGAGGTACAGGGCGGTGACTCCGCCGATGATCACACTCGGCGTGAACGCGATTGCGGTCGCTCCGAGGTTGCCCCAGATGTCGGGCAGCGGGACATCGGCCAACAAGGCGAGCGACATGCTGTTCACCGCCTCCTGTTCGTGCCGGCCCGCACCGTGGATCTCATCCTACGACTCACGGAGCTCGAGCTCGTTCGGTTCTGTGGCAACCTCCGCGAGCGAGGGCGACAGGGCCAGGGTGGAGAGGAGGGCGATCCCGAATGTCGATCCCCTCTGCAGGAACGTGCTCTGTATCCCCGTGCTCTGGATCCCCACGCCCTGGCCACTGGCCACCGGACTCGACCGGTACGTCGGCCAGGATCACGCCGGTCAGCTGGGCCGTGACCATTCCGACGCCCATGCCGTGGACGAACAGCCAGGGCGCCATCACTCACGGGCTCATCGTCATGCCGAGGGAGAAGCCCAACCCGGCGATGCCGACCACCTCGAGAGCCAGACCGAGCCGGGCCACTCCCCGCGCCCCGATCCTCCGCTCGATGTGGGGGGTGCCCCCTCCGATGAAGAATGCGCCAAGGGCCAGGCCCAATAGGAGCCACCCCGTGTCGAGGGCGCTGTACCCGAGTACCCCCGGCAGGAAGACCAGCAGGACGAAGAGCATGCCGAACTCGCCGAGTGCCGCCACCCGGACGGCCCCCTTTGCCGGAAGCGAAGCTGCGAATGCCGAACAGCCCGAGGTCGACGAGGACGGCACTCCCCTTCGGCCTGCGGGCTCCTTCGAGGATTACGAAGCCGACCAACGACACGATCGCCACGCCGAAGGCGAGGGGCGACGGGGACAGCCAGCCCGCAGGCCAGGTCATGCCCGCCACACGGGAGGCAGTCACCTGGTGCCACCAGGCGTACTGCTCGCCTTCGATGAGCGCGAACACCAGAGTCGACATGCCCAGGACGGCGAGCAGGTTTCCCCACCAGTCGATCGTGCGGGGCACGCCGGGGTCACGGGTCTCGGGAACGAGGAGGAAGGTGCTGGCAACGACGATGACCCCGATCGGCACGTTGATCAAGAACGCCCAATACGCCCAACGCCAGCGGCAGTCGGTGGTCGGCAACCGCCGAGCAGTGGCCCCAGGGCCGCCGCGCCACCGATTGTCGAGCCCCAGATGGCGAATGCCCTTGCCCGATCCTTGCCGTCGAACATGGCGTTGACGGTCGACAAGGTGGCAAAAAGGATCATGGCGCCACCGATCCCCTGGAGGAACCGCCCCAGGATGAGCACGCTTCCGTTCGGCGCCGCGGCTGCGATGAGGCTGGCTGCGACGAAGACGAGCGTCCTGGTGAGGAACAGTCGCCGCCGTCCCGTACGTCGCCGGTGTGACCCAGGGTGATCAGCAGCGAGGCGAAGACCAACGAGTAGATCGAGTTGAACCACTCCGTGGTGTTGGCGCCCACGTGCAACTCTCGGATGATCGTCGGAACCGCCACGTTCACGATCGTGGCGTCCACGATGATCATCGACACCCCGAGGGCGATGAAGGGCATCGCCAACCATCGCCGGCGCCCGACTCCGTGGCTGCGGCCTTTCGGTCGGACGATCCAGGAGCTGTCCGAGGGCGATCACCGTTCCGTGACATCGCTGCGAGAGCCTAGTGGCGCAGCATTGGGCCGCCCGGTTGTCTCAGGTCGGCACACGGGCCGGGGGCCCCGCCCCGAAAGGTCTCGGGACCTGCGATCGCGGACCACACCCACGGGCCGTCGGTTCTAGGTTGTGGTCGTGCGACCGTCCACCACCGGTGTGCCCTCGCCGGCGAGCCCGACTGCGCCAGGCGCAAGGCTGCTCCGGGCGTCGGGTCGGATGGAGGGAAGACGGAGATGACAGGCACCGACGATGGTTGGCTCCGCGAACGCCCTCCCGAGATGATCCACGCGGACGGCATGACCCTCGAGCGATCGCACGTCGACCATCTCGATGATCTGGTGTCCGCGGTGAACGCCAGCATCGACCAGCTCCAGCCCTGGATGCCGTGGGCCCAGCATCGGGCCACGCCCGAAACCATCGCCAATTTCCTTGGGCAGTCCGATGTCGACTGGGTCCATGGCGACCAGTTCCAGTTCGCCATGAGGTCCGACGGTGATGGAAGCGGTGGCGGTGATGGCAGCGGTGGAGGTGGCGGTGATGGCAGCAGTGGCGGCGGCGCTTCCGGGGACATCATCGGCTACTGCGGGCTGCACGCGCGCCTCGGCACCGGAGCACTGGAGATCGGCTACTGGGTGCGTTCCGACCGCACCGGGCACGGGGTGGCCACCGCTGCGGCGGGTGCGCTGGCCCGAGTGGCGCTGGCCTTGGCCGGAGTCGAGTGGGTAGAGATCCGATGCGATGCGGCAAATGCACGGAGTGCGGCGATTCCCCCGAAACTTGGCTTCCGGCTCGATCGAATCGAGAGCCGGCCACCCGAGGCCCCCGGCGAGACCGGTGACCTCATGGTGTGGGTGCTCTCGTCCGGCTCCACACTCTCGTCGAGGGGACCACCCGCCCACTCAGGCCTGCGGGCCTGCCGTCTCCTGAAGGACGATGCCGTTTCCGTCAGGGTCCTCGAAGGTCACGAATCGACCCCACGGCGCCTCTTGGACCTCGCCAGCGATGTCGACCCCCCGCTCCTTGAACAGGGCGATGTCGGCATCCACGTCGTTCGATTCCAGCACGGTTCCCTTGGACGAGCCCGGTGCCATGGACTCGAACCAGGTCACCAGGGTGATGGACGTCTCGGACCCACGTGGCCGGACCTGCACCCAACGCTGGGCGGGGCCCATGTCGGTGTCGGCGACCAGCTCGAACCCGAGCTTGTCCACGTAGAAGTCGCGGGACCGGCTCTGGTCGGAGACCGGCAACGAGAACAGCTGGAACTTGGAGACGGCCATGGCCATCAACGTAGGGAGTGGGCGGACCAGCGGTCAACCGCCCGGACCGATCCCCGTCAGTTGATCTTCAACAGGTCCACGACGAAGATCAGAGTGTCGTTGGGGGCGATGCCAGCGCCCGGCGAGTTCGCCCCGTAAGCCAGGTTCGGCGGGATGATCAGCTCGCGCCGACCGCCCACCTGCATTCCGACCACCCCTTGGTCCCACCCCGGGATGACCTGGCCCTGCCCGAGTACGAACGAGAACGGCTGGCCGCGGTCCCATGACGCGTCGAACTGCTGCTTCGAGGAGTAGGCGACGCCGACGTACTGCACGGTGACCTTGTCGCCCGGCTTCGCCGCCGGCCCAGCGCCGACGATCAGGTCCTTGGATTCGAGCTGGGTGGGAGGCGCGCCCGGGGGCACGGTCACTGTCGGCTTCGTGCCGAAGGTTCCGGCCGGGGACGGGTCCGGAACCGGAGTGATGGCCGCGGTGGTCGAGGAAGGTGTGCTGGCCGCACCGGTCGTCGGCGAGCTGGTCGGCGAGCTCGACCCCGAACTGCTGCACCCGGCCAGTCCGAGTGTGGAGGCCGACAGCACGACAAGTGACCAGTTGCGTAGGCGAGACATGGGGTGCGTTCCTTTCCGGTGCTGACAGTCGAGTAGGCCGAAGGGGGTGCGGCCATCCGTGCCGGGCAGACGGTAGTCGTCAGTGGGGGCGTGGGGGGCGCGGGTCCTCCGCGATCCGACAGCCCCTGCTCCTCTGATACACCCGCATGGGACCATGGACCCATGTTGTCGGACAGGCTGCAGCAGGTCACAGAGATCCTTCGCTCCGCGCTGGCCAGCTTCGAGCCGGAACGGTTCAGCGGACCGGATGCCGCCCGATTGCTCGAGATGTTTGCGGAGATCGAGAAGCTGGCATCCGGTGGGAAGCTCCTCTCGGCTCGGCGGGTGGAGTCCTCCAACGTATGGCGGCGGAAGGGCCACCGGTCGGCCGCCGCCCACATCGCCCAGGCAACGGGTACGGGGCTGGGCCCGGCGATCACCACCCTGGCGGCGGCCCGCCAACTGGGCTCCCTCCCCGCCACCGACGAAGCAGTGCGAAGAGGGCGCCTCTCGGAGGTTCAGGTCAAGGAGATCGCCGGAGCCGCCATCCTCCAGCCCGAGGCGGAGCAGGCGCTGGTCGATGCCGCAGGCAGCCAGCCGCTGAGCGTGTTGAAGCTGCGCTGCCGCCGGGTGAAGGCTGCCGGTCGGGATGAGCGCGCCGCCTACGACGCGATCCGGCGGGAGCGCTATCTGCGCAACTGGGTCGACGGTGACGGCGCAGTCCGATTCGATGCCCGACTGACCCCGGACGAAGGGGCCCGGCTGGCGGCCGCCGTCCGGGCGCAGACCGACCGGCTGGCCGGGGAGGCCCGGCGTGCCGGACTGGACGAACCTCGGAGGGCACTTGCCGCCGATGCCCTGATCCAACTGGCGTGCGGCCACGCTCCCGGAGACGCCTGCGATCCGCCGGCGACCCACGGCGTGGAGGGCAGAGAACCCGGCAGTGGGGAGCACCGGAACGGCCGCATTGGCCGCGAGGGCTCAGCCGGCCCGACGGAGGGCAGTCGCACCGTCGGGCCGGCCGGCTGCTCCCACGGCGGGCCGGCCACCATGGTCCATGTCCGGGTCGACCACGACGCGCTGGTGCGCGGGCACCTCGAAGGCGGCGAGATCTGCGAGATTCCCGGCATCGGACCGATTCCGGTGGATGTCGCCCGACGCTTGGCCGTCGACTCGATCCTGAGCGTTCTGGTCACCGATGGCGTCGATGTGACCGCTGTGGCACGCGCGGGACGGACCATTCCTGCCTCGATCCGGACGGCGCTCATCGAACGCGATCCGGTGTGCGTGGTGCCGGGCTGTGGTCTCCGCGAGGGGCTGGAGATCGACCATGTCGAGCCATTCGCCCAGGGGGGACCCACCAGGCTGGGGAACCTGGTACGACTTTGTCACTGGCACCACTACCTCAAGACGCATCAAAGGCACCGGCTGGAGCGCTCGGAGGAAGGCTGGGTCTGGCTCGGTCCCGGCGAAGCCACCGCTGTCCCTCCCCGGCGATCCGGGTAGGCCGCCCTACCCACGACGGGGCGCGCCGACGCGTCGTGGCCTAGTCGGGGATCTGGGTCGTCAGGCAGAACGGGTGCCCGGCCGGGTCGAGCAGGACCCTCCACCGGTCCGGGGCCGGCTGTTGGTCGGCACGGCGAGCACCGAGTCGAAGCGCCTCCGCTTCTGCCTCGCCCAGATCCTCCACCGCCACGTCGAGGTGCATCTGCTTGGGGCTCTCCCCGTCGGGCCAGGAAGGTGCCCGGTAGTCCGGTACCCGCGTGGTTGCCAGCCACATCCCTTCGAACTTCACGGCCACGAAGTCGTCGCTGGAGAACGCCACCTCGCCCCCGAGCAGTGCGGCCCAGAACGCCGCCAGAGCAGCCGGGTCAGCACAGTCCAGCGCTATGGATCCCAAACGAGGAGCCGCCATCGCCCCGATGCTATCGATCCGTCAGCCCGAGGTCGAGGGGAAGCTCGGGTCGACCAGCAGGGGTCGGAGCAACGTCGGGCACCGGGTCGGGGTGGGGGTCGGTCCTGGTCTCGCCACCGCACCGCTCAGGCCGGTTCGTCGCCGCCCCCTCCGTCCCTTCGGCTCTCCGATGGTCCTTCAGCCAGGTCGACCGATTCGACGCCGTCGTTCGGGGCGGGGCGGCCACCGGCCACCGACCCGTATCCGTGCAAGCCCCCGCCGGCCGGGCCGCCCTTGCCTTCATGCTTGGAGTGCCACTGCGCCTCGGCACGGAAAGCGATATCCCGGAGGGACTTCCCGGTGCGCCGAGCGGCCAGGGCGACGTCATCGTGTTCGGCCTTGACCCGCGACGCACTGACCTTGACCCTGATCAACTGTCCGTCGATCACCACCGACTCGATCGAACGGGCTGCCGGCCACCGCTCGCCGACGACCATCCGGACACCTAGGGATCCGGTCGCCTCCCGAAGGACGCCCCGGAGTCGAGCCACCTGCGACGGGTCGCACAGCACCTGGACGACGAATCCCGGCCGGCCCTTCTTCATCACCACCGGGTTCAGCCACGCGTCGTGGGCACCCGCATCCAACAGGACCGCGATGGCATCGGCCAGTTGCTCGCCGGTGGCGTCGTCCACAGTCACCTCGAGGAGTGACACGGGCTGCCCGGCGTCTGCGTCGGCGTCGGCATCGGTGCCCGCACCGGTGCCCGGCAGACCACCTGTGTCGGCCACCAGGGGAGGGCCGGACGATCCGGCGCCGACCGCCGACCCGGTGCGCAGATCGGCCCGCACGCCGGTGACCACCTGGGTGCAGTTGGGGAGCTCCTCGAGCTCGCGGGAGCCGGCGCCGAACCCCTGTCCGGTGACCCTCATCGGAGGCATCGGGCCGTAGCCGGCCGACAGGGCAGCGAGCAGCGCGGCGCCGGTCGGTGTGGTCAGCTCCACCGGGATGTTCCGCCCCCAGGTCGGCACGCCCTCTAGCAGCGCCACCACGGCGGGCGCCGGATTGGGCAGCATGCCGTGGGCCGCCCTGACCATGCCGAGGCCGGTCGCCACCGGACTGGCCCGCACCTCGTCGATGCCGAGCACCTCGAGGGCGGCTGCCGTTCCCACCACGTCGATGATCGTGTCGTGGCCCCCCACCTCGTGGAAGTGGACTTGGTCCACCGGGCGCCGGTGCAGGCCGGATTCCACCTCCGCCAGCGCGGCGAACGTGGCGAGGGCCCGGGCGGCCACCCGCTCGGGGAGCCGGGCCTCCTCGACCAACCCGACGATGTGCAAGTAGGTGCGGACCACCACGTGGTCGTGCACGGTCACGATGGCTCGGGACGCGGCGATGCCACCCCGGAGCACCGGCTCCACATCGAGCGCCCATCCGCCGATGGGAAGGCGCTCCAGCAGGGCCAGCACCTCGTCGATGTCGGCACCCGCATCCACCAGGCTCCCCAGTGCCATGTCCCCGGCGATGCCGGCGAAGCAGTGGAACCAGGCGATGCGCCGGGCACCGTCCGGTGCCCATGCGGCGCTCAAGGCAGCATCCGTGCGACGGCACAGGCCGCCCCGAACCCGTTGTCGATGCCGACCACGGTGACCCCGGCGGCACAGGACGCATGCATGGCCAGCAGCGCGGTGACCCCCTCGAGAGCGGCGCCGTACCCGGTGCTGGTGGGGACGGCCACCACCGGAGCCGGCGTGATGCCCCCGATCAGGCTGGCCAGGGCCCCCTCCATCCCGGCCACCACCACCACCGCGTCGGCGTCGGCAAGCTCGTCGGCCGACGCCAGCAGGCGGTGCACACCCGCGACCCCGCAGTCCGCCAGGACTGCCGGGCGCAGTCCCAACGCAGCGAGCGTCGCCTCGCACTCGCGCGCCACCGGGAGGTCGGAGGTGCCGGCGGTCACTACCAACGTGCGCGCCAACCGGTGCGGCGCCGGTCGCCAGACCACGGCAGAGAGCTCCCCCCGGACCTGGTCGCCACCGGTGGCCGCCCCGGTCACCGTGCGCGCTCCCC
>Ga0075520_1000898_pt1 | contig 13776 bp, 12 predicted proteins | sample NGEPerB_FD_75100 | JGI IMG/M metagenome (GOLD analysis project Ga0075520, IMG submission 75100) | Arctic peat soil microbial communities from the Barrow Environmental Observatory site, Barrow, Alaska, USA - NGEE PermafrostAB12-B | ecosystem: Environmental > Terrestrial > Soil > Wetlands > Peat ... | reverse complement strand
GAGGTGGCTCGTGCACGGGCGGGGTTGTTGCGGGTGTGTGAGCCGCCGTCGGCGGCGGCGGTGGCGGTGTTCGTGGATCGGGTGGGCGCGGTACAGGCGTGGCGCGGGGTGCTGACCGGGCATGCTCCTCGGTCGGTGTTGTCGGCGACCGCGGCTCGGATGCAGGACGTGTCGGCGGCGGAGGCGGTGCGGCGGGCGGATGCCGATCTGGCGGCTGCGGCCGCGGTGGGTGCGCGGCTGATCGGTCCGGGTGACGCGGAGTGGCCGGCGGCGGCGTTCGCGGCCTTCGACGGTGCGCAGGCGCGGGGCGTGCGCGGCTCGTGTTCGCCGTTGGCGTTGTATGTGCGCGGAGGGTCGTTGGCCGGGTTACCGGGTGATGGTGTGACGATCGTCGGGTCAAGGGCGAGCAGCGCGTACGGCCAGCGGGTGGCGGCGGACATGGCTCACAGCCTGGTGTCTGCGGGTGTGACGGTGGTTTCGGGGGCGGCGTTCGGTATCGACACCGCGGCGCACCGGGGTGCGCTGCAGCCGGGTGGTGATGCGGAGCCGCCGACGGTGGCGGTGTTGGCGTGTGGCATCGACCGGGCGTATCCGGAGGCGAACCGGGCGTTGCTGGACGCGATCGGCGCGATCGGCGCGGTGGTCAGCGAGTACCCGCCGGGCACGACTCCGGCGCGGCACCGGTTCCTGGTGCGAAATCGGATCATCGCGGCGTTGGGGGCCGGGACGGTGGTGGTGGAGGCTGGACGTCGGTCCGGGACGTTGAGCACGGCGGCGGCGGCGGATCAGTTGGGCAGGGTGGTCATGGCGGTGCCGGGTCCGGTGACCTCGGCGATGTCGGTGGGTTGTCATTTGTTGCTGGCGGATCGTTTCGCGCAGTTGGTGACCGGGCCGACGGATGTGCTGGCCGCGTTGGGCCGGGCTCCGGACGAGGACCGTCAGCCGCCGCTGCCGGGGACCGACCCCCGGCACCCGACCGATGGGTTGGACGCCGATACCGCGCGGGTCTACGAGGCGCTGCCCGGCCGGGGGACGGTCATGGCGGCCGACGTGATCGCCGAGTCGGGGCTGCTCGGTCCGCGGGTGCTGGCCGCGCTCGCCATCCTGGAATTGCACGGTCTGGCCGGACGGGATGGACCCCGATGGCGAAGGGTGGTACCGCGCCGGTAAGGGTGCGGCAACCACTCCTCGATCAGCCGACGGCGGTGCCGCCGACCGACGCTGCGGTCCAGTGCGCCGACCGGCCACGGTGCAAAGTCCTCGGGCCGGCGCTCTGCCATGCCTGCCGGGTGTTCGGCGGATACCGAAGCATCGGGCCGTTGAGCGGCTCCCGGCGAAAGCCCTTACCGTTAAGGGATTTAGGGGATCTGCGTGTCTCGATGTCCCCACCCTCGTTCGCCGGTCGGCCTGGTGCCGGCCCGGGACGTCGGAGTTGTTCATGCGTCGAACCATCACCGCCCTGGCCGTCGCAGTACTCGTCGCTGCAGGTGCTGGGATCGTCACCGCTGTTCCCGCCGCCGCGGAAGACATGCCGGCGGCCGTTTCGTGGCACGGGATCAAGGCCTCTCCCTATGTCGCGCTTGGTGACAGCTACTCGGCCGCGGCTGGCGTGCACCCCCAGGTTCCGGACGCACCGGCCACCTGCAGCCGATCACTCAAGAACTTCGCCCACGTCATCGCCCGCCGCACCGAGGTCGAGTCCTTCACCGAAGTCACCTGCTCGGGAGCGGAGACATCGGACTTCTTCTCCTCGCAGGCCACGGGCGTGGCCCCGCAGTTGGACGCGGTCACGGAGACGACCCGCCTCGTGACGATGACGATCGGCGGCAACGACGGCGGCGCGTTCGGGTCGATCCTCAACAGCTGCGTCATTGCGTCGGCCGGCTCGATGGACGGCAACCCCTGCGAGCAGCTGTATGGCTCGAAGTTCACCAACATCGTTGCCGACCAGACCTACCCCAACCTCGTCGAGGCGCTCACCGCCGTCCGCAAACGGGCCCCCCGCGCCACCGTCGTCATCCTCGGTTATCCCCGCGTCATGCCCGACGCCGGTGTTCCGGCCTGTTACTCCTCCGCGATGCCCATCTCGATGGGCGACGTCCCCTACGTCACTCACTGGGAGGAAACGCTCAACAGGGCTGTCGAGAAGGCCGCCGCGGAGACCGGCGCCCTCTTCGTCGACATGTGGCCGAGCTCCGCGGACCGCGACGCCTGCCAGTCGGTGAACCAGCGATGGATCGAGCCGCTGATCAAGCCGGTCAACGCCGACCCGGTCCACCCGAACAGCGCGGGTGAGGCAGCGATGGCCAGGCAAACGCTGCACCAACTCCGTCTCGACGAACGCGACTGCGACGGGTGACCTGGTGCGCCTGATCGGATGCCCGTTGCCGAGTTTCTATGCTGAGACATGGCCGTCGACCGGAGCCGCAAGGCCAGGGGTGCGCGCAGACGCAAACGCCGGATGGCCCGCGTGGAACACGACCTCAGCGGCGACCAATGGACCGCGCTGAAGGAGGCGTGGGGTGGCTGCGCGTACTGCGGCGCCACCGGTACGCCGCTGCAACGTGACTGCGTCCAGGCGCTGTCCCGCGGCGGGCGCTACACCCTCGACAACATCGCGCCCGCGTGCGGGTCCTGCAACGCCAGCAAGTCATCAGTAGGTGTAGAAGCCCTCTCCCGTGGTGATTCCGAGCTTGCCCTTGTCGATGAAGTTGTCCTTGAGGTACTGGGCCAGCCGCTGCTTCCGCGGGTCCGGGTTCGCGGAGGCAATGTTGTACGCGGTGCTGAGCCCGACGATATCGAGGATCTGGAACGGGCCTATCGGAGCGCCGGTGCCGATACGCCACGTCTTGTCGATGGTCTCGGGATCGGCGAAGCCGTCCAGGAGAAGGGCGCCGGCCGCGTCCAGTAGCGGGATCAGGAGGGAGTTGAGGAGGTATCCCGCTTTCTCCTTCTTGATTTCGATCGGCACGAGTCCGCTGCCTTTGGCGAATTCGACAACGGCGGCGTAGACCGCGGGGTCCGTGTCGGTCGTGCCCATGATCTCACCGGTGTTTTGTCGCCAGACGTGGTTGGCGTAGTGGAGAGCGAGGAAACGATCGGGCCGGCCCGTGGAGGCCTTGAGGTCGCTGGGGAGCAGGGTTGACGTGTTCGTCGCGAAGATCGTTCTTGCGGGGGCGAGCTCACCGAGCGTGGCGTAGACTGCGCGTTTCAGATCGATGCTTTCCGGAACCGCCTCGATCACCAGGTCGGCCTCGGCAACAGCGTCGTCGAGCGCGGACGCGAGGCGGATGTTGCTGATTGTGGTATCAGCCTTGCCGTCCACCGCACCGGCGACGCCGTCCATCTTGTAGAGCTCGGCGAGCCGAGCAAAGCCGCTCTTGGCCTTCTCCATGACCTCATCGCTGATGTCGTACGCCGTCACCGCATAGCCGTGAAACGCTGCCTGGAAGGCGATTTGCGAGCCGAGAACACCCGTTCCCACCACGGTGACATTGCTGATTGTGGACATGTGTGCCTGCTCCAATTTGTCTGCGCTTTTGTCTGTCGCTGAGTTTGCGCCTGCGCCTTCCCAAATGCGCGACCCCACGGCCAGAAAGTTCAGAGAAGCGATGTCCAACTGATGCTCTCCGACAGATGTCAAGCAGCAACGGAGCGCGGCGTTGGGTTCCCGACCACCGACTGCCTGCCGGGGTGACAGATCAACTCCGGATTTCCCGCCGGTTCCCGCCCGGTCCGGGGTACAACGACCCTCGTCACCTGACCACCGGCAGCCCAGAATCAACGATGAAGCGGCTGACAAGTCGTTATCCGGGGGGAACAGGTCCAGTAAACCGACATATTCGGTTGTGAAACGCGTGCCAACAACAGGGCTAATTGCTCGTTCGGCCGGAACTTCATCACGTGCATGCGTCAACCCATCCGGGCTGCAAAGGACTCGGGGCAACCCGGCGCCCCGGGCCGAGTTTCGCGCCCCCGACGTTGGGTCCAAGAACCTGCGTTGACGTTCGGCGAAAACGGGTCGATTCTGATTCAGTCCGCGGTTCGGCGGCGCGGCGCGGGGTCGCGTCGGTCGCTGGCGCCAGCCGGAAATCTCGAGGCCATCCATGACGCAATTCAGGGACGCGCTGCCACAGGTGGAGCGAGAGTTGTTCCTTACCGACTCCGGCCTGGAGACAGGACTGATCTACAACCAGGGCGTCGATCTCCAGCAGTTCGCGGCGTTTCCCCTGCTCGACGATGCCGAGGGCATGCGGCGGTTGCAGAGCTACTTCGCCGGCCACGCGGCCATCGCGGCACAGGCAGATGTCGGGTTCATCCTCGAATCCGCCACCTGGCGGGCCAACGCGGATTGGGGCGCACTGCTCGGATACGACACCGATGCCCTTGACCAGGTCAACCGCAAGGCGATCGACCTGCTGGTGGAGGTCCGTGCCGAATGGGCCAAGACCAACAGGCCGTCTCCGATCAGCGGCTGTCTCGGCCCACGCGACGACGGCTACGCGCCCGGCAGGCTGATGACCGCGGACGCGGCGCGCGCCTACCATCGGCCCCAGATCGCCACGTTCGCCGACACCCAGGCCGACCTGATCACCGCGATGACCCTGGCCTACCCCGACGAGGCGATCGGCATCGCCCAGGCCGCACGGGACGTCGAGATGCCGGTGGTGCTGTCGTTCACATTGGAGACCGACGGAAGCCTGCCTGACGGCAGCACCCTCGCCGCCGCGATTCAGATTGTGGACGACGCCACCGATGCCTACCCGGCCTACTACATGATCAACTGCGCGCATCCATCACACTTCGCCACGGTTCTGGACCCCGGCGCCCCGTGGACCGGTCGCATCAGGGCCGTCAGGGCAAACGGCTCCCGCAAGAGTCACGCCGAACTCGACGACGCCACGGAACTCGACTCGGGCGACCCCGTCGCCTTCAGTCGCGAACATGCCGACCTGCGATCACGGTTCCCGCAGCTGACCATCCTCGGCGGCTGCTGCGGAACCGACCTCAGGCACATCGAACAGATCGCAGCCACCTGTCTCGATGCCTGACCTCTGATCTGTCAACGGTCCAGGGTTGGGTTCACCATCGGACGTGCCGATCGGATCACTGTCTTGGTGCTGTACAAGGCTTCGGTGAGGGTATGCCGTCGGCGCTGCAGCGGGCCGCGACCAGGCCGGCCGTCGGGTGACTCATCGGCTGGACCGACGCGCCGTACCGGCGGGTCCGGTCACGAGGGGTCCGGTTTGTCCGTTACGGTGGCCTCAGTGATGGCGGCAACAACAACGTCACCGTCCCTCGGACGGGTGTATCCCGATTGGCCCGCGCTGCGGCGACGCGGGTGGTGCGTCCCACCGCCGGGTGATGGCTTCACGGTCGTGTAAGCCGCCGATCGGGTTTCCTCAAAGCAGATGACTCCTCCGGCCCGAAAGATGGGGGTACTTCGATGGAGTTCACCGCGTTCACCTGTCAGTTCTGCGCCGAGCGTCAGGAATGGGACACCCCGCGGGCCGCGGATGCGGCTGCGGTGTGGCACGTGTTCGACACCCACCCGGGGCGCTGGTCCGCTGTCGCCGGCGACACCGTCCCCACCGACCCGCCGCCCACACTGCTGGGTCACCGGCTGGTCCGGCTATGACCGCCAGGCACGGCACCCGTCGGTGGGTGCGGTGGCGGGCTCCGGCGGTGATCGCGGTGGTGACCGTCCTGACGGTGCTGGCCGGCTGCGGGAGCAGCGCGTTGACCTCCACCACCACCGTGCCGCCGACCGCGGCGGGGTCGCCAGCGTCCGGTGACGCCGCTCCGGTGGAGGCCTCGACCAGCAGCGGCCCGTCGGCGGTGACGTCAATCGCGGCGCCGGTCGCGACGGTGTCCGCGTCGCCGGGGTTCGGTACCACCGGGATGGCGCCGGCGCAGCCGGTGACCGTGAGCGTCGCGCGGGGCGTCATCGACACGCTGACGATGACCGGCCCGGACGGCGCCGCAGTCGCCGGGACGGTCTCGGCCGACCGGACGAACTGGACGCTCGGTCAGAACTTGGCGTTCGGCGCGGCCTACACGGTCACCGGGACCGCGACCGGCACAGACGGCCGACAGGTGCCGATCACCGGGACATTCGGCACCGCCGGCACGGACACCGCCACACGCAACACGGTGTACCCCGGTGACGGCGCCGAGGTCGGGGTCGCCGCCCCGGTGATCGTCTACTTCGGCGTCGAACCGGTCGACAAGGCCGCCGTCGCCACACACGTCACGCTGACCAGCACCCCGGCCGTGGAAGGGGCGTGGGCCTGGATCAGGCACGACGACGGCCGATGGGGGCTGGACTACCGGACCAAGGATTACTGGCCGGCCGGCACCCGGATCCACCTCTCCGCCCAGCTGTACGGGGTCCAACTGGCGCCCGGCGCGTACGGCGCCGCGGACGTCACCAGCGATTTCACCATCGGCCGGAACCAGGTGGTGCTCGCCGACGCCAACTCCCACAACCTGGTGGTCCAGCAGGACGGCGTCACCGTGGCGACCTACGACGCCTCCTACGGCAGCGGTGACGACATCGGGGACCCGAACCGGGTCACCCGCTCCGGCACCCACATCGTGATGGGCAAGGAGGAGAACACGCTGATGAGCAACCCGGCCTACGGGTACAGCAACGTCCCGGAGAGGTGGGCGGTGCGGATCAGCGACAACGGCGAGTTCATCCACCAGAACCAGTACACGGTGGCCGATCAGGGCGTGGTCAACGTCAGCCACGGCTGCGTCAACCTGTCCGCCGAGAGCGCGCAGGCCTACTTCGAGTCGGCGATCTACGGCGACCCGGTGCAGGTCACCGGGACCAGCGTGCAGCTGTCCGCGGACGACGGGGATATCTACGACTGGGGCCTGAGCTGGGACCAATGGAAAGCGCTCGCTGGTACCTGACCGGCGACGGCCCGCCACCGGTGACCGGGTCGGGATCAGTTCTTCGGTGGCGCTGTCAAGGAGCAGCTGAAGCCTGATCGGCCTGCCGCTCAGCGGTGATCAACGGGTGTTGTTCGGCGGGCGGCACCGACCCCGGCCTGGACAACGACCGCCGGATCGCCGCAAGGCCTCCCGCGCAGTCCCGGCGGCGACCTGCGCCGTCGTCATCGGCTCATGTGCGCTCGCGTAGCAATCGGATCCCCCTGCCGGGCGAGTTCGAGATCGGTCCGCGGCGCGGCGGTGGATCCGGTGCCAATGCGGGATGACCGTTGTTGGTTGCTCGCCGGCATAGCACTGCGTTACCGGGACCGGGTCGGCACAGCGGTCCCGGTGTGGGCGCTGATCGGCTCCTTCGGAGGCGGCCGGCTCGACGCACCCCACGCATCCTCGGCGCTGCTGTCATCGGCGTCCCACCTGACCCTGGCATGCCCGGCAATTGGCCGACCACGCCGCAGATTTCGGTGTTCATCCACGATGACGTCATCAACGGCAAGAAACGACCGCGAAAACGCGATGCGCAAGGGAGAGGGCCGCTAGCCTGAGCTCATGGCTGTCGAATCCGCCATGGTTGCGTTGGGGTCGCCGTTGCCGGGTTTCCGCCTGCGCGACCTGACAGGCAGCGCCGTGTCGAGCGAGTCGTTCGCGGGGGAGCCCTTGCTGGTGGCCTTCCTGTGCAACCACTGCCCGTACGTCAAGCACATCGAGCGAGGACTCACCGAGACACTGCAGCGACACCCGGACCTGCACGTCGTGGGCATCTGCACCAACGACGCCGCAGCGTACCTGGACGACGCATCGGCCGGACTGGCCGAGCAGGCCGCTCGAGCGGGCTGGGCTTTTCCCTATCTGATCGACGAGTCCCAGCAGGTGGGCCGCGCGTTCGGCGCCGCCTGCACACCGGACTTCTTCCTGTACGACGCCGACGGTCGCCTTGCCTACCGGGGCGCGATGGACGGCTCGACGCCTGGCAACGGTGCACCGGTGACCGGGGCACTGCTCGACGAGGCGATCGGCCGGGTGTTGGCCGGACAGCGGGTTCCCGAACCGCACCGACCGAGCATGGGCTGCTCCATCAAATGGCGTGACTGAGCGCTGGCGATAGCGGTGTCTCATCCGCCTTGCGGTTGCGGGACGTCGACGACCTCGAGCCACTCGGTCCGGCTGATCTTGTCGTCGGTGCGGATCTTGTACCCGGAGTGCTGCTCTCGCACGACGATCCGACCGGTGCGGTAGCGCGGCACCGCCGCGGGGTCGTTGGGACCGATCAGCCTGGCCTGCGCGAAGAAGGTCCCGTCCGAGGTCGGGGTCGCGCCCATGGCCTTGCTGATCTCGTTGTTGTCGATGGTGATGTCGGTGGGCGACCCGACGGGGGCACCGGCCGGGGTCGGGAAGGCCCGCCACCGCAGCGCCGCGATGAAGGAACGGTCTTCGATGTGCTTGCCGGTCAGTGACACGTCGTAATCGATGCCGGTGCCGGACAGCGATCGGATGGTCATGGTGCGCGGCGCCTGCAGCGGGATCCAGTCCGAGGTGACCATGCGGGAGGCCCGGGCGCCGCCCGGTGATTCCGGTTGGTAGCGCACCAGTCCCAGGCGCAGCAGGGCGGGCCGGCCACCGGGTATGTCGACGTCGACGTCGGCGAACCACTTCCTCGCGGTGCGCCTCGCCGGCCGGAAATGAACCGGCCGTGAACGGTTGGTCCGGGCGAGGCCTGTCCCGGGGCATTGACGAGCCAACTCCCCTCCGGTAAGTATTTACTGAACGTTCGGTTTGTCGAAGCTTGGAGATGCCCTGATGCAGCTCACCGCAGCCGCTCCCGTCGGAGTGGTCGGCTCCGGAACCATGGGTGCCGGGATCGCCCAGATCGCGGCCCTGGCCGGTTACCGGGTGCTGGTTCTGGACGCCGTGGCAGGACGCGCCCAGACCGCCGTTGACGGGATCGGCAGCGAGTTGGACCGGATGGTGAGCGAGGGCCGACTCGAGCCGGCGCAGGCGGAAGCCGCCAGGGCCAACCTGAAGGCGGCGACCGATCTCGCCGATCTTGCCGGCTGCGGGCTGGTTGTCGAGGCAGCGGTGGAATCCCTAAACATCAAGCAGAGCATTTTCGCCGGTCTCGAAGCTGTCGTCGACGATCGCTGTGTGCTGGCCACCAACACCTCCTCGTTGTCCATTACGGCGGTGGCTGCCGAGCTCCGCCGGCCGGAACGCTGCCTTGGCATGCACTTCTTCAACCCCGCACCGGTGATGCGATTGGTGGAGGTGGTGTCGGGCCTGGCCACCGATCCGCAGGTGGCTGCGGACGTGGCGGAGCTGGCCGCCAGCTGGGGTAAATCGGCTGTCAGAGTGGCATCAACCCCGGGATTCATCGTCAACCGGGTGGCCCGGCCCTACTACGGGGAAGCGCTGCGTGCACTGGAGGAACGCGCCGCCGACCCGGCCACCATCGATGCCGTGCTTCGGGAGTCGGGCGGTTTCCGGATGGGCCCCTTGGAGCTGACGGACCTCATCGGTCAGGACGTGAACCTCGCCGTCGGCCGCTCGGTCTGGCAGCTGTTCGCCCAGGACCCGAGATATGCGCCGTCGCTGGTTCAACAGTCGCTGGTCGACGCTGGGCGACTGGGACGCAAGACCGGCGAGGGCTTCTATTCGTACGCACCGGGTGCCGCCGCGCCGGTCGCCTGGACCGCGCCGCCGGGGTCGGCGGTGTCGGAGGTCCTGGTGGCGGGGGACTGGGGACCGTGGAGCACGCTATGGGACCGACTGTCCGGCACCGGCGTCGCCGTGCTGCAGAACGACGCGACGACGCCGGCGCGCGCGGAACTGCCTGGTGGCGCCGTCGTCGTCCCGACCGATGGCCGAACGGCGACGGAGCGCGCCAACGACGCCGGCCGACCGGTCGTCGTGCTCGACCTACTGCTGGATCCCGCGACCGCGACTCGATTCGCCGTCGCGGCCTCGGACGGCTGCCCACCGGCTCAGCTGGCAGCCGCGGTCGGGCTGCTGCAGGCGACGGGGGCGGCCGTCAGCGTGCTGGACGACCTGCCCGGATTGCTGGTGGCCCGCACGGCGGCCATGCTCGTCAACGAAGCCGCTGACGTGGTGGGGCAGGGGGTGGCCTCCGCCGCGGACGTCGACACGGCGATGCGGTTGGGTGTCGGCTATCCGGTCGGTCCTTTGGAATGGGGTGACCGCATCGGATCTGCCCGCGTCGTTGCCCTGTTGGACGCGCTCGCCAGCGCATATATGGACGGCCGGTACCGCGCTTGCACCACGCTCCGGCGGGCCGCGTGGAGCGGAAGGTCTCTTCGTGAACTCTGACGTGACCCACCCAGACCATTGATGCAGCAACGGATCTGGCGCGGTTGCCACCATGTGTATTGGTGTGGGGATGGGTATGGCCCTGCTGCTGGAATCGGTCTGAAGTGGCGCGCTCTGAAACAGACCGCGCCCCAATCATCACCGCTTCGATCGGCCGGCTCTCAGGCCTTCCAGAGCCAGTCCGACGACGGCGTCGACAATTCCCTTTCTCGGCGTCGTTCGCGTATTGGGCCGGTACCACTCGGTGATGGAGTTGACCATGCCGAACAGCAGACGGCTCACCAGGCGAGGATCGATGTCGGCCCGGATCTCGCCCGCGTCGACGGCCGCTTTCACCAGCGTCGACAGTCGCGCATCGATAGCGCGACGTCGGGTCAACGCCTCACGTTCGATCTCGGTATTGCCACGCACCCGCAGCAACAGGGTCACATAGGGAAGCTCAGCCAGCAGAACCCCGGTGGTCCGCCGGATAGCGTCTTCCAGCTGTTCGACCGGTGTCCCATCGGTTCCCACCGTATCGTCCAACGCCGCGGACAAGGCGTTCAGCGCGCGGTTGACCGCCATCCGTAGGAGTTCCTCCTTGCCGGAGACATGGTGATAGAACGTTGATTTCGTGAAGCCACTGGCCTTTGCAAGGTCTTCCATACTGGCCGCTTCGTAGCCGCGCTCGTTGAACACAGCCACCACCAGGTCCAGCAGGCCCTCCTTGGTGTACCTGGCCGGGCGCCCGCGACCGCCGCGCTGCGGATCCGGGACATCTGCCTGACCGGTTTTCCGACCAGAAACTGTTGACATGCACCCATTGTGCCCTACATACTTTACTGACCGTTCGTTCGGTAAGACTGCTTCGGAAGTGCTGGTCGAGGAGGCCGCCGTGTACGGCAACATCGACAGGATCGAATCCTCGGATGAAGGCGCGCTTCCGGCTGGGGTTGAGGTGGTGCTGCAGGAGCTTTTCGACCAGCTGATCGCCGACGATCAGCGGATCGAGCCGCGGGATTGGATGCCGGACGGGTACCGCAACACGCTGATCCGGCAGATCGCCCAGCACGCCCACTCGGAGATCATCGGCATGCAGCCGGAGGGCAACTGGATCACCCGGGCGCCGAGCCTGCGGCGCAAGGCGATCCTGCTGGCCAAGGTGCAGGACGAGGCCGGTCACGGGCTGTACCTGTACTCGGCCGCGGAGACCCTGGGCGTCGACCGCGAGGATCTGCTCGACCTGTTGCATTCGGGCAAGCAGAAGTACTCCAGCATCTTCAACTACCCGACGCTGAGCTGGGCGGACATGGGTGCGATCGGCTGGCTGGTGGACGGCGCGGCGATCATGAACCAGGTCCCGTTGTGCCGCTGCTCCTACGGCCCGTACGGCCGGGCCATGGTGCGCATCTGCAAGGAGGAGTCCTTCCACCAGCGGCAGGGTTTCGAGATCCTGTACACCCTGTCGCAGGGCACCCAGGCGCAGCACGCCATGGCGCAGGACGCGGTCGACCGGTTCTGGTGGCCGTCGCTGATGATGTTCGGCCCACCGGACACCGACTCGCCCAACTCCGAGCAGTCGACGGCGTGGGGGATCAAGAGGTTCAGCAATGACGAACTGCGGCAACGGTTCGTCGACATGTGCGTGTCCCAGGCCGAGGCCCTTGGTCTGACACTGCCGGACCCCGACCTGCAGTGGAACTCCGAACGGCAGCACCACGATTTCGGTGCCATCGATTGGGCGGAGCTGACCAGAGTGATCAAGGGTGACGGACCGTGCAACGCGCAGCGGATGGCGCGGCGGGTGTCCGCGCACGAGGACGGGCGGTGGGTTCGCGAGGCCGCTCAGGCGTACGCCGCCAAGCACAGGGCCGACAAGGTCAAGGCCGGGGCAGCAGCATGACCTCCGACGTTCATCCGGCTCCGACCGGTGGCCCCCGCAAGGGCTGGCCATTGTGGGAGGTGTTCATCCGCGCCCGCCGCGGCCTGTCCCACCAGCATGTCGGCAGCCTGCACGCGCCGGACGCCGACATGGCCTTGCGGAACGCCCGCGATGTCTACACCCGCCGCGGCGAAGGCGTTTCCATCTGGATTGCCCCGTCCACCGCGATCACCGCATCCAGTCCCGATGAGAAGGACCCGTTCTTCGATCCGGCGATGGACAAGGCGTACCGGCACCCGACCTTCTACGACGTGCCCGAAGGGGTGTCACACCTGTGACCGCCGCCAGCCTGAGCAGCCAGCCACTCGACAACGACGACATCGACCAGGCCGACATCGACCAGGCCGCGCTCGCCACGTACGTTCTCGGACTGGGCGATGACGCGCTCATCGTGGCCCAGCGGCTGGGGGAGTGGATCACAAGGGCCCCGCAGATCGAGGAGGACATCGCGCTGGGCAATATCGCGCTTGACCTGCTGGGTCAGGCCCGCACGCTGCTCGGCTACGCGGGCGAAGTGGACGGAAATGTCACCGGAATGCCAAGGGACGAAGACGATCTGGCCTTCCTGCGCGACGAGCGGGAGTTCCGCAACGTGCATCTGGTGGAGATCGAGAACGGTGACTTCGCTGTCACCATGGCTCGGCAGCTGATCTTCTCCTCCTACCAGTACGAGCTGTATACGGCGTTGCTGACCTCGATCGACCCGACCCTGTCCGCGCTGGCCGGCAAGGCGGTGAAGGAAGTCGCCTACCACCGCGACCACGCCACCCAGTGGGTGCTCCGGCTGGGCGATGGCACGCCGGAATCCCACGAGCGTATGCAGGCGGCCCTCGATCAGGTCTGGCCCTACGTCGAGGAAATCTTCGACACCGCCGACACCGCCGACATTCTCGCCGCGCTGCCCGGTATCGCTGCCGACCCGGCAGCACTCCGGCCGGCCTGGTCCCGTTACGTCGAGAACGTCATCACGACAGCAACACTGAGCGTGCCGACCCCGACATGGCGGTCCCGCGGCGGGCGCAGCGGTTACCACACCGAGAACCTGGGGCACCTGCTGCCCGAAATGCAGAACCTGCACCGTTCCCACCCTGGAGCGAGCTGGTGACCATCGCACCCGACGAGACCCCGCCGGTCGTGACCGCATCGGCAGCGAACCTGCTGACCGTGCCGCAGCTCCGCGAGATCGCCGGCGCGGTGCCCGATCCGGAGATCCCCGTGCTGACCCTGCACGATCTCGGCATCCTGCGGGATGTGCAGCTGGCCGCGGACGGGACCGTCGAGGTCACGCTCACCCCGACATACACCGGGTGCCCGGCGACCGCCGTGATCGCCGGCGACGTTGAAACCGCACTGCGCACAGCAGGTATCGCCCGGATCAAGGTGCGAACCGTGCTGTCCCCGGCCTGGACGACCGACTGGATGAGCCAGGACGGGCACCGGAAATTGCGGGAGTACGGCATCGCCCCGCCCGGCGCCTGCCAGCCGGCCCAATCGACGCCGTCGGCGCTGACGGCTCCGCGGTCAATCGGTCTGACCCTGTCGGCGAGGTGCCCGCGCTGCGGTTCCACCACGACCAG